>Ga0209514_10003967_pt1 | contig 20465 bp, 13 predicted proteins | sample Subgrocontami58m_FD_187452 | JGI IMG/M metagenome (GOLD analysis project Ga0209514, IMG submission 187452) | Subsurface groundwater microbial communities from S. Glens Falls, New York, USA - GMW37 contaminated, 5.8 m (SPAdes) (version 3) | ecosystem: Environmental > Aquatic > Deep subsurface >...
CGCCGCGCCGCGAAGAACCGTGTCGGCGGCATCTGCATCCGGTCCCCCACCACGATCGCCTGCGGCGCCCGGAACAGCGAAGGCACCGCGTCCTCGAGCGGGATCTGGCTCGCCTCGTCGAAGATCACCACGTCGAACCGCCCGACCTCCAGCGGCAGCGCGTCCGAGACGCTCAGCGGAGACATCAGCCAGACCGGCTTCAGGTCCTGCAGCACCTCCCCAGACTCCCCGCCCATCAGGTCGCGCACGCTGCGATAGCGCATGGTCTTGCCGAACTCGTGCTCCAGCTCCTTGCGACCCGCGGCGTAGCGCTTCTTGAACGGCTTCTGCTCCGGCGTGAGCTGGTCTGCGGTCAGCGACGAGATGCGCACCCGCTCCGCCAGGTTCCGCCGCACCCGCTCGCGCACCACTCGCGCGTTGTTCTCCTGCCATTCGGCGTGCGCCTCCGCCGCCTTCTCCACATGTCGTGCGCGCGCCGACGCCGAGAACCGCTCCAGCTCCCGGTCCTTCGCGAAGGCTTCCGCGAGCGTCCGCTCCGCCATCGCCGACTCGAGCGCCGGCGCGTCCCACGGCAGGCGCCGAACCGCCTCGACAAACTCCGGGGGAAGCCCCGCCAGCTCGCCCAGACACGGCAGGAACTCCGCCAGCCGGTCCCCCGCCGCGCGCAGCCGTTCCAGCTCCCCGCGAAGCCCCGTCAGCGTCCGCTCCGGCACCGGTGCCAGGAACCCGTCCAACTCCCGCTCCAGCGCCGTCAGCTCGCCTTGCGCCCCCGCCAGCCGCTCCACCGCGGCCGCCGCCGAAGGCGCGCCCCGCAATCGCCTCAGCAGCTCCGCCGCGGACGGCGCCTTCGTCACGGCGTCGCGCAGCGCCAGCACCCGCCGGGTGAACTCTCCGAGCCCCTCGTCCAGCCCCCACTCGTCGCGTCCGTGCCGCTCCCCCGCCGCCGCCACCTCCGCCGCCTCGTGCTCGCGATCCAGCGCCTCCAGCACCTGCACCCAGGTCGGCGGCATTTTGTGCTTGGAGAAGTCGTAGCAGCGGTTCAACACCGACCGCAGCGTCCACCACGCCGGCCGCACGAACGACAGGAACGCGCCTGCCACAGTGCGCGCCTGCGCCAGCGCGTTCTTCGTCTCCCCGGGCGGCAGCTTCTCCCGCCAGCCCCCGTTCGCCGCCTGCGCTTGCTGCAACGCCTCCAGCCGCCGGCGCTGCTCCGCACACGTACGCGCGAACGCCTTCGCTTTCTCCCCCTGCGCGTCGAGCAGGTCGAGCAGCCCCTTGCGCACGAGGAACATCGCCTGGACCGCGAAATCCAGCATCCCCCGCGCCCGCTCCAGCGCGTCCCACGAGCGCTCAGGTGCGCCCGACTCGCGCAGCGCACGGTCCAGCGTCTCCAGCCGGCCGAGCGCGGCCGCGAGCCGGCCCTGCACCGCGTCGAGCGGCCGCGAGACCTGCGCCACCCGGGCGTCGAGCCCGCTCAGCGGATGCCGCCGGAACACGCCGTCGGCCTGGGCTTCGGCCAGCGCCCGCGCGAACCGCCCAATCCCCGCTTCATGCCGCGCCCAGACCTCGTACGCGGGCACCCGCTTCGTCTGCGCTTCCGCCGGCCTCCGGTCCGCGAGTTCGACCGCGCGCTGCAGCAGCTTCCGCCCCGAGACGCCGGCATTCGGCAGCGGCTCGCGCATCGCCGAATCGAACCGTTCCAGCGCCTCCACCTCGCGGCGCAGCGCGGTCTGGTGCGCGCGCCGGACCTTCTCCGGGTCCGGCTCGGCGGCCGCCGGCTGGAGGAACGATTCATACGTTTGCTTCAAATCCAGGATGAAATCTTTCTTGTCCGCCTGCGTGTCATGGATCAGGCAGCAGAGCTCGTGCAGCCCCGAGGCACGCAGTCGATGGAACACCACGTCGAGCGCGGCGCGCTTCTCGCAGACGAAGAGCACGCGTTTCCCCTGCGCCACGAAGTCGGCGATCAGATTCGTGATCGTCTGCGACTTGCCGGTGCCGGGCGGGCCCTGGATCACGTAACTCCGCCCGGCGCGCGCCGCGGCCAGCGACGATGCCTGGGTCGGGTCGCACGCCACCACCGGATAGCGCTGCTCCCAGGCGAGCTCCGGCGCCGGCGTCGGAGCCGCGCGCGGCGCGCTCGAGAAGACGGCGTCGAACGCCGGACCCGGGATCCCCTGCTCGATCAGCGCGTCGTAGTCGCGCACCAGCGACATCTTCCGGTACTTGAAATTCCCCACGGTCGGATTGGCCAGGTCGAAGTCCCACTCGTACGGGTTGCCGCTCCTCGCCGCGCCCAATTCCAGGACGCTGCGCGCCTTTTCCTCGACGGCCCCGGGGGAAGCCGGATCCGGCTCGGACGCCGACTGCGCAAACTGCGGCGCGCGCACCGGGGCGTCGCCCAGCGTCTGCCCCAGCTTGGAGCGCGAAGGCCGGACCCGGGTCTGGAACAGCGTCAGCCCGAGCGGGTGGAAATTCTCCCGGTCGTAGCTGTACTCGAGGTCGCCGAACACCCGCACGCCGCGACCGCTCAACCGCTCCCGGCGACGCCAGAGATCGACCCGGCGCCGCGCCCGCTCGTGGACCAGGCGGACTTCGGGCTTCTCCACCAGGCGCAGGGTGATGCCCGGCTCGCTCGCCTTCACCTGCGATTCGAGCAGGGCGTGGAACCCCCCGGCCATGCCTTCCCCCAGCTCCACCGTCTCGGGGAGCCGGATCCCGTACAGGGTGCGCAGGTGGTGCCGCAACACCGGGTTCACCTCGGCCTCCCCGGTGGTGGGTTCGATTGCGTATTGGTCGCGCAGCCCCTTCTTGCGCGTCAGCTTCACCGGCAGCAGGAGCAGCGGCGAGCGGATGCGCTCCCCGCGCTCTTCCTTGAGGTTGTGCCACTCGAGGAACGCGATCACCAAGCGGAGCTGCGCGAAGCCGTACTCCGCCTGGTCCCGCCGGGCTTCGCAGATGATCTTGTCCAGCACGCCTGGAAGAAACGGCTGCTCCTCGAAGCGAAGCCAGCGCTGGAGCGGAAGCGCGCTGCCGGCGGCCAGCGTGCGCGCGATCTCCGGCGTCCAGGTCAGGAGGTGCTCCGGCTTCAGGTTGCGCACGTCGATCAGGATCGGCACCGAGGCTTCGGCGAGGTTGAGGTGCCGGGACGTCGGCTTGAAGTAGAGCAGCCGGTTGCGGCGCGAGATCTCGAATAGGCGCTCCCGCAGGCGCTCGAGCGCCAGGTCGCGGGTGCTGCGCGGGGCCGCTCCCGACGCCCCTGCCGCGCCCGCGGCGCGCGCGAGATCCACCTCGAACCCCGGGTCCACATCGCGGTAACGCTCGAGCCGGAGGATGAGACCGGCAAGGTCGACCGTCCGCCGCGCGCGGTCCAGCTCGGTCATGACGACGATCGCCTTGGCGATCACCGGGTGAAGGTCGGGCCGAAGGGCGAACAGGTTGCGCCGACGGCGGACGAAGCGCTCGAAGGCCTCGGGCTCGCTCAGGTCGAGCCCGGTGGCGAGGCTGGCGAGGACGCGGCCGAGCACGGCGACGTCGGCGGAGGCATCGTGGTGCCCCAGCTCGTGCTCCCAGGAGACGTAGCCCGGATACCACATCGGGCGGTCGGGCGGCCGGCCCGGGATGCCGAGGAGCACGGTCGCTTCGGCCGCGATCCCCCGGTCCACGTCGATGGTCCGCGAGAGCTCATCGATCACTTCGAAGGCCCGGCTCGGCGGACGCTCGATCGCGCGCACGCGGTCGGCGGCGAGCCGGGGCGCGGAGACGTGGACCTCTGCGAAATAGAGTCGCGTGCCGTCGACGAGGACGCGATCGATGCCCTCGAGCGGGGCCACCTTGCTCTGCTCGTGCGCCGCGAGCGCCTGGCGGGCCAACGGCAGGAAGGCCGCCAGCACGTCCTCGGTGCCGAGGCCGCCCGCCTCGTACCGCGCGCGCAGGAAGTCGACGAAGGCGCTCACCGGCCGGCTCCTTCCGGATCCACCCCGGGCCGCGGAGACGGGCCACCCGCTCGTCCCACGGCCGACATCAGCTCTGGACCACGATCTCGGGCGTGATCCCCGCCCCCAGGGGCAGGTCGGTCCTGCGCCAGAGTTCCCTGCCGTCGGCGGCATCCAGACAGTACGCGCAACCCGCCATGCCCACGTAGAGGTGCTCCCCGGCCAGCTGCAACTTCATCTGGAAGCTGGTGACGGAACGGGCGTACCAGGGAGCCACGACCGCCTGCTCCCAGGTCCAGATCGAGGCGCCGGTCCGGCCGTCCAGGCAGAGCACTTTCCCTGCGCCGGCCACGAAGAGTCTTCCCGCCATGCCCATGAGTGGCCCTCCCATTCCCGCGGTGTCCGTCCGCGAAGATTCTAGCCACAGAGATCACCGAGGACACAGAGACCCGGACTTGAATGGTGTTCACTCTCGCTCGACTCTGTGATCTCCGTGCCCTCTGTGGCTTCTTTGGTTGCGGCCCCGGCCGCGCTATGGACCTGCGGCTTCCTCCGGCTCCGCCTCCTTCGCGTTCCCCTCTCCGCCGTCGGCTCCGTCCGGCGCAGGCGCCCCGGCAGCCGCGGATCCTCGACCCGCCGCGGCGCCTTCCTTGCGCGCCTGCTCCAGCGTCTTCTTCTTTTTCTTGAGCTCCTTGTGGGCGAGTTCCGCCAGCCGGTCGCCCAGACCGAGCGGCTCCGCGATCGCGAAGGCCGCGACCAGCGGCGCGTCTTCCAGGGTCGGATCGGCGGCAGCGAAGTCGAGCAGCACCCAGCACACGTAGTCCCGCAGCGCCGGGTCCTCGAAGTGGAGGGCCTCGCGCAGGCCCGGATCGGGATCCTGCGGGTCGGCGGGCTCGAAGCCGTCGAAGAACATCCGCGCATGCGCGAGCATCCCCTCCGTGCGCAGCTCGGGTGGGGAAAGCAGCCGGCGCAACAGGCGCCGGGTCGCCCCCTCGAGCCGCGCCTGGCCGGGGAGGTCGAGGGCATCCAGCCGGGACGGGCCTTCGAGCATCCGCTCGACCTCTGCGGCGGCCCGGTCCGGCTGCTCGGCCCAGAGGCGCACCGCGCGCGCGCGGATGAAGGTCTCGGGGTGGCTGGTCCCGGCCGCATGGGGGTCCTCTTTCGCGAAGATCTCGTCGGCCTGCCGCAGATAGCTCTCTGCGCTCACCTCGGCCAGGCCGGTCTCGATCTTCACGAGCGCGGAGATGGCCACGAGCGGATCCCCCACCGCGTGCAGCGCGGCGCGATCCGCAAAGACTTCCGTGTAGAGCGACCAGAGCTGCGCGGTCCGGGTGTGGCTCGGCTCGGCTTCCGGGTGGCGCGCGAGCGCGCCCAGGACCTGATCGGCCGTGAACAGAGCCCGCCCGTCCATCTCCCAGAGCAGGAAATGGCCCAGCTCGTGGGCGAAAACCGCGCGCGCCTCGTTGGGCGAGAGCACGCTGAGGACCGGCCCGGTGAGCAGGAGGTGCGCCTCGCCGGGGAGCCAGCAGACCGCGGCGTTCATGCCCGCGCCTTGCTGGGATTGGTAGAGGGTCAGCGGCGCGGAGATCCCGAGCCGGCCCGCGGCCTCCTCGGCCAGCCGGTAGGCGTCGGCATGGGTGTCGCGCTCGAGGCGGTAGGCGGACTTGAGCAGATCGAGGCGAATGCGGTCGGCGAACTCGGTGCGGGCGCGGTCGGAGGAGAACCAGGACCAGACCGAGGGCTCGTGCGCCTCGAGGTAGTCGGCGACGCGCCGGTGATAGGGCAGCGGCTGGAGCAGGTCGGGCGCGTGAGTCATGACGGCGGGGATTCTAGCCGAAGCCGGAATGCGCGGGCAAGGGAACGACTCGACCGCGGGTGCCGCAACGCCAGCCAAGGGCCGGTGCAAGAAGAGCCTGATCCAATGGCTTGATGGTTGAAGGGCCGTCCGCCGGCGGGCTATGATGCGTTCCGCCCAAGTCCCCTCGCCATTGGAGTCCTCGGGGAAGGGTTGCGGAACGCGTGGCGACCGGCAGCCGAAGAAGTGAGGGCGGGCATGGACGAAGCCAGCGGCGGGAAGCCGGTTCCTCCGGAGCGACAGGCCACGATCCCGACCTGCCAGGTGTGCGGCGAACCGCTGCCCGACCGGGCCGTGGTCGAGTGCCGCAAGTGCCACACGCTGCACCATCTCGAGTGCTGGCGCTTCAACAAGGGCTGCGCGATGTACGCCTGCGGCTGCCGCAGCTCGGTCAAGCCCGCGGGCGGGGACGAGCTGGCCCGGCGCGGCAGCTTCGAGATCGAGTCGTTTTCGCTGGAGGGGGGCGTCAAGCCGCTGGTGGGACTGATGTTCCTGCTCATGATCGCACTGGGGGCGGGCGCCGCGCTGAACTCGGTGCCGGCCGTTCTGGCGCCGCTGCTCGGGTCCCTCGGGGTCTGGATGTACTTGGTGATCCGCCACGGGCTTGCCCGGGACCTGCTGCGCGTGGATGCCGAGAGCGGGACGATCGGCCGCACGGTGCAGGCCTTCGGCCGCCGCCTCAAGTCGCAGGACCGCTGGCTCACCGCCGGGGACATCGTTGAACTCCACGTGCACCGGACCCCTCCGCAGGGCGCCACCGGGATCCTCGAGTGGAAGATCTACGCGCTGTTGCGCGACGGACGCCGGAAGCTGGTGTACCGGAACCACGCCCCCGTGGTCGACCGGAAGAGGGACGATGATGTCGCCGCCCTCGCCGAGCGGCTGGCCGTGTTCGCCGACTGCACGGTGCGCGAATTCGAGGGCAAGAACGGCCCGAGCGAGGCGGAGATCCAGGAGGCGCTGGTGCAGCGGCAGCAGGACCGTGCCGCGGCCGCGCGCGCGTTGCCCGCGGCGACGGCTCCGGCCGACCCGGCCCGCGCGGTGCCGGCGTCGCCGCTGCCCGAACGCCCCGCCTCCTCCCCGGACCCGCCGCCCGAGGAGCGGAATCGCAGCCGGGTTTCCGGCTGATCGGCGGCGGCAAGGCTCCGGAAAGTCGACGACCCGCTCGCGCGAAGACGACGAACGGCAGGCTTGCGCAAGCATGCATCCCGGTCCCGCGTCCCCACCATCCATCACCCCCCACTGGACCCAACTCGGAAACACGCGCATCGTGCTCGCCATCATCGCCAAACGGCGCGGGCAGGATCCCTGCGCTCTGCTCGAAGCCGCCGTGCGCGACTTCGATCGCGCCCTCGCGCTCGACGATCGCGCGGTCGAGACCTGGCACAGCCGCGGAGCCGCCCTCGCCAACCTCGGAAACGTGCTCCTGCGCAACGGTGGCGATCCCGAAGCCCGGTACGCCGAGGCCCTGCACGACTATGGCATCGCGGTCGAGTTCGACCCGGAGCGCGCCGAAGGCCACCTCCGGTGCGGCAGCGTCCGCACGACCTGGGCGCACGCGCGCACGCTCCGCGGACAGGACCCCACCGACCTCCTCCAGGCCGCTCGCGCCGACCTGGACCGGGCGGTCGCCCTCGCCCCGGGCTCGTCGGAAGCATGGCTTTGTCGTGCGAGCCTGCTCAACCAGATCGGGGTCGCCGCCGCGCAACGCGGCCAGTCGCCCGAGCCGGTGCTGCTCGAAGCCGAGGCCGACCTCGGCCGCGCGATCGCGCTGGCGCCGGGCGGCGCGGAGGGCTGGGAAGCCCGCGGCATCGCGCGGGTGAACCTCGCGGATGCGCTCTTCAAGTCCGGCCGCGACCCGACCCCGGCCTTCGACGGCGCGATCGCGGACCACACCAAGGCCATCGAGCTCTCGGGCGGCGCCGCCAGCTCCTGGTACCAACGCGCCGTGGCCCACCATAACCGCGGAGTGTGGCTGCACTCGACGGGCCGCGACCGATCGCCCTGGTATCAGGCGGCCCTCGACGATATCGCCCGCGCCCTCGCGGTCAACCCCGCCGACCCGGACGGATGGTTGCTGAAGGGCTCGTTGTGCACCGATCTCGGCATGGGCGATCTCGATCACGGCCGGGATCCCCAGCCGTGGTTCATTCAGGGCGAGGCGGCGTTCGATCGCGCGCTGGCCCTGCGGGCCGGCCACCTGGAGAGCCACAACCGGCGCGGACACCTCCGGATGGGCTGCGGAAATTTCCGCCAGACCCGGGGGGAGGATCCGACGCCGGACTACCAGCGCGCGCTCGCGGACTTCGAGACGACGCTCGCCCGCAGCCCGGACCACCTGGACACGCTGTTCAATCGCGGGATGCTGCGGATGAACTGGACGGCCTGGGAGCAGGGCAACCGGCGCGACCCGGCGAGGCTGCTGGGCGAGGCGGCGGCGGATTTCGCCCGCGTGGTGCCAATCCAGCCGCGGCACCTGGATAGCTGGCTGCAACTGGGCATTTCCCAATTGGGGCTCGGCGCCCACCTCCAAGGCGTCGGGCAGCCGGGTTCGGCGCGCTTCGAAGCTGCCGCCCACGGCTTCGACCGCTACCTCGAGCTGCGGGCCGGGGACCCGGAAGCGCTTTACCAGCGCGGCGTCGCTCGGCTGCTGCGCGGTCGCGAGCTGCGGTCCGGCGGCGCCGACGGCAAGCCCGACCTGCGCGCTGCGCTCGATGACCTCGAGGCTTCCGTGCGCGCCCGCCCGGACGCCGCGCACGTCCCCCCGTGGCTCGCGGAGGCCCGGAAAGCCTGGGCGGAGGCCGGGGGCGAGTGAGGGCTCGATCGTCGGGAAGTCGACCGCGGGTCGGGGACCAGCAGTCGCGGCGAGGGCGTGAGATCCACGAACCGCGCGCACGTCCCGCCCGCGCGGCACGGTCGCGTCATCCGCCTCGAGCAACGCCCCGCCGGTCAGCGCACACCCGCACGCCTCGTGCGCCACGAAAGTGTTTGCCCTGGGATCGACCCGTGCAGCAGAATCGGTGGCCGGGCGTCATCCTTGACCGCGCTCGAGAGTCTGCACTTCAGGCAGAACGGTTCCCAGTGACCGTAGCGCGTCCCCAGGAGCATTCTGGTGCGCGAAGAGAATCGTGACCCATCACCTCCGAACCGGGGCCTCACCGTCATGCGCTATGCTGCTCTGTTCGTGGCCCTCCTGGGCCTCTACCCGCTGCAGCGCGTGCTGACCCTGAAGCGCCGCTTCGAAAAGCGAATGGAGGCCGCCCCATCCGCGCACCCCGGCTAGGCTGAATCGCAGTACGCGATCGGAGGACTCTTCCCGCATGGCCACCACCCACCCCACCGTTACCGAAGTGAAGCGCCGGCTGCGCGCCCGCCCGAATCCCTTTCTCCTCGACGTCGACATCGAGGCGAAGGCCGGGATCATCGCGGAGATCCTCGCCCTCAAGGCGAAGCACGACGTGGTCATCCTCGGGCACAACTACATGGAGCCCCTCGTCTTCGACCTGTCCGCCGCGGAGGAGAAAGGCGACTCCCTGCAGCTTTCCATGTACGCGGCGAAGACCAAAGCGCCGACCATCCTGTTCAACGGCGTCGTCTTCATGGCCGAGACCGCCAAGGTGCTCAATCCGGACAAGCGGGTGCTCATCGCCGACAAGGCCGCCGGCTGCTCGCTCGCGGACAACTTCCGGGGCAAGGACGTGCGCGCGCTGAAGAAGAAGTACCCGGGCGTGCCGACGATGATCTACATCAACAGCTACGCCGACGCCAAGGCCGAATGCGACGTCTGCTGCACCTCGGCCAACGCCCCCCAAATTGCCCAGGCGCTGCCCGGCGACCGGGTGCTCTTCGTCCCCGACATCCTCTTCGCGCAGAACCTCGAGGTCGAGCTGAAGGGGAAAAAGGAAGTCATTTACCCGGGCAAGGGCAACAACATCAAAGGCGCCGTGTGCGAAGTCCACGAGCGCTTCACCCTGGCCGACCTCCAGCAGATCCGGCAGGGCTTCGAGATCCCGAAGGGCGACCCCAAGCGGCTGGTCTACGCCCACTGGGAATGCCACCCGGAGGTCCTTCGCGAGGCCGATTTCTACGGCAGCACGAGCCAGATCCGCGGCGACATCGCCAAGCGGGTTAAAGACGGTCGCATCGAGCGCGCCTTCATCGCCTCCGAGTGCGAACTCACGTCCAACCTGGCGATGGAGTTCCCCCAGGTGCAGTTCGCCACCGCGTGCTTCGTGCGCTGCCAGCACATGGCGCGGATCACGCTCGACGGCGTGCTCGGGGTGCTGCGGGCGCTCGACCAGGGGAAGGACCTGTCGGCCTGGGAAGTCTCGATCGACTGCGAGACGGTCGAGCGGGCGCGCCGACCGATCGAGAAGATGCTGGAGATGAGCACCACCCGGCAAAACAAGATGGGGTAGCCGGCGGCTGCCGCCGCAACCGACGGAACTACGGATTATACGGATTGTCCGGATTGCACGGATTGTCCAACGGCAGAGCGTGGGATTCCTCGCCAGATCGTCGAAGGTGCGACGATGTTGCCGGAGTGTAACGCAGCGCGCAGGGCCACGATGTTCGCGCAGCCCAACACGCATTCAACCGCCTACGGCGACCGAAGGGGTCGGCCGTGGCCGTCCGCCATACCCGAACCGGGCCACCTACCACCACTCCCCCTCCAGCTTCTCCTTCCACCCATCGCAGTCTTCGCGGGTGGGCCGGGTCAGGGGCCGCGGCAGCCCCTCCGGGCGCCCCGCGATCTCCATCAACCGCACGTGCGCGGAGATCGCCACCTGCGCGTCCCGGTCCTGGAGGAAGTGCCAGGCGGAGAGCGCGTCGCGCACCGACCCGCAGCAGCGCAGCACCTCGCGCGCGAGCTCGCGGCGTCGCGCCGGCAGCTCCCGCGCGGCCGCGTCGAACGCGTCCAGCGACTTCGCCAGGGGCTCGGGCGCGTCCTTGAAACGCGGCGTCCCGTGCCCGCGGTGGCGGGTCGCGCGGCAGGTGGCCCCCGCCGGGACGAAGACCACGCGGCCGTCGTTTTCGAACGCCACCCTCCCCGTCTGCACCTCCACGAAGGCGTCGCCCGCGTCGTCGACCGTCAGCGTGTACTTGCAGCCCAGGTCGACGCAGGTCGTCGCCGGCGTGCCCACCTGGAAGAAGCGCGGCTGGGCGTCGGCGGACACCCGCGCCTCGATCGACCCGCGCGCGAGGTAGAAGCTGGCTTCCTCCTCCTGCAGCCGCCGGATCTGCAGGCGGCTTCCTACCGCCAGGGTCATCCACCCCACTTCCCCCAGCTCCAGCTCGCGCTCCTTCTCGGTCGCGACGAACCACGACCCGGAACGCAGCGAGCGGTCCCGGCCCGCGATGCGCAGCGTCAGCTCGTCCTGGCCGTGCGGGCGCAGCCCGGCCAGGTCGCGCCAGCCCGCGAGCGCCACCAGCGCGCACGCCGCCAGCGCCACCAGGTAGCCCCAGCGCGGCGACAGCCGCCGCTCCGATCGCACGAACCCTCGGCCATCGTGCGCGAGCGGAGCCAGCAGCTGTTCCAGCGCCTGGATCTCCGGGTCCGGTGGGCCGCTCCGGTCCCACAGGTAATCGTCGGTCATGGCCAGCCTTCTTCCTCGAGCTTCGGGCGCAGCATCGCCATCCCCCGCGTCAGGTTCACCCGGACCGAAGCCGGGGTCAGCCCAGTGCGCTCGGCGATCTCCGGTCCTCCCAGCCCCTCGAGCAGGCGCAGCACCAGGGTTTCGCGGTAGGCTTCGGGCAGCTCGCGGATGCGCGCGACCACGCGCTCCCGCAGCTCCGTATCGGAGCCGCGCTCGGGCGGACCTGCCAACTCCGGAAGCCCCGTTCGCGCCGGCCGTCGCACCCGCCGGCGCAGGTGGTCGAGTGCCGTGTTGCGTGCGATGGTGCAGATCCACGCCGGCAGCGCTTTCGCGTCCCGCACCCCGGCAAGCCCACGGTGCACCGCCACGAAAGCCTCCTGGGCCGCGTCCTCCGCATCCCCCGGCCCCACCTGGGACAGAGCGATGCCGTGCACCACCCGCGCAAAGCGATGATAAAGCTCCCCGAACGCCCCGTCGTCGCCCGCACGCGCGGCCAGGAACACGCTTCCCAGACCGTCCGAGGACCGGTCCGGTACCACCGGGGCTGCGTCGCGATCGATCATGCCCGCCGATGCTACCACGCCCGTTCTTCCGACTCCATCGCATGCGCGGCTCGGCGCCAACCTTCACTTCAACGATGCCAGCAGCTCCTCCGCGCTCGCGCGGACTTCCGGCGAGACCTTCTTGGCCAGGATCCGCCGCAGCCCCGCCTCGAGGAACCGGTCGAGCCGCGCCAGCCGCGAATCCGCTGCCCGACGCGCCGCTTCGTTCCCGCTTTTTCGATCGCGCAGCGCAGACTCCAACTCCTCCTCGGCCTGCGGGGCCAGATATTCGAGCCGGCCGAGCAGCACGCGGATCAGGGCTTCCGGCGCCGGATCGATCCGCAGCGGCAGGATCGAGTCGGTGAGGGGCCGGGGCACCAGCCAGAGCACGCGCGTCCCCTCGGAGTCGAACCACTGGCGCGACCAGGTGCGCACCATCGCCTGCGCCTCGTCGGCGTAGAGCCCCTGCGCCGTCAGAGCGCCCAGGACCGCCTCCTGCAGCCCGGCCACCGCCTCTGCCTTGGGCCGGAGCGGCTGCGCGGCGAGCGAGTACGCGCTGGTCTCCCCGGCGGCCATCTCGCCGAGCCCGGCGAAGCGCCCGGTCTCCGCAGCCATTTCCACGGCGAAGACCGCAGGGAGCCGGTGCTCGCTGCCATTGGTGAATGTGGTCTGCTCGCCGGCGCACTCCACCCGCACCGGCAGCGCGAACGTCCCCAGCCCGCGGTAGAAGAGGTAGCGCTCGGCCTCGGTTGGGCCCAGCCTCGGCTCGTGACGCTGGACCGTGCGCAGTAAAGAGGCGTCCACCTGCCGGGCGATCGCCCAGAGCTCCTCGGACGAGCCGACGCCATCGGCGCCCTGCATCGAGGTGAACGTCCCGCATTCGTGCACCACGAGGCGTTCGCGGTCGCGCGCCCGGCGCAGCGTGTCCAGGCGCAGGGCCGGGGTCCGCTCGATCCCCCGCGCTTCCAGGTCGCGGTCGAGGAGGTACGATTCCAGCGTCGTGAGGTCGCGGGCCAGCACGGCGCGCAGCCTTCCGCGCGAGGCGCACGCGGGCATCGCCTCCGCCGATTCCCAGGCGCGGAGGAAGGCTTCCGCGTGCTCCGCCAGCGTCCCCGTGCGCATGAGCGGGGTGACCGCGCGGGCCAGTCCCAGCCAGGCGGCGGCGTCTTCGGGCAGCCCCCGCACGGCTTCGGTCAAGGCGACGGCCGGCGGCCCCGAATCGTCCCCGCCCGCGTAGCGACAGCACTCGGCGAAGAAGGCCTGGTCGAAACTGCGCACCGCGGCCCGGTCGGCTGTGGCGGACTTGGCGTCGTACCGCAGGCGCTCGGCCAGCAGGGCGCGCTCTCGCGAGACCGCCATGCGCTGGAGGATGGCCATCCGCACCAGGGTGTCGGTTTCCTGGTCGAGCGCGCGCAGTACCGCGAGCACGCGATCGGCACCGACCGGGGCCTGGTCGCCGAACAGATCGACGATCCGCGGCATCGGTGCGCCTTCGGGCTCGAATGGGTAGCACACCATCGGCGGTCCGGCCCATGCGGGGACGGTCGCGACGGCCAGGGCGAGCAGGGTTGCGGCGAGGCAGCGTGTCATGGGGTCATCCTCCTTCAGGGTCTCCCAGCGCGGCCTATGCCGCAACCGACGGAACTACGGATTACACGGATTGGACGGATTGCACGGACGGTCCAACGGCGGAACGTGTGATTCCTCGCAAGAGCTTCGAAAATGCGACGATGTTGCCGGTGGGTAATACAGGGAAGGACGACGCGTTGGAGGGAGCGTTAACCGGCCGCACCCTCGCGAAAGAGCGACATCCCGGTTGCCGGGGAGTATGCTCGTTGCGGCAGGCTCGTGAGGGTGAACGAACGCCCCCGAGGGCATCCGGCCCGGTCGAGCGCGGCGTCGTTGGCGCGGCGGAAATTCGCGTGCGCGACCGACGAACCCTGGGGAGGAATGGAATGTCCAGGTCACCCGGCACGCGTGTCCTATCCGCGACGCTGGTTCCCGCCTTGGCCTGGGGCGCCGCGCTTCGCGCCGAACCGATCGTGCGAGACGGCTTCTCGCTCGAACCTCCGCCGGGCTGGATCGTGACCACCCCGGATCAGCAGGAGATGCTCGAGCACGCCCCGGACGAGTTGAAAAAGGCGATCGCAGCGGTCGATTTCAGCCGGTTCAGCGTCTACCTCATCGAGCCGACCCAGGACGGGTTCCACGAGAACCTCAGCGTCCAAGTCGATGCCGGCGAGGTGTCGATCGACGAGGCAGGCAAGCAAGGCCTTTCCCGACAGTTGACCCGTTCGTGCGCGGATGCGGGGATTGCGATCCGGGGGCTCGAGCTCGAGTTGGCGACCTTCGGCGGGCATCGTGGCATCTCGATGCACGTCGACATGCGGATGCCGGGGATGCAGGAGGAAATGCGCGTGTGGCAGGCACTCCTGCCGGGGGACCGGAGGACGCTCACGGTCACGTGCACGGCATTGCGGGACGATTTTGCGCGGCTGGAGCCGACGTTCCGTGCGATCCTCGAGAGCCTGCGGTTCGAGGGTCCCGCGCCGTCGCGCGAGGATACCGCCGCCTATGTGCTCGGGTTGCTGATCGGCGGACTGCCCGTGCTCGTGGTGGGGATCGTCCTGATACGGCGCATGAAGCCGGCAGCAAGGCGGGGCGGCGGGGGCTCGCCCGCCGCCTGATCCCCTCGACCGAAGGGGCGGCGTTGACTGACCGATGGCCCACAACCCCGTCGCATTCGCGGACGCGCGACCCAGCACGCCTCAGCGCCTCATTGCCGTGGCGCCCCTTGTCCACCCGCGCACGAGATGGTACCTTTTCCGGATCGAGGGGCGCTTCCCTCCCGGATCAGGCATGGTGAAGGACGGGCACCGATGCATCTTCGCCCCTCGCGGAGCGCGTTCTTCGCCCTCGCACTCCTGTGGGCCGCACCCGCGCCGGCACAGGAAATCCCTCTGTCCACCCAGCTCGGGCGACTGGTCGAGCAATTGGGCGACGACGAGGATCCGGACCGCATCCCCGAAGCGGAAATCCAGCTCCTCTTCCTTGGCGAACCGGCCCAGGCAAAGCTGCGGGAGGTCGAAGCGGGCGCGGCCCCTGGGGCCCGGGAGCGCATACGAGCGCTGCTCGAGGTATTCGGCTGGAACCTCCCTGCGCCCCTGCGCAACGCCGTCGGCCACCGCCTGCTCGTATTCCCCGCGCTGACCCCGGCGCAGCGCCTCGAACGGCTGGCCGCGCTGGAACCGATCGTCGGCTACAGCTCCTTCTGGTATACGATGCTCCTGGTTCGCGCTTACGAGCGCGCCACCGACGAAGAGTTCCGCGTCGGCCTCGCGGATCTGCTGCACGACAAGCCGGGCGCGTACTTCCTTCTGGCCCGGGACGAGTTGCAAAGGCTTCCCCGCGTCGACCCGCTCCGGGTCCTGCGATCGGTGGAGTTCCCGAAGCGCCCACGCAACGACCCTCGCGAGCCATGGCCGCGCTGGTCCGATCTCCCCGCCGCCGAAGTCGAAGTCGCCGTCGCCCTGTGCATGTCGCTTCGGACCGCCGGGCTGGGGGATCTCGCCGCCATGGGTTTCGCGCGCGAGTTGCTTTTCGCGCCCGGTCCAGGATCGCCGGAGGAACTCCATGTCGCCTCCGCGGCCCTCGAACATGCCGGACTCGAATCCGAGTGGATCCTGTTCCTGCGCCGGACCGTGGCGCACTTTCCCAACTCACTGCGCGCCCTGCACATGCTCGCTCCCCTCTCCAAGAAGCACGGTTGGGGCGAGGCCCATCTCGCGCTCCTGCGCTGGCTCGAGCGCCGCCGGCTCGCGCCCGAGACGGCCGCCGAAATCGAGTTGTTGCGCCGTGGTTGCGAGGAACGCGAACCCGGCTTGCCCGCGGCGGATATCTCTTCCTGCCTGCGCCTGCGCGGCTGGACCTGGGCGCCCCGCACCCATCACACCCTGCTCGGGCGGCGCGCGGCCTACTCCGCGGGGTCCCACCCCGATGGTCTTCAGGCCGCCGACGTGTACGCCTTCGACCGGGACACCGGCGACGTGCTCTGGCACTACGCGCCCCACGCCGAGCCGAACACGCAGCTCGAGATGGGCGACCGCGACGAGGCCTGCCTCATCGAGCTCCCGGACTCCCTGCTCGTGGTTCACACCGTCGACTCGAACATGCCGGGCGGCACGATGGACCACACGGTCCGGCGAACGCGCCTGACCCGGCTTTCCCCCACGGGCGCGCCGATCTGGAGCCGGGAGTACGATCTGAATCCCGGGATGGCCTTCGAGGTCCTGACCCGCGACCTCGGGATGTTCTGCCCGGGCGGCCATCAAAGCCGCGGGCGTGCATGGATCGTGAGGCTGGCGGACGGCCAGGTGCTCTCCTTCCTTCCGATGCTGTCGCGGCCGACCGTGACAGCGGGGGGAAATCTCGTCCGGCTCAATCGGGGCCACCTCGATTTCGCCGTAGTCGATCCGGTGAAGCGAGCCACGCTTTGGGAAGGCGGACCGGGCCGCACGGTCACGGTTTCCATCGGCGACCCGGCGTTCCATGTGTACGAAGATGCCATTTACGTTACCACGGGCCGGCACGCGATCAAGCTGCTGGCCGCGAACGGAGCGCTGGTGTGGGTCCACGAGTTTGCCGTAGACGAGAACACGCTGGGGGTGATCGCTCGGGCCGGAACGGTCCACGTCGTGCTGGACGCCGACGGCGCCGCGTGGCGCGTCGTTCACCTCGATGCCCGGGACGGCAGCGAACGCGGAAGCCGCGAGAGCGCTGTCGGGGAGGATGCGTTCCAGTACGGCCGGACGCCCGTGGGCTGGGATGACTGTCGATGGGTGGGCCAGCAGGCCTTCCTCTGCCGCGGCCGGCTGGTCCAAGCCTCGGACGGGAACGTCCTGCGTGCCGACGGCTGCCGACGCCTCGATCTCGTCCCGGCCCACGGCGGGAATTCGGAGTTCTCGATCCTGAGCGCGCCCGCCCCCGAATCGCTGCCGTTCGTGCGGTTCGGCGAGATGATGGCCGAAGTCAATCCCGATCCGAAGGGAGTCGCTACCGAGAAGGTCTGGAAGGTGATCGAGGAACTGCGGAAGGCTCAGCAGGCGGGTCCAGCCGATCTGCTCGAGCGGGCGCTGCTCGATTGGGATCCGTTTTTCCCGTCGTTCGGGGAGGGTGGCGCGGATGGGAAGTAGGCCGATCGCCGCCGCGGCATCGCTGTTGGCCCTGTTCCTCTTCGCAGTGGACACCGGCGGTCAGGAGCCCGCCCCCGAGGACGACGCGCGCCGGGCCGTGCGATCGCCCGCGGTCGGGCCAGCGGCGTGGAAGAAGCGTTGGGTCGTGGAGGGCGACTTCGGCAATTACCGGACTGCACCGGTCGCCGTCGGGCCGGACGGGACCGCCTACTTGCTGAGCGACGGCAACCGCAGCGGATTCGCGCTGCGTGCGGTGGGCGCGGACGGCAAGGACCGTTGGACCTGCGCGCTCCCGGAGGATGGCCTCGCCGCCCCCGCGGTAGCCCCCACCGGCGAAATCGTAGTCGGCCTGCTCGACGGAACCGTACACGAGATCTCCCCCCAGGGGAAGCCGCTCCGCTCGGTGCAGGCCGGCGGCCCCGTGCTCTCGTCGGTGACGTTCGGTCCGGAAGGATCGCGCTACTTCGGTTGTCGCGACGACCGCATGTACGCGGTGAAGGACGGGGCGGTCCGCTGGACGTTCTCGACCGGGGGCTGGGTCGACGCTGCCCCGGCCGTGGCCGTGGACGGCACGATCTACGTGGCCTCGTGGAACGCTCACCTGCACGCCCTCACTCCGGACGGTCGCGAATCGTGGAAATTCCGCACCCGCCGGCCGCTGCTTGCCGGCCCGGTCGTCGGCGACGACGGCACGGTCTACGCCGCCTCCGAAGACGGGTGCCTGTACGCGCTTTCGCCGGACGGAAAACTCCTTTGGCGGCACGAAACGCAGGGTTGGATCCACTTCGCACCGTGCGTCGACGCCGCGGGAAACGTCGCCACGGCCTCTGCCGACGGCTTCCTCTATTCCCTCGACCGAACGGGCGCACTCCGCTGGAAGCTCGAGGTGGGCCAGCCCTCCTCGAATCTCGTCTGTGACGGGAACGGGACCGTGTTCCTCTGCCGCGGGGGTGTCCTCCAGGCCGTGACCTCCGCGGGCCAGGCTTCATGGTCGCGCGACGAGCTCGGGGCCTCCAGCCTCGCCCTGGCCGCAGACGGCGCTCTCTACGTGAAATCGACTCAGCGGCTCTATCGCATCGATCCGTGAAAGCCACCTCGGCTCAACCCCGGGTCCACTCCACCAACAACAGCGGCTCCCCGTCCACGAGGCGTCGCACCCCCATCATCATGCCTCCGGCTCCCGGGCCCATCCGCGTCCCTCCGGATCCTGGACCCGCGGACCCAGGCATGCCGGGCCCCCCGTCCCCCTCCGGACCTTCCGCCCCTTCTCCCTCGGGCCGGCCCGGGGGGCGCTCCGGCACGATTCGGGCAATCGTCCGCAGCTCCGCGCCCTCTGCGAGCCGGCGGGCGATCCGGTCGATCTGGTCCGCGTCGCCGATCCAGAAGACCCGGCGGCCCGGGCCCGCCCAGCGCCCGACGTCCTCCGCAAAGGCTGCGAACCGCTCCGGCGGCGTGAGTCCGGAATAGCGCTGTGTCCGTTCCGCGTTCTTCCCCGCCTGCATCGGGTCCGGCCCGCCATCGCTCGCGCCCGGGGCGCCCGCACGGCGCGGTCGCTCCGGCGCAATAACCGACGCATCCGCAAGACGCCACCGGCCGACGAAGTCCAAGTGCTGCTGGACGATCTCGTCGGCGATCACGATGCTCCCGGGCGGGACCTTCTGCTCGACCACGCGGCCAACCTCGGCCAGCGTGGCATTGGGGAACTTCTGCCGCAGCATCGACCGCAGCGATGTCGGCAGCCCCCAGACGACGGTCAACAGGATCAGCACCGAACCGCTCACCCACGCCAGCCGGGGCCTGCCTTCCGCTACCCGCTGCAGCAGCCACACCGCCGCGATCGGATAGAGAAAGAGCGTGGGCAGCAGGAACCGCATCGACTGCGGATCCGGCGGCCAGTAGTAGGACATGTAGAGCAGCAGGGTCGGCACGACCAGCGACGCCAGCAGGATTCCCTGCCGCCGCGTCTCCTCGCGGGCGCAGAGCAGGGCGATGCCCACGACTCCCAGGGCGAACGGAGGACCGCTCCCCTCGCTCAGCAACTTTCGCATGTACGGCACCGCATGTCGCACGAAGTAGTCCAGGCCGAAGCCGCCCTGCTCATTCGTCAAGCTGTAGCCGGTCCTCCAGAAGGCTCCGAAGACGAGCTGGTTGCGCAGGCAGATCGCCCCGAGCGGCAGGGCAACGCCGAGCCCGAACGCGAGCAGCGACGGCCAGCGCCGGGGCTCGCGGCGGAGCCGCAATAGGACGTAGAGCCCGCAGCCGGGCAAGAGCAGCGCCTCGGCGTAGCGCATGCTCGGGATGGCTCCGAGCATCAGGCCCGCCGCCGCGGCCCATGCGGGCGAGAGGGCATGGTTCCACCGGATCAGGGCATAGAGCCCCCACATGAGGAAGAAGGCGACCGAGGTGTGCGCGTCTCCCGCCAGCGCGTGCTCGTTGGCGAAAGGGTTCACCGCCATCAGTGCCGCGACCGCCAGTCCCCAGCCGGCGCCCACCCAGATCCGGGCGAGCAGGAAGACGGCCAAGAGCGTGAGCGAGGCCATCACGGGATTGACGGCGAGCGCCGCGTTCGGCCCCAGGAGGCGCCACACGGCCGACATTATCGCGGGCAGGCCGGGAGGGTACTTGCTGTAGAACGCGTTTCCCGGAGCGGCGAGCCAGTGGGGCCCGACGTACTGCACGGGCGATTCGACCGTGAAGCCGGACCGGCCCTCGGTGGCGAGCAGGCGCGCCTGCACGGAATAGCCGTTCGCGTCCGGGGTGGAAAGGGCGGGCGCGAAGCACGCCGCCAGCGCGGCCAAATGGAGCAGGACGAGCGATGCGATGGCGAGGATCGGCTTGCGGGAATCTCGCCAAGTCTCGACCTGCGTCATGGCCATCGGCACGGCTTTCCCCTTGTTTTCGCTCCAGCCCTTCGCCCCGCCCGCCGGGCCCCATCCGGAGAACGGGCCCCGAGAGCGATTATTGCACGGAGCCGGTCCTCAGTACCGGCCCCCGTAAACAACTGGCCCATCTGCTCGGCGCTTTTTGGCCGCTGGCTTCGTTGCTCCTCCTCCGCGATGCCTCTTGGCATCGCGTCGTCGTCGCGCCTCGCCAGCGGCCAAAATCGCCTTCGGATATGGGCCACCTATCTACGGGGACCGGTACTCAGCCGCACGCGTGGGCTGCGGTGCCTATTCCTGCGCGATCGGCAGTCCCGCGCGGACCAGGTCGAGCGCGGGCTCGCCGCATTCCGCGGCGATCCACTCGCGGCAAAGGTCACGCAGCCGCACGACCTCCTGCCAGTCGTTCCCCTGCGGACGGATCGACGGGCCCACGTGCACTTCGATCCGGCCCGGGCGGGGCAG
>Ga0209514_10003974_pt1 | contig 20439 bp, 14 predicted proteins | sample Subgrocontami58m_FD_187452 | JGI IMG/M metagenome (GOLD analysis project Ga0209514, IMG submission 187452) | Subsurface groundwater microbial communities from S. Glens Falls, New York, USA - GMW37 contaminated, 5.8 m (SPAdes) (version 3) | ecosystem: Environmental > Aquatic > Deep subsurface >...
AAAGGCTCCACGACTTGGCGCTCCAGTTCATATTTCCAGGCGCGCACGCGCGCGCCGTTGCTTCCCCCGCTGTCGGCCAGGATGAGCAGATGGGAGGCGTCGGCAAATGCAGGTGTGTCATGGGAGGTTCCCACAAAGACTGATCCCTCATTGAATCCAAAAGACTGATGAAAAATCAGCAACGTCGGCACTGCACCAATCAATCCGAGTGGACCGGTCAGCATCACCATCCACATGGCCGAAAATGAGCGCACCTGGATGATGATGACCGCCAGCATGAACAGAATCATGATCGGAAAGAGCGGAGCGAGTGCTGAGTTGGCCTTCGTGGCGTCCTCAATCGAACCCGCCATTTCGATGCGATAGTTTTCCGGCAGCGATTTTCGCAGGGGCGCGAGCTTGGCCCAAATCGCGGCGGAGACATCCGGCGGCTGGGTCGTCTCGATATTGTCACCTCGCACAGTGATGGTGGGAACGCGATCCCGCCGCTTGATGAGTGGATTTTCCGATTGAATTTCAATTCGTCCGATCTGGCTTAAAGGGATTGGCTTTCCGTCCCGCGTCATGACGGTGAAATTCTCCAACTTGGCTGGATCGAGCCGCTCCAGACCTGCAGCGCATGGTTAGATCCAACGGCGAACGCGAGAACAATATTGTTCATAAGAAACACCGAATTTCTCCCGGAGATAACGCTCTTCTTGTTTCACGACGCCAAAATGCAGAACGAGCAACAGCACGCAGGCAGAGATCACAAACCAGAGACTGTTGGCGAGGAGGGCGAAGGCCAGCACAAAGAGCAGAAACGCTACATAAATCGGATTGCGGCTCACGCTAAAGACGCCAGTCATGACAAGGGCCTTAGTCGGGCGATTAGGATTTGGATGGGTGCCCTGTGCAATAAAAGTGCGTCCAGCTAAGACAACGATCGCAATAGAGATCGCGATCATGACGACACCAACGAGACTGGGAAGGGTGTTTGCGGGCGCGAACCATCGCAGCGGGAAGAAATGCCTGGCTATAAACCCAAGCAGAATACAGCCTAAAGCAAGCAAAGGCGGTGGCGCAATAATTCGGGCGCGATCAGGTGTAGCGTTCATCAGGATCTAACGAGAACAAAATCAGCTACAGGCGGAGCCTGTTAGCTGCATCGCATGGTAGGCGTTTGCGTTGAGTTACTGAAAAACTCGGAGCTAGAACTCTGAAAGCTCGACAACGAGCTAAGTGTCCGAGCAGTGGGTGTATCATATCGCCGCCAGCGTAGACGCCTGGAACGCTTGTTTGCCCGAAGTCATCTACTTTGACCGCTCCAAAATCGGTAAATTCGCAGCCTAGCTGTTTCGCTAAGACTGAGTGTTGGTGTTGTTTCGGACGCATGAAAATAGCTTTGCGGGCAAGAGTTTCACCATTCGCAAAAACAATATTTTCAAGCTGCCCGTTTTTTCCCTCAACGCGCACAATCCGTTCCTCACGAATCGCAATATTGTTCTTAGATAACAGTCTGCTCTCATCTTCGGAGAGTGTCGCGCCGTCGGTGCAAAGCACTAGGTCATCGCTCCATCCTTTGAGCAATTCGGCAAGCTCAATCCCGCCAAAAAGCGCAAGCGGCTGATCGCGCACTTCCCAGCCGTGACAGTACGGACAATGAAAAATGCTCTTGCTGAAAATGCCGTGTGATTCGTGAGCGACCGCGTTCCGTGTTTTTCCCGTATCAGAAACGAGAACGCGACGGCGCGACCGTCCTAAAAGCAGCGCGGCACTCAACCCGGCAGAACCACCGCCAACAATTACAACATCATAAGTTTTCATCTGTCTCATCCTTTCATTTCAAACAGACCTACCGCGAACGGAATCCAACAGGGATCACGCGATACGAGATAGCGTAGAGCGCGGGCAGGAAAGCCAGCGTCAAAACCGTGCCGACAGCAGTGCCTCCGATCAGCACATAGGCCATTGAGCCCCAGAACACGGAATGCGTGAGCGGAATGAACGCCAGCACCGCGGCCAGTGCCGTCAGGATGACAGGGCGTGATCGTTGGACAGTCGCCTCGATGATCGCGTGATAGGAATCAAGGCCATCTGCTTGGTTGGAATGAATCTGCCCGATCAAGATGAGGGTGTTCCGCATCAGGATACCGGACAGGCCGATCAAACCGAGGATGGCATTGAATCCGAAAGGCTGATGAAAAATCAGCAGCGTTGGCACTGCGCCGATCAGTCCGAGCGGGCCGGTCAGCATCACCATCCACATGGCCGAAAATGAGCGCACCTGGATGATGATCACCGCCAGCATGAACAGGATCATGAGCGGAAAAAGCGGCGCGAGGGCTGAGTTGGCTTTCGTGGCGTCCTCAATCGAACCCGCCATTTCGATGCGATAGTTTTCCGGCAACGATTTTCGCAGCGGCGCGAGTTTGGCCCAAATCGCGGCGGAGACATCCGGCGGCTGGGTCGTCTCGATATTGTCACCTCGCACAGTGATGGTGGGAACACGATCTCGACGCTTGATGAGTGGGTCTTCCGATTGAATTTCAATTCGTCCGATCTGGCTTAAAGGGATCGGCTTTCCGTCCCGCGTCATGACGGTGAAATTTTCCAACTTGGCTGGATCGAGCCGCTCCAGGCCTGCACTTCTCACGACGACGTTTACCGCGCGAATGTCCTCGCGAACCTGGGTGATCGTTTGGCCGTTCAGGAGAAACTGCAACTGCTGCGCCGCCTCCGCGGGTGAAAGGCCGATGAGTTGCAATCGCTCTTGATCCAAAACGAAGTGCAACTGGGGCACGCGTTCGCCCCAATCCACATTCACGGTGCGCATATTCGGATCGTTGCGCATGATTTCTTCGACGCGGCAGGCGATCTCGCGCAGCTTGACCGGATCAGTCCCTGTCACTCGAAACGCCACCGGGAAAGGCGAATAAGGGCCAAAGACCAACTGCGTCGCGCGAATCCGCGCTCCCGGCGTGAGGCCATCGGCTGCTGCCTGGCGCAGGCGCAATTTGAGACGATCCCGCGCCTTTGCGTCCGGCGTCAAAACGACGATCTTCGCGAACGAGGGATCGGGCAGCTCCGGGTTGTAGGAAAAGAAAAACCGTGGCGCACCCGCCCCGATGTAGGCAGTCACGATCTTCGCTTCGGGTTGTTCCGACAGCCAATGTTCGATCTCTTTGGTCGCGGTGCTCGTCGTCTCGATGCTCGTTCCCAATGGAAGCTGAACCTCAACCAACAACTCAGGCCGGTCTGAGTTTGGGAAAAATTGTTTCTTCACGACCGCCATTCCGCCGCCTGCCAAGAGAAACGCTCCGACGACAATACCCGCCACGGTAAATTTTTTCCGCACACACCAGGTGATGAAACGACGCAGCCGCTGGTAGCCCGGCGTGGAATAAATTCCCGCATGACCGCCTTTGATAGTCTTGATTTCGGGCAGGAGTTTCACGCCGAGATACGGTGTGAACACCACCGCCACGATCCACGAAGCGATCAAAGAGAATCCAACGATCCAGAAGATATTCCCGGCATATTCTCCCGCAGTCGAACGCGCAAAACCCACGGGCAAAAACCCGATAACAGTTACCAGCGTTCCGGCGAGCATGGGCGCTGCTGTATGACTCCAGGCATAGGCCGCGGCTTGAATGCGATCCATTCCTTCCTCCATCTTCACCACCATGGATTCGATGGCGATGATGGCATCGTCCACCAACAGCCCCAGCGAGACGATGAGAGCGCCCAGAGTGATTCGGTCAAAAACGCGATCCGTCACCATCATGATCACAAACACCGCGCCCAATGTCAGCGGGATCGCCGCGACGACGACGATTCCAACTCTCCACCCCAAGCTCAGCAGGCTGACTAGCATCACAACGAATACCGCCATCGCAAACTTGATCATGAATTCATTCACTGCGGAACTGATGTTGACGGCTTGATCGGTGATTTTTTTGAGACTGACGCCCAATGGGAGGCCGGGGGAGATTTTCTCGCTTTCGACGCGCAGGGCATTGCCTAAATCCAATCCGTTCCAGCCTTCTTTCATCACTACACTTAGCAACAGGGACGGCTCTCCGTTGTGCCGGATGACGAACGTCGCTGGGTCTTCGTAGCCTCGCGTGACCTCGGCAATGTCCGACAGCTTGAAGCTTTGCTTGCCCGCCACGATTGGCGTGTCGCGGATTTTATCAATGTCGGTGTAAGCCCCATCGAGGCGGACAAACACCTGCGCGCCCTCCGTGTCAACCGATCCTGCGGGAGTCACCGCATTCTGTCGTGCGAGCGCGGAAAAGATGTCCGCCGGCGAGATGCCCAACGTCGTCAGCCGCGGATAGGAAAACTCGACGAATATCCGCTCCTGCTGTTCTCCAACGATGTCCACCTTCTTGACTCCCGGCACGTGGAGAAATCTTTGGCGGAGTTCTTCGGCGACGCGAGTGAGTTTGCGCAGCGGCATCCCCGGAGCGGCGACCGAGTAAAGCGCGAACGAGACGTCCGAGTATTCGTCGTTCACGAAAGGCCCGATTGCGCCTTGGGGCAATTTGCGCGCCTCATCTGCCAGTTTCTTTCGCGCCTGGTAAAACTGTTCCGAAACTTCCTTGGGCGGAGTTTTGTCAAGGAGTTGCAGCGTCATTAACGCCAGCCCGGGGCGGGTGATGGTTTCGACGCGATCGTACCAGCGCAACTCCTGAAGCCGTTTCTCCAACGGCTCGGCCACGAGGTCCTGCATTTCCTGGGCGGTTGCTCCGGGCCACACTGCGGTCACCGTGAGCACCTTGATTGTGAAGGACGGGTCTTCCGCCCGGCCCAAATGAAAATAGGCATAGATGCCCGCACATGCCGTAGCAAAGATCAGGAATAGCGTGATGGCGCGTTCCCGCACCGCCAGCGCGGAGAGATTAAAACGACCAGGTTTCATATTGGTTGGAGCGCTGCTGTGTCGTTCCGACCAGCCGCAGCAATTTGAAATTCCGGAAGGCTTGTTCGGAATTTCCCAAAGGCATCCAGGCGAATGGGGCGTTGTTTTTTAGCGCAGTGTGCATATACACGACATGATTTCAATTTATCGCCTTCCAAGGCATTCAGGGTTTTTAGTTATTTCTTTTGCTCAGAGCCAACGCCGCCGTTTCGAGATCGGAAAGAATGGCGGACCAGCGCTTTTCACCGAGAGTCTTGACCGCGGCGCTTTGGGCTGCACGCCAGGCAGGCGCGAGTTTCTCCATCTGCTTTCGGCCTTTCGCCGTAATTGCCAGTTCCACCAGCCTGCCGCGCCCGCCGCCGCTGATCTGCACCAAACCGTCCCGCTGCAATGGACGGAGATTCCGCACGAGCGTCGTGCGGTCCATCCCCAGCCAATCACTTAATTCCGCCATGTTCCAACTCTCCTTGGCTTGCAAGGACGACAAGATAGTGCCCTGCGTGGGACGGATTCCATGCCGCCGCATTTCCGCGTCGAAAAATTGCGTCACCGCCCGCGTCACCCAACGCAAGTTGAAGCACACGCAGTTTTCCACCGCCGACATATCCAGTTCTTTCGTCATGTGGTGTGTATATGCACTACTAGGCTGCCCCTGTCAACTTTTATTTTGTTGGGTCGGCGCGCCGGAGGTCGTGCCCATGCTGGTGAACAGCGCTGAGTCCTCCGATGCACTGCTTCAACGCAAAGGCGCGGAGGCGCAAAGAATTTCCCTGTCGCGCCGGAGCGAACGAAGGCGGAAACCACGGATGAACACCGGTGGACACGGATTTCTATTGCCGCAAGAGAACGCAAGGAACGCAAATCGGTAGCGCGGGCGTCCCGCCTGACGCGTTCGGTGACTCCGCCGAACATGCTCCTCAGAAACTCAGCCGTTGAAGAACTCGATGACTTTGAGCCGGCTCAAGATTTTGTGGTGGGTCTGGTTGGAAAAATCTTTGAGGCAATCGTAACAAGCGCACTCGCCATTGCTCCCCGGTTTGCATTCGCACTCGGAGACGATGCGCCGCGCTTCAGCGACAATCTCACCCCACCGCTGACGCGCTTCTTTGACGAGTCCCGCTCCGCCGGGGGCTTTGTCGTAAAGAACGATTTCGTCTCCGCCGCCGTCCGCACGCCGAAAACTGACGCCAACTTCATTGAGATCAATTTGAAGCACGCGGCAGAGTCCGCGATGCAAAGCATATCCAAGCGATTCTCTCGATTGCGAGTTGGGTGCTGGCCTGACGATCAAACAGAACGACTCGAAGACATGTCCATAGGCGACGGTGTAATCGTGATAGGACGCCGTGCAGTTTGCGTTTCCGGCGAACGAAGGCATGTATTGCAGCCAGCGGTGGACGCCAGGTTGCTTGTCCTTCTTTTTTCCTTTGCGTTGGACAAGGGCGATTGGCTCGCTTCTCCCGCAGAGACGGCAGAGGCGGAAGCCTTTGTTGCCTGACCCGCAGTTGTAGCGAAACAAGCGGCCATTCGTTTTGAGTGCGATGCGAAAGCCTTCAACCTCCTCGAAGTTCACGTCTTTGAGTGTGTCAATGAAGTGCGTCAAGCCTTGCCGCTGACGCACAGGAGTATTGCGCCCAAAGCTAACTCTGGCGTCAGCATCGTGACGGAAGGCGAGCGGTTGAATGAAACGCCGGAACGTTGCTTCGAGAACACGCGCGCTGCAGACTGGACACGCATCGCCAAGACTCTCCTTCAATTTGAGTTTATTGATCTCAGTGCGAATCAATTGGCAAGCAGGGCAACGCCAGAACCATTCGGGTGGAGGCATTTCTTTGCGCGACGAAAAGGCCAAACCCCCACTGGTGTAAAGCGTCTTGCGGGCAATCACCTGCGCGCCGGGAGCGTATTCTGCAATGGCGAGTCCACGGTCTCGGCTCAATTCGACATCGCTCTCTGCATAGCGATCGTCTTTCGTCACCAACTCTACCACATCTAATGGGAACGCATAGCGCGGTAGGAATCCGCGCTTGGCAAGAGTGGCGATTAAGTCAGCCTTTAGAAGACTGCGGGCTTGCTGTTCGATGGCAGGCAACTTCGTATAGGCTTTTTGTTTTTCAAGCTCCTTGCCTTCCTCCATTAGAGCTTTGAGATCATCAATCACATCCGCGAGGCGCTCATCGAAACTTTTACTCGTTTGCCTGCGAGCCTCTTCCCATCCGCCAAGGGCGATTGCCAACGGGTCAAGATGAGGGCGCGATTGGGCTTCGTTCGCTGCCGTGGTCATCCAACTTTCAGCGAGATTCAAAAACCGTTGTTTCGTGTCTTTCGGCCACCAAGTATCGGGTATCACACCACGCATGTCGGGCGGGATGACAACGGCGATGGGAATTTGCTGCTGCTTTGCATAGTCGCCCAACTCGCCACGCTTGCCTCTCAATGCCTCGGCAAACAAATATGCGTTCATGTGGCGTTGCGCGAGGTGAGCATTTTCCAAAAAGACAGTTGGCGGATTGACTGTGCCGAGCATCAGCCGCTCATGTGGTTCACGCCAGCAGTCGAGATCGTATTTCGTGCCTTTGCATAGCGTGACACAAACAGCGTTCTTATCGTCGCCACGGCCAGCGCGACCGACCCGCTGAACATAGGACGCGGCATTTGGCGGCGCATTGCGAAGCAAAATCTTCTGCAAGTCGCCGATGTTGATGCCCATTTCAAAAGTCGTTGTCGAACTCAACAAATTGACTCCTTGACCACGAAAATCTTCTTCAATCAGTGCGGCGGTTTCTTTGGCGATTTGCGCGGTGTGTTCCTCGCTGGCGAGCGAGTGATAGTTGATCGTTTCATCACCAGACACCCAACGAGCCACGACGGAGTCTTCATTTCCGTCTTTGGGCAAATCGGCCAACGCACCGCCACATTCCTTCTTCGGGCAGACGCCGCGACAATTCCATGCCGTAATCGTCCGGCATGTTGAGCACTGGCAGCGCGACGGCGCAGATTCAATCAATAGTTGCGAAGGGTAGAGACGAAACTTCTCGCCATCTTCGTGCCGCAGAATCGCCTCGGACACGAGAACGTCCCACAGCGCGCCAGCGACTTGGCGAGCTTTGGCAACGTCCACTCCCAGCGCGCGGGAGATGTAATTAGTCGTCTCGTTGCCTTTCGCGTTTGTTGCCGCCGAGACAAAGCTGACAACTTCTGCTTGTCCGCCTCGCTCGCGAGCTAAAAAGGTATCCGGCACTCGTCCAAAAGCAGGATGTTTCTGCGGCACTCCCTCTGGCAATCGGAATGCCTTGCGCTTCCGGGCGAAGCCAAAAAGTGTTTGTAGAAAAGCAAGGCTGTCATCCTCGCTCAATCCATACGGCTGCAATATCTGGCGCATCGCGTCGAACTTCTGCTTGGCAAAATCGTATCGCACGCGCAGGACTCCAAAATCTTCCGCGCTATCACGCGCCGAGTCAGGCACGCCAAAATACGCAAAGACGTGTGCGGTGAAGAACTGTTCCCAATCCGGGCTTTCTTCGTCGGGCTGGATGCCGACTGGCAGGAGGAGCTTGTCTTCCGCAGCGACGGCTTCATCTGCCTGCATTTTTGCCAGTTCTTTGGCGACCTCTGTGAAGCGCAGCGGACGCCCGGCTTTCCGCGCCATGCGAACGACTTCACGTCCGAAGTCCCACGGAAACATTTCGTCTTCCAGCAAAGACGGAAACGCTGCGGCCTTTTGACGTTGATCGGCGAAGCAAAGCAGCTTGCGAATCTGCCATTCATTTTTTTCTCGCCACGGAGAAACATCGAAGTGCGACAGCGGAATTGCAGCGGCAATGCCGGTTTCGTCATCCGTCTCTGACAAACGACGCACCGGTTCAACACCGAACGTGTTTCGAGCAAGACAGTTTGGGCATTGCGGCAGAAGGTGCTTCAAGTCGCTTTCCAAGGCTTCTGTGCCTTCGTCGTTCGGGCATTGGCGATGGAAGATTTCAATCTGGCGAGGATGTTTTTTGCCGCCACAATTGCACGCATCTTGCGTGCTTTGAATTCGCCTGCCACACGCCGCACACCATTGGGCTGGTTCTGGATTGAATAACAGCTTTCCATCGGCAGCTTCGCCATCTTCATCGGCGGTTGGTCGCGGATAGGGCAATTCGTCAACGCATGAAAAATAAGTGTAGAAGTTTTCAGCCGCGTATCCCAAATCTGTGTCGAAAGAATCGTGGCTCGGTTGAATACCATCAAGACCCGGTCGCAACGGATCGGCTGCACCGCTCTCCCGGTTTGCGCGAGCGCGAGCCGGGCCGAGATCGCGTAGCGCGCCATACAACCAGCCGCAGCGCCGACACGTCACAAGCTCGACGAGTTTTGACGGCTTGCCATCGCTCGCGCAGAACGGGCAGAAGCCTTCTTCGACTTCCGGCTCATCGGACTTTCTTGACGGGAAAACAGCCGGAGCGCCGTTCTTCCGTCCGGGACAATCCGAGCGCAGACAAACATGCAACCCGTCTTGCGCGCGGACGAAGTAGTGCAACCGAGTGGGCAGCAGTGCCTCTTGCCCGCCTTGTTCAGAGTCTGCTGTGGCAATCAACGAGAGAACCGACGAAAGCGCCTCGGCATGATTGGCCGCGCCTTCAAAAAGTTGCATCGCCGTTTTCTTCAATTCGGCTGGCTGGCGAAGCAAGTCCGCTCGCAAGCGCAGGACATTTGTGTCTCGTTCAAAATATTCCCGAAGCGTTTTTGAGTTTTGATTGCTTGGTAAAGCAGCGAGTGCCGCGCCCATTCCACCAGCCAACTTGCTGGCAGACGCAATGTAATCTTCAACTTTCGGAGTCACCGCCGGTTGCCGCAATTCGGGTGTTCGCCGCTCCCCGTAAATCAGCGCGTCCGTCTCGAACGGTTCGCCAAAAAGTCCTTCGGCGAAACGCCGCACTCGCTCCTTGCTGGCCGGGTCTTTGTCGTTGCCGAGCGTCGCAGAGGTTGCGATGCAAACTGGCTTTTCTACGCGCAACCGATCCTTTAGCCGTCGCATGAGAAACGCAATCTCTGTCGCTTGAACGCTGCGGTAAGCGTGCGCTTCGTCAAGCACGATGAAACGCAAATGCGAATTCTCAAACACGGGCGCGTCCACCGGACGAATCAGCAAGTATTCGAGCATCGAGAAATTCGTGATGAGAATATGCGGCGGCTTTGCGCGAATGGCTTCCCGATGACGAAGATGATTCGGATGGCTTTCCACCTTCTTGAGTTCTTCGCGGAAAAATTTGTTCGCCTCATCATTCAAGACATCCGGCGCGACACGTCCTTTGAGCCGCGCACGACACGCCTTGCGCAAATGACTTTCAAAATGAATCTGGTCGCGGGGCGTTTGTCCTGTGAAGCGCGCGAAGGTGATGTTCTTGTGTTCGTTGAGAAGCCGTTCCCAATCCTGCAATTGGTCGTTTACCAGTGCGTTGAGCGGATAGATGATGATGGCGCGTAAACCGGGCGACGAATCGCGAACGAGATCGTCAAGAATCGGAATTTGAAAACAGCGGGTCTTGCCGCTGCTCGTGCCGGTCGCGACAACGACATTCCGGTTGCTCGGCGGAAGCAAAAATTTGAGCGCGTGGCTCTGGTGATGATAGAGCCGCCGACCGCCCATCACCAAGCCAACCGTCTTTCTTGTTGCCGGAGCGAGCGGCAAATTTTCCAAAGGTTCGCCGAACTCATAGTTTGCCGCTGCTTCAAGGAAAGGGCCGTTCACCAATCGTTTCGGGTCAGATAGCAACGCATTCCACTGGCGACGTATTCCGTCAAAGCGCGGATGAATCCGATACTGCGCACGCAGCAAATCCGTGTAGCCACGAATCACATCGTTTTCAAATCGTTGAATCAGCGCGTCCATAAACTCTCGTGCATGGTTTTAATGCCCGCCCGGTCACAGGCATTTCGCAATCGCCTGTCAGTGTCCCCCCGAAGCAAGAACTGGATTTCCAAGTGTGGCGGATGGCTGCGTTCCCAGCGAGCCGCAATTGTTTTCGCCGGTTCAATCTCTCGCAAGACGGAATAAATCGCACTCGTCAGGCCAGCATAGCGAACTGTGCAACTGCCGCCGTCATGCCGTCCAAAAAGGATTCGGTTGCTAAAATCAGTCCATCGCCGCCCACGCCGCACCGCCATTCCGTGCTGTTCTATTTGCAGGAACGGATAGAAGCGGAGTTGCGTATCACCTACGTTCATCAAGTCGAACGCGAGGCGGATTTCTTCCCAAGTTGGATGATCTTGTGTCGCGGTGAGAAGATACCAAGGCCAATAGTCACGAAATGGAACGTAAAGTTTTTCTGCGTGGGCTGCGCTCAAAGGCGGCTCTTTCCTGAACTGAATTTCAGGGGAATCACCGAACGGGATGACTCCATGTCGCGTGGCTCGCAATTGAATTGTCAATTCATGCGGCTTCAGTGCTGGTGGTTCGATGCGGCCCAAATCGTGGAAGTCTCGCAACAAGCGCGTCGGTCGGTCGGCGTGCGTTGGCGGCAACCAATCTTCTTGGACTCGGTAGAAAAACACATCTTCGCCGTCCAAGTGCCGACTGGCATCTTCATCATGCCGCCAGTCTCCGGGAACAATTTTGTCACCCGCAAAAAATCGGAATTCCTTTTCCAGGAGCGTCTGCGTTTCATCTGCCGAGTGTGCAAGCAACCCTTTCGGAGCTTTCACGACAAACCGAGGCCATGTCGGTAGTGCAACCGATTTTGGTGGAGTGAAAGTGAGAAAGAATCGCTCCGTCACGCGAGGAAATACGCGCAACTCCAAACGCGCTCGCGGCGCAAACATGATGCGATGCCAGCCCATAACTTCCAAGGTTGCTCGCCGCGCATCTGGCACGAGTCGGCTCACGAAACAGGTCGAGCCGTCCGGCATCTGCGCTTCCTGATTCCAACGAGTCTCATCCTCATCGTCGCCCAGCCAGCCATCGCGATTTATGAAACCGAGTGGAGATTTGGAAACCAAAACATAATCATCCATCGGCAGTTCATGCACCTGCAATGAAATGAATGCGCCGCTGGATTCAGACCACAATCCCCAAGGCGACAGACCACGCAACCGATACGCAGCGAGTTCTTTTTCCGCACGAACAAGCTTCAGCGCCAAGTCTGGCGTGAAAGCCCCGCAGTGCAACGGAATCGAAACCGGATTTGTGGAAGCCCTTGTTCGCTGGGCAAGAACAAACCAGTCAGAGGGCAGCAAGCTTTCGTCTTTCAAGCGAGGCGTCTCGATCTGTAACGCGGCGTTGCCGGGCTGCCAACGCAAGCGAAGGCGTGGACGGTCACGAAAGAGGGTTTCTGTTTCGATTGGCCGGAGGAAGTTGGCAGTTTCAGGAACTTCGTCGAAGTATTCGGGTCGCAAGTGTGAGATTTGCGCAACTTCATCCAACGTCCAATCGCGATTCTTTTCAAGAACACTCCGCGCCTCCAGCATCTCATCAAGCCACTTGCGAGCAGTCGGGCGGTTCTCGACGAAAAAGGCGCGAAGATTCTTTCGACCGCCAAGCCATAGGTTAATCGCATCTTCCCATCGCTCGTCAGGCCATTGCCTCCAATCCTCCGGCTCAACGAACAACCGCTCGCAAACTTCAACAAATCCTCTCCATATGCGAACCGGAATACCGACATGGCGGACTGCGGACTGAACACAAAGTCTTGTGTGACCCGCGCCAAGCAGAATCTCCAAACCGACATGACGCGAGATGTGATCGAGGCCATTGTTGATTTCAGTCTGGCGGTGTGGAGCGGAAACAATTCTATGATCGCCCACAGCCTCGCCAAAGCTCGCCCAAAAGGCATTGCCTTCGTAGCGCAAGAAAGCAACGCAGTGATAAAGCCGAAGGAGCAAATGCGGATAACGCCCCGGTTGGTTGCACCAGCCTTGCGACCAAGCCGTGCGCAATGTCGTCAGATACTCCTGCAGTTCGTCAGCATCCGGCAACGTGGTAACACACGCGCCCATCGTGGCACGGCTTTCCGCCGGTATTTTTTCGTAGGCGGCACGCGCTTCGTTTTCAAGTTGCAGGGACATGGCCGTTGACTCTCGCGTTGCGGTTTAGGCGCGAGAATAGCGGAGTGCCCGGCTGTTGCAAAGATGCGAAGCGTTCGGCGAGTTGCCGAACATGGCAGGCGGGACGCCCGCGCTACCATCAGAAATCAGCGAGCCGCAAGTTTGCGGCGGCGGGCGACGCCGTTGCGATGGGCGCGGCGGTGCGGACGGCGGTCGCAGGCAGAAGCCCGGAGGCGAGGACTTTCTCGGCGAATTCCTTCACTTCGTCGGTCACAGGCAGGAGCGGAACGGACTGCAAGAGGTCGAGCCGAAGGTGCGCCATCGCTTTTTCTCCGAAGGCAATTTCGGCGAGGACAATTTGCGAGGTCAACAGTTCGTGTTGCTCGCGTTTCAAATCCCACCAGTCGCGGGTGAGTTGCTGGCGGGCGGCTTGCAAAAGGTCACGGGCGGGGCGCGCAACGACGTAGCTCGGTATCGTGCTTTCCATGTAGATGCGCATGTTGTTCAGTTTTGTTTGTTGGTGACAGGTGGGACGCCCGCGCCACCTCAGAACGTCACGATTTCAAAAACGTTGAACACGCGGAAATCACCGGCGTTGTTCGTGAGCAGGCGACGCACGCCGCGCGCGTGAAGTAAAGCGGCGTATTGAGTGTCGAGAATGCGCTTTCGTCCAAGCTGCAAATCAGTCATCCACTTCAGCCAGCGCTCGATGGCTTCATCGTTTGAGGTCAGCCAAATCGGAACGACTTCCGTGCTCCACTCCCGAAGCCAACGGATGGCGTCGGTCACTTCCAGAGCGGGAGTGAGCCGTCGCGGGTCGCTAACGGCGTGCAAAAATTCCGCCGCGACCGAAAGGGAGAGAGCAAATTCTTCATCGGCGGCGAGTTCGCGTTCGAAAACTGTGACGGCCTGGGAATGGCTTGGATGCGATTCGGCAGCGAGCGCCACCAGCAAGTTGGCGTCAATGCCCGTCATGCGCGTGTGAACATTTCGTCCGCGAGGTCGCCGCTTTTGAGGACAGTTTCACCAATCCACTTGCCTGGCAGAGAGCGAAGGCGAAGCACGGAGCGCTTTTTGATCTGCCCATTGGCAGTTTCTTGCCGGCCCTGAAAATAATTCTCAAGCCACGCGCGCAATTCTGCGACTTCGGCAGGCGAGAGTTTCGGAATCGCTGCTTCAATCTCTTTCACTGTGCTCATGGCTGCAAGATAGTGGACGGAGCGCGGTTTGAAAAGCGCAGCTTTGACCAAAGAAGGCGAACGGTTGCCCGTTCGCCTTGATGCGCATCGCGCGTTCCCGCACCGCCAGCGCGGAGAGATTAAAACGACCGGGTCTCATATTGGTTGGACTGTGTCGTCCCGGCCAGCCGCAGCAGTTTGAAATACGGGCAGGCTTGTCCGCCATCCACGCGCTGCGGCTGGCGCTTCGCGCACAGCCGCGCTCCACAAAATGCGAATTGCCGGATTAAAACTTCGCATAAGACGCCTTCTTCTCCTCGTTGGGCACGTTGACGGCTTGTCCCTCGTGGAGGAGATGCGCTCCGAGTGCGACTACCTTTTCTCCCGCTTGCACTCCGCCAGACACGACAACTTCCTCTTTTCCGATTGCGGCAATTGTGACAGAGCGGAACTTCACTTCCGACCTGTCGTCCACGATCCAGACGCCCGGCCCGCTGCCGCGATCATGGATGGCCCCGACCGGTAACTGGACGCACTTACTCCCAGAGGTTTGTTTGGTGAGTAATTCTATGGTGACAGTCGAGCCAAGCGGCGCTGAGGCGGCTTCGCCTTCGAGCACATAGCGCGCTGCAAAAGTACGACTCGCCGGGTTTGCCGCATCGGAGAGTTCTCGCAGTCTGGCCTGATAAATTGGATCTCGCCCATACAACCGAGCCGAGGCAGTCGTTCCCAAATCAGGCCGCACGCCTTCGGGCAGATTGATCAAGGCTTCCCGCGGGCCATCGTGCGCCAATTGAATCACGGTTTGCCCTGCGGCCACGACCTGACCGGGTTCGCTCAATGTCCGAACAATCACACCATCGGCGTCCGCCAATAAAACGGCATACTCGGTGGAGTTACCGCTGACTTTTGCCTGGGCCTCCGCCGCTTCCAACTGTGCTTTGGCGCTGTCCAGTGTTGCGTGAGCCTGATCATACTCCTGATGCGAGACGGCGCCTGATTTGACCAGCGCAGCGTAGCGCGCTTCATCCGCCTTGGCTTGTGTGTATTTGGCCAGAGCCGCCTGGACATTTGCTTGCTGCGCGGCCAATGAGAGTTTGAGGTCCACGGGGTCAAGCCGCATGAGGATTTGCCCCTTCTGGACTCGCTGTCCCATGTTGACGGATCGCTCCAGGATTTTTCCGCCGACGCGGAAGCCCAAGTCGCTTTGCACCCGGGCTTCCACGATTCCGGTGAAGGTTCTGCGAATTGGGCCAGCCGCTTGCGCCTCGAAAACCTCCACTCGCGGCGACTGCAGGCGCGGATCTTTCACGGGCGGTTTAGACCCTCCAGCCATCAAGGCCACCGCCAAACCTCCCGCAAGAAAACCAGCGGCCAGCAACAGCCATCGATGTTTCTTCACAAAACTGACTTCATCCGCGAGTACTGCGTCTGCGGGTTCGGATGCTTTTTGCATCGCAGGCCTTTGCTGAGGCAGCTCGGTTGTGGGGGGCTCGTTAAGTGATGTGTTCATAAATTTTCTCTCAGTGAATTGTTTGGTTGTTTGCTAAAAGCCTTGGCCTTGCCAGCCACCGCCAAGGGCTTTGATGAGTTGAACCGAGGCGACGAGTCGCTGCCCGGCAAGTTGCGCGCTGACGCGTTCGGACTGAAGCGCCACGCGATCCGCGTCCACGACTTCGAGATAGCTCACGATGCCGGCGCGATAACGCTCGCTCGCGAGTTCGACGGCGCGACGCGAGTTGGCCACTGCGCGATCCTGAGCAGCGGCTTGATCGGCGAGAAAATGAATCCCCGTGAGACTGCTCTCCACGTCGCCGAACGCCACGAGGATGCTCTGGCGGTAGCGGGCGATCGTTTCTTCAAAGGCGGACTTCGAGCGCCTATAGTTCGCGAGATTTCTGCCGCCGGCAAAAATCGGCAGCGAAAGGCTCGGACCGATGGACCAGACATGACTGTCCCAATTGAACAAACTCTCAATGTCGCCGCTCACGTAACCGCCCGAACTGGTGAGCCTCAACACGGGAAAGAACGCTGCCTTCGCCACCCCGATGCGGGCATTCGCTGCGGCAAGCTGACGCTCCGCTTCAGAAACATCGGGCCGGCGCTCCAGCAAATCCGACGGTAGACCGGCGGGAATTTTCGGGGGCGCGGGACTCCATTTTATGCCGTCATCGCCGGATGCCGCCGCGAATTTGATTGTCGAGGGATTTTCGCCAACGAGAATGGCCAGCGCGTTTTCCAGTTCAGCGCGGCGTTTTGCGAGCGAAGCCGCCTCGGCTTCGGCGGAAGCCAATTCAGTTTCCGCGCGCGCAACGTCAAGTTCGTTGCCAATGCCAGCGTCAAAGCGACTGCGCACGAGTTGAACTTGTTGCTTCCGCAATCCGACGGTGCTCGTGACTGTGGAGATTTCCGCGTCGAGCCCCCGCAGCGCAAAATAATTTTGCGCCACGTCGGCGTGCAGAGTGAGCAGCACATTATGAAACGCCGCGAGCGAGGCTTGCGCGTCGGCGCGGGCGCTCTCGAAACCGCGCCGGACGCGACCCCACAAATCAATCTCGTAACTCATGTCGAGCGCCGCGCGGTAGTTGTTCGCGGTCAGGTCGCCGAAGCTCGGCACTTGATTGGGTGAAAACCGCTGGCGCGTGTAACTCGAATCCGCATTGAGCGTGGGCAAGAGTTCGCTGCGAGCAACTCTGGCCGTGGCGCGAGCTTGCTCGACGCGGGCGATCGCGGCTTTTAATTCCTGGTTCGCGCCAGTCGCACGGCCTTGCAGGTAGTTCAAAGTTTCGTCGCCGAAAATTTTCCACCAATCGCCTTTGGGAATCTGATCGACCGGCCGGCCTTCCTTCCATGAACCGAGCGCCTCGGCTTTGTAGCGCGCAGGCGTGTCCGTCATTGGCCGCGTGTAGTTCGGCCCGACCGCGCAACCCGCCAATGCCAGCGTGATAATGGGGGCTAAACTCAAAAGATCAACGCCGCGAATCGGGCTGGCTGCCTTTGGAATGCGCACCGAGCCGAATACCCGCGCTCCTCGCTCTGCGAGTAATCGTGCGACTTCGCGAGCGATGCCGGAGGAAACTCCCGTGACCAACGCGGTTTTGTTCTTGAGCGGTGTGTGCATATACACATCCTGGTTCATAGTTGTTGCCTTTAAGGCATTCAGGTTTGCGATTATTTGTTCAGAGCCAACGCCGCTGTTTCGAGATCGGAGAGGATGGCGGACCAACGCTTTTCACCAAGAGTTTTGACTGCGGCGCACTGCGCGGATTTCCAGGCGGGCGTGAGTTTCTCAATCTGTTTTCGGCCTTTGGCCGTAATTGCCAGTTCCACACGGTTCCCGTGTCCGCCACCGACGGCTTGCACTAAACCATCCCGCTGCAATGGACGGAGATTCCGGACAAGCGTCGTTCGCTCGACCCCGAGCCAATCGCTCAATTCGGCCATGCTCCAATTCTCCTTGGAATTCAACGCCAGCAAAATAGTTCCCTGCGTTGGGCGGATTCCGTGCCGCCGCATTTCCGAATCGTAAAACTGCGTCACCGCCCGCGTCACCCAACGCAGATTGAAGCACACGCAGTTTTCCACCGCCGCCATGTCCAGTTCTTTTGACATCTGTATGTGTATATGCACTACTCGGTCAACATTGTCAATCGCGATTTTGAAATAGTTTTTTTGTCGCGGGCAAAACGGCAGAAATTCGGTTTCGCGGAAAACCCCATTATTGAAATTGTTTCGGCTTATTTCTTCGCCCTTAACTGCGCTGCCCCAGATCATTACTTCATCGGTGTGCCCGGCTCCGGTTTTCCATTGGTGGTCAATATTTGGAAATGGTGCACGTTGGCCGCGAGCGGGTGGCTGCTCGACCAGACCATCCGGCGGCCAGGGGTCACTTCCAGGATCGAAATCCCGTGGCTTGCGCCGTGGCTGCCGATGACCGTGTTCCCATTGGCCAGGCGCTGAGCGCCGCAGGTGTCGTTGAATAGTCCGCCGACATCCTCGTTAGTCACTTGCCACGCGATTTGGCCGCGCGGGTCCAACTCCACCACTTTGTTGCCGTGCGTCAGCGACACGAGCGTGTTGCCATCGTCCAATCGAATCGCCGTGAACGGCCAATTCTCCGCCTTGCGCCCGCCAATTTCTTCCAGATCGGTTCTGAACACGCGAACGATCTTCCCTTCCGGCGAATATTCCTTGACCGCGAACGCTAGCAGATGCGGCACCAGAAAATTTCCGTTGCGCAACTGGCGCGCCATGCGGGTTTGCATGTGGGCGTTATCGGTTTCCGGCTGCAGCGGCAGGGCGAGCACGATTTGTCCGCCGGGGTTGACTTCCAACAGGCGCGGACGGGGCCCGAGCTCGGTGATTAACGTGTTCCCGTTGTAAAGCCGCTGGGTCGTGCCGATCTCGCGATTGTCCGCGCTGCGTGCGTAGGAAAAGACCACTTGCTTTGCGGGCGTGACTTCTTCCACACGGTCGCTCCAGGCGATGAGCACGTTTCCGGTCGGCAGGACGAAGCCATCGCGCGACCCGCCGCGATATTCCCATTGGGCCTGGCCGTCCTCGCCGATGATGGCGGTGTGCGTGCCAAGCGTCAGAAACGAATGTCGGATGACTGGCTTGGCCTCGGGCTCAGATGCCTGCAGAGACCGCACCGAAAGATCCATCGCCAAGAGGAGACAAATCTTCAGCAGCGACACGAGGGAACGGGTGGAGGAGAGAAACATTTTCTTCAGCGGTACATTCGGCTTCCGGCCAGCGATATTCTGCTCAGTCCGCTTTCTCGATTGCGCCTGCATCTCGGCGTGCTCCGGTTGGCTTGTGGCCCGAGAAATCCCGTAGGAACGGACCGTTAAATTCCCAGGCGTAGAGTTCCTCGATGCTCGTGTCGGCGTCCGCCAGCGTGCCTTGGGCAATACGCAAAAAGTCGAGCGTGCCGTCGAAGTATCGTCCGCCGGGCGTGCCACCGACGTGGAGATCACCCTCATTCGTCAGAGAAATGGTCTCATCGATACCGTGCGCGGACGCATCCTTCCGGCCATCGAGGTAGATCGTCAGCGTCCCGGCCTTGCGATCCACCTCGGCAATGGCGTGATGCCATTGGCCTTCGTTCACTCGGTTCTGGGTTGCCACCGTCGCGGAAGCGCCCTGTCCTCTGACATTAAAAGCCAGGCAGCCTGCCGGGTTGATCGTCAGGCTATAGCCGTTGCCATCCATCTTCTCGACCAGCACGCCTCCCGTATGCCCGGGCGCGGTCTTGAAATAGATTTCGATCAAAAAATTGGAGGTGTAAATTTGCGGGTTTTTCAACGCTGGGCCTTCGACCGTGCACAGCTCCGGGTTTCCGCCTTCGTGCCGGCTCTTCTTCGATTCCCGAAACGAAAATGGCTTCATCATGCCGGCGTTCGCCAGCACGGCGTATTGTTTTTTGGCGGAAGAAAAGTTCAGCGCGCCCTCGATCCAATCTTCCAGGGGGCCCTGGCCGTAATCGGCGGCGTCAATGTTGATGCCTTTGAGCGGATACATCGGGCGGTCATGGTACGATTCCCGCGAGACATGGTAGTCCGTCATGTACCAATGTTCATCGATGATCCGCGTCGGATCGTCTCCAGTGTGATAAAAATTCCACTCGCCCACCACGCCGCTGAGGGACCATGGCACGAAGACTTTCGCGCCTTTGTCCAACGCTGCGGAATGGTCTGTCAGGCGGAAGTCGCCTTGGGCGGGATCTCGCAGCGGGGGCTTTGAACTGACCTCACCCAATTCAGCCACCATGCTTTTGTTCTTGTCGAGCGCCTCTTTGAAATCGTTGAACGAGACGAGCCATCGTCCGGAAGGCTCGAGCACGCCCATTTCCGCGGCGTCGAAAATGATGTTGTTCTTGTAAGCGTTCGACTCGAGGGCGAACCGATTCCTGGCGGTGGCCGCTTCCTTGGCCTTGCCTTCCGCAGCGGTGCGGGCCGGATCGGCGTGGCGGAAGACGTACTGGCCGATGCCATCCCAGATGTTTCCGAGATACTTGTTGCGTCCGGCGACAGGCTCTTGCCGGCGGGACCCGACGTAAAAATTAAAGATCGTATTGTTGAAGAAGGTGTTTTGGTAGCTAATGATTTCCTGGAAGGCAGAGCAATTCACCACCGGGCTTGAGATATCCTTGGCCTTGCCCCAGGCGATGTTGTTGAAGTGATAGTTTTTAAACGCGCCATCGAGATAATAGGCATGTCCGAACCCGGCGTCTGTCCCGCTGTATCGTTCCCAGTTGCGGTAGCCGAGCGCATCGTAGGAGATGTTGTCGAAGACGTAGAACGGTCCCCCCTGCCAAGTTTCGATCCC
>Ga0209514_10003976_pt1 | contig 20430 bp, 26 predicted proteins | sample Subgrocontami58m_FD_187452 | JGI IMG/M metagenome (GOLD analysis project Ga0209514, IMG submission 187452) | Subsurface groundwater microbial communities from S. Glens Falls, New York, USA - GMW37 contaminated, 5.8 m (SPAdes) (version 3) | ecosystem: Environmental > Aquatic > Deep subsurface >...
TCGTATTTACGGATTCATCAACAGGCTACGCGATTGGCGATTCAGGAATGATTCTGAAATACAGCGCATCAACTGTTAACGTAGAGGAGAATGCACTGGCAGCACCGATTTCATTCGCTCTGCATCAGAACTATCCCAATCCGTTTAATCCCTCGACAACCATCTCATACGATTTGCCGTGTGAGAGTGTTGTTACTCTCAAAGTGTTCAATCTCCTTGGCGAGGAAGTGAGGACGCTGGTGAATCAACGAAAAGAAGCCGGACGTCATCTCGTTAACTTTGATGCAGAAGGATTGCCAAGTGGTGTATATCTTTATCGCTTACAAACAGAAACTTCCACTCTCAGCAGGAAAACGTTATTGCTGAGGTAAATTTATCGGAGAAGCAACATCTTTTTTGTTTGTCGGAACCGCCCGCTGTTTAATTGATAGAAGTAAAGTCCACTCGCCAATCCGCTGGCATCAAACGTCGTCTCATAGCTTCCCGCTTTCAACTCCTCATTCACAAGCGTTCTGACTTCTCTTCCCAACACATCATACACCTTCAGCGTCACGTGACTGACTTCTGATATCTGAAATCTGATCTCTGTTGTTGGGTTAAATGGATTCGGGTAATTCTGTTCTAACTCAAACTCGCCCGGCATTCGCTCATCAACTAATTCAACGTCAAGCGTCTGCAAATCAATCGGCGAGGTCCAGATTTGATATAAGCCCGTTGAGTTGTCCATCCACACGGGCCACAAGGTGTTACCGATAGAAGTCAAACCGATATTATCACCCTGATAACCCTGTCCCAGTCCGCCGATGGGTGAAGGTTTGAAGTTGTGATTGCTTACGCGATAATCAGTCCACGTGTTGCCGCCGTCCGTCGAGCGGGAGAGAGAGACGCCAGCAGAGTCGGACGTTGTGCTTCGATCATCGTAGTAGAGAATGTTTACGCCACCGCCGTCGTCAATGTGAACAGCGGGGAAGAATTGTAACTTTCCGTTGTTCAGAGCGTCGCGGTTTACGCGAATCCCGGCTGACCATGTTTGTCCGTTGTTTGTTGAGCGATGCAAGATAATGTCGGGGTCGGAGCCGGCGGGTGCGAGATTCTTTTCCGTTGTCACGATGTAAATCCATCCGTTGCGCGCACCGCCGGTTTTGTCCGTGTCGATCTTCGGCAAACCATTCACGCGGATGTTTGCCTTCTGCGGAAATATTCCTTGAATACCGTTTGCGTCGTACGCATTTTCTGTTACGCTCCAGCTTGTGCCCCCGTTAGTGGATGTGGCGAAGCCAACAAAGTCTTCCGTGAATGGGGAAGTATTGATTACTCCAGCCCAGCAAATGTTCACACGTCCGTTCGAACCGATTGAGATTTCTGCGCCTTGACCCCGTTGCGTCGGTGAGTTGATTTGCGCCGGGGAGGACCAGTTTGCTCCACCATCATCCGTGTAAGAAAAAAACACGGGGAAAGGAAAGGCAAACCGCACCCAGGCAGCGTATGAACGTCCGTAGAAATTGCTGGTCGAAATGCCGTCCGACGCCAATGTCGCGCGGTCTTGATCATTTGTTGCGATAGTCTTTTGCGATGACCACACAAGTCCGTTGTTTGTTGAGTAATGAGAAAACAAACCTGGCGAGAAGCCGAGCCGCACAAGCAAGAACCTGCCATTCTTGTCGATTGCGATCCCCGGGTCCCCGCGATGAAACGTGATTGGCGCGCCGGTGCACGTATCGTTGCCTGTCCACGTCGCTCCTGCGTTGGTCGAAACATAAATGCCCTCGCTGACAAAGCCGTTGGCGGGATTGATCGTATTTGCGGATGCGAAGAGTATGTTTGCATTCGCAGGGTGACGGGTAATGAATGTTTCCGTTTGTGTGATTCCACTTGGATAGATTCTGAAAGGCTGTCCAATGCGAACAGACGACAAATTCATTTCTCCGCCATTGGCGGCGAACGAATTGTTGACGAACGTCGAAACAACGAAAAGCACCGCAACGAACGTCGTTCCAAGAAACAATGCCATCTTTTTCATCAATTTCTCCTGAAGGTTGTAGAAAGCGCTGAGAGATTCTGCAAATCCCTCCGCATCTTCGTTTCTGCGCTAACGATTTATAATGTAAAGCCGAGATTGATACCGCCGAAGTAATTTCTTGGCTCGCCCGCTTCGTAAAACTGTTGTGCTGTTGAGTTGATGTTCACAAAGCCGACATACGTCTTATTCGCAATGTTGTTGACACCAGCGGAGACCAGCACATTGAAATGATCAAAGACGACGTCCAGTCCGATGTTTGCGTTAAGCAATTGATAACCTTCTGTCTTTTCTGAATTCTGATCATCAACGTACATTCCGCTGATGCTCATGAAATGCGTCTTGATAAAGCCGGTAGTATGATCATCAAGCACGCGGGTGTACGAAAGAGAAATCGAGAGATTATGCTTCGGCACGCTTGGTACGACATTGCCTGCAAACTTATTGTCTTTGAGTATGATGTTGCCAGACGTGTCCTGCACAATTGTGCGGGCAACATAATCGTCATATGTGAAGTTTGAAAATGTATATGCGGCTTTCAATCGAAGCCCATAGATGAACTCGGCATCTGCACCAAACTCAAGTCCCGTGCGATTCGTCTTCGCCGCGTTTCTGTAGAACACATCGCCAAAGACTTCAAACGGCACAATTTCATCTTCAATCTTACTATTGAAGAACGTTGCTTCAAAGAACACGCGACGGAAGTAATCGTTGTCGTCAGCCGAATACGTGCCCTTCACACCCAGCTCGAAGTTGGTTGATGTTTGCGGCTTCAGGTCAGGATTAAGCAGCGGCGTTTGATTCGAGCTCAATGGATAATTGTCAAGCTCGTTAAATGCCGGTGTATCGAACCCAAGACCGAATGATGTGTACGCGGCAATCTTCGGTGTAAGTTTGTAGTTGACCGCGAACTTCGGCGTGAACTTCTCGAACTTCCGCTCTGCATTCTGAACGCCGAGCAGTTGGTTCTTCGAGTCGAACCCGACCTTGTCATAGCGTCCCGTCAGCAAAAGATTCATTTTATCGTTTATGATGCTAAACGAGTTCTGCAGATAAAAGCCCGCATTGGTGATTGTCTCATCCGTGAGTGTACTCAGTATGTCCCCCTTCTTGCCGTTCAAGTTATCGTACTCTTCGATCGGTCCCCCCTGATAGAACAAATCACCACCCAAGGAGAATTCGTTTTTGTGGTCTGCAATCTCAGTTCTGTTAATCCATCGGGCGCTTGCTCCAATGCCATGACGATTGAATACACGATACGTGCGTGCGGTTCGCTCGAAGTACTTAATTGTTCCGTACGTTGTCACTTCGATGTTGTTGTGATTGTCTTCGTCCAATGATGTCTCGAATCGCAAACCGACTCGTCCTTTTTGCGTAATGCGTTTTGCATCCCGAGAAACATCACGTGAGTTTGTTTGGAACGGGTCTTTGCCCAATTCTGCTTTTGTGATTGAGCCTGGAAGCTTAATCAAGCCGGAGACATAGTAGGCAAGCATACTGAGCCGCGAGCGTTCAGAAGGCGTTACCTCCAAGCCAGTGTTATAGATATGCCAGTAATCCTGACTGTGTTCGCGATAGCCTGCGGCGCTATGATAGTTGTATGTTGAAAGATAGCGATAATTGTTTGTCTTCGCGCCAACTTTGAAACCATTGCTGCTCAAGCCAAACGATCCGAATTCGTTAAACTGGACGCCGAATGTTTTCTGGAAGTTAAGGTCGCTTATGAAATTCACAACGCCGCCGGGCGCATTTGTGTAGAGGGACGACGCGTTGCCTTTTACAACTTCAATACTTCCGACTGATTGAAAATCAATCGACTCGATACGTGTTTGTCCGTCGGGTTCTGATTCAGGAATCCCATCCTGCAAAATCCTGATGCCGCGAATCCCTGAATTCGAGCGGCTGCCGAATCCACGAATTGAAATGCGAACGTCGTGATTACCGTAACGCGACTGAAGAAACAGACCTGGCGTTCCACTTAACACATCGTCAATACCGACTTTCTTATCGAACTTGTAATCCACGTTGTCAATACGCTCGACAGAGTAGGGGATGTCGATGACTTTCATCGGCGTGCGCGTGCCGCTGACGATGACTTCATCAATTTGATATGTCTTAAGAGTATCCTCTTCTGACTTTGAAGAGGATTGTGCGAATGAATACTCTAAAATCCCACTCTTGAAGAGAACGCATAAAAATGCAAATGATAGAAGCTTATACATAGCTCTCACCTGTAAGTTGTTCTGAAAAATGGAAGAAGAATGGATTCGAAAGCTACAACACAAGTGCTTTGGAATCGAGCTTAATCCTTCAATAATTGAAGTGTAAAGCGTGTTATGTAAGTGAGAGCAGAGGCGGTGACTTATCCCGGACGATCCGGAATGGCTGATGAGATGGAAGTTCTTCAGCAAATGGCGAAGGTACATCGAAGAGAAACTCTGTACGCAGACCGGCGTCAAAAACAAATGCTTGTGGCGCATTGTTCTTATCGAACGACTCCCAGTTGAGAGAAGGCAAATTGAAGCTTACGGTGTCGCACTGCTTGGGATGATTTGCCTCGTATTCCTCCTCAAACAACTCCACCTGGAAGGCGAAGTAGTTGAGCGCAAGAGTAAGTGCAACAAGGCGATATGTGATGTTCAGGCAATTCATTCGAGAAAGAACTGTGCGGGGAGTCTACGAGTCAGCGTTGATATAAAGATAGAATATACTTGCGTTAATTCCAAGTCTGTAGTAAATTTGATCAGAGCCTTTCATGTATAGGGCTTATCCTTGGTGACGTCCTCTCCAACAACTGTTCTTTACTTGGTAGAGAACCGGTCAGAGATTCTCTATCCGGGCTAACATTTCTCTCATCATTATCCTTTTTGGAGGAATCTATGAGAACGAACATTCTGATTGCCTTTTTGTGTTTGATACTTATGAATGTATCGAACGCAGCAGAACAACCTGCCTCGAAACAGAGACGGTCCAACACAACTGATAGTCCTAATGGGACACCGACGGCAATACTTTCCAACATCAAACGAGTGATAGTGGGCATGTGAAGAGATGGTTCATCCATTTCAAGCAAGCCACGGATTTGCAGAATCGAACTATTTTCACTACTTCCTTGCCTTAGATGTTACCTAAGTCTTTGAGGCACAAAAACTTATCAACCTCTTGTCTCTAAAGATTCCAACAGGCTCTCCGATAATCTTGACAGAGCAAATCAGTACTCAGTAACTCACGGGCAAGGTTGCCCAAAGAATCAATCAACAATCACGATCTACTGCAAGATTAACAGAGTCGTTATGCGGCTACTAAAGGCGGGAGGGTAACACAATATCATTCGCAACAGAAACAACACGCGCCGCTTCGCCTGTTAACGCCGTGGCAGTGATTCGGCAGATTCCTGCTGAAGATGCGTTGCATATTACATCGAGGATTAACAAGTTGCCTGGTGTTTTAGTGGATGGGAACGCATAGTCGTGACGACAGTGGAAGCGCTTTGCTCCGATTTGCGTTCACTTATTAAAGTGACTAACTCACTTTATTTGAGTGTCGAAAAGGAAGATTATTCGTCGCTGTCCGAAATGTTGGATCGACGGGGACAAATACTCGATAGCCAGAACAGGCTGGCTGATGCGTGGAAGATTTCGTTCGTGACCGAAAGCGACCGCCAACAGCAAGTATCCCGGTTACGACCGCTGGTTGAGATTCTTGAACGTGGACATTCCCCAAATCAAAAAACGGAAAAAGCTTGCCACAAAGACACCAAGGTACAAAGTTTTTTGTTTAGGATCAGATTCTTGGGCATCCTATTCCACAATAGTGTCCATGACTTTGTGGCTATTCTTTGTTTTTTGTTTTCGGGAATCTCCAATCTTGAACAACTTGACAAAAAAATTGTTACATTGTTTGAGAAGAAGAAGGAAGAACTTGCAGAGAAGCTGAAGCAAGCACAAAATCAGAAACGATTGCGTGCATATTCACGTTAGGGAGTGGTTATGACAATAGATAAAGTCGGTTCGGGACGCCTGATTGTTCCCGCCAGCGAAAATACAAAGACAAAAGAGAAAACGTCTGAGAAAGCTGACAGTAAAGATCGAGTAGAGCTTTCCGAGGAAGCAAAATTGCTTTTTGCTGCCGAAAAGGCTAAGAAACTCGGTGCTATTCGGGCGAAGGTAAAGAAGGGCTTCTACGAAGAACCGGAAGTGACGAAGAAGGTAGTTGAAGGACTGATGCGGGACATTAAGAGATCGCCCGAAGCGTAGCCGTTGAATCTGTCGTTAAATCGATTGTTGCACACTATTGACCCACCTCACGTAGTTCCCGCTTGCGGTTGATTTTCCTCTCTGTTTCCTTATATTTGACCATGTTCGCTCATTAGTGAATTGCATTTTCGGGGAAACCTTATTTTGAAGGCAGACAAGAAGATTTCTATTCTTATTGCGGATGACCATACTATCGTCCGGCGCGGACTTGTTTCCCTACTATCCCTCAACGAGGAATTTGAAATTGTTGGTGAAGCCGAGAACGGCCGCGAAGCAGTTGAACTCACCTTGAGTAAAGACCCTGATGTTGTTCTCATGGATATTGGCATGCCAATCCTGAACGGCATTGAAGCCACACGTCAAATCAGGAAGCAAGCGCCGCATGTGAAGATTCTTATCCTTTCGGGTTATGACAACGATGAATACATTCTGCAAGTCATACAATGCGGTGCCAATGGTTATATTCTGAAGAATAGTATGTTGGAAGATCTCTATACTGCAATTCGTTCGGTGAAGAAAGGACAAGCCTTTTTCAGTCCGTCAGTCTCCAAAGTTATAGTTGATAGCTATGTAAACCGTCCGTCGTCATCCGGCGGCGGAGCTGAACAGAAAAAAACTACCCGCCTGCTCACGACGCGTGAACGTGAGATACTACAACTTATTTCAGAAGGACATCTGCATCAGCAAATTGCTGAACGGCTGAGCATTAGTGTCCGGACCGTAGATACTCATCGCAACAACATTATGAAGAAACTTGATCTGCATGATACTGCAAGTCTCGTGACCTACGCAATCAAGAATGGTATCGTAATCATGCGGCGGTAATGATAGATCGCTCTGCCACTCTGCTTCTGCGAAAAACTCCACCCCTCCGATCATCCCTAGTGCGTTGTCCACAGGGTTTTCAACATCAACTAAGTCTGTAGAAAACCAAGATGTACGTTTTATCTACGCGCAAGATACGCTGTTCGTCGTATTGTGGGCAGGTGCGAACTATTGTACATTTGTGTGGATAATTTTCGCCAACAATAGTTCACTATTCTGCAGTTGTTACTTATGTCAACCATTGCCAACAGTCTTTCCGTTGAATCGATCGATACTCTTCCGAAGCCTTTTCGAGTACTTGTTGTGGACGATATGCCTGAGAATGTAGACTTACTTGGTGAAGTTCTCTCAGCGCAAGGTTTCGTAACTGTCTGCACAACTTCGGGAGCAGAGGCGCTGCATCAACTGGAGAATACAGATATACATTTCATTATTGCCGATGCAATGATGCCCTCAATAGATGGCTTTCAGCTCTGCAGAGAAGTAAAGCGGAACTCCAAATATGCGACCACCCCTTTTGTCATTTACACAGGCAATTATGTTGACATAGAGGATGAGAATTTTGCTAAGAGTGTCGGTGTGGATGCCTACGTGATGAAGTATGATGGATTGGCGACGCTGATGCAAACAGTGAACGATCTATCCCGTCGTCGCTATGGAGCAACCGTTGCTGAATGTGGAACTCAGCCTGCGCCGAACGAGGTCTCTGCATCGACGGTTGATGAACAAGTGTTTCTCCAACGTCATCATGCAATCATCGTGAAGAAGCTTGAGGAGAAGATGCATGAGCTGGAAATGTATGCTGAAACGCTCTCGCGCAAGAATCGAGAAGTACAGGCGTCGGAAGCTCGATACAGAAATCTGTTTGAGCATGCAAGTGTCGGCATCTTCATTCTCGACAAGGAGAAGGGAACCGTGTTGGATGTAAATGGCGAAGGACTTTCGCTTCTCGGTTACTCCCGAGAAGAGATCGTAGCGATTCAGCCGCTCTCATTTGTTGAGGACAGCGCCACAGCAAAATCCATTTTGCCGTCGGGCGCATTCTTCTCGAAGGAGACAACATTTAAGCGAAAAGACGGCGCTTCTGTTGACGTAGAACTTGGTGTCGGTCCATTTGCCGAGCAAAGCGGAAGAAAGATTTTGCTCTACGTTCTTGACATCACCGAACAGAAGAAGATGCGGCAACAACTCGTGCAGTCGGAGAAAATGGCGTTCATGGGTCGCCTTGCTGCAAGTATTGCGCACGACATTCGGAACCCGCTCGCTGCAATCGCTCTGAATCTTCAATATCTCGCGAAACGGCTTCCGGCAGACTTTGCCGATCGAGGCTCGCTCAATTTTGCAATTGAAGGAGCACAACGGATTGGTAAGGTTATTGAGAACACATTAAATCTTGCTCGCATTACACCTCCGATAGTAAAGCCCGAAGTGATCAACGATATTGTCGCGCAGGCACTTCGGTTCTTAAAGACATCCATTTCACAAAGAAATATCTCTGTCGAGACGAGTTTTGCCGATGATTTACCTCTCATTAGCGTCGAAGCGAAACAAATCGAGCAGGTCATTCTCAACTTGATTCAGAATGCAATTGATAGCTCGCCGGAGAATTCGACGATAAAAATTTCTACATGTATTCATGAGGATCTGAAAGCAAGAAATCCTGCTTCATCATCAAAAGTTGCGGTAGTAATTCTTGACCGCGGACCCGGTATTGCGCCGGAGCAAATGAAACACTTATTCGAGCCATTCCATACAACAAAGCTCGGAGGGACAGGTCTCGGGCTTGCGCTTTCGAAACAAATCATGGATAAACATCAAGCGGAAATTCGCATTGAGCCTGCAGTTGGCGGGGGCACCATTGCACGACTCATTTTTCCAGTACATCAATTAAGCAACGGAGATAAGAGGCGCTATGTCTAGGGGGAGAATCTTAGTTGTCGACGACGAAACAATTCTTGCGGAAAGTTTACAAAACATACTATCTACCTCGGGGTATGATGTATCCACGTGTTTGAACGGAGAGGAATTCCTTTCTGTTCTTGCGCATGTCAATCCAGATGTTGTATTGCTCGATATCTTCATGGGCAAAGTGAATGGACTCCAGCTTCTCAAGAAGATGAAAGAAGAAGGCAATGATGTGCCCGTACTCATGATGACGGGCCATGCTGATGTTGCTCTTGCAGTCGAAGCGATGAAGGAAGGCGCTCTCGATTTCGTGCTCAAGCCGTTCGACCTTGCTCATCTTGCCGTGTTGCTTGAGAAGTCAATGGAGCAGTCGCGTTTGAAACGGAAAGTCCAACTGCTGCAAACCGAGCTGGAAGAGCAACGCGTGCGCAGCGGGATAATCGGCAAGAGCCAAGTCTTGCGCCGCATTCTGGAAACGGCAGAAAAACTTGCTCAAAGTGATAATACAACTGTGTTATTGGAAGGCGAGAGCGGTACGGGAAAAGAGTTGCTGGCGCGATTCATCTACCAGAAAAGCCTTCGCGCGGACAAGCCATTCATTACCCTGAACTGCGGTGCGATTCCCAAGAATCTTGCCGAGAGTGAATTCTTCGGTTATGAGAAAGGCGCATTTACAGGTGCTACCGATAAAATGCGACAAGGGAAATTTGAGCTTGCAAATGGCGGAACGATTTTTCTCGATGAAATCGGTGAACTCTCGCTTCATATGCAAGTGAAGTTACTGCGCGTTCTTGAAGACCGCCGCTTCTATCGCCTTGGGGGCACGAGAGAGTTAAGTGTTAACGTGCGCGTTATTGCTGCATCAAACCGTGACCTCGCAAAAGAAGTTGAGGAAGGGAGATTTAGAGAAGATTTGTTCTACCGGCTGAACGTCGCGTCAGTGAAGATTCCACCGCTGCGTGCACGTAGGGAAGACATCACCGTCATGGCGTACGCGTTCATGCAAGAATTTAGTAAGAGGTTCAACAAAGAAGCTGCGAAGCTTTCGGACGATGCGCTCACATTGCTGCAAAGTCTTCCCTGGAAAGGGAACGTTCGCGAGTTACGGAACGCGATTGAGCGTGTCGTGTTGCTCAACAGCGGGCCACTGCTGACGACAGAACATTTTGCGTTTCTCGGTAACGGAAATGTGAAGGCGGCGAACGGACAGACGAACGGCAGAGCGTACCGTCTCGAAATTCCGGCCACAGGGATTTCCATGGGGCACGTTGTACGAGATTTGATTATGCAAACACTTGCCATTACCAACGGTAATCAAGTTCATGCGGCAAAAATTCTCGGACTCACACGATCCAAGCTTCGCTATCGTATGGATCAGTTGGGCATTCAGCCTGAACAGAGAAGCTACCGGGTAGCGGCAAATGAGGTTGCAAACTAACAACTTGATAGTTGACAGAAGAAACGGAGTACATCTGTAATGCATTTTTCCCCGGAAGAACTCGCTCTTGAACGGAATCATCCACTACAAGGTAATTCACTCAAGGTTTTGAACAAAGCACTCATCTTACTTGTAGATGATGAAGCAATTGTGCTGGACCTTGGTAAAGAACTTTTGGAAGAGCATGGTTATCGCGTGCTGGTTGCTGCTGATGGAGTGGAAGCCGTGGAGTTGTACCGAAAGCATAGCAAGGACATTGACCTGGTCATTCTTGACATCTTGATGCCTCGTCTTGACGGCGGACAGACATTCATGGAGATGAAAAAAATAAACAAGGATGTGAAAGCATTCTTCTGCACTGGCTACACTCCGCAAGAAGTGATCGGCTCTTTGCTTGCGGAAGAATCACTGCGTGCACTGCAAAAGCCTTTCCGTCCATCAGAGTTCGTGCGTACGGTTGAAGAGGTGCTTGCCACAAACTAATGACCGTTTTGACTCGCCAACTGAAATTTAATCCCAACATTTGTCATACTTTGTTTTTGCTCTAAACGCTTCTGGAATTACCTTTCGTCATATTGAACCTCCACTTAGAACATTCCGTTTTGTTTTCCAACACGAGTAGCTGAACGACTGTTTTCATTCTTGTTGTATTGCACCTTCTTGAGAGAATTTTCAGCGCAACAAGTAAGATTCTACAAACTTCTTTTTGGTGATATCTGTGCAACAAGAAATCGCATTGTTATTACAGGAAAACGAAACCATACATTGGCACCTCTCTTGGGGTATGTAGGCTAATCGAGATTACTCATTTGCTTGTTGTTGTAGCACTCTCTTTTTCATTCGCTGTTGCAAACGATAAAAATGCCGGGGATTCTACTCAAGTTAATCTGCCTCCGGTGTCTGAGGTCTTGAAGACAGAAGTCGTTGAGGAGGAAGGGAATTCTCCCAATTCGATTGAGTCTGCCCGAACTCGGCTTTCCGAGCCATCAACTGACTTGTGGTACCGCTCAACATTGACGGGTAATTGGAACGGTGCAAGGGATGACTTGATTGGTAAAGGCGTGAGCTTTTCGTTCGACTACAAAGCAGATAACATTTCGAATCTATCAGGAGGACAAAGTCAAAACTCTTCCTACCTACATAATATCGATATAGTGATCGCAGTTGATGCGGAAGCACTCTTGCATTGGAAAGGGGCAAGCTTCTTGATTCACGCAATCCACAACAATGGCGCTGGGTTCAGTAAATATGTTGGCGATGCCCAAGTCACATGTCGCTCCTGACGGAGCTTAGACGTGCTCACTACCGATGAAGTTCTATAAACATACCACGCCTACGGCGTTACCTCGGTCTTTCCGAAGCCCCGTTAGGGGCGTTATGTTTATAGAAACCAAGAACAAGGAAAAACGAAAAGCTCCAGAGGAGCGTCATGTGAACAACCCCATTCGGTTCAAGACATGTCTTGGAATTGTCGGTGCGTAACATGAGTTATCTCACAAAGACCTCGACGTTATTTTTGAATAGCTCATATAGTGTTGGTAAAGAGCTTTCACAAACCGGACAAGCTGGTCTGTCAGTCTTTCCTTACACATCAGCGGCTCTGCGTGTTCGAATGCGCCAAAGCCATGCATGGTCATTCCAATTTGCTGCCATTGATGCAGTGCCTGGCAAAGTTGGTAATCCGAGATCTCCCGTCTTTGTTAAGAACTCAGGCGAGGGAGCATCTGTCATTGGTGAAGTGTCTTACCAATGGGCCGGGGACAAAAAGGACAGCATCGGTGCAGGTAAGTACACTATGGGTGCATGGTTCTACACTACCGAATTTGAGGAGACAAATGCTGTGAGCAGCTCAGGCAAAACCCAACGATCGACTGCAAACAACGGCGTCTACTTTATGGTAGAGCAAATGGAGACATCAACCGGTTCAATTACAATATAAGTGTTGGTGCGGTGTACACGGGATTGTTTCCAAGTCGTGACCAGGACAGAATCGGTGTTGCAGTGACACGCGCAAATAACGGAACTGGCTATAGCGAGAGAATGCTGACAGCAGGATCGCCAGTTACAACTGCTGAGCTTGCTATCGAGCTGACCTATCGTGCGCAGCTCGCCGTGGTTGTCAGTGCAGCCCGATTTTCAGCACGTAATTCATCCGGGTACGCAAATCAATGTTGAAAATGCGACGACGTTCGGTACGCGCATTGAGGTAGGGTTGTAAAGGTAGTATGGAGTAGCATGACTAGAGAATGTTTGTCAATTGCAGAATTTTTGCCAACATTTTTCTTTTAGATAGGAATGAAACATTCTTGTCATCTTGTGCCGCGAGAGACAGTCAATCTCAAGCTATTAAGGAGGAATATGGTTTTCAGGCTGAGATGTTTCAATTATTTGCGGTATAAGCTTTGGTAGGCGTGGAACGCTCATCAAATGAGAACAATCGCAAAGCATAGTGCCGAAAACACCGGCTGCGCCATAGAGCAGGAGATGTTAGACCGTGCGTTCACACTTGTCGAACAACAACGGGAATCTGCCGAAGAAGAGGTCCGTGCTGTAATTGTTGAGACACTGTTTGTGCTAAACGGTGATCGAACGCTCGTCATATTAGACACGTTGATAAATGACCCTGACCCCTGGTTGCGCATGAGAGTAATAGAACTTCTTGGGATGCTCGACGATGATTGAGTTTGATTATGAGCGTCCGTAGCCTTTCTTCAAGCCATATGGCTGATATTGTCCATCACTCCCTCTTTGCTTCACGTAATCTTTCAAACGATAAATTCCTGTTCTGCTTAGTTTCCCATCCATTCCAGTGTGTCCCGCGCATTTTGCAATCCTGCTTCCTGTGTGTGGTGATGGCATATAGTTTGCCCGAATCCTGAAGGTATTATATGGCGAAACGACACGAAAGAATAATGACACAGCAATTTGAGCGGTGTTCTCATTGCGGTGCTGGGTGGACGACGAAGGAAGACTTTCTTGCTGACCGGGATATTCGTCTCGAAGGGTATCAGTGGGACAGCCGGCAAGTAAGAATTGGAATGCCCCCGGAAGGAGTATTGGTGTTCACTCACGCGAAGTCGAGGTGTGGTACTTCGCTTACAGTGGCTGCAAAACTGTTTCGCCGCGCATCACAATAGCTCAAACAGCAAACTAAAGAGCGATGGGAAAACTCAACTTAGATGAAATCCAGCCGGGGATGGTACTTGCTGCCGATGTCCTGGACCGCAATGGCCGCGTGTTGTTGAAGAATGGTCTCGAGATTTCCGCCACGTATCTGATGATTCTGAAGCAGTGGGGGATTACGGATGCGGACATTCAAGGCCTAAGTCGCGAAGAGGTGAACGCGAAAGCTGTTGAAAGTCTCGATAAAGAGTTGCTTGCCAAAACAGAGGCTGAATTCCAGGAAGTTTTTCTTCATGCAGATCGTCAGCACTCATTCGATCAGGAATTGTTCCGTCTATCGGTCATTCGAGCTGTACACAAAAAAATGGGAGTGTCCGCCCGTGATAACTAGTCCGAATGATCTGTTGAAGGGATATGTGGAGGTTTCCTCGTTGCCGGCGGTTTTTGCCCGGATCAATGAGGCTGTCAACAATCCTCGCTCATCCATGAACGATATTGAAAAGATCATCAGCGAAGACGCAGGCCTCACTGCTCGTTTGTTGATGGTAGTGAACAGTGCATTCTTCAATTTTCCGCAGCGTGTTGAATCCATACCGAAGGCGATCAGTATTGTCGGGACCCAGCAGTTGCGCGACCTGGCGCTTGCCATATCGGTTATCAGATTGTTCAAAGGTATTCCCCCTGACCTCGTGAACATCGAGCAGTTTTGGAAGCACAGCATTGGGGTTGGTATTGCGGCAAGAACATTAGCTGCATTCCGACGCGAGACGAATGTTGAGCGCTTTTTTGTTGCAGGCATCTTACACGACACTGGTCGTCTTGTGATGTATATGAAGATTCCCGATCTGTCGCGTGAGGCACTTCTTCGCTCAAGAAAGAACAACGAATTGTTGTACGTCGCTGAAGCAGAACAGCTCGGTTTTGATCACGCATCTGTTGGTCGTGTGCTGATGCAGGCATGGAAACTTCCATTCTATCAGGAAGAGATTGTTGCGTTTCACCATAAACCGAATTTGGCAACGCGTTTCCCTGTTGAGGCTGCAATCGTTCACCTTGCAGACATTCTTGCGCATAGCATGGGCCTAGGAAGTAGCGGAGAGCGTTATGTTCCGCCGTTGAATCAGGAAGCGTGGGAGCGGCTTGCGTTGCCCGTCAGTGTGCTTGTACCTACGTTCGAGCAAATCGATCGTCAATTTGAGGACGCAGTGAAGACTATTTTGTAGCCGAATGTCATTGAACGAGTCCAATCAAACAATCTCTCTTGGCATTTTCCCGGAATGCTACCGAAAGCCTATGGTTCCTCAATTGGAGGAGTTGCGAAAACATCGTAAGGTATGGAACTCCCGCGCATCTGTCCGATAGTAGCCATCAGAAATTTTCTCATGCCTCTCTCTTCTCCGCCTATTTGCAGTTTTCATACGAAAAAGCAACTCAGTGTTGTTGGCACTTGGGTTGCACTTCACTACGAATGAATTCTTAGGTCTATACGACACGAAGACGAGAACAATGAAACTCTTTGATTCGACAAACATACCGCTGCTCGGCAAAGGGAATGAAGCAGAAGATATGTCTGATTTCAAACTGATTCATAACCCGACACATCCCGACGCGGACGAAAACGGCTACGTGAAAATGCCGAACGTAAACATCGTCACTGAAATGGTAGACATGATGTCTGCTTCACGAGCTTACGAAGCGAACATCACGGTAATCAACGCGCAAAAGGAAATGGCACAAGAGAGCCCGGAGAACTGACTATGAACGTAAACGGAATCAGTAATTCGGCAGCGCAGCTTCCAATTCTCAAGCAATCGCAAAAGCGTTCTGCAGAGACCTCGGTCGAACAACAGTTGACGAATACGTCAAGCACAGAGGCGAAGGGCAATGCAGCACAAGTATTGCTGAAGGAAAAGGAGCATCCCGCGGCGCTGGCCAAGTCGGAGAAAGAATATTTTGAACAACTCTTCCCGAACTCAACAGAAAAGGCTAAGGGCTATGCAAGAACTTCAATTACTCCCCGAGCTTGGCGACACGAATGGTCGCAGAGCTGTAAACAAAATGTTGAAAGAAGCGAACACGTCATTTGGCGAGACGTTGAACCAAACCATGCGTGATGTGAACGCGCTGCAAAGTGAAGCAGGTAAAGCGGTGCAACGCATGGTCAGCGGCGAGGCAACAGACATCCACGAAGTGATGATTGCCGTAGAGAGAGCGAAGACGAGTTTTGAATTGTTGATGGAGATTCGCAACAAGACCATCGACGCGTACAGAGAGATCATGAGGATGCAGGTATAGTATGGCTGAGTTTCCACGACAAGTTCGCACACAAGTTGCTGATGTTGCGTGCCGATTGACGCTCTTTCATCGTCTTTGTCGGCATCGTCCTTGCGGCAACGGCTCTTGTGCTTGTCGCAGGAATAATGATTGAGAAAAATACCATGCAGAAAGAGACTGAGAAGAAACCTGAACAAACAAACGCTCACCCAAACATAAAGTAAGAGCATAAGATATGATCGAGACGACTACAGCAACATTATGGGAAGAATACTCGCGGACAAAATCGCTCGAGCTGAAGCGAAGACTCGCGATGGAATACATCGGCGTTGTGAAGTTCGTCGTGAGCAAGTTCCGCAGCTATTCGAAGCAATCGGTGTCGGTGATTGGCGAGCAGGATTTGATGCAGCTTGGCATGATTGGCTTGCTTGATTCGATTGACCGTTTCGACCCGACACGCGGCGTGAAGTTTGAGACGTATGCTATTACTCGTATTCGCGGAACAGTGCAAGATGAGCTGCGCAAACTCGATTGGGTCCCGCGTTCAGTGCGGGAGAAAGTCCGTACGCTCGATCGCGTAACACAAAAGATCGAATGCAACGATACGCTGTCCGGTTCTGCGAGGAAGATTGCGTACGAACTTCAAATGTCGGTGGAAGACTACCTGCAAATGCTGCACGAAACGCAGCTCGCACTGCCGGACGTTATCTCGCACGGAGAAAGCGGCGAAGACCTGCTTGAAAACATCGCTGCTGAAGATGACATCGATCCTTCAGAACGTGTAGGTGATGAGCAACTGAAAGAGATGTTGGTGAGGATAGTCGAAAACCTCCCGCAGCAAGATAGGCTGGTCATTATACTGTACTACTACGAGGAATTGACGTTCAAAGAAATTGCAGGTGTCTTGCGTCTTTCGGAGTCACGAGTGTTTCAAAAACATGCAGCTATTCTGGAACGCTTACGCGAACAAGCAGTCGAGCTTGTATGAACCATCTTGGGTTTCATCAAAAGCAAGTTAACCCGATCATGCTGATGCCGAAGAACGTGTGGAGGGAATACATCGGGCCCAAAGCAAGTTTGTTTGACCAGGTTGAGAATTTACCGGAAGACGAAAAGCGTGTGCTTGCCTTGCACTACTATGAAGGGCTGTCGTTCGCCGAAATTGGACGACTGATGGACATCAACAAGTGGGACGCCGTCGTGCTGCACACACAGGCGTTGACGAAGCTTCAGCCAAAGATAGAAGATCTTTTCTAATGTGAGGAATGAATGTTATCACCGCAGTTCATACGAGATAAAGTTCAAACGATTATTCAGTTGTCAGCACTTCCTTCGATTGCTGCGGAAGTCGTGGAGATGGTTGAGAATCCGAAGACCTCCGCTTCGAAGCTTGGTAAAGTGATTGAATCCGATCAAGGGCTAACAAGCAAAGTGTTGAAGATTGCGAATTCCGCGTTTTACGGTTTCCCGAAGCAAATCGGCACGGTAGATTTTGCAATCATCGTCCTTGGCTTTGATGCGCTGAAAGAAATCGTCATCAGCATTTCACTGGTCAGTGCTCTACAAAAGAAAAGCGACGTTACGTTCGATGCGCAAGGCTTTTGGGATCACTCAATCTACAGCGGCGTCATTGCACGACGACTTGCGCGGGATTTGGGGTATCGCGTGAGTGGAGAGGTGTTTGTAGGTGGATTGTTGCACGATATGGGAATCTCTGTATTGCAACAGCATTTCCACAATGAATACAAACAGATCGTGGAGTTGGTAAAAGAAACGGAATTTGCTTTCATTGAAGCGGAGCAACATGTTCTTGGTGTGACGCACGCAGAGGTTGGCGGCTGGCTCGCGGAACGATGGAATTTTCCCGACCATCTGATCGAAGCAATCTCGATGCATCACAAGCCGCTGCAGGCGAAAGAAAATCCTGAGCTCGTGAGCATCATTCATTGTGCCGATGTGTTAGCGAACCGCCTCAGACCTGCGCCGATGATGTTCGATAAGGGATTGGACTTCAATCCTGAGGTCCTCTATCGCTTGCGTCTCGATGATCCCCTCTTGCTTGAAGAATACATCACGACGTATCGCTCGATTATTGAAACAGACATACGACAGTTTGAAGGAATGTGTAGCGGTGCGAAGGATTGACACCATGAAAATGGCACAACATAAACCTCGCATACGCCGTAACCGGATGCAGTTGCTTGACAGCGCAGTGCCGCAGTTCGATTCGTTCATGGAGAGCCGCGAGCAATATATCAGAGCGCTCGAAGAGACGATTGACTTGCTGAAGCGCAACCACGTGCAGGCAACGGAGAACAATGTTGCGATTCGCGACTCCATCAACGAATTGATGGCAATGCACCAGTTGTCAAACAGCATCAGCACGGCGCTTGAGCCGGAAACAATTGTTGGAACATTGATTCACTTGACGCGGCAAGTTATTCCCGTCATCGAATCAAACATTTTTTTGTTCGATAAGGAAACGAGCACAATTGTTCCACTCTCGAAGAAATCCTCAGCGACGTTCAATGCAGAAGCGGAAAAACACGTCGAAGCAGGAGTTGTAGATTGGGTCATTACTGAGCAGCGCACGGTCATTTTCCCTGAGTTCGATTCGAGTGGATCGAACGGCACAAAGAGCATTGTCGTAATTGTTCCGCTCATCATGCGCAATGAAGCGCTCGGCATGTTCATGGTTCAGTCGTCGAAGTCGCATGAAGAAGTGTCGAATCACGATATTCAGCTTCTCACTGTGCTTGCCAACCAGGCGGCGATTGGTGTAGAAAACTGGAGGAGTTATGAACGAGTTGTTTCGCTCAACAAAGAGCTAAAAGCATCGCAGGCACAGACAATGCATGCGGCGAAGCTTGCGGCAATTGGTGAGCTTGCGGCGAGCATCGTCCACGAGATCAAAAATCCTATTCAAATCTTGGTGATGCATATGGAGATGGTGCAGCGAGGAAAACCGCTGCCAAACTGGACGGACTTACTCGCTCAGCAAATCAAGCGCCTTTCGGAGATCAGCCGTCGCTTGATGAACTTTTCGCGCAACGCTTCAGACGATCCGAAGATGGAAGAGGTTGTCGTCAATAAGGCGATTGAAGAAACTGTGGCGATGGTGCAGCACGAATATCGTAATTGGAAGATCGATATTGAATGCGCGTTGCACCCGGACCTGCCTCCAATAATGGCAAACGCGAACGCACTGCAACAAGCGTTCTTGAACTTGCTCATCAATGCCCGCGATGCGATGCCGCAAGGCGGCAAAATATCGATCACAACTGCATCGTCCGGCTATCACGTGATTGTAAAGTTCAGCGACACAGGGAGCGGCATTGCGAAAGAACATCTGGATAAAATCTTTATGCCCTTCTTCACCACAAAAGGTGAAGGCAACGGCACAGGGCTGGGACTTTCGATTTGTAGAACAATTGTCAGCGAGCACAAAGGCGAAATCAACGTGGAAAGTGAAGTCGGCAAAGGAACGACATTTACCATCTTTCTCCCCATGCGAAGGAGGTTATCATGAGAACCCTGTGGTATGCAGTAGTTTTTGAGGAGGGAATGACGGTTGCGGTTGTTGCTTCACTGAAAGAGCCGGTTGAAGATTCCACGGTGAACTTGCGCAGTCCGCCGCTGTTCGATGCAGGGAAGCGAACCGGAAAGCAGATGATTCTCGAAAACGAGCGCTTCGCAATTCAACATAAGTTTATTGTCGAGCCACAACTTGTGGCAGGAGGGTAGGTATGCTAGTCCTTACACGCAAGCTTAACGAAGCGATTCAGATTGGCGATAATATTCGTCTGAAAGTCCTCCACATTCGTGATGGACAAGTGAAGATTGGCATTGAAGCGCCGAACGATGTGAAGATTTATCGTGCTGAGATTTATTCTGAGATTGAGAAACAAAACGTTCTTGCAGCACAAGCGAACAAGGGTGCTGTTCTCAAAGCAGCAGGTCTCTTGTCGAAGACATCCGGGGAGACTAAAGTTGAATGACGAATAAAGGATAACCCTCATGTTTGTTATTATTGGAGCTGTGGTGGTGTTGGCAACTGTGCCCGGTGGATTTGTTATACACGGTGGACCGCTTGGCATATTGGTGCAGCCGTGTTGATCGGATTAGTATCCTGATCAAGTTTGAGGGAAAGCAGCATGAACAATCCACCCAAAGTTTTGTTGGTTGATGATGACGAAGTTCAGCTTCAGGTAATCGGCCACGCCATTCAATCGGCGACTGAATACTTGGTGTTGACGACGACGAGTCCGCTTACTGCGATGCAAATGGCGGAAAAGCATTTGCCCGACGTTATCCTGAGCGATTTCTACATGCCGGAACAGGACGGCTTCACGTTCTGCCGGAAGGTGAAAGAACATCCACAGTTGCGCCACTCGATGTTCATTCTGCTCACATCCGCCTCGACGATCGATCACCGTGTTCGGGGGCTTGACGTCGGGGCGGATGATTATATTGCCAAGCCATTTAATTCGGAAGAGCTGCTGTCCCGCATTCGCTCTGCGCTTCGTATCAAGGGTTTGCACAACGAACTGCAAGCCGATAAAGCAGAGCTCTCTCGATTGTATAGGGAACTT
>Ga0209514_10003977_pt1 | contig 20429 bp, 33 predicted proteins | sample Subgrocontami58m_FD_187452 | JGI IMG/M metagenome (GOLD analysis project Ga0209514, IMG submission 187452) | Subsurface groundwater microbial communities from S. Glens Falls, New York, USA - GMW37 contaminated, 5.8 m (SPAdes) (version 3) | ecosystem: Environmental > Aquatic > Deep subsurface >...
CCCTAGTTCTGTTACTGGGTTTGGTCAGCGAGGGGTAGTCTTGAGCCCCAAACAAGGCAAAAGAACGACAAAGAGGTTTTTCTAATGACTTACGGAGAAGACGCACACTTATTAATTCCAATACTCACAGGATTCTTTTTCTTAGGATGCGCATGGTTTGCTAGCAAAAACATTACAGGAAGCATAATGCAAATCATAGTAAAGTATGGTAGTTTCTTTATGGGATTACTAAGTATTGTTTTAGGTAATGCCAATTCACGACTAAGTGCTCAATGGTATAGCTTAGTGCATGTTAATGCAACAAATACTAATATTGTTAATAACTTGAATGCTTTTGATATAGGACTTACTGTCTGGTTAGTTTTTGCTTTAGTAATGTTTATTCTTGTTGCGTTTGTTGAGGGATTGACTAATTGGAAGAAGCTTGCTAACAAGCATGAGCCTGATAAAGACCAGTGGGAGATGAAGCCATTATAAAAAGCAGAACAACAAGAGTGGATGTGGGATTTATTAATAAGGCAAAACAAATTAGTGAACAGTGTGGAAAAACAATTAGTATTCCAGCATTTAGTCGTGGTATGAATACTCTCATTGAACAAGACCATGAGCGAGTGCTGAACTTTTTTAAGCTCAAGGGAAAGAGGGGTAGTGTTACGGATTTTGTTTACGTGTTTTTACTATTATTTATGGTATTAGTTATTTTGTTAGTAATGATGCAGATTGGTGTTGGGGTGATTGATAATCCTGGATTTGTTGCATCAGTGAATACTAGCACTGCCAGTAGTACTGCGTTATATCAGTGGAGTTTAATGCGTGACGGTGGTTTAGATAATTGGTTTGTTATAGGATACTTTATTATTCATATTCTCACAATTCTTTTAGCAGGAACACTTCCCGTAGCAAGTACCGCGTTTGTAGTTATTAACTTGATATTCGTGATAATCATTGGTGTTTTAGGGGGTATGTTCCAAACAATCTTTACCGAATTAATTAATCGAATGGGCACTGCAAACTTTAGTATGACCTTATGGATTATCAATCACTTTTTAATACTAGAACTAGGATTCATGCTTATAATGTTGTTCGTAATTTACATGGTCAAGAAACGAGGCAGTTACTAATGAAGAAAAAATATGAATGGACTTCCTTCAGAAAAACACTTGTTGCAGTACAACTCTTAGGGGTTTTGTTCGGAATATTCTGGATGATAACCATTTCTACTTCAGCGAGTATTAATCAGGTGGAATTAGTTAGCAAAAAAGAAGTTCAATTAATGAATTATACAATACAAGTTCCTTACATAGTTATGAATTGCACTTGGGTTCCGCAAAACAATTCTTATAATAAGTGTGGTCTAGTTCGTGATGAAATAAAGTTTTATGACCATACCGTTAGAACCTGGCAAGAGTTGAAGTTCCAAAGAAAGAGTATTGATGTGAGTGATTTAGGTTATTATTGTTGGAATACTGCTACAGGAATTAGTTGTGTGAGTTCTAGTGATGGTGCTGGTAATATTAAAGCGCAAGTGATTAAGGAAGGAATGACTTATTTTAGTATTGATACTAGAACTGGAAAAGTTATTGGTTCGGGGTTTAAACAAACTAAAAATGTTAAAATGCTTCGTGAGGAGTTAGAATGAGAATCGTGTTATTGTTTTTTGTTTTGTTAGTTCTTTCTTCAGCGTCGGTGTTTGCTCAAATTACTAATTATACTCTAGTTTCTAATGAGAGTTTTGAAACAAGAGTTATTGGTGACTTTAATACTAATAGTGCTTCATGGATAATCATTAGTACTGCTTGTAAAAAAGGCACTTATTGTTTAGAATTTAACGTGGGTGATGCAACAACTGATGGTTGGGCTTATGCTAATAATGCAACTTATTATCGTGAAAATAATACTGCAATGGTTGTTCGTGGTTGGGTCAAAGAAACATCTAGTGGGGGTAATGGTGCTTATCCTTCGTTAATGCACTCATTAAAAGATAGTAATGATTATCAATTATCAGGAACATTCTTTGATACTGGCGATACTCGAATTAATAACGTAACTTATATTGAAGGAGTGCGTAGTATTGCTCAGCCTAACAGTTCAGCTGTCAATTATAAAAATACTTGGATGTGGTGTCGTTGGAACATCACAGCAACTAACGGGTATGCTCATGCGTGTTATACTGACGAAAGTGAAGTCACTGCAGTATTAATTAATACTAACGCATCACAAGGATTGTATACTAATGGTAGTTTTGGTTATGGAGCATTAAGAGATTCATCATTTGACGCATGGGAATTTTATAGACTAACACCTCCAGCAGTTGCTCCAGTAGTTACTTTAATTAATTTTACTAGTGATGCACCACCAGAAAGTGCGTGCACAGGAATTTTCCCAACAATTTGTGCGAGTACTGCTGATACGACTCCAACTTTTGAACTTAATACGGATATTACTGCAAAATGTCGTATTGCAACAACAGATATTAATTATAATTCTATGACGACTAATTGTACTCCATCAGACCATTTTAACACAACACATTCATGCACTCAAGCACCACCCGTTGGTGCAGGAAGTAACTCAGCATTTTATTTTGCCTGTGGAAGCAGTGCTGGACTAAATAATACTGCACCATTAGCTAATGCCCATAAAGCAAATCTCACCATTACTCTTAATAGCGCACCAACAGTAACACTAAACACTCCACTAAATAATACATTACTTAGTGACCAGTATAATGTCACTTTTAATTATACAGCAACAGATGACTTTAATACTACTTTTCCCTGTAGTTTATACACTAATGGCACTTTCCGAGCAACAAACACCACAGTAAACAACACCCCAACTTATGTTTTTGTTTCAGGATTCACACCAGGAAGGATTAGGTGGTGGGTTAATTGCACTGATACAGCAACAACACCGCTAACGACTTTAGCAGGAAATTTCAGCCTAAACTTTACTCACACACAATATAGTAGTGCGACTAATTATTCAGGTGTTGCTTATGAACTAAACTTGTCTAGTTACTCATTTAACATTACTAGCCCAATAAGTTTCAACAATGTTAATGTAACTTTTAATTATAATGGAACTAATTACACTAACGCATCAGGCGTTGGTGTAGAAATTGTTAATGCGACATTGCGTCGTTATAATATTAATTTAACCAATCCCTTAATAGAGGTCAATAATACTTTACGATACTTTAACTGGACAGCAAGTGTTAGTTATAGTGACGGAACAAATGACACCAATACAACAGTGCCCACTAATCAGAGTTTGTTATGGAGTTATTTTCCTAGCGCAACAAATAGTTTTTCCAGCTTTTATTTAGAAACACAAACAATAAACGTTACAACAAACATCACTCAACTAAGCCCTACAAGTATTGGTTTAAGTGTTAATTTTAGTATCAATGGAACTAACCTAAGCGGTATTTCAGGACTTAACACTAGCGGTTTACGACAAATTAGTTATAGCGTAACAAATCTTACTGACTTATTATCCGATACTGCAACAGTAACTAATATTTCTTATAACTTAACTAGCAGATTATTAGTGAATAACACCTGGTTACGCAATCAAACAGGCAATAATATTGCATTATACAAAATGATATTTACTAATTGTAGTATAATAGGTACTGGCAATATTACTTCAAATGTTACTTTACGATATGATTTATTCCAAGAAAGTAACATCTCAACAACAGCAACGACAAACTTCCAAGAAAACTATAAAGTCTGGAGTGCTGACGAGAATAAACACCGTACTTATAATTGGCAACGTGACAACCGACAGAACGCTAGTGTGTGTATTTATCCAACAATTATTGGAACCCTTTTTAATGTTCGTGAACAATTAATTGCTGGTGATGGAAGTGTTTTTGCGTTCCGTAATTATGACAATACAGGAACTGCTAATCTTACGCAACGGAATACTAGTTTGTATTTGTTAAGCCAAAATGATAGTAGTGTCAGTTTAGTGACAATTATTATTGAGAATACTAAGGGGATTGTTCAGCCCGATTTAGTAATTAGAACTTATCGTTTTTTCCTTGCAGAAAACCGCAATGTTCAAGTAAGTCAGGATGTTACTGATATTGATGGAAGGATTCGTGAGTACTTACAAGTGCAGAATCCTAAATACCATTTTGAGATTTATAACAGCGACCAAACGGAATTGTTATTGAATACTACTCCTTCACCAATATTTTCTACAACGCTAACTTATAAGATTGGGCAAAACATTCCTCGCGGTTGGGCAACTTATTACGCACTAAGTACTGGAGAGGGGAACACCAGTTTTAATAGAGGAGGAAACACTTTTAGCACCACGTATAACTTCAATGGAATACCCGCAGGTAATTACTCAATAATTAATTATTGCCAACAAGTCTTTTACGTAAGCAACACAACAAGTAATCGCACCTTATGGGATAGTCAATGTAGCACTAGCAATGCAACAACAATCACAAGCATCGTTATTAATCAATCAATTAGTGACCAATGGGTTGCTCAATCATTCGTGAACATTACCAGCCCATCAAGTAACAACTTTATCATTGATACAGCAAGCTATAATTTTGCTACAGGGGCGGGTAATGAAGGAATGTTCTGGACTGCAATAATGTTTTTGATGATAGTAGGTATTGGTATTTGGAACCCCGCAGGCGCAGTATTTGCTGGAGCCCTGTTCTTGATTTTTGGAATAATCATAGGACTCAATCCTTTAACCCTGAGTAGCGCAATAACTATGGGCATTTTAAGCGCGATAGTTATTGGGTTGTTGAAAACATGAAAAAAATAAATAATAAAGGATTGGTATTATCCACCTTCTTCGTAGCACTATTTGTTGTAGGAATGCTTGGCGCAGGATATGTTATGATTATTGAGGACTTAAACACTAAGTTTAATGGAATTAACGAATCAATAATAAACACTACGCGGTCATATAATAGTATTGGTGAACTAAATGCTAATGTGGAAATCATGCGTAATCAGACGGAGAGTAATAGCAATAGTATTCTGGATGTCTTAGGATTTTTCACTAAAGGAGGGTATTCAATGCTTACTCTCACTTTTAATAGTTTTCATATTATGACGACAATGCTTAATACTATTGCTACTGTACTGCAAATTCCCGAAATATTTGTTATAGCGATTGGAGGGATTATTATGGTATTAATCCTTTTTGCTATTGCTAGCGCAATATTTAGAATTAATATTTGAGAACACGAAATGGCTAACCCAACAAACCTAACAAGCTTTATCGGAATTGTTCAATGGCTAAACACTAACACGAGTAACGTGTTTGGTTACTTGTTACCCTTTGCTATCTGGGGAGTGTTATTCATGGCAATGAAGAATTATGATACTGCGCGGGCATTATTAGCCAGTAGTTTTTTGACTAGCTTGTTTTGTTTGTACTGGAATAGTATCGGAATAATCAATACTTATATTACTGCGGTATTTATTACTTTCACGGTTATTGGTGCATTGTGGATTTTGTTAGGGGGCGAAAAATGATTGAACTAAAAAGAGCCAGAACATTACAGGACTCTCCAGGAGTTATTCTTAATCAGGCAAGGCAGAATAAAGAAGTAGTGTATGGTGCTCAGGCAATGAATAAGCAAGTAAGTCCTTTCCTCCGAAGACCTAGTCAGGATTATGATTTGTACTCCAAAAAGCCTTTGAGTAGTGCTCAACAGTTAGAGCGAAGTCTTGACCGCCGTAGTGGTGGGAATAACTATTTTGTTAAACCAGCAGTTCATGCAGGAACTTTCAAAGTACAAGAAAAAGGAAACGATAACCTACCAAGAACTAAGGATGATGTTCAAGTAGCGGATTACACACAACAACCTCAAGGAGTGGTTTCCAGACTATTGGGCGGGATTCGTTACGTGACTTTAGGATCTATTGAGCAACGAAAGAAACAGATACTTCAAGACCCTAAGGAAGAATACCGTCATGCGAAAGACCGACGTGATGTTGGGATTATTCAGCAAGCGAGAGAGTCGCAAGAAAGAAAGAAGTTCTTTCCCTCACTACGTTGGCGATAAAGTATTTAGCATACTGCTCTAGCTAAATAACTTCCTACGATTCCTGTTTGGAATAGTACTAGTCCCGCCATAATTCCAGCCATTAATACGGCAAGAAGAACTAGCCATAACAAGTACTCATTATTCCTTAACTGCTTTAAGGTCTTTGCTTGCAACACCTGAGAATACCCAATCTTATACTCTTTGCCTTCAGAGTCTTTCCAAGTTAAATCATCCATTTAGTACACCTCTTTCTTGCAAGCAACTTCTTCACTACAAGGACTAGCCACCGCATGAATATATCCTATCAAAAAAAAGAACCCGGAAAGTCCTAATAACGTGACTACTGTAATAAAGTATGCGTTTCCATTAACAGGCTTCGACACTAAATTCTGGAACGCATACATAACACGTACTGCTTGAACAAACCAAAAAAAAGATGTACCCCAAAAAAAAGTAGTAAACCCCGTCCAAAAACAAAACAAACGATTAGGGCAACCAAATAAATAACGTACAAGCCTGATAAAAAGAACTTTAGATTTCGAATACATTTTCATAATTTATGCCTCCTTTGGGATTATTGGTTTGGTGTCTATTTGGTACCGCATATCTTCACTGCTTAGGTCTGCGTACCATTCCATGATAGTTTTGACCGTATCCCCTGTATTCTGTTGCACTGCCTTAATATCACGCCCTACACGCCTTGATAAGCGTATAAACGTGTGTCTGAGCCAGTGTGTGCCTATTAGTTTCGCGTTAGGATGACCAATAACCAAACTCCACTTCTTAATGATACGATTAGCAGTTTTTTCATCAAAAGGAAACAAACGCTTATCCTTAATACCTCTAAGCTCTCGTTCCTTCAGCCACATCTTAAGCTGGGACTTGACATGCTCAGGAAAATACACATACCGCCAACTATCCTTCTTATGGTCATAGGTGTACGTCTTCAAGTTCTGCCAATCAACATGCACCACCTCAGTATTCACCACATCACTAACCCTCAAGCCTGTTTCAACATGATACATCAAATAAGTCTTATCACGAACCGAATCAACAACGGACAACAACTTCTGCAACCACTCAACACTAAAATACTTATCACCCTTCGCAATCCTTGTAATAATTAATTCATTCATGTTATAATGCCTCGGAAAGTTCGTATAATTTCCAGCATTGGTTATAAGTAAATGGTTTGCCACATCTTCTGCAAAAAATAAGAATTCCATAATACCCGCAAGCATTGTTATTCATAGAACCTAGTTCATGTATACACTTTTTAGAAGATACCATGAAGCACCCAACCCAATAATAATAAAATTCCTATTACAGCAATATTATCCATTATCACAATCATTAAAAACTTCCAGAACCGTTCTTGAACCATACCAATAGGTTCTTGCATTAACTCATAATTCTGCTTTTGATGTTCCAATTCAGTAATTTTTTTATCAATATCCATTTTTGAATCTTTATAACCGATAAAATAACTAACTAATGACAGAACGATAGCCGACGTTAATAATAAAACTACTAAGGTATACAAATTCATACTTCTTTTTTTGCTAAATATACAGTGTATGATTCTGACGGTTTCGCTTTTTTTATTGGACAAGGTTGTTGTTTTGTTGTTCATTTCACACCTCTTTCTTTACTTTTTTGTCTGCTTCTGGTATAGAAACAGACACCCTTTTTGTTTTTTTAAAGAATTCTAAACCATAAAGTACAAATGTGAGGATTGATATTGCGATGATAACAATTTCTAATAATGATAACGAGTAAGTAGTCATTTGATACTCCGTAGTACAACTATTGTAACATATAACGCCATCAACAGCCAAAAGTAACCCCAAAGGTAATGTCTTGTTATCTGAACCCACCAGTGTTGAATATAATGACAGTTTTTGCACTTAACCATGTTTTTCCTCGTATAGTTCTCCCATTCCTTCACACTCGAAGCAAGATAGACCATCATCTTCTCTGTGGGGTTCTGCACCAGTACCATGACAATGACGACACTTACTACCCTTCATTCAAGCACCTCTACTATTGTTTCAGGTATATAATAATACCCTTCGGCATCACGACGATAAAATCTTTTAGTTCTCGTCATTTTTATATCGCTTATTAGTTCCCAAATATTTCCTTTGCCATTTTCATAAACAATAGTCATTGGATACTTTTTGTGTCCACAACAACAAGCAATAACTTTATACGGAGTGTATGCTTTAAGAACAGCTAATAATGGTATCATACACTTATCTATTGTTGGCTTGCTAGTCCTAAATTTTTTGAAATTACACATTATTTTTATCCTCTATTTGTTCATCACAAGTAGAACAATCACTTTCGTTATCCCAGATTGCATGACCGCAACTATCACAAAACTTCATTCAAGCACCTCTTTGATTGCTTTAGCGAACACTTGCGCACATGCTGGTACGACTGCGTTTCCAAGACACTTAATTCTGTCCACTCTATTGGAAATCCCATGAGCCACTCTACCCAATAAGGGTTCAGTTGCCCACCATCCGTTTCTTTGACTTGCGCTGAAAGACTTATCTGAATGTTCTGTTCCTTCTTCTCTTGTAATGTCTTCTTGCCTATACCTCTGCTGAGTTTCGTTGCTGAGGGAGTTCTCCACATTCTCACCGCTCCACTCAAAGATTCTCTTCCCTTTGGATTCTTGTAATCTCGACCACACATTCCCTTCCAGTCTCTCGCGACTGGAGTCGGAAATCTTTGAACTGCAACACTTAACCCCAACGAGTGGCGACTTCCCTCCTTCTGTTGAGAACTCTTCAAGTTCCCCGTGAAGTAATCCGATGCTGTTGGAGTAGGCCACGATGAAGACTCTTTCACGACGGTGAGGTGCACCAATGCTGGAAGCTGATATAATATGCCATTCCGCATCATACCCGACCTTGGCAAGGTCGCAGAGAATGGTACTAAGTCCTCTGTTAAGGAGTGCTGCGACGTTTTCAATGAGTGCGAATTTGGGTTGTAATGTGCTAATCGCTTTAACGTAATACTTCCATAATGAACTACGACTCCCCGTGATGCCAATTCTTTTACCAGCATTGCTGATGTCTTGACAGGGGAATCCTCCTGTGAGAATGTCGATTGGTGGTACACTTGTAAAATCGAGTGTTGTAATATCCCCATAAATTTGGGCTTCAGGAAATCTTTTTTTGAGAATTGCTTGACAGTAAAGATTATTTTCGACGAACCATTTAGTTGTAAATCCTTCTTTTTCAAAACCAATTTCTATGCCCCCAATACCGCTGAATAAGCTCCCGACATTCATTTATTACTCCTCTTTTGGTTGTGGTTTCATTCTAACCACCATATCGCCATCATTAAATTAGTAATTGCTATCATCGCAAAAGTTCCAGTTAATAATAAATCACCAATATTTTGCCATTCCAAAGTAAGACTTATACCAACTAAAATACCATGAAAAATCGACAAATACCTTCTATTCTTAATCATTTTTTGCCTCTTGGTGGTCTGGCTTTAACATATAGATCGTACGTTTTTAGTTGGTTTTTTCCTTGATGATTCCACTTACCGACATACATGTTCTCTCTTTTAGTATAGTCTTCTGGAAGGAATACATAGTTTTTTTTACACAATAAACATTCCATATTACATTCTATTCCTCGAACATATAACGCAATTACTGCATCATGAGCACACCAATCATCAAGACTCATGTTTTTTCCTCTGGTTCTATGTCGATGACTTCCACGCTTTTCCTTTTAAAATCACGAGTTTGTTTCTTCATTGCCCTAGCTAATTTCCATGCAGACCATACTGCACGAACCTTATCAGGAAGGTTAGGATCTTTACTAATAAAATAAACTGTTGTTGCTATTCCAGCAAGCCAACCAATAAGAAAACTCAACCACGCCATTCACTTCACCTCTTTGGATTTCTTCTTACAACAAAAACCTTTGAACAAAGGAATTAAGCAAGCAAGACACATAACAAACATTATTACTCCAGTAACTACTAACAACCAATTCATTCCAGCACCTCACTTTTTTTAATTCGAACACGATACAGGCATTTGGGGCATGAAGCCCACGAAGGACTCAACAACTGACCCTTGTACTCCCACGAATACTTACACAAAACATTAGGACAAACTAATTCCATAAAGCAACCTCTTTTCTTATCCGATATGCTTTGTTCTTTGCTTGCTGGTTTAGTAAGCACTCAAAGGTTAATTCAGTAATCACTGCAGGGTTCTGTGAATTTTTGTTTGTTTGGTTCATGGTTCTAGACCTCCTCAACTGTTATGTAAGTATGTATGTAGTCCTAGTATATAAACCTTCCGACACAATCAAACCTTCTCAGACACATCAAGCTCCGAAACCTTCAACGCATCCATAGCCCGCAAACGAGAAACACCACACTGAATACTATTATCAGTAATAAAATCATCAGGACTACTCGCTATTCTTGCAATCTCCGTATAATTCATTTTATGAGTATCATTCAAATACCGAGCTAAACGCCACAAACGAATATTCTTAGGATGATGCGCCACATCATCAGTCTTCCCAGCATCAGCCTGATAACGATTCAACACCATAGCTTTTTTAGCACGATACTCTACCTCATCAAGAACATATTTTTTGACAAACCTACCAAAAAAATTAGGAGTTGCAGCGCGATAGTCATACAGCTTTTTTCCCAGAACATACAGCAGCTTCTTTTTCTCACTATTATAAAAATCAAAATAGCCTCTCTGAAATCCTGAATCACCACCAAGCTTACAATGAATAACACACCTAGACCTCCATAAAGAAATATAGCGACTCAAATCAAAAAATGACGGTGCAATGATAATGATGACTAAATTTTTCTGACGAATCTCCACAAGTAGTTTAGTCAATACCTTATTGACTTTATTCATTGTATCGTGACTAGACATACCAGTATATGCCTCATCATAAATCACACACTGCTTCTTCTGCGCATCATGCACTGCCTTCATAAAATCCTCAGCACTAAAAACCACCCTATCAAGAACTAAACTATTATCCAGAAACTTCCCTATCTGCATCGCCAAAGTACTCTTGCCAGAATTATGAGCCACAATTCCGTTAGCAACAAAATTATGATACGGTTCATCACATACAATATCAAAAGTTGGCTCAATACCTAATTCAATGATACTAATCACCTTAGAATAAGAAGGAATACCTTGATGAAAGTTTTTATAACCAAAACCATTAATTGCATGATGATTACGATGTTCTTGATGCGTCATTAACTGCAAGTTTTCAATAGAATTATTATAATGATTTCCATCCTTATGATGAATTTCATTAATTAATGGATTAACAAACACTAAACTCTTCGCTTGTTGTTCTTCATTACAAATAATATCTAAATAATTTAAAAAATCTAATTGATTAATTTTTGCTTCATAAATAAGTCTATGAACTTCAATACGATATCTTTTACCAGAATAAGGATGATAAGGATGAAACCTTTTTGATGATTTAGCGTTTAATGTATCAACCATTATTTTATCATTACTACTTAATTCACTAAGAGATTTCCATCCTTGTTTGGTTAAAAACTTATGATTGCTAGTTGCCTTAATTGATTTATCATCTTCTAATAATAATTTAAAAACCTTTTTATTTCCACTAAATATTACATCGTTTATCTTATGCAAACCGATATACTGCCCGTTAAAGCTTCGTACAAAAGTAGGTTCTTCTAAACGCCATTGTTTAACAAGCTTCAAACCAAAGGGGTTATTATGAAGTTGTGCATACATTACATCAAGACGTTTTGGTCTTCCCAAAGTAAAACGGTTAGTATTAATCATTGTATCACCAGTGAGACATCCTTCTCCGCCATCAACCACTATCACGCAATCAAAGTCATCATCTAATATCTCTTTCATTCGCGTAAGGTTTTGTAATAAGTAACCGTCAAAATAACATTCCTCACTACCAACAGTTGCTTTAGCCATTACATATCCCCTCTAAACGCTAAACCAGGGTCTGCTTTATTAGTCATTAACATACCATGCAAATCCATATACCTAGTTAATACTTTTTGATAATTATCTAACGCATTATAAGCAGGAGTTAGAGGGTCATCAAGTTTTGGATTGTCTTCCTGCTGCATTCTTCTATTCAAGTAATGAACCTTATTAATAGCCAAAGTTCGTGCTACTTCAATAATAACTATCTCTTTATCATTAAGTTTTGCGTCAGCAATGGCGAATAATGCTTCAACAGCTCTAAGCCATGTTGGTAAGTCATCAATTAAACGCGCATTATCTATCCTTACAAACAAGTTATTTATTCGGAATGTTGTACCCATTGACGCATTAAAAGATGTCTGTACTGGGCTGTATTGTTGGTTTATTTCGTTCATGGCAGTACCTCTGAACTAACCCGTAGGTTAGTAGGGCGTATGATTGTCCCACACCGAACCCTGCCAAGTACCCCATGCCCCTGCCAAAACGCTGAATTTAAGCCACTGGACAATTCTTTTCTATAGTGAAAAGAATGTTTCCTGCAACAAACTAAGGCTTTTTCTCGCCAAAGAAATAATTTTTGCTCAAGGGGGTCAGTCCACAATACAAAACGCCTAATTTGCTGCAGGAAAATCATATCTTTCACCACTCACTTATTTGATTGTCTCACTTTTCACAGTATTCATACTTAATACTTCTGGAATAGTAAAAGTACGCTTCTTATCATTACCGATTTGCACAAAAAGAGTAAACTTCACATTAGCAAGCCCCTTATTCATAGTGCCTAACTGCATCAGTTGTCCAAACAAGCCCGCTAAAGTCTTGCTTTTGGTTACGGTCCAGTATTTTTCCAAAGGCTTAACATCAACACCCTGCTGTTGCACCAAAACATGCAGTTCCGTTTGTAGTTGTGCTTTGCCTTCAGCATCCTTCAAGTCATCACTCGCTTTCAAGTCCGCAGGCTCCTGCAACACCTGAACGCTGTAAATTCCTTGCGATGGCTTAAACCAATCCTTACCCTTATAATCCTTCAGCTCCTTCAATTCGTTTTCATAATTCATTTCAGCACCCCGGTTTCGTTTTTAATTCTTCCTTCATCAAAGTCTAGTTCTTTTGCATTTTTCCAGTCGAACATACAAGCACCACCTTTTCCTGACTCCGCAGAAGCAAATAAAGGACATGCTGTGCCAAATACTACTTTGTAAATGTGTCCGCTTCTTCCATTACCAAATTTAATCTTTTCTAAAATACCGCGACATACCAAATTTTCTAATGTCTTTCTTAACAAGTCACCATTAGTTTTCATCTGTAAAGAAAACAAATTTATTAAATGCCCTGTCTTAATAATAGTATTCTTTTCTAATTTCAGTACATACTCCTCTACCACATCAAAAGTTTCAGCAGATTTTTTTATTGAACCATTTAAAGATTTACGTTGGTTTTGAGCAATTAAATTAGGACAGACTTTTGCTTTACACTTGAAGGATTCTTTACAATGGGGGCAGATTGGCATTGATTATACTCCTTGTTGTTTTGTTTTGTTCCAGTAGAGTTTTCTGTATTTTATGGAACTGTGAACTAGACCTTTGCTTTCCAGAACGTGTAATACTTCGCTGACGTGTTGCTTGCTGAAGCCTATCACTGCGACAATATCAAAAGTGCTTAGTTGTTCGTTGCCGATAAACTTGTTTAAGATTTTTGTCTCAATACTTGATAGTTCTTGTTTTTCCATTAGTTGTACCTCATAAGCCTATATTTCTGACTTTTGCTTCTTCTTTTTCAACATATTCTTCCATTTTTTTACTAAATTCTATGAATTTTATCATTGCTTCTTTGTATCTTTCTAGTAAAACTCTTTTACTAAATTCGCTGGTATTTTCTGGAAGATTGATTTGGTTGCGTATTTCGATGGTTGCGATTCCAACTCTTAGTGCTTCGCTCCACTGAATTTTTTGTTCTTTTGCTCGACGGTAAAGTTCTGGGCTGGCACTTACGCAGAGTTGTTTTCTTGTGGTCATCATAGTAGCGCACACACACCTATTTATATATGTATCGTTCTATAACGAGACCCTGTAGTGTAGTAGTAGTACTTACTGTAGTATATATTTTTATTACTCCCCCTACCGATAAATTGTATCTATATGTAAAGAGATATGTGGATGTGAGAAAAAGAAATCTTCTGGTGGGAAAAAGAGTCCTGCACTATTGGGTAAATGTAGGAAAACCCACCAGAAGAATAATTAACCATCACAATACCTGAACTGGTATAATGATTGCTGCGTGATAATCATGCAAGTATTTCTCCCACGCAAAACGATTCATTACACCAATGACTTTATTCTTTTGCCAAGCATCAGCATACAAACCAGCACTACGAGTGTCTGCACGATAACAACTATCACAATACATTCTTCCTTCCCATCTAAAGAGTTTCAGATCAATGAACTTCCGAAAACAACTTTGGCATTCTGACATGAAAACCAGTTTTTTGTTATTAATTATTTAAAACTATCGCACTACTGCTTGGGCATAAATATACTTATGAGTATGAGTATAAGCATACATTTAAATACTTACTATATAGAAAACAATTCATGGGCATCAATCCACAAACCAAAGAATACACTTGGAAAGCAAAACTCTGGAAAGCAGGAGACAGCATCGTCGTAACAATCCCCGCCGAGTTCTTCAGCACAAAACTTGGCGAAGCAACACTAATACTCAACAATAAGTATTGGATTAAAATAAGCAAAGGAGCGTGAGTATTATGCCAGTTGATGTATCAACACTTCCAGGAAACTTATTTGGCGGCGGTAGCGTAACTACTGGTTTTAATGGAACACAAATTATTTTATTAGTTCTCCTTGTGGCATTATTATTAGGAATTGTCTTTGTGTTGTACATGCTATACTTGCGATTCATTAAATACAATATTGAAGTAGAAATCAAAAACTTGCGTGGAGGTTTAGAACAAAACACTGAAGTAATCAAGAGTGGTGTGATTCCTTTAATGATAACTTATGACGTGGGTTATCACCGAAAAAATAAAGCAGGAGCTGACGAATTCTTTCTTGTTGGGGCGAAAAAGGTTTTGCCTCAGATTGACCAGAAATTCTTTTATCCACAAAAAAAGTTCTTCAGAAAACTAAAACTCACTTTATATCACGATGGACAAAACGATTACCACCCAGTACCATTCCTGTCAACTCCAGCTGGCAAGACCAGTGAACAACCTAATTATCAGGAAGTAATCTTTTGGCACACCACGCGAAACAAATACTTTGATAATGAGTTCCGTGACAAACCAACTTTGTGGCAGTTATATGGTGGTGTGATATTATCCTTTATTCCTTTTGCCATAGTCTTCGTGATGGTGTTAATTATGATGAATAAGATGGATGGTTGGATTGAGGTTGGTGCCCAATCCAACAATCTAATCGCACAGGCACTCACGACGATAAAAGGAGGTTAAGCCTTTGGTTTCTGAACTGGATATCGGAACTATTGAACAACAACAAAACCTTGATGCACTGAATGAACAAGGGCGTGGTCGTCCCTGGAGTCCTGCATTCATTCAAGGAAAACAAGGAGAGTTCGTCAAGTGGAGCGTAGACCAAGAAGATGTCTTAGCAAATCTACACCATAATCTTCGTGGAGAAATAAAAGTTAGTGGTATTTGGAAGAAAACTGGCATGGCAGTAATGAGTGAAGAGGGAATTAATGCTTATATGGGTTTTATTGCTGAACGATACCACAAAGGTTTAATCATGGGAAACCTTGACGCGGTTCAAGTAAAAAGAATTATTAATGAAGTATGTCACATGGCAACAGACTTTGTACTACTAAACTTTACTAGGTACCAAATTCGTCCTGAACAATTTGATAACCTAGCATTTACCGCAAAACACTTAATGGAATATGGATTAAGTCGTGCTCAGGGGGCTAATGAAAAACGCTGGATAAGCACCATACAACAAATCCGTGAAGTCATTGGCGGAACACAATCCCAAGCCAAGTAAGGTTTTATGAATAAAATGTTTGGCGGCGGAAATAACGGCGGAGCAATGAACACATGACTTTAGAGAATGTTTCTTTTTTTAGTGCTGACCTAATTGCTGACCAGTTTGCTTGCGGTGTTTTGAATAAGAATATGGTGGTTTTTAGTCAGCAATTGCCTAAAATATTGTGGGTGATTGTCGGTATGACCTTCTTCATGTTCTTAATCTACGCTTATTTATTATGGAAATATGTAGAACTAAAAAAAGAATACAACAAAGTAAAGGAGGTAATAACTAATGGCAGACAATGAAGAAAGGGATTTATTAGCAGAACTTACCGAACTAAAAGAACGACTAAATAAGTTAGAACAATACGTGCTACAACTACCTTTAGTACTAGGGCATGACCACTTAGACCATAAAGTAGTGTATCCTTTAGCTTAACGGGTATGGGACAGCAAGCATTCATAGACATTCTAGCAAGAGAACCACACCGCAAGTTCACAGGAAAAGAATTACGAATAATACTTAATGTTAATCAATCACACATTACACGAGTTAGTAAACCATTAATTAAGTATAAAGAAATCATTTATTTGCCACCAAGTAAAGGAGTTCGTTCAGGAAGGTATTGTTTAAAGTGTTAGCACATATTTATATACTAAGTATTGTTTCTTAAAAAACAATGGATGCAAAGCTTGGTTTTTCAGCAATAATTCTTGGTGTTGTTATCGTCATTATTTTAACCGTCGCAGGAATAATTAACACTAGTTTTCAAAATGGACAATTAACCACAACAACTATTAATGTGCGTAATGAAACAGTAGATAACGCAACTAATACAACGCGTAGTTATCGGGTACTTAATTATGATGCTCCAGGTTTTAGTGCGACAAATACTAGTTTTACATTCTATGTCAATAGCACAATAATTACTAACGTGCAAATGCTTACTAACGGTAGCGTGAACGTCAGTAATACAAGTCTTAACCCATCATGTGGTGCTTATGCGGCACCTAATGGTCGCTGTTCTATTAATTATACTTTTACTTATCAACCACGAAATTCTGCGTATAATATTAGTCAATCAGGTAATCAGTTAGGAACTAATTATGCGTCACAAATGGGTATTATGGGAACAATACTTATTGCGGTATTCATTGTTGGTTTAATCGTTACTGGTTTAGTAATGAGCAAGAGGTATTAATTTATGTTTACACAAATAAAATTCAATGGAGGTGAACACAATGTGGAATCCTTTTAAAATGAATCAAAAAGCTATGGATGGCGGAACACTCAGCACCCTAGTAACAGCAGTCGTTGTTGTTATTATAGCATCAGTTTGCGGTGTCATTCTCGCTAGCATCAATAGCGGACAAACAGCAGGCACAGCAGCAGCAAACGTCTCACGTGATGGCTTGACTATGTTAACCAACTTCAGCGCGTTGTTTGGAACATACGGCACAGTCCTCATCGCAGCAGCATTAGTTGCAGCAGTCATCTACGGCTTTACTCGATTCAGAAGCTAAAAACTTTTGGGTGAAGTAATACCTTTTGGTGTGGGCGCGACTCCTCACATCAAACAACTTTTTTTTTTTTATTGTAAAGTATTGTAAACTATTGTAAAGTTTAAGATAGTTTTTATATACTAGAACTTTAGTACTCATTAAATAATGATTAACTATCCCAAACAAAGTTATGATTTCTCGTGGGAGGTTATTGAATTTGAGTAGTGCTGAGGAGCGTTATCGTGCTAGTCGTGGTTTGCGTAGTGAGGCTTCAGAACTTGCTGGGGTGATTGATAAGGAGACTGGGGACTTTATTGCAGAAATACAACGTCCTGGTTTACAATCCCAAAGCATTAGAGTACCTTTTGCTGAAGCTAGAGAGAAGTACCCAGAACAATATGCTAGATACGAAGAATTAGTAGGTAAGAAAGAAACTGGCACTTTACAGTATCAGGAAGATAGACCTTTTAGGTTTAATCGAGGGGTTAGTTCCACAATTCCAGGTTTGATTAATCCCGCGCAACAACAGCGTTATGAACAACGACAAGAAAGCCAGCGACGAGAAACACTCCGCGCAAAACAAGAAAGTGTTACTGTTGGTGAAGCTCCTGAGAGTGCTAATGCTTTTTTGTTAGGAACACAACAAGGTGGTTTAAGTGAAACAGAACTAAAACAGCAGGGATTTCTTCCTTCTGGTTCTCGTAAGCCAACTGCTGGTGATGTATTAAGAAGTTATCGTGCTCAACGAATCAGCGAAGAAGGAACTAAAGCAAGCTTCTTTCCTTTTCAAGCAAAAGAATTAGTTGAAGCACAACGAGGGCAACGACCAGCTAGTAGTATATTTCAAACACCAGATTTTAGTACTGCAATCAAAACACCAATAACAGTATACGAAAAACAAACAACAACACGAGGTGAAACCAATGGCGATAGAATCAACGGCGTATCAGTTGGGCGAACTAACAGGACTTATAGTGCTCCTATCATTAATTTATTGGGCAAGGCAGTATCTGTTTCCGAAAAAATCAAGCCATACGAAACCGCATACCAAGAATATGTTGAAGGAGGTCTAAAACTATTAACGAGTCCATTAATGGGCGCAGGGAAACTTGCTAGTGCAGGCGCAGTTTCTCAAGCACAGTTCTTTTATAAACCATATCAGTACGGTCTATCAAAATTAGGTGTTAGCCTACCAAAATCAAAAGCCGTATCAGTTGATTATACTGACCCCGATATTCAAAGTGCATTAGTTGTGGGTGCATTAACGATTGCCCCACCACTTATTTCTTATGGTGCTGGAGTAGGTTTTGTTGGGTTACAGACTTATGAAACAATTAAAAGACCTACACCAGCAAGTTTTGGTGCATTAACTGTTGGTAGTGTGGGAGTTATTGTAGGAGCACCACTATTAGCTCGTCGTTTGTCTTTTGTTGGTAAAGAATTTGTTAAACCAGAAACAATCTTTGATGTTGGTACTAAGGAACTTGGTGGCGTTAAGGATTTTCCTTTAAGTAAGAGTGTTCCTGAAATCATTACGAAGTTTGAGAAGACTAGAGAACTCAGCCCTACGAAAGAGATTATTGCGGTACATACTGCTAGTCAGCCTGTTAAGGGTGAAGTTATTGGTACTAGTCCTAGAATCACGACTAAGGCAGGGAAGCTTGCCGAGGATCCTGGTTTATATGTTACACCTTATGGTGGTGGTAGTCCTTACTTTTTAGGTGTTTTGAAACAGAAAGAGTATAGTATTAAGTTGATTCCTGACTTTAGAACTCCAAGACCTACTGCAACAATTATCACTAACATTGAAGGAGTAAGACGTTTGCCTAGCAGTGCTTTAGAACAACCTGGTTATGAGGCTAGTGCTCAAGCATCACAAGCATTTGTTGGCAGTAGAACTGCTGTGATTCCTAAGCGTTCAGAACTTGCATTCAGTGGAGCATTGCCTATTGGTAAGGGGGTTCGTGCTGGTACTTCAGAAACTCAAGCAGTACTTCCTCCAGGAACAATTCTTGAAGCAGTAACACCCACTTCTTTCTTTAAAAGAATTACTGGATTTAGTAGGTATACTAAAGTTCAAGGAGAATTTATTCCATTAAAGGAGTATAAGATACAGACTGGTGTGCCTAAAAAAGTGAGTGGACAACAAGCACTTAGTGAAATTCAGAGGAGTGATGTTGCAACACAACAGTATTATACTACGGGTAGTGGTGGACGAAGAACAATTTACGCTACCGACATCTTATCTAAAAGTTTTAGTTTACGACAAAAGAAATCTGAGCAGGATTATTCTAAAGAAACAAGTAAAAAACAACAGTCTTATTCTGAAAGGATTATGTCTCTTGCAAAAAGTGTTAAAGCAATTAGTACAAAGCCTTCGGATACTAAAACTTTTTATCAGAAAGGGACTCCTACTCAGTCTTTTAGGAAACAATTAAGTTCTGGAATCACGAAAAGTTTTAGCAATCAGAATTACTTAAGATATTTGCGACCAGAGTTAAGCAAGCCTGGAAGACAAATTACTGCTTCTTATAGAATGCCAAAACCTCCACCGCCAGATGAGCCAGATATTCCTTTAGATTTTCCTGAAAGAGGAAAAGGAAAAGTGGAGGATAAGAGTCGTCGTTTTAAGCTTCGTGAGCCTAAGCTTAGGTACCAGCCTAGTTTGGGTGGTGCTTTGGGTTTCGTGAAAGGTATTAAGAAGGCTCCTAGTTCTGTTACTGGGTTTGGTCAACGAGGGTTGGTCTTGAAGACCAAACAAGGCAAAAGAACGACAAAGAGGTTTTTCTAATGACTTACGGAGAAGACGCACACTTATTAATTCCAATACTCACAGGATTCTTTTTCTTAGGATGCGCATGGTTTGCTAGCAAAAACAT
>Ga0209514_10003978_pt1 | contig 20419 bp, 19 predicted proteins | sample Subgrocontami58m_FD_187452 | JGI IMG/M metagenome (GOLD analysis project Ga0209514, IMG submission 187452) | Subsurface groundwater microbial communities from S. Glens Falls, New York, USA - GMW37 contaminated, 5.8 m (SPAdes) (version 3) | ecosystem: Environmental > Aquatic > Deep subsurface >...
CTTCTCCCCCCCCCCCCATTCCTTCAGAATGGCGCCCTTCTCCCTGTCGGTGAACGCGTACTTCGACTCTTTCCCCATCGTAATCTTGTAGAGCGGCGGCTGCGCAATGAGGAGATTCCCCCCCTCGATGAGCTCGCGGAAGTACCGGTAGAAGAGAGTTAAGAGCAGCGTGCGGATGTGCGCGCCGTCAACGTCGGCATCCGTCATGATCACGATGCGGTGGTAGCGCAACTTGCTCAGATCTTTCACTTCGCCGATCCCCATGCCCAGCGCGATGATGAGCGACTTCACTTCGTTGTTACTGAGCATCCTGTCGAGCCGCGCCTGCTCCACATTCAGAATCTTCCCCTTGAGCGGCAAGATCGCCTGGAATGCGCGGTTGCGGCCCTGCTTGGCGGAACCGCCGGCGCTGTCGCCCTCCACGATGAAAAGTTCGCACTCGCTGGGGTCCCGCGAACTGCAGTCGGCGAGCTTGCCCGGCAAGGTCATGCCTTCGAGAGCGCCTTTGCGGATCACCGCATCGCGGGCCGCGCGGGCGGCAAGCCGCGCCCTCGCGGCGAGGAGACATTTGCTCACAACCTCGCGACCGTCCGCTGGGTGTTCCTCGAAGTACTCGGCAAGCTTGTCGTTCACCACGGTCTCCACGAGGGTCTTCATCTCCGCATTTCCGAGCTTGCTCTTCGTCTGACCCTCGAACTGCGGATCGCGGAGGCGGACCGAGACGATGGCCGCGAGCCCCTCGCGGACGTCGTCGGCGGTGAGGTTCTCGTCCTTCTCCTTGAGGATCCCCTCCTTGCGCGCGTAGGCGTTGATGGTGCGCGTGAGCGCGGACTTGAATCCCGTGAGGTGCGTCCCGCCTTCCGTCGTGTGGATGTTGTTAGCGAACGAAATGCACTGTTCCTGGAACGACTGGCTGTACTGCAGGGCAACCTCCACGAACCCCTCCTTCTCATCCTTCACGAACCAGATCACGTCGCCGATTGTCTGCTTGTCGTGGTTGAGATGGCGGACGTACGCGGATACGCCCTCCTCGAAATGGAAGCGGTAGAGCCGGGGTATCTGCTCGTCCTCGGGAGGCCGTTTCTCCCGCTCATCCATGATGGAAATCGTGATGCCCCGTGTGAGGTACGCCTGCTGGCGGAAGTGCGCGAGGAGCATCGAGAGACTCACCGTGAGCGTATCGAAGATCTGCTTGTCCGGCAGGAAAACGACCTTCGTTCCCGTCTTCTGCGTCTTGCCGATCGGCTTCACGTCCGCCTTCGGCTTCCCGCGCTCGTACTCCTGCACGTAGACCTTCCCGTCGCGGTACACCTCGGCGCGCATGAAGCTGCTGAGCGCGTTCACGACGGAAGCGCCGACGCCGTGGAGACCGCCGGAGACCTTGTATCCCGAATCATCCCCGCCGAACTTGCCTCCCGCGTGGAGCATGGTGAGCACGGTCTCGAGCGCGGACTTCTTCGTCTTCGAATGAATGTCCACCGGGATGCCGCGCCCGTTGTCCTCGACGCTCACGGAATTGTCCTCGTGCAGCATGACGATGACGTGGTCGCAGTGCCCCGCCATCGCCTCGTCAATCGCGTTGTCCACGACCTCGTACACACAGTGGTGGAGCCCGCGTTGATCCGTGGAGCCGATGTACATTCCGGGCCTTTTGCGAACCGGCTCCAGGCCTTCCAATACCTGAATCTTCGATGCGGTGTATGCCTGTGTTTTGCTGTCTGCCATAGTCCCAGGCAGTGTAGTGATCCGGGGCAGCGGAATCAATGCTTGATCAGAGAGAAATAACGCGGATAACGAACGTAATTGACATACGATAATTTCATTGTATTTTCTAGCTTTACATCTTCTGATGTAGTAAAATACATACAGTCCCTCACAAAGCTGCGACACTACGTTGCGGCGGGACTGTCGCCGTTTATGGAAAGAAAAGGAGGACGGCACATGAGTCTGGTTCTTTCAAGGAAAGCACTGGAAAAGGGCTGCGGAAGAAAAAAGAGGAGAGGATCTCCTCGGCCAACACACTCCCCAAGGGAGCTGGCTGCGGCCTCGATCAACATCGGAGGCACCATCACCGTCACGGTGTTGAATGCCGACGGTGGCAGAGCACGGCTCATGATCGATGCCCCGCCCGACGTCATTGTTCTCCGGGCGGACGCGACTAAGACCACTCCTCAGGCAACTTCCGTTCCATGAAAGAGGAAGAGCCAGCCGCTGAGTCCCAGACTCAGCCACGAAGCCGCAAGTCCCGCACTTGCGGCTTCTTCAAATCCCCATCCCTCATTCCCAAGTCCTAAGTCCCAATCCCTAAGTCCTAACTCGATTGCCAATTCTCCACTCTCCGTTTACACTTCCCCTACTATGACGACCGCACCCACCCCCGCCAATCCACCGGTCACCGGCGCAAGCTTCGTTGATACCGAGGAAATGCTCATCACGAAGGAAGGCCTCAAGAAACTCAAGGAAGAGCTCGATTTCCTGAAGACCACGAAGCGCCAGGAGATCGCACAGCGGCTCAAGGAAGCCATTTCCTATGGAGACCTCAGTGAGAACGCCGAGTACGAGGAGGCCAAGAACGATCAGGCGTTCATCGAGGGGCGGATCCTGGAGCTCGAGAAGCAGATCAAGAACGCCCGGATCATCACCGAGAGAACACCGACGAAGTCCTGGACGAAGGGCAAGGTCATTGATATCGGTTCCATCGTCACCGTCCGGAACAAGACCGACGACGACGAACCCGAGACCTACACGATCGTCGGGAGCATGGAAGCCGATCCCATCGAGCACAAGATCAGCAACGAATCCCCCATCGGCAAAGCCCTCCTCGGGCGCGAGAAGGGCGACATCGTGGAGGTCGTGGCTCCTGCGGGAAAGTTCAAATATGAGATTTTGAAGGTCGCCTGATCAGAATCAAGAATTGAGGAATCCGAAGAGTCCAAGAAAAGTGACCGAAGGAACCGAGGGGACCGATGTTTCCGAGGTGATGCTTTTGTACTTCGGTCACTTTGGTCCCTTCGGTCCCCTCGGTAACCTTTCCTTTGGTTTCCTCGGTTTCTTCAATTTTCCTCTTCTTAATTCATAACTCATAATTCATAATTCTCCCGTATGACCGACCAGTCGCCACCTCAAGCATCGGGTTCACAGCCTCAGGCATCGGGCCTCACCATCCCCGCCGACACCCAGCAGAAATTCGGCCCGCTCCTTGCGTTTATCAAGGGTTCCGAGAGCATGAATGACGAAGAGCGGCAGTACTGGATCAACATCCTGCCGATCATGACGCCCGAGCAACTGAAGAACCTCGAGGACATCCTCATGAACGAGAAGCAGCAGCTCGCGGCCATCGACGCGAAGTACAGCAAAGAGATGACTTCCATCACGGCTACGGCATCCGTCGCTTCCATCGGCCAGAAGATCCGCTCGCAGAAGCAGGAACGGGAGAAAGTGGAATCCAGAGTCCAGCAGAGCGAAGAAGTGGAGGAAGAGGAAATCCTCCAGCGGATACAAGCGTTATAATCAGCTTCAAGCGACGAGCTACAAGCTTCAAGCTGCTTGAAGCTGTCCGCTTGCGGCTTGAAGCTTCGCCTATGCACACGATAGGATCATCCTCTCCGCGAGCGCGATAACTTCCTCGGGGTGCTCGGCGGAGTAGTGGTACCCACCACTCTTGAGCTGCAGATCGGCGTCCGCCGCGAAGTCCACGAGCGCGCGCACGCGCTTGAGCGGCATGCCGCGTGCAAGAGGCATCACCCCGCGCACGGCGAGGAAGTGGAGCTCCGTCGCTTCCGCGATGGACCGTTCACTGCGATGTCCCGCTTCCATCGCCGCCGCCACGATCGTCAGGTTCTTCACCATATTGAGGAGGATCGTCCAGATTCCGTAGGGATCTTCGCCGCGCTCCAGCCGACGCTTCAGAAACCGAAGAGCCTCATGGGGCTTCCTGTCCCCGATCATGTCCGTAAGGTGCCAGAGCACCTGCGTTCCGGAGGGGACGCAGACCGTATCGATGTCCGCAACAGTTATTTCCCCTTTCTTCGCATGCAACGCCAGTTTCGAGGTCTCCGACTCGAGCGTCCACTGATCCTCGCCCACCATGGCGATCAGTGCACGCGCCGTGGCATCGGAAATCGCCGCCCCCTCCTTCTTCGCCTGCTCCGTGATCCACTGCAGGAGACCTAAGAGCGAGAGGGGCGGGAAATGCCTCATCTCCGCCCGCCGTTCGAGTTCCTTCACGACGCCAAGACGCTTGTCCGGCTTCGGATCCACGATGACCACAACCGTCTGCGGATGAATGCTCGAAGAGAACTGTTCCAGCCCTTCCCGGTCCAGCTTCGGTACACCCTCGATAACCACCAGGCGTTTCTCCGCGATGAACGGCATAGTTTCCACGGCATCCAGCAGCCTGGAAAGGCTCGCCTCCCTCCCACGGAGCGTGAGGAAGTTCTCCTCCCCGTGCCTCAGGGAAAAGTTCTGCTTCCACCGCCAGAGTTCACGCGTGATCGCATACTCGTTCTCCCCGGTGAAGAAGAACAGATTCCCCATAGCCTCACCTTGCTACAAACTCGATTGTCTTTCAAGAGGCGGGGACATGGAAGGAAGACAAAGAAGACAAAGAGTACAAGGAAGACAAGGAAGAAATGAGCCATCCTTGTACTCTTTGTACTCCTTGTAATCCTTGTAATCTTTCATGCCTTGCTGCCCCCTTTCTAACAACATAACATCCTTTGGATTCAGTCAATATCACTCGGTGGAAAAAACAGGGTTTTTGCGCTATAGTAATAGGAAATGCGACACAAATACTCCTTCTTCTCGCGCAAGTCGCTACGAACGATCTGCATCGTGGCGGCGAGCATGAGCCTCGCGTTCCTCTTAGGGATAGAAACAGCGGGCGACATCGAGCCTGTCGTCGGTTCCCTGCGAGCAGGGAGCGTTGCGGTGGAAGGCGACCTCAACGGAAACGGCCTCCTCGACGCGAACGACGCGCGCATCGCGCTCGAAATCGCCCAGGGACTGCGCTCCCCCACCGCGCAGGAACTCGCAGCTGATCCGAACCGCGACTTCCACATTACGGTGGAAGATGCCATGGCCATCCTCGAGAAGCTGGAGCACCTGCCAAGCAGCTCAACCGCCCGGTAGTCCGGACGAAACACACACCCATGACATCTCCTGACCGTACATCCTCCGGCCTCGCCGCACTGCTGCTCTTCCTCAGCATCCTCCTCCCTTCCATCGCTCTCGCGCAGGACGGAGGGGTCTCACTCGAGCTGGAACCGCACTGTACCTCATCCGACCGCAGCACCTGTCCCCGGTTCGAGACGCTCGATGCCTCCCACCTCAAGACTCCGCTCCTGAAGGCAGGCGATATCCTGGACATCGATGTCGTGCTCGCCGGCGCCGCCGGCAAAGACGCACAGACCGTCAGGAGCTTCCTCACGTACGACACGAAGGTCCTGGAAGCGCGGAGCGTCGAGCTCACGGATGCGATCAAAGCCCCCTCACCCGGAGAGCAGACCATCGTGAAGAGTACGGGGGTCGTGAAGATCGGCGGAGAGTTGAAAACCATTGACGTAAACCGCATAGCCGTCGCACGGGTAACTTTCCGCGTCCTCTCGGCCGGTGCAAACACGACCGTCGCATTCCAGAATTTCCGTGATGACGGAACCGGACAGACGGCCGTCAACGGGAAGCTACAAGTCCAGGAAACGGAATCGAAGGGGCTTGCCGCTCCTCCCTGCACCACAGCGCTCGTGGGATGCCGCGGTACCCCCACTCCCCTGCTCTCCACGGAACCGAGCAAACTCACCGTGACACTCGCGGAGACTCCGCCCGCACAAGCGCCTGCCACTCCTCCCCTCGCGGCATCGGTGCTCTTCCCGGCCGATACGACCCTGCCCACGACCCTCGCGCAGCTTCCGGCTGCCACAAATCCAGCACCACTCGCCGGGCAGGGATCGTCCACGTTCTCCCTCCTCCAGATCCAGAACGTGCGCGTCACCACTCGTGACACACAGATTTTCCTCGGGTGGGACCAGCTGAAGAGCGCCGAACTTGCGGGATACAACGTCTATTACGGCACCGTGAGCGGAAAGTACATCCAGCGCCGGAGCATCCCTTCGAGTGCATCCAGTCTCGTTCTGCGCGACCTCGAACCCGGTTCGACCTACTTCCTCGCCGTCCGAGCCTACAGCAACAAGGATCAGGAAACCGTCTTCAGCCAGGAAGTGTCCATCACCGTGGGAAAGCCCGAAACATCGAGCTCACCGCTCACCGTCACGCAGGAATCGCTCCCTCCGCCGGAGAACACGATCGTCTCGCACCGCGGAACGGGCTTGAGCGGCAGTACGGGAACCGGCGATACGATCATCGTGCTTGCCGTGGCATCGGCAGTGATCGGCACCGCATTCGCGTTCCTGCGCCAAGTCTCCCTGAGGAAGCTTTCCCATGCAGCCTGACGCTCCGCTCTTCGCCGGCTGGCATTCCACGGACGCTGAAGAGCCCGTCACCGTCCGGCAGAGCGGATGGCCGGCACCTGCCCCGCGGAGCGGGGTGGACATCCGCGGTCCTGGAGCAGACATCCGCCACATTCCCATCGAACAGCACTCCGGTACGGTCGTACCGAATCCGCGGGCGATGCGTCTCGCCGCATTCACGGGGATCGCCGTCGTGCTCGCAGGCGCGGCATTTTACTTCGGAGTCGACAGCCTCCGCGGCACTCTCACCGATGGCGGGTCAACCGGCGCAACCGTCACAATCACCGCCGACGGGCAATTCACTCCGGTCGCAGTGAACGCCCGCCCCGGCGACAGCGTCACCATCGAGAACGCGAACAAGGATCCGCAGGTGCTGAAATCGAAGGACGGACGCGATCTCTTCCCCGTGCAGGTCATCTTCACCACCCCGTACACCTTCACGGTCCCTTCGAACGCGCAGGGAACCTATGTCTACTTCTCCGAAACGCTCCCCGATGACCGAACACTCACCTTCACCATCGAAACGGCAACCGCCGCGTCTTCCGCGTCTTCCAGCAGCGCTTCCGCAGAAGCGTCCCCGAGCGTATCCGTCACAGTCCCATCAGATTCCGGCGGCGGGACCGTCTCCATTCCCCTACCGTTCGGCACCCCAGTCCAAGAGAGCTCCTCAAGCAGTGCTCCGTCGGCAATCGTCGTCCAGCAGTCGGATGAAACCGCTCTGATCAGCCTGAAGGAACAGGCCTCTTCCTCTTCCTCCCCGTCGTTTGAAACGAACGACGTCCCGACGAATCCCTACACCGTCGGAACCCAGGCAGAGCGTCCGAAGACCACCGACATCGCCGGGGACGCGAAGCAGACCCAGCAACTCCGCAGCGGCGCACCCATCCGGCAACTTCAGAAATACGCGCCGCGGAAGGTTCCCGACACCGGCCCTGCGGGGATGGCGCTGGTGTTCCTCCCGGCGCTGCTTGGTGTCGTGTTGATGTACCGGAAGAAACAAGAATTCTGAGACTCGAGAACCCTTTAGGAAGCTTGCCGCCCGCGGGTAGACACCCGCTCCCATTGGTGGAAGCAGTACAACGAAAACAGGAGAGGATCGTCGCTCTTCGACCCTCCCCTGTGAATGAGCAAACCCTTAAACTTCAGAGACTTCCGTCCATTTTCTCGCCGCTCGCATCGGCTCCGGGCTGCTTACAGGCCTTCGCGTCTGCCTTGAACGCGCTCCACGCGGCTTTCCGCTGTTCGTTGAGCGCCTGACGGGCATTCTTCCATGTACCGTTGAACGCCGCCCAGGCAGCCTTCAGTGCGGCATTGCGCCGGGCATTGTCCGTGATCGCCCATGCGGCTTTGAGCGCGTCCTTCCTCGTCTGGAGTGCCGCTTTCACCGCAGCAGCGTATGCATCCACGGCGGAGATGATCGCACTGTCACGCTTCTCGATGGCTCCCTGCATGCAGGCGGAATCAACCTGTACAACGGGTTTATTCAGTTTTCCCTTCTTCTTCCCGGCGTTCTCCGGGACGGAAGAGGAGGAGGAATACGCATCCAACACATCACCTTGTGCGAGTACCGGAAGCGCTATGGACAACGCGAGCATTGTCACAACACTGGAAGCAACGAACCTTTTCATAAAGGAATTTTGGGAGGAAATAATAGAAGAAGTCATTCTTGGCAATTATGACGCCCCACAGTCCAGACCATGACAGAGAAAACCTTGACTGGACACCAGACTATTTTTTCATCTGCAACGTAGTGCGATTGTCCGTCACTTGTAATCGAACGGAACTCCGCAATAATGCCCCTGCATGCCACGATTCATCGGTCTCACCGGCTACATGGGGAGCGGGAAGGGCGAACTCGTGAAAATCCTGAAAAAGCGCGGCTACAAATATATCTCGCTTTCTGACGTTGTGCGCGAGGAAGCGACGAAGCGGGATCTCGAACACTCACGCGAAAATCTGCAGAAGATCGGCAACGAGCTCAGGGCGAAGAGCGGAGCCGGCGCCCTCGGGAGGAAGGTGCGCGAGATCATTGCGAGAGAGATCCAGACACAGTGGGTGATCGACGGCATCCGCAACCCGGGCGAGGAGGAGGAGCTCCGCAAGCTGCCGGATTTCCAGATGGTCGGCGTGAGCGCTGGTCCGGACATGATCGTGAAGCGTCTGATGGCGAGGAAACGCGAAGGCGCGAAGCTCACGGAGGAGAGCATTCTCGAAAGACTGGAACGGGAGAAGGGCACCGGAGAGCCCCCGGAAGGACAACAGGTGCGCAGGTGCCTCGAGCACGCGGATTTCTTCATCCTGAACGAGGGGACGCTCCGGGAATTCAAAGGGAAATGTGAGCACTTTCTGCGCCTTGCGAAGGGCGAGGACCGGCCGACGTTCGACGAGGTGTTCATGGAGATCGCCTATACGTGGGCGAAGCGCGCCACGTGCCTGCGGCGCAGGGTGGGAGCCGTGATCGCCAAAGACAAGCAGCAGCTCACGGCGGGCTACAACGGCGCACCCCGCGGCGTGCCCCACTGCGCGGAGCTCGGCGGGTGCCTCCGTGAGAAACTGAAAATCCCGTCCGGCCAGCGCCACGAGATCTGCCGCGGGACCCACGCGGAACAGAACGCCATCACGCAGGCGGCGAAGTTCGGCATCGGCATCGAGGGCGGCACTCTCTACTGCAACACCTTCCCCTGCGTGATCTGCATGAAAATGATCCTCAATGCCGGCATTGCAACCGTCGTGTACGACAGCGACTACGACGATCCCCTCTCCAAGGAAATCCTCAGCCAGCAACATGAGCTCAAGCTCGTGCGCTACGAGGGGAGGAGAACATTTCGGGTCATAACCAAATTGTGTGGAGAAAAATAATTTCGGTGAAAAAGTGAGCCTTTCCAATTGAGAGCAGGTATCTACCCGCGGTTGACGATCATGGCTTCATCTTGGTACGTCGTTCGCGAACGACGTGCCTTGCCGACCGCAGGTAGATACCTGCTCTGTATTATTTATTTTTTTCTTGTCTCATATACTTGGATGTAAGTTTCTCCACACAATTTGGCATTGATCCGAGTTTATCAGGAACTGATATATTCTATTGATATAGGTACATATATACTGTAAAGTATAGATAGTACTCTTATTCTCTCTACAATCATGGCGAAAATTATTACCACCTCACAACTTCAGAAAACCATCGGCCAGCTTCTTTCGTACGTGTCGCAGTCGTGGGTTGTCGTGACAAAAAAGGGAAGGCCGACCGCGATCATGTTGCCGTATTTTGATGATAACGAGAGTGCTGTAGCCGATTATTTGGAGGAGTACGAAATGGACAAAAACAGAGTTGTTCTTAGGACTCGGTTCAAGGAATCCTTGGACAGTGGGCTATCCGATTTGGTGATTTGAACATGGTGAATTCCTTTACATTCAGCCGATTTGCGCAGAAGAAATTCTTGAGATTAGAAAAAAAAGTGCAAGAAAGACTGCATGCAAAATTACAAGAATTCAAGGATCATGAGCGGCTCGCGGCTCTTCTGAAGCCACTGACAAATTTCGCTCCAGCGACACATCGATTGCGGGTCGGAGAGTATCGGATCATCGTGCAACGAATCTCAGAAAAAGACTTTCTCGTGCTTGATATCGGTCATCGGGCAACTGTGTACAAATGATGGTGCGCCCTGTGGGAGTTAATAACAGAGTGAGAGGTTGCAGTTGCCCGGCTTCGTCTGCGGACTTCGCCGAGGCATCCTCTTTTTTGCTTTTTCAAGCACCAATCTCGGCGTAGCTCCCACAGGAGCGAAGACGGATGGTGCCTCCTGCAGGACTCGAACCTGCAGCCTTCGGTTCCGAAGACCGACGCTCTATCCAGTTGAGCTAAGGAGGCGCTCTACTTGCCCTTCCGAAGCCCCGAGGGGGCGAAGGAGGGTCCAGCTGAGCTACGAGGGCAGTCTTGTTCAAACAAAGAATACCTCAATCAGCGCGCAGGCGCTTACAAATAAGATATAAGACGGAAGATGTAAGATGAAAGTTTAATGAAATTTTGAGCCTTTTCTTATGTCTTACATCTTATGTCTTATATCTCGCTTGGCTATTTCTCAACCTCGTAAAGAAATGCGTATTCAATGGTATAATCGCCCACATGGTTACCGATGACGAACTCGAGCTTTCTGCCTCTGATCCGGCACGGATCGAGTCGTCGGCGAAAGCCCGGCGCAAGGCGCTGGAGCGAACGTTAAAAAAAGAAGGACTTGATAATAAAATCGATACAGCTGCCGCGGATAAAAACAAATTGAAACTGGATGTTTTGAAACAGCAGCTTGAAGGGCAGAAAGACGAGGAGACCAAGAAGGATGACAAGCGCAAGGAACGCGGAAATCGGTCCTTCGGAACCAAGACCCGCGAGCAGGAGATTTCCGCTGCCAAGCTGACAGCCGATACCACATTCAATCCCGACAAACTGGTGCAGCAGGGCAAGCAGGAAGAGGCCGAGAAAAAAGAACAGCAGAAAGAGGAGATTCAGCAGGAGAGTACGAGCTGACGTTACGGGTTACTCGTTACGCGTTGTACGTTTATTTTGAAGCCCATACATAACGAGTAACCCGGAACGCGTAACGCGTAACGTTATTTTTTCACTTTCTCCCAGTCATCGAGGAATCTCTTGAGCCCGATGTCTGTCAGCGAATGTTTCGGTAGTTTCACGAAAACGTCATACGGAACGGTGCAGATGTGCGCGCCGAGGCGGGCTGCATCGACGATGTGCCGCGGGTGACGGGTGGAAGCGACCAGCACTTCGGTTGTGAATTGGTAATTCCGCCAGATTTCCATGATCTCCGCGATAAGATGCATTCCATCCTCGCCGATGTCATCCAGCCGGCCGATGAACGGGCTGATGATCGTCGCTCCGGCTTTGGCCGCAAGGATCGCCTGCGCGGCAGAAAAAACGAGCGTCGTATTCGTCCGGATGCCCTTGGATTTGAAGTGCTTCAGCGCCTGGAGCCCCTCGGTCGTCATCGGGACTTTCACAACAATGTGCTTGTGCCAGGAGGCGTATTCCTCGCCCTGTTTCTTCATTCCTTCTGCGTCCGTTGCCGTAACTTGAGCGCTCACGCTCGGCACGTGCTTGCACATTTCCAGCACCGTTTGCTTGAAATCTTTTCCCTCTTTCATGACGAGCGTTGGATTGGTGGTCACGCCGTCCAGCACTCCCCAACCGGCTATTTCGGCTACCTGTGCAACGTTTGCAGTATCGAGGAAGAGCTTCATGTGCGGCAAGGAAAATCAGCACCAGTATGCTGATGACGCCCTCCAATTGCTAGTGCGATATTCTGGGCCAGAGCGACGCCGACCGTTGTATCTCCGGAAATCCTGCTTCCATTGCATGCGCGTACATTTTCCTCAGAGTCAGATACGTTTCGTGGTCATAGTGTTCGAATGGCCTCGGTGAGGCCATCTCTTCCGCAAGTCCATTCTCTTCATCAACTCCGCGTATAGCCCTTTGAACGTGGAACCAGTCGCCAGTGAATTTTGCTTTTGTGAGGATTTCCTGCTTTGTGGGGAGCGGTTCGGGGGTAATGGCATCGGTTGCGGTCGTTGTTCCATTCATTCCTTCCCGCAGTGGGCGCTCATCGCTCAGCAAGGTATCCATGAGTTCCCTGGCAGTCGCGTTGTCGCGGAGGCCCCACATCGCAGGGAGAGTGTGAGTACAGGGGATCGGCGGGTATACCTCGTTTCCTGAACCGGAAAATGCGTTTCCATTTTGATTGAGCCGTTTAGATATGGTAGTGAGGGAAAAAGGAGGCAACGATAATCCATTTTTTAGCCGTATGCAAAGAAGCCACTCCAACAACTATTCTTCTTGCAGGGATGGGAAGTGAGTATAGAACGACTGCCAGCGAGGTGTAGCTTGGAAAGGATTTTATTGCCATGCCGCATTCGATATTTGCCCCCGGCGTTCGTTCGATTGAACAGGAAGCCCGATGCACGATTGTCGGCATCGACGAAGCCGGGCGCGGCGCGCTCGCCGGGCCGGTGGTTGCTGCGGCCTGCGTGCTCCCCGACGCGGAGCACTATCCCGTGCTCATCACCGACAGCAAGCAGATGACGCCTGCCGAGCGCGAGGAGTCCTTCACGTGGCTCATCAAACATTGCGTGTACGGTGTCGGCCTCACCGATGCGCCGACCATCGATCGCATCGGCATCGTCGCCTCGACCGAACTTGCCATGCAGCAGGCGGTGGCGGCAATTGCGAAAACGCACTCCGAGCTCTATCTGCTCGTGGACGGCAGGGACGGATTCTGGTTCGACTGGCCGCACAGCAATATCATTCGTGGTGACGAGCTGGAGCCGTGCATCGGCGCCGCTTCGATCATCGCCAAAGTCACCCGCGACCATCTCATGGTCGAAGCAGCGAAAGCATTCGCGAACTACGGTTTCGAGAAGCACAAGGGCTACGGAGCGCCGTTGCATCTCACGGCCATACGCAAACATGGCCCGAGCGAGTTTCACAGGAGGACGTTCTTAGGACGTTTTCTGGAAAAGCAGTAGGTGAATTTTGCTAATGTCGAGGCCGCAAGCGATGGAATGAGATGCTGCTGGATTTGTTTATCGTCTGTCCATCAGTGCTGATTCTTGTATATGTCATATTGACAGTGAAACCCTTGTCAGGTGTTCCTGTCCGTATGTTCCGTATGAGTGCAGAGGTTGCTTCAGGTGAGAGATCCCATCGGATTCCACTTTTCCATTGTACGATTACCCGCCCTTGACTGTAATTGATGCTCTGTATGAGACCTCTCGCCAAAACACCGTGGAGATCGATGAAGAAAGATGATGCAGCGTATTGCACATCATCAATGCTGAGGAGGCTCTGGTTATTGGATGAGAGGACAATGCGGTGTCCATTAATCATACGTTCCCCATCCAGAAGGTTTTCGGGAACCGAGATGGTTTCGGCAGGATTCGTTGCTGCTAGAGCCGGTGCAGTTCCCGAAGGCGCGGGTGTCTGAGTTTGTTGAACTGTGGGATCTACTGGTTTGTCTGCCGGCGCAGTCTGCTGAGCTGACGTCGCCGGAGCTTGCTGCTGTGCCTCCGGGTTCGGTTTCGCAGGGGCAGGAAGCACTGGTTTCTGCTGTGCTTCCGGATTCGATGGTGCGGGAGCAGGAGGCAGCGCTTCCGGTTGTTTCTTCTGCTCGGGAGCTGCGGCTGGTTTCTTCTTCCCCCAGCCGTTCCACCAGTCCATCAGCCGGTAGACGCCGTACGCGAACCAGTACTTCGGCTTGCTCCAGATATTCTCATCGTAGTTTTGCTCGGGATTCGGAGACTGCACGTCGAACCACGAGACAATTTTGTTCCATGTGCCTTCCGCCGGTGCCGGCTGGCCCCGCTGTGAGCGCACCCACTCACGGAAGCCCATGGCCGATTTCTGCGTCGCCGTGGGCACCGGGTTCTTCTCAAAAACATTCAGGCTTTCTTTCGGAGCCTGATCGGAAGCAGACGGCTGCGCCGATTCCTGTGCTCTCGGCTGCTCTGCTTTCGGTTCCGGTTGCTCCTCAGGCCTTCCGCTCCGGGTGATTCCTTCCGTGGCCTCGAGGAGGGATGAAAGGAGGATATCCCGCGTTGTATCAATCATGAGCTCGCGTAGCCTCTCGTAGGTCTTCCTCCTGTCCGGCGACGATTCCGTCGGCGCACGCGCGATGGCTGCCTCTGTTTCACGTTTGAGGGCATCGAGTTTCTCATCTTTAAGTTTGGCAAGCCTCTCCCGAATCGGCTTCTGCTGCTCGAGGTCACGTATCAGCGATTGGAACAGTTCTTCGCTCATGGATGTGTGTTTTCTTGTATATTATAGCACAAATTAAAAATACGGCAAAGTGAGCCGACACTTCAAAATCCATCAAGTGAACGATACAATGAAGGTGTGGGGCTGTAGCTCAGCTGGCTAGAGCGCTTGCATGGCATGCAAGAGGTCAGGGGTTCAATTCCCCTCAGCTCCACCATTCGATTCGCCCTCACTTCGTTCGGGCTTACTCATGGTAAACCACTCGATTGTATTGTAACGGCGAATCGAATGACCCTGAGCAAGCCGCAGCGAGTCGAAGGGCCATTCTCAGATTTCTTTGCTCGTGGTAAACCATCTCCATCCATGGGCTTTGTATTATGCTCTGCGGCGAGCTTCGCGTGGCAGGCCACATATTCTGTGTTTTCCCTTTGCCCATGCACAAGCAGACTGGTAGGATTTTTTAGCTTCCACGTGCGCCCGTAGCTCAGCTGGACAGAGCATCAGCTTGCGGAGCTGGGGGTCACAGGTTCGAATCCTGTCGGGCGCACCATCCGTCTTCGCTCCTGTGGGAGCTACGCCGAGATTGGTGCTTGAAAAAGCAAAAAAGAGGATGCCTCGGCGAAGTCCGCAGACGAAGCCGGGCAACTGCAACCTCTCATTCTGTTATTAACTCCCACAGGGCGCACCACTATTTGCTATGCTTGCATCCATGCCAGAGCTCACGCTTGACCTTCTCAAGGAGAAGCTTTCGGTCTGGAAAGGATGCGATTTGGCGAAGAACGCGAACCCAGTGCTGGGGGAGGGGAATCCTCACGCGACCGTCATGTTCATCGGCGAGGCGCCGGGGCAGAAAGAGGACGAACTCAAGCGGCCGTTCGTGGGTCCTGCAGGACAATTTTTGAACGAACTCCTGGAGTCCATCGGGTTCAAGCGCGAGGACGTGTACATCAGCAACGTCGTGAAGTTCCGCCCGCCGGGAAACCGCGATCCGGAGCCGATCGAAAAGGAACAGTGCATGCCGTGGGTGAAGCTGGAGATCGCTCTTATCCAGCCTCGCGTCATCGTTCCCCTTGGACGCCATTCACTCGGGCATTTCTTCCCGCAGAAAACGATCACCGAAGCCCACGGGAAACCCTTCAGGCTTACGGACAGGATCACGGTTTTCCCGATTTACCATCCTGCGGCGGCGCTTCACAACGCCAACCTGCGGTCCAGCCTCCTCACTGATTTCCAGGCTTTAGGACAGTTTCTGAAGACATTACAAGGTAGCGAGTAGCTAGTAGCGGGTAGCAAGGGAAAAATTCCCCTGCTACTTAACTACCTGCTACATGCTACTTTTTACTCTTGGTTCTTGGTACTTTCTCCCCATGACCCCACTCCTCCTCCGGATCGCGATCGCGGGGTTCCTCTCTCTTTCGTCGCTCGTCGTCGTCCTCTTCCGCGTGAGCCCGCTCACGTCGCCGGGGCTCGCCATCCCGTTCTTCATGCTGACGCTCTTCCTCGCGGCATCCTGCTTCTTAACTCTTGGGTTCTATTTCATCTGGAAAGGGCTCCCGATGGAAGGGATGGACGCGGGGCGGCGAGTGAGCGTCGCGCTCCGGGAGGGCCTCTTCTTCGGCTCTGCCACTATCCTGCTCTTCCTCTTCCTGATTCTCGGGATCCTCACATGGTGGATCGGCCTTTTGATCTACGCGGTGTTCGTGTTCGTCGAGATGGCGCTACATTCGTAAATCATTGCTGCATTGCTACATTGTTTCATTGTTTGCACGCAACGATCTGACGTTTCGCTTGCGAGCCATGTAGGGCTCACAGGATTCTTTGGCGGAGAAAGTAGGATGACAGGGATGAAGGCTATGGCAGAGGTGGCATGGGCATCGTGCCCATGGTTTGGCAGACTCCTTTCCACTTCCACCCAACCAATCCCGCCGATGGGGCAGGTACGCTCCTTTGCGTGCGATTGCTTTTCCCTGAAACGGTTGGCTTGATCCTTGCACTTGAGTACTCTCTCAATTTTCCACTCTCTTGTGACAACCACGGGCACGATGCCCGTGCCACACCTCCTTTCTCCAGCAAAAAATCATGTGATCCCCATGTAGCCATGCAACCATGCAACCATGCAACAAAGTTCGCCAATTGAACAAACAGACGATATTCTATGTTCACTTCTATGCCCCTTCCTTCCCCTTGGGATTCTTTCCTCGGCAAAATCCAGTCCGCACAGACGACGAGTGAAGTCGAAACCGTCCGCCATGAGCTCTTCGGCCGCAAGGCGGGCATGCTCACGGCGGCAATGCGCGAAGTAGGCACGCTCTCTCCCGAGGAACGCCGCCAAAAGGGGCAGGAACTCAATAGGGCGAAAACGGAATTGGAAGCGGCTCTGGAAGCGAGGCTTCGTGCACTGACGGCTCAGTCACTTTCGAGCCTGGCGGCATCCGACGCGCTGGATGTCACACTGGATCTCCCGTCGAAGGAGACGGGGCACCACCACCTCATCCATGAGTACATGCGGAAGGCCGAGGAGGTCTTCGGCCGCATGGGGTTCGACGTCGCTCTGGGGCCTGAGCTCGAGACGGAAGACTACAACTTCAACACGCTCAACATCCCGGAGAGCCATCCGGCGCGGGATCTGCAGGACACGTTCTGGGTTTCATCGCTCGACCGCACGGTGCTGCGCACACATACCTCTCCGGTGCAGATCCGCTACATGACCGGCCGCAAGCCTCCTTTCCGGATGATTTGCAGCGGGAAGGTCTACCGCAAGGATTCCGATGCGACCCACTCGCCGATGTTCCACCAGATCGAGGGGCTGATGATCGGCAAAACCGTGTCGCTCGCCAACATGAAGGCCGTCATGGAAGCGGCAGTGAGGGAACTGGTGGCGCAGGATATCGAGTTTCGGTGGAGGACGGGCTACTTCCCGTTCGTCGAGCCGGGACTGGAGATGGACTTACGATGGCGTGGAGACGAAAAACAAAGCCGCGAGGGTCGGTGGCTGGAGGTGGTGGGCTGTGGCATGGTGCATCCGCAGGTCCTCAGGAACGTCGGTATCGATCCGGACAAGTGGCAAGGATTTGCTTTCGGTTTCGGTGTGGAGCGCATGCTCATGATCCGCCACCAGATCCCGGATATCCGGCTCTTCTTCCAGGGGGATTTGAGGTTCCTGAGGCAGTTCTAGTGTTGCTTCTGCAAAGTTCGTTCATGTACATCGTTGACTGAAGCGCGATGAGCTTTGAGCTTTGAGCTTTGAGCGATGAGTTTCGTCGCTTCTCAAAGCTCGAAGCTCAAGTCTCAAAGCTTTCTGAACCGTGGGGATCATTGCTGGAACTTGCCACGTCAGTCTCGACCGACGTGGCTTGCCGACCGCAGGTAGAAACCTGCTCTCATTGGGAGATGTTCTGTTTTTTCTTTCGGGGTCAGTGAGCAGTTACAAATATCTGTAAGAAAAAGTCCGCTTGTGCGTTTCATGCTCTGTACACGAAATCTTCTTGAGGTTTCTTCTTTGGATCGGTTCCCTCATACTTCTCTCAATTCCCCTTCTTCTATGGACAGACCGCTCATCCGGAAGTTCCTTACGTTCCTCCTGCCACTCGGGTTTTTTCTCCTTGCCACGGTTCCCGTGCGGGCGACAGCGTTCTCGGATATCCAAGTCGCGACTCCCTACAGGACTGCAATCGAGACGCTGAAGGAGAAAGGCATCATCTCCGGCTACGGTGACGGAACGTTCCGCCCGGGTGCGCAGGTCAATCGCGCGGAGTTGCTGAAAATCGTGGTGGAGTCGAAGAATGTGCTCCTCGAACCCGTGTCTGAGCCGTGTTTCCCGGACATGGAACGCGGTGCGTGGTACTTGGAGTACATCTGTTACGCAAAGAGCAACGGAATCGTAGGTGGGTACCCCGATGGCACCTTCAAGCCGGACAAGCCTATCAGCTTCGTGGAGGCGGCGAAGATCCTCTCGCTCGCCTACAAGCAGCAAGTGCGTAACGAAGGCGGCGAATGGTACGTTCCGTATGTGGAGGCGCTGGAGTCCGGCAAGGCCATCCCGCCGTCCATCAACGCGCTCGAACGCAAGGTGCAGAGAGGAGAGATGGCCGAGATGATGTGGCGCTTGAGCGAGGAGAAGACGGACCAGCCGACGAAGGGCCTCCTCAATATTCAGTACCCCGATGCCAAGGTGAACTTCGCGTCCGACAGCGTGCAGACCGCCAAGTCGTGCGCCGATCTCCGCGCGGTCTTAAGCGATGCCGGCAGCAGCAATGTGTACCCGCGTGGCAGGATGATGCTCGAGGACGTGACGCTTGCTGCGCCAATGACGGAGTCGAAGGCGGCGGAAACAACGGCAGGAGGAGGAAGTGCCGACTACTCCGGAACGAACGTCCAGGTGGAAGGCGTGGATGAAGGGGATATCGTCAAGACGGACGGGACGTATCTCTACGTCGTGACGAACGGCAAGGTGAAGATCGTCCGTGCGCGTCCCGCGAACGACATGAACGTGGTCTCGACCATCGGGTACAAGTCCGGCGTGACGCCGAAGGATCTCTATGTCACGGGCAAGGGCATGATCGTGCTTGCAGAGAGCTGGAGGAACGAGACGCCATACCCCGTTCCCATGCTGAAGAGGTCGGAGTACGCCCCGATTCGTTCATCTTCCACGACGGAGGTCTATCTCTACTCGCTCAAGGACGGCAAGGAGACGGAGGTTCGTTCACTCTCGTTCGACGGCGACCTCGTGTCCTCGAGGCTCACGGGCGGGAAGCTCTATCTGGTGCTGAGGAGCGGCCCAAAGTGGTACAGAGTCCTGCCGCTTGGTGTGAAAGAAGAGGATATTCTCCCTCAATTCTCGGATAGCAAAACAGGAGGGAAAGCAGTGCCGTTCGGCCGCTGCGGCGATGTCACGATTCTCCCGCACATACCCTCGCCGGAGTTCCTCACGGTCGCCGTCGTGCCGGCGGAGAATCCGCAGGGTGAGGTGAAGAAGGAGACGATGCTCGGGAGCGCCGAGAACGTCTATGCCTCCGTCAAGAATCTCTACGTGGCCACGACCGGGTGGAAGTACCTCTGGAGCAAGGACGAGCAGGCGGGTTCCCAGGAGAACACAAACCTCTTCCGCTTCGCGTTCACGGATGACGGCGTGAAATTGGCCTCCCAGGGCAAGGTTCCCGGACACATCCTCAATCAGTTCGCGATGGACGAAAGCAGCGAGACGTTCCGCATCGCCACGACCGTCCAGCCATCGTGGAGCTTCGGTACGGACAGTGAAGTGAAGTCTACGAACAATCTCTACGTTCTTGGCATGGACTTGAAGACGCTGGGAAGTATCGAGGATATCGCTCCCGGTGAGTCTATCTACGCTGTCCGGTTTATCGGTGACCGCGCGTACATCGTGACATTCAAGCAGGTGGATCCGCTCTTCGTGATTGACACGTCCGATCCCAGCAGTCCGAAGATCCTCGGGAAGCTCAAGATCCCGGGTTACAGCAACTACCTGCATCCGTATGACGCAACGCATCTCATCGGTTTCGGAAAGGAGGTGGACGAGTCCATCGACAAGGACAAGGTGCACAATCCGGATGCCGTCTACTACACCGCCATTCAGGGGGTGAAGATGGCGCTCTTCGATGTTTCCGATGTCGAGAACCCGAAGGAGCTCTTCAAGGAAGTCATCGGCGACCGCGGGTCGGATAGTCCGCTCCTGACCAACCACAAGGCACTCCTCTTCGACAAGGAACGCGGCCTCCTCACCTTCCCGGTCCTCGTGACCAAGCGTCCGGGCGGCGCTGACCCTTCCGCCGAAGGAAACCCGGTCTTCCAGGGGGCGTACGTCTACAAGCTCACGCTGGAAGATGGTTTCGATCTTCAGGGGAAAATCACCCATTACGACAATAACGATGCGTTCCAGAAAGCCGGTTCGTACTGGTACGGCGGAGAGAGCGATATCCAGCGCATCCTCCGCATTGACAATTCCCTCCTCACGATCTCCTTAGACCAGATACAGAGCACCAGTTGGCCCGGGATCCAGGCGGAGGGGAAAGTGCTTTTTTGAGATATAAGAAGGAAGATGTAAGACAGAAGTAAACAATAGGCTCTAGACTAGGAGATTTTCTCCTTTAGTCTGGATATGGTGCTACCTTACGCCAAAATCTCCGCTCACAAAATCAGAAAAATTCTCCGTCACTTCTGTGTCGATGTTGATGCGACGAAA
>Ga0209514_10003981_pt1 | contig 20404 bp, 23 predicted proteins | sample Subgrocontami58m_FD_187452 | JGI IMG/M metagenome (GOLD analysis project Ga0209514, IMG submission 187452) | Subsurface groundwater microbial communities from S. Glens Falls, New York, USA - GMW37 contaminated, 5.8 m (SPAdes) (version 3) | ecosystem: Environmental > Aquatic > Deep subsurface >...
CGCAGGAGGGGCAGGTCCTCGCGGTGCTCGACGACCGGGAGCTGCGCGAGGAGCTGAAGCGGCAGGGGTCGATCCACGAGGAGGCGCGCGCGCGGCGGACGGCGGCCGAGGAGGCGGGGCTCGACCCGTCGGTCGCCGCGAAGGTGGAGGCGGCGCGGCGCGACCTCGAGCTGGCGCGCGAGAGGGAACGGCAGGCGAAGGGGGAGCTGGACCGCGCGCACGAGTCGGAGGGGCGCGCGAAGACGGTCTCCGACCGGCAGGAGCGACTCTTCCTGCTGCGCGCGGCGACGCGGGACCAGTGGGAGAAGGCACTCGCGGAGGGGCGCGAGGAAGCGGCGGGGGTCCGCGTGGCGGAGGCGAAGGTCTCGGAGGCGCAGGCCGCAGTCGCGGGGGAGGAGAAGCTGCTGGCGCTTTCGCAGGAGGTGCTCGAGTACGCGAAGCGGAAGTTCCAGGGGGACCTCGAGGTGCTCGTGAAGGAGGAGGCGCGCGCGAAGGCGGACCTCGACCGCGCGGAGGCGCGCCTGGGGCAGCTCGAGATCCGCTCCCCGCGGAAGGGCGTGGTGTCGTGGCTGGGGAAGAGGGCGGGGGAGACGGTGGACCAGAACGACGTGATCCTGTCGATCATCGACCCCGCGGACGTGTGGGTGGAGGCGTACGTCGCGGGAGGGGACCTCACGTCGCTCCGCGACGGCCGGGGGGCGGTGATGCAGATCGACGGGGTGTCGGATTCGATCCGGGGGCGGGTGTCGCTCTTCTACCCGACGGAGCGGGCCTCGGAGCCGGTGACGGTGGTGTCGCAGCAGGCGCACACGGCGGGGCAGCTCTTCGACCTGATTCATCCGGTGCGGATCGACTTCATCGACGGGGCGCCGGCGGGTCTCCTGCCCGAGATGGTCGCGCGCGTGAAGATCTCCCGCGAGTGACATGGAGAGGCTCGCGTGAGCGAGCCGTGGAAAGGCTCGCGTGAGCGAGCCGTGGAAAGGCGCCCGTGAGGGCGCCGCGGATCGCCGCCCGTCAGGGCGGCGGTGCTACGGTGTCAGCACGATCTTCCCGAACGTCTTCCTTGCCTCGATGAGCCTGTGCGCCTCGGCGGCGTCGGCAAGCGGCATCACGCGGTCGATGATCGGCTTGAGCTGCCCGCGGAACACGCAGCGGGTCACCTCGTCGAACTCCGCCATCGATCCCATCGTCGATCCGAGGATCTCGACCTGTCGGAAGAAGATGTGCCGCAGGTCCTCCACCGGGTCGTACCCCGTCGTCGCGCCGCAGGTGACCAGGCGCCCACCTCGCCTTAGCGACCGCAGGCTCTGCTGCCAGGTGTCCTTCCCGATGTAGTCGACCACCACGTCGACCCCGCGCTTCTCCGTGATCCGCCGGATCTCCGTATCGAACGGCTTCGCGGCGTAGTTGATGCCGACATCGGCGCCGATCGCCTTGCACTTCTCGACCTTCTCGTCGGTGCTCGCGGTGGCGAACACGCGCGCTCCGCACATCTTCGCGATCTGGATGCACGCGGTCCCCACGCCCGCGCCTGCGCTGAGGATGAGGACGTCCTCGCCCGGTCGCACCTGCGCCTTCGTCACGAGCATCGACCACGCGGTGAGGTAGACGAGCGGGTATGCGGCGGCCTCTTCGAACGACATCGCGTCGGGGATCGCATGGACGTTCCGCTCGGGGACGGCGATGAGGCCCGCATACGCCCCGTCGCTGTTCTCTCCGATGAGCGTGTACGTGAGGCACATCGACCCGCGGCCCGACGTGCAGAACTCGCACGTGCAGCACTGGATGCCGGGGTTGAGCGTCACTCGCTGCCCTGGCTGCACGCGCTTCACGAGCGGCCCGACGAGCCTCACGACTCCCGCCGCGTCGGCGCCGACGATCTTCGGGAAGGGGACCTTGATCCCCGGCATGCCCTTCCGCAGCCAGATATCGAGGTGATTGACGCTCGCGGCCCTCACCTCGACGAGCACTCCGTCGGGCGGGACGATCGGGTCGGGTGCGTCCTCGAGCGTGAGCACCTCGGGCGCGCCGTGGGCATGGAAGCGTACTGCCTTCATGAGCGTTCTCCCGCGAGAGGTCGCATTGAACGGATGCGCGGAGGCCCTGTCAATGCAACTCCAACCCCGCCTGGAGCTCTCGGAGTTGGATTTGGTGTTGGAGTTTCTTGGAGTTGGCCCTTGGAGTTGGAGTTGCGCAACGCGCATCCCGCCGCGTACCATTTCGCGCCATGAACGTGATCGACTCCCACGTCCACATCCAGCCCTGGCACATGATGCGCCCCGAGGTCCTCGAGCGCATGAGGAAGGGGCGCGACTTCGAGCTCATGCAGCAGGTGATGGCCGACCCGGCGCGTTTCGTCGCGATCCTCGACGACGCGGGGGTCGAGCAGGCGTGGCTGATGAACTATGTCGCGCCGGACATCATGGGATTTACCTTCGAGGCGAACGAGTTCGGGGCGAAGTATGCGGCGGCATACCCGAAGCGGATGATCGCCTTCGGCTCGGTCCACCCGCGCTTCTCGAAGGACCCCGAGGGGGAGATGCAGCGCCTCCGCGACCTCGGTGTGCGGGGCCTGAAGATCCACGGGCCGCACCAGCTCTTCCACGTGAACGACTACCTCAACGGGAATCGTGTGGTGGAGACGATGTACCGCCGCGCGGAGGAGTGGGGCTGGCCGGTCCTGATCCACACGGGGACGTCGATCTTCCACGGGGCGCGGAACAAGTACGGCGACCCGATGGACGTGGAGGACGTGATGCTCGACTTCCCGCGCCTGCGCGTGATCATGGCGCACGGCGGGAGGCCGCTCTGGATGCCGACGGCGATCTTCCTGGTGCGGCGGTTCGAAAACCTATTCTTTGACGTGAGCAGCATCCCGCCCCAGAATCTGCCGACCTACTTTCCGAAGCTCGAGACGCTCGCGGACAAGTGCCTCTTCGGGACCGACTGGCCCGCGCCGATGGTCCCGGGGGTGAAGGCGAACCTCGAGAAGTTCCTCGAGCTGCCGCTTCCCGAGGAAGCGAAGCGGAAGATCCTCTTCGAGAACGCGAGGAAACTGCTGCCATGACCGAGGTGAAGACGATCACGGTGCTGGGCTCGGGGACGATGGGCCACGGGATCGCGCAGGTCGCGGCGATGGGCGGCTACGCGACGGTGATCTACGACATCTCGCACGAGCTCCTCTCGAAGGCGCGCGGGCGGATCGAGGAGAACCTGAAAAAGGGCGTGGAGAAGGGGAAGGTGACGGAGGCGCTGGCGAAGTCGACGGCCGGGCTGATCACGCTCGAACCGGACCTGGAGAAGAGCGTGCATGCCTCGGACCTGGTAATCGAGGCGGTGCCGGAGCGGATCGAGCTGAAGCTGGAGACGTTCTCTCGGGTGGACAGGGCGTCGCCGAAGCACGCGATTCTGGCGTCGAACACGAGCGCGCTCTCGATCACGGAGATGGCGGCGGCGACCTCGCGGCCGAAGCAGTTCGTGGGGATGCACTTCTTCAACCCCGTGCACATGATGAAGCTGGTGGAGGTCGTGCGCGGCCTGGAGACCTCGGAGGAGACCTTCAAGGCGGCGGAGGCGGTGGCGCAGCGGATGGGGAAGGAGACGGTGGACGTGAAGGAGTCCCCCGGCTTCGTGACGAGCCGCATCAACGCGATGATCGGGAACGAGGCGTTCTTCATGCTCTCGGAGGGGATCGCGAGCGCGCGGGACATCGACAAGGCGGTGAAGCTGGGGCTGAACCATCCGATGGGTCCGTTCGAGATGGTGGACCTGGTCGGCCTCGACACGCGCCTGGCGGTGCTGCGGTTCCTGCACAAGTCGCTGGGGGAGAAGTACCGCCCCTGCCCGCTCATGGAGCAGTACGTCGCCGCCGGCCGCCTCGGCAAGAAGGTGGGGCGCGGGGTGTACGACTACTAGCGACGGAGCGACGCCCGTCCGGGCGTCATGGAGAGGTTCGCGTCAGCGAGCCGTGGCGTGGCGCGCGTAAGCGCGCCGAGGGGTGCGCATGCGCTGGCTCTTCTGGGACCCCAACAGCCCCAGGAGGCGCAGGAGCACGCCCGTCTCGATGCGGCAATCGATCGCTGGTGGGTCGAGTTCGCCCGGATCCTCCACGAAGTGACGCGCTGGATCGACGAGAAGGCCCCCTCCAGGCATGAGGTCCTCGCCGATCCCCTCCACGCCATTCACGAGGAGTTGATGTGGGAGGTCGGCCCCTCCCAGGGTGGCGGTCGCTTCCTCGCCATCACGCCAGAGTCGAATCGGGGCCTTCGCCCGCTCGTGGGTACCCTTCTCCAACGCGCGCCGCGGATTCCAAACTGGCAGTTCCTCGCGTACAGGCCACCTCGGGACGTAGCCACGGTCATTGGAGGTGTCGATGAGCGCGCCGGCGTCGATATCTCCGGCGCCACGGTGTCTCTTTCGGTGGGCAGCGGGCACCGCATCGATCTCGACTTCCAGTCGCCTCGGATCCAATCCTCGGACGATCGGAAGGCCATGTACGCGGCCCTGATTGCTACAGAGAGCCTGCTTGGTGAGGAACCGCTCGATCGGTCTGTCGGTTTCGTCTCGGTCTCGCCCTCCGGGGACGCCCCAGCGGGATGCGCGCTCGATGCCCTCTCCAGAGTCTTCGCGGAGCACCTGTCGCGTGCGCGGGACACGCTGCCCACGGAACCATGCTGGAAGTGGGGCAGGGACGACAGGTGGTGCAAGATGTCCTGGGAGCCCGTGACGGCGGAGGAGTATCCAGGTCGCGACGATCTGGTCGTCGCCATGACGCAGGTACCCGACCTCGTCCAGGCGGCCCGTGCCCACAGGCTCATCTGCTCGGAGAACTTTTCCAAGATGGGCGAGCGATTTCTCACCGTGAAGATCGACGGCATGGGCGGACCAGGTGCACAGGTTTCCCAGCGGTCGGCCATTACGGATGCGCTCGACGAGACCTTGTCCAAATACCACCTGGGCATCAGCGTCGGAGGTGGTACGGGTTTGCGCTACGCATACATCGACTTCGCCCTCATGAAGGCCGTTCCGCTCGTCCGCTCGCGCCTGCGAGAGCTCGAGCTGCCGATTCGCTCCTGGATCCTCCCCCTCGACTCCGATCTCCGCGACGAGTGGGTCGGCGTGTGGGACGAGACCCCCGCGCCGCCGGTTCGTGCCACCTGAGGCCGGCGCATCCCCCCTTGTCCCGAGGATTCGGGCCGCCTATACTCGTGGGAGTATCGACGAGGAGCGACTCACCTGCGGAAGACCGAGTTTCTGACGCAGCTTCACCGGGATGACATCCTCGCAAAGGGGACGAGGGTGCCGTTGGAGCTGATCGTCTACGCGTATCGCGATGGGCTGGCCCCCGAGGACATCATCCGCACCTATCCCTCGGTGTCCCTCCCCCTGGCCTACGGAATCATCGCGTACTACCTCTCTCACCAGGAGGAGGTAGATGCATACGTCGCTCGGACCGAGGCCTACCGCCGCCGGTGCCGCACGCGGCGTGCTACTGCCGTGCCGGAAGTCATTCGGCGCCTCAAGGCGCTGCAGGCCAACGGCGGCACCAAGGCCGTCAGGGCGAGATGAGGGTCCGATTCCTGCTCGACGAGAATGTCCCGCCGTTGCTCGCGAGGGGAATGCACCGCCGAGAGCGTGCCATCGATGTCATCTGCGTCGGCAGCGCCGGGGCCCCCGCCCACGGCACACATGACCCGGACCTCCTCCGATTCCTGGAGCAGGATGGTCGCGCTCTCGTGACGTTCAATCGGAGGATGATGAACACCCACCTGCGCGCGCACCTGGAGCAGGGCCGCCATACCTGGGGGATGTTCCGAATCGACTCCTCGACGAGGGTGTCTGTGATCGTGGAATCGCTCGTCCTCATCTGGTCGGCGAGCGAGGCGGACGAGTGGGTGGACCGGGCCGAGGACATCCCCTGGTAGAGCGCGATGTCAGGCCCCCTCTCCGCCCTTCTCGACGAAGCGCGAGTTGTCGTGGACCCCGTAGTCCATGCCGTAGATCCTCTTCAGCGCGCGGATCCGCTCGCGGGCGCTGGGGAAGAAGGCCTGGGCCCCCTCGAAGGAGTGGAGGACGATCTCCTCCAGCGCCTCCCCCAGCGTCATGTCGTGGAACTCCGCCACCGCCTTGAGAACCTTCACGAGGCGCTTCTCCAGTCGCACCCCGACCTGCACGCGCTTGATCGGGACTTCCACCTTCGCAGCGGGCTTCGTCTTCGCCATCGCGTATCTCCTTCGTGGTGACTGGTACCTATGTACCACGGGACCTCCACGCGGTCAAGCACGAAAATCCCCTTGCCGCGCCCCCTGCGCGCGCGGAGAATCCCGGCCCACATTCAGGGAGCCCGCCTCATGACCTACGCCAACCTCCTCCTGTCCGTCGAGGACGGCATCGGCCTCCTCCAGTTCAACCGCCCCGAGGCGCAGAACGCGCTCAACAAGGCGACGGTCGACGAGGTCTACCGCGCGCTCGACGACTTCCGCGCGAACGCGGCCGTGGGCGTCGTCATCCTCACGGGCGCGGGGGACAAGGCGTTTGTCGGAGGGGCCGACATCAAGGACCTCCTCGCCCGAGGGAGGAAGGAGGGGCTGGAGGGGATCAACGCGCGCCTCTTCACGGCGATCGAGCAGTTCGAGAAGCCGACGATCGCGGCGGTGAACGGCTTGGCGCTCGGCGGCGGGTGCGAGATCGCGATGGCATGCGACCTGCGGGTCGCGAGCGAGGCGGCGAAGTTCGGCCTCCCGGAGACGGGCCTCGGGATCATCCCCGGCGCTGGCGGCACGCAGCGCCTCCCGCGGCTCGTGGGGCTGGGGAAGGCGAAGGAGCTGGTGCTCACGGGGGACATCATCACGGCCGTCGAGGCGCTCCGCATCGGTCTGGTGAACCAGGTGGTGCCCGCCGAACAGCTCATGCCGGCGGCGCGTGCGATGGCGGGGAAGATCCTCTCTCGCGGCCCGCTCGCGGTGCGCCTGGCGAAGCAGGCGCTCAACCTCTCCGCGCGCGCGTCGCTCGACGTCGGCCTGCAGTTCGAGGTGATGTCGCAGGCGGTCCTCTTCGAGTCCGCCGACAAGAAGGAGGGGATGACCGCATTCCTCGAGAAGCGCAAGCCGCAGTTCAGGGGGGAGTAGCGCGCGGGCGGTCGGCCGCGCGGGGCGGACGATCCACGAAGGCACACGAAGACACACGAATGGGGGGCCAGTCGAAAGGAGGACGCTCGCGGGGGTGAGGACTCCTTTGGACTACCTTGGATGGGCCGTCGCATGGCTGTCGACCGTCCTCTTCCGGCCTTGATTCGGTTCCCGCTCCCTGACGGAGGGAAGGACTCCGGCGATCTCTTCTATCTCTCGTCTGGCCTCGCCCAGGCGGGGTTCATCTTCTGGGAGCCACGCGAGTGGCGCCGCGTGGTCGGGCGGCGTCGGGAGGTCGAACTGATCTGCACCTTCGTGGACTCTCGTGCGCTCCGCGACTGGAAGAAGAGCGCCTCGGCACGCGCGTTCTTCAAGTCTCATCAGGTCGAACCCCTCGTCTGCACGACGCAGGACTTGCTTCTCGACGGTGACGACGTCCAGACCTGTGCCTGCAAGAGCCACGAGTTCCTCTACCTGGCGAGGCAACCATTCGCTGTCGAGTCGGCGTTGATCTGCGGGCACTGTCGCGGACGGCTGCCCGCGTATGCCTTGAAGGCCGAATGGGGCGTGGGGTCCTGGGATCACGCCCAACGACGCGTTACGGACCTGTGGATGCGGAGTGACTTGTACGAATCCTGGGCGGAGCGGCAACTCCGCGAACTGAGTAGCGACTTGAATGCCCGTGGCCGCGACGTAGCCCGGCGGGTCTCCGCGGCGAAGGGGATTCCTGTCCTCTACGTGCTTTACGAGGAGATCGACGGCCCTCGCATGAAGTGTCCTGGTTGCCGGCGTGCGCCGATCGCCACGGGCTGGCCCTTCCCCGCCAAGAAGTGCGACTCCTGCCTGCTCGCATGGTGACGGCATCGGCCGGGCCCCCCCCCCGGCCGTCATTCGTCGCCTCATTCGTGTGTCTTCGTGTGCCTTCGTGGATCGTCGATCCGCCTTCACGCCGCCGTCGTCATCGTCGCCTCCAAGGTCGACTTGACGCGCGAGGCGCCACGGGGTATCGATCGGTATTCGATCTCCGCTGGACCAAGCCATGTCAGACCTCCACTCCGAAGTCTGGGAGCCGGGGAGGCTCGTCCGCGTGAAGCGCGACAACGCGGACCTCCTCTTCACCTGGCAGGTCTCCCTCGCCTCCGCGATCGGCGGCACCCTGGCCGTTGTCGTGGGCATCCTGTCCAGCCACCCTGAGGCCGAGGAGATCGGCTCCCTCCTCATGGCCGTCGGCCTGATCTTCGGCATCCGTTCCGGGCTCGGACTGCGGAAGCACCCTCCGCGGACGATTACGTTCGACTGGGGGACATCGACCGTCGCCGTGCAGTCGGGGCAGGCAACCGAGAGCCTCCCGCTCTCCGCGGTCAAGGCGATCGAGCTGCGCCGCACCCACGTGATCCGCAAGGGGCGGCACCAGGGCCGCAACCGACAGGACTCCCAGCGCATCGACATCGCCGCGGTGGTCGAGCGAGACGGCCCCTCGAGCGTCGAGGTCCTCTACGAGGCGGAGGGGGCCGGCGGCTCCGCGGTCGACGACTTCCTGACGACGCGGCAGCGGGCGCAGAAGCTGGCCTCCGCGCTCGGCGTGCCGTACCGCCTCGTCGGCGACCACGTGAACGAGTGAAAGCCCCGGGTTCAGGCCGAGGTGCCAGAGGGGGGCAACACCCCGAGCATGCGCCAGATGCAGTTCGCGTGGACGGCGAGGAGCTCCTCGCGCAGGGCGGGAATCTGGCGCGCGAAGTGTCGCAGCGTCCAGAAGCCGAGCAATGGGCCCGGCAACCCCGCAACGACGAGCGGAATCGTCGACCTGTGCTCCTTGGCGAGGCTGAGCACCAGCGACAAGAGCAACAATGCTGCGACGAGACCACCTCCCCAGACAACGCAGCCATACGCCAGCCCGCGGTCGACCCAGACCGAGTCCTTCCACCCTTTGATAATCGCCCCCGCCGCTTCCGAGCGCTCCGATGGGACCGTGCTCAGGAGGCGGAGGATCCCATCCGCGAGCGGCGTGCCGTGCGCCCCGGCGACCTCGCGCGCGCGCTCGGGCTCCCCCCGCTGGAGGAGGACTAGCACGTCGTCCGAGAGGACCTCCGCCGCGTGGCGCGCGCGCCCGATCCTGGCGCTCGCGGACAAGGTCGCCGCGCCGCCCACGATCACCGCCGCCAGGAAGAGGCAGACGCCAAGAATGAAGACCCCGAACACGTCACCGGACGCCATTCCGATCCATCCTCCTTGGGTAGGTGTGCGATCAGGATACCACCTGAGGCGGGGCAGGGGGGGCAGGCGGGGTCGTGCCGCGACGGACCAACGCGGAGACTTCCTCGATCCAGGCGACCATGCGCGTGATCGCGGCGTCTCGGAGGCGGTGGATTCCGATGGCGGCCCGCATTGTCAGGATGGTTGCCAGGACGAGCGGGATCGACGCCATCACGGCATCCAACGCACTCGAGCCCAGCTTGACGGATACGACCCTCTCGGCCATCAAGTAGATCAGCGGACTGAACGAGGGATAGACCAACGACGCCAACAGCAAGAGGACCCCAATCAAGCAGACGAACATGTAGGCGGTGTCATCGCGCCGCACCTCCCGCGCGAGGACTGCGCGCAGGCCCCGCCCCTGGACCTCCTGCGGCGTCAGTCGTGAGCGGTCGATGACCGCCTGTAGCGCCCGAGCAAAGGGGCTTCCCTGGCTCGTCAGGAGCGAGTGCAGCCGGTCAGGCTCGCCGCGCAAGAGAAGTGCCTTCGCGTCCTCGACGAGGTCGGCCGCCGCCTGCTCGCGCCGCGCGAGGAGCGCGCTCGAGGCCACGGCGAAACACCACATGACCAGGATCGCGAAGAGGTTGATGGCGCTGAGAGTCGTCGTCAATGTTCTGGGTCCTCAGGATACCGCGGTGGGCGGGTCGTTGGTGGGCACCGGGGCGCGGGGGAGGAGGTCGGCGGCCTTGAGCAGACATCTCTCCAGGCGCTCGGCCTGCGTCACGCGCTCGCGATCGAGGCGACGGGCTAAGCGAACGGCGAGCCAAGTCGGCAGCCAGGGGATCGCGACCAGGAGGGATAGCACGAGCGCGTCGGGGAGTCCGGAGATCCAGCGGAACAAGCACGCGATGAGCACCGAATTGAAAAGGGAGAGGATCATCAGCAGGAAGGCGAGGATTCCGAGGAGCGCCCGCCCCGCACCGGCCATCCTCCCCTCCTTCGCTCGCCAGGTCGCCACGAGGTCCGCCGATGCTCTGTCTCCGGCGGACAGGATCGCGAGGAGCCCCTCAGCGAACGGCGTGCGCTGGGACTCGAGGACCATCCGCAGCCGCGTATGGTCGCCTCGCGACACGAGTGTCATCACATCATCGAAGAGGTTCTCGGCGGCACGCTCGGACCGCGCCAGGTGCGCGCGCTCGGAGCGGAAGAGGAGGAGAACTGGCAAAGCCAGAAGGAGCGGGATACATGGTCCCAGGACGAGCAGATACATGGACCTCCGGGCGAGATGGTTGCAGGGATCAGGATACCCCGGCCGGTGGAGAAGGCGGGGTCGTGCCGCGATGCGCCAGTGCGGAGACTTCCTCGATCCAGGTGACCATGCGCGCGATCGCCGCGTCGCGGAGGCGGTCGATCGCGAAGGCGGCGCGGAGGGCCAGCCCTGCAGCCAGGGCAAGCGGGAGCGTCGACCAGGCCTCCGTCCCGGGGTTCCAGCGCCACTGGGCCGATATGGCCATGTCGAGGATCGTGTAGATCACCGTCGAGAACACCAGGAGGACCGCGGTGAGGCAAAGGAGCGTGTAGGGGATGTCCGCCGGCACGAGGGCGGAGGGCACCTTCGGCCTCTGGACCTCCGGCTGCGCAAGAGGGGCCCGGTCGATCGCCGCCTGCAGGTCCTCTGCGAACGACGTTCGATCCGTCGCCAGGACGGAGCGGAGTCGATCGGGCTCGCCTCGCGAGAGAAGCGCCTTCGCGTCCTCGAGGAGGTCGGCCGCCGCCCTCTCGCGCCGCGAGAGGAGCGTGCGGGACGCCCGGGCGAGCAGCCAGGCGACCAGCAGCGCGCAGAGGCTGAACGGGAGGCTGCCCGGGGTTTCCGGCATTCTGACTCTCCGTGGCGTCGTCAGGATACCACGGCGGGAGGGGCGGGGGGAGGCGCCGGGGCGCGGGCGAGGAGCGAGGCGGCCTCGAGCAGCCAGTGCTCGCAGCGCAGCGCGTAGGCGACCCGCTCGCGGTCGAGGAGCCGGCTGGAATGGACCGCGAAGGCCACCACCAGCCACGGCGAGACGGTTCCGACCACTCCGAGGAGGAACAGCACGGGGTCCCCGCCGGCGTGCGTGAGAACGCGGCCCCACAGCGCCGACATCAGGAGGGCCGCGAGGATGAGGAACGCCGTGAGGGCGGCGAGGATCGTGTGCGCAGTGTTGCTGCGCTTCCCCTCGTGCGCGGCCCAGCCGATCGCCACCGACCCGGGAGAGGCCCACGACGAGCCGGGCTCGGCGTCGAGGATGGCGAGGAGGCCATCCGCGAATGAGGAAGCCTGCGATGCGAGGACCGCGCGGAGGCGGGCGAGGTCCCCTTTCGATGCAAGCGCCCTTACGTCTTCCAGCAGGTCCGCGGCCATGCTCTCCTCCCGCGAGAGGCGAAATCTCGACGTGCGGCGCAGGAGGAAGACTACGAGAGCGCCCGCGCCGAACAGCGGTATGGACAAACAGAACAGCTCCATGCGAATGCCTCGAACCCTGCCGTGCTCACGCGCGGCCGGCCCGCTCCGCGGGCGCCCCGCGGCGCGCTTACGCGCGCCTCTCCATGGCGCCCTGACGGGCGCCTTTCCATGGCGCCCTGACGGGCGCCTTTCCACGGCGCCCTGACGGGCGCCTTTCCACGGCGCCCTGACGGGCGCCTCTCCATGGCGCGGCTACACGCGCCTCTCCGCGCCGCCGCCGAGGCCCGCAGCCTCCGCGATCCGCTGGAGCCGACCGCCGTAGCAGCTCGCGAGGGCGCGACGCGCGCGGCGGACCCCACGGACGGAGGAGCGGATCAGCACCATTGCGACACCAGCAATCACCGCGTTCGAAGCGATGGGGAGCCAGAGGTGGTCCGGGGGCCGAAGGGAGATCCCCAAACCCACGAGGAACAAGGCGACCGGGAGCGACACAAGCCCCGCAAGGACGATGACCGCCTCGTACCCCCAGAAGGGGATTCCCCAGAGGCGCTGCAGCCACTCCTCCTCGTAGTCCATCACGCGGGACTGCCGCTGGCCGGGAGGGAGGGCAAGGACCGCGCCGACCGCCTCGGAGAAGACCGTGTCGTGCGATCGCGCGGCCTCGCGCGCGCGATCGACCTCGCCGCTCCGAACGAACGAGACGACGTCGTCACAGAGCGCCTCCGCGGCCGATCTTGCCCGCGCGACGCGCGCCTCCGCGGACCGCTCGAGCAGTTGTGCCAGAAGCACGGGAGGCATGCACGGGTACATCGCGGCGTACGCGACGCTCACGGATCCTCCCGGGTAACGGAGGGAATTCGGCGCTGCCACTCGTGCTCGTGCATGTGCTCGTGCACGACCCGTCCGCCTCGATTCGTCCATGTTGCGCCGGGGACCGCGCCTCCACTACAATACCATGCTCTGAGGACCCCGCGCATGGACGGGCCGCTGGTCGATTCGTTCGGCCGTGTCGTACGGAAGCTGCGCCTCTCGGTCACCGACCGGTGCAACTTCCGCTGCGCCTATTGCATGCCCATGCGCGTCTCTTGGATCCCCCACGTCGAGGTCCTCTCCTACGAGGAGCTCGCCCGCGTCGCCCGCATCTCCGTCCGTCTCGGCGTCCGCAAGATCCGCCTGACCGGCGGCGAGCCCACCGCCCGCAAGGACATCCCCATCCTCGTCCGCATGCTCCAGGACCTCCCCGGCCTCGAAGGTCTGAGCATGACCACCAACGGCTACTTCCTCCACGAGCTGGCCGCCCCCCTCCGCGAGGCGGGCCTCCGCTCCCTCACCGTCTCCCTCGACACGATGGACCCCGACCGCTTCCACCAGCTCTGCCGCCGCGACGCCCTCCCGCAGGTGCTCGCGGGGGTCGAGGCCGCCGAGCGCGCGGGCTTCTCCCCGATCAAGATCAATACCGTCGTCATGCGCGGCGTGAACGACGACGAGGTCGCCGAGTTCGTCCGCCGCTCCCGCGAGGGCCGCTGGCAGGTCCGCTTCATCGAGTTCATGCCCCTCGACGGCGACCACCAGTGGTCGCGCGAGAAGGTCTTCTCCGCCGAGGAGATCCTCTCCGCCGCCCGCGCGGTCGGCCCCGTCGAGCCCCTCCCGGGCCAGGACCCGAGCGACCCCGCCCGCGTCTGGCGCTTCGCCGACGGGAAGGGGGACTTCGGCATCATCGCCTCCGTCACGAAGCCGTTCTGCCAGAGCTGCGACCGAATCCGCCTCACCGCCGACGGCAAGATCCGCAACTGCCTCTTCGCGACCGAGGAGTACGACGTGCGCGCCGCGATACGCTCGGGCGCGGGAGACGACGCGATCGAGGCGATCCTCCGCGACGCCGTCATGCGCAAGAAGGCCGGACACCTCATCTCGCTGCCGGGCTTCCAGCAGCCCGACCGCGCGATGTACGCCATCGGAGGATAGGGGCGTTGGAACAGGGCACGAGGAGCGAAGAGCGAGAGGCGAGGAGCGAAGGGCGATTCCCCAGCCGCTCCTTGCCCCTCGCTCCTTGCTCCTCGTCCTTCGCTCTTCGCCCCTCGCTCCTGGCGCCCGACCTGCGCCCCGTCGCGGAGAAGGTCTTCGCCGGCGAGCGCCTGGGCTTCGACGACGGCCTCGCGCTCTACGCGACGCGCGACCTCGCGGGCCTCGGCGCCCTCGCGCAGCACGAGCGGACGCGCCGCCACGGCAGGAAGGCCTTCTACGTCCTCAACCAGCACATCAACTACTCGAACCTCTGCACCGAGGTCTGCTTCTTCTGCGCCTTCGGCAAGCGCCGCGGCCAGGAGGGCGGCTACGAGATGTCGCTAGAGGAGGTCTTCGCGAAGGCCGAGGAGCTCGACGTCCGCCATGCGACGGAGCTCCATATCGTCGGAGGCCTCCACCCCGACCTCCCGCTCGACTACTACGTCGAGATGCTCCGCGGCCTGCGGCAGCGTCACCCGAAGGTCGCCTTGAAGGCCTTCACGGCGGTCGAGATCGACTGGTTCGCGCAGCTCTCGGGCCTCACGACGCGGGAGGTCCTCGTGCGGCTGAAGGAGGCGGGGCTCGACTCGCTCCCCGGCGGCGGCTCCGAGGTCTTCCACGAGGAGGTTCGCGCGAAGGTCTGCCCGCAGAAGACGAGCGCGGAGAGGTGGCTCGAGATCCACCGAGAGGCGCACTCGCTCGGGATCCGCTCGAACGCGACGATGCTCTACGGCCACGTCGAGGAGGCGCGGCACCGCGTCGATCACCTCCTCCGCCTGCGGGGGCTGCAGGACGAGACGGGAGGGTTCCTGGCGTTCATTCCGCTGGCGTTCCATCCCGAGAACGCGTACATGGAGATGATCCCCGCGCCCGGCGGGATCGACAACCTGCGAAACGTCGCGATCGCGCGGCTGATGCTCGACAACTTCGAGCACATCAAGGTCTACTGGATCATGCTCGGGCTCGCGATCGCGCAGGTCGGCCTGTCGTGGGGAGCGGACGACCTCGACGGGACGGTGATCGAGGAGAAGATCTACCACATGGCGGGGGCCACGACCCCCGAAGGCGTCTCAGCGGAGCTGCTGCGGCACCTGATCCGACAAGCGGGATTCGTTCCCGTCGAGCGCGACGCGCTCTACCGGGAGCGGGGATGACGGGGAACGAATGAAGTACAGGACCCTCGCCAAGACGAACCAGAAGGTCTCCGAGATCGGCTTCGGCGTCTGGACCGTCGCCTCCCCCTGGTGGGGCGTGAAGGACGACGAGACCGGCATCCGCCTCATGCGGAAGGCGCTCGACCTCGGGATCAACTTCTTCGACACCGCCGACAACTACGGCAACGGCAAGGGAGAGACCCTCCTCCGGGCCGCGCTCGGCGAGCGGCGCGACGAGATCGTCATCGCCACGAAGTTCGGCTACGACTGGTACCACAACGAGCGGAAGGGGCAGCAGGAGCTCCCGCAGGATTTCTCTCCGGCATACATCCGCTTCTCCGTCGAGGAGAGCCTGAAGCGCCTGGGGACCGATCGGATCGACCTCTACCAGCTCCACAACCCGCGGATCGACACGATCCGCCGCGACGACACGTTCGAGACGCTGGAGGCGCTCCGTCGCGAGGGGAAGGTCCTCCACTACGGCGTCGCGCTGGGTCCCGCGATCCACGAGCGGCAGGCCGGCGAGGCGGTCGCCGCCATGAAGGAGCGCGGCTGCGCGAGCGCGTTCATCATCTACAACCTCATGGAGCAGATGCTCGGGCCGACGACCTTCGCCGCGGCGCGCGAGGCGGGCGCAAGCGTCCTCGTCCGCGTCCCGCACGCGAGCGGGGTGCTCGAGGGGAACCTCACGAAGGACACGACCTTCGACAAGAACGACCACCGCTCCTTCCGCACGAAGACCGCGGAAGACAAGCGGAAGTGGCTCGACGAAGGCCTCCGGAAGGTCGAGAAGCTCGCCTTCCTGACCCGCGAGCGGACCATCGCGCAGGCCGCGCTCCGGTTCGTCCTCGCCGAGCCGACGATCACGAGCGTCTTCCCGAACATCTACGGAGACGACCAGCTCGCCGAATTCGCGGCGGCCTCCGACACCCCCGACCTGACCGCCGAGGATCTGTCGAAGGTCGACGATCTCGTGAAGCACGATTTCTACCTGGAACCCGTGACGACGAACTCGTAGCATTCCAGATGGTCCGCCATTCATAGGGAGTGAGCCATGTTCGGGAGGATCGCCACCGTCCTTCTGGCCCTTCCCCTCGTGCTCTCGGCGCAGGGGAACCCGCAGAAGCCCGGCAAGGTCGACCAGGCCGCGGTGGACGCGGCGATCAAGAAGGGGGCCGAGTACCTCAAGACGCACTGCACCGCCTTCGGTGACGGGTTCCGGGAGTCGGAGCTCGTGACCCTCACGCTCCTCCACGCCGACGTCCCCGTGAACCAGGCGCCGCTCGAGGACGGGATCAAGTGGGTGAAGTCGATGGACGTCGAGAAGTTCGCCGCCCGCGACAAGGTCTACCGCATCGGCGTCGCGTCGATGGCCCTCTGGACCCTCTCCGCGCAGGCGAACCAGCAGAAGCTCGCGCAGTTTGCCTACTTCCTCGTCGCGAACCAGGGGCCGCAGGGGGAGTGGGACTACGGCGTGAACGTCGAGCTGCCGAAGGAGCTGAAGCCGCCGGACGACCCGAAGGTGGTCGTCTCCGGCGGGGGCGAGCCGGGCGCCGTTCCCGCCCAGCCGCCGAAGAACAAGGGCGGCACGCAGGTGCAGAAGAGGATCCCGATCAACCCGAAGCGGATCGGGACCGACCACGACTACTCCAACATGCAGTACGCGATGCTCGGCCTGCGGGCCTGCGCGGAGAGCGGGTGCGTGATCCCCGACCGCACCTGGAAGGACGCGCTCGCGAACGTCGAGGCGGGCCAGTTCCCCGAGGGGGGCTGGGGCTACTCGTGGCTCGTCCCGGCGAACATGGCGCCGAACACGACGCTGACGCACGGCGACACCCCGTACGGCAGCATGACCTGCTCGGGCCTCTGCGACCTGGTGATCTGCCACCACTACCTGAAGCAGGACTGGAAGAAGGACAAGAAGGTGCTGAAGGCCGAGGAATGGCTCGGGAAGAACTTCACGGTCACGGAGCACGCCTGCTACGAGAAGGGGACGGGCCATCCGATGCCGGGAGGGAAGAAGCAGTTCTACTACTACTACCTCTACTCGCTCGAACGGGCGGGCGCGTTTGCGGACACGGAAGTCTTCGGCGCGCACGACTGGTACCAGGAGGGGGCCAAGCTCCTCCTCGAGCAGCAGCAGGCCGACGGATCGTGGCCCGCGGACGAGCAGAACAGCATCGTGCAGGACACCTGCTTCGCGATCCTGTTCCTTCGCCGCGCGACGCAGCCGATCGTCCCGAAACGGATCAGCAAGTAGCGGGATGGAGGAAGGTGCGGGCGGGCGCGAGGTCCCGGAGCCGTCCGACGCGTTCCGACGGACGGCGGTGCTCCTCGGGATCGTCGCGCTCGACCTGACGAGCCTGCTGTGGATGTACGGGGGAGGGGCGTTTGCGCTCCTCCCGGAGCCGCCGCCGGCGACGTGGCTGGGGACCTCGCAGAACGTGCTGCCCCTCGTCGTCGGGATGACTGCCGTCGTGATCCTCATGTACCGCCGCCAGGAGGATCTGAAGGCGGGGCGGAAGCCGGGGCTGCTCTTCCGGCTGACGCTCTACGCCTCCATCGTGTCCGCGCTGCTCGCCGTCGGCGCGATCGCGATGAATCTCCGCTGGGTGGTGCAGATGCTGAGGGGTGTGCGATGACGGAGCTGACGGGAACGGACCTGGAGGGGTACGAGCTGCTGGCGGGCCTGCCCGTCGAGGACCTGAACGCGATGGCCGCGTGCGGGGAGCGGAAGGAGGTCCCCTCCGGCGACTTCCTCTTCCGCCAGGGGGAACGCGCCTCGGGGTTCTTCCTCGTGGAGGAGGGACGCGTCGTCGTGCTGATGGAGTCCCCGGGCGGCGAGGCGGCGAACGTCCTCGGCGTCCGTCGGAGGGAGGCGTTCGGCTGGTCGGGGATCGTCGAGCCGCGCGTCTACACCGGCGCCGCGCAGGCGGTCGACCGCACGCTCGTGATCCGGTTCGACACCGACGCGCTCCTCCGGGTGTTCGAGGCGCGGCCGATCCTCGGGTACCGCGTGATGTCGAGGCTCGCCTCGCTCGTCGCGATGCGCCTGCGCGAGCACTGGATCGAGATCTGCAGCCGGACGCGGGCGTGGAAGACGAAATAGCTTCGCAACTCCAACTCCAAATCCAACTCCAAACGGCCTTCCCAGAATCTGCTTGGAGTTCGATTGGAATTGGAGTTGGAGTTTCTTGGAGTTGGCTCTTGGAATTGGAGTTCGCGGCCGCTAGCCGCGCTGCGCATCGTACAAGACCGACGCAGAGGCCGCGATCACCTCCAGGTCCTCCCGCTCCGCCTGGCCGTACCCCGCCGCGCGGTTCGCCACCGCGAGGACGCCCACCGCCTCGTTCCCGCGCAGGAGCGGCACGCCGAGGAACGTGCGGATCGGCGGCAGGCCGAGCGCGGGCCCCTCCGCCCCCCCCTCGTCCGCCGCCGCCGCGAGGATCACCGCAGCCGAGGAGCGCAGCACCTCGCCGAACAGGTTGTCCGTCGAGGGGACGTCGACGTACCCCTGCTCCTCGAACTTCCGCATCGCCTCGTCCCACGCGCCGTGGCCGAGGCCGAGCGCGCCCTCCGCCCGTTCCTGCGCGTGGATGCGGAACGTACTCCCGTCCACGACGACGCCGAGGAATCCGCACTCGCTCCCCGATCGCCTCACCGCCTCCCGCACAAGGATCGCGCTCGCGAGGCGCCAGTCCCCCGTGGAGAGGTACTGCTCCATCGCCCCCGCAATCGCCTGGAGCTGCTCCGTCCGCGACTTGACGGCATCTTCCGCGGCCCGGCGCTCCGTGATGTCCTCCGCGATCCCGACGATCCGCGAGACCTGCCCCGCCTCGCCGCGGATCGGGAAGGCCTGGTCGCGGACCCAGCGGACCTCCCCGTCGGGGCGCTGGATGCGGTACTCCTCCTCGTAGCTCCCGTCCACCTGGCAGGAGATCGCCGCGGAGAGGACCCGCTCGCGGTCGTCGGGGTGCACCGACTCCAGCCACGCGAGCGGCGACACGCAGGCGCTCTCGGTCGTCCGCCCGCAGATCGACTGGTAGGCGGGGCTGACGTAGATCATCTGGTTCTTCCGAGGGTCGCGGATCCAGAAGACCTCGCGGATCCCCTCCGCGAGCTGTCGGAAGCGTTCCTCGCTCGCGCGCAGCTCGCGCTCCGACCGCCGGCGCTCCGTCACGTCCTTCGCGAAGCAGAAGAACCCCGTGTACTCCTCCTCGTCCGACGCCCGGGCGCGGACGAGGGTCAGCTCGAGGTGAGGCGAGGCGCCGTCGCGCGCGAGGCCGCGGACCTCGAGCTCCGCCTTCCCCTCCTCGCGCATCCGCGCGAGCGCGTCGGTCGTCCGCGCCCGGTCGGCGGCGTGGATCGTCTCCGCCCACGGCACGCCCGACAGCTCGAACGGCTCGTACCCGAACAGCTCGGCGTAGGCGCGGTTGGCGACCTTGTAGGCCCCGTCGACGGCGACGCGGGAGATCCCCTCCACCGCGTTCTCGAGCGCGCCGGCGAGCTCCATCGTCATCGTCTCGGACCGCTTCCGGTCGGTGATGTCGAGGCGGCTGCCGAGGACCTCGACCGTGCGCCCCGCCGCGTCGCGCGTGAGCATCGCGTGGTCGAGGAACCAGAGCCAGTGGTCGCCCGGCCCCTTCCAGCGGTACTCGACCGTGATGCCCGAGCCCTCGCCGAGCGCCGCGAACTCCTCGGCGACGCGGTCGCGGTCCTCGGGGTGGATGCGCGACATCCAGAGTCCGGGCTCGGAGAGGAAGCGAGAGCGGGGGATGCCCGTCACGCGGTCGATGTTCTCGCTGACCCAGGTCGTCGCGAGGTCGCCCGGCGCGCGCGAGGTGTAGAGGATCATCGGCAGGCTCGCGAGGAGGTGCGACTCGCGGATCCGCGTCTGGCGGAGGGCCTTCTCCGCCTTCTTCCGATCGGTGACGTCCTCGAGGATCCCCTCGATCACCGTGCCGCCGGCGAGGTCGACGCCGGGCGAGAGCGTGAACGAGACCCAGACCGACTGCCCGTCGGAGCGGTGCAGCTCGCGTTCGACGACGACCGGCTGCCCGCGCTCGGCGACCGCGCGGAGGTCGGCGTCGATGTCCTCTCCCTGCCGGCAGAAGTCGCGCAGGTGGTAGGCGACGTCGGCGCGCCTGTTCGCGACGCCGAGGATGCGGAAGAACGCGGCGTTCGGCTCGAGGAGGGCGCCGTCAGGCTCGGCCGCTACAACATTCCACTTGAGGGAGAGGTGTTGTCACGGCTCACACGCCGCGCCGAGGAAGTGGTCGTGGGCCTTCGGCCGGAGGACCTGGTCCTCGCCCCGGCGAACGCGGACGACTCGTTTCCAGCCACGGTTGCCGTCACCGAGCAGCTCGGCCCGGAGACGCTCGCCTTCGTTCGGATCCCGGGCCTGGACGTCGTCGAGGACGGCACCGATCGTCCTGCCGGCCTCGCTGCGACCGTCGGCGTCCGTCTCGAGGGCACTACTGACGTCC
>Ga0209514_10003989_pt1 | contig 20366 bp, 32 predicted proteins | sample Subgrocontami58m_FD_187452 | JGI IMG/M metagenome (GOLD analysis project Ga0209514, IMG submission 187452) | Subsurface groundwater microbial communities from S. Glens Falls, New York, USA - GMW37 contaminated, 5.8 m (SPAdes) (version 3) | ecosystem: Environmental > Aquatic > Deep subsurface >...
CGGTGAGCCTGGCATGGTGGGTTGGGAATTTGATGGGGACAAATTGAAGCCGTTGCTGTTCGAGATGTTCGGATACCAGAACGAGTTAATCGAAAGGTTCAGATCGTGGCTCGCTTCGCGATCACGATCTAACCTTATTCGTTGGGGATCGGTGAGGATGTGAACGAGCGGTCTTCCCGTGACTTCCTTGAGGCGGTGCAGGCGTTCTTCAATTAAACATGGCGTCTTAGTGCGTGTTTGTCCATGTTTGCGCTACATTCTGCCCATGACTGGCATCGCCCCGTACGTTCTCTGCCCAGAATGACCAAATCCGAATTGATCGCTAAGTTGGCCGGGCATTACCCGCAACTGGTCGCAAAGGATGCTGAGTTTACGGTCAATGCGATACTCGATGCCATGACCGTGAGCCTGGTGAAGGGCAAGCGCATCGAGATCCGTGGGTTTGGCACTTTTAAGATCAACTACCGCCCCCCGCGCACTGGCCGCAATCCGAAGTCCGGGGAGAAGGTGCCAGTGCCGGAGAAGTTCGTTCCGCACTTCAAGCCGGGCAGGGAGCTGCGTGAGCGGGTTAATAGTTACCCGGTCACCGACCATAGGATTAACAAATGAAAGTACGTTGGACTGCAATAGCCATGATTGCTGGCCGTGGCGCCGCCTGGTTGTGGTGATTACGCCTTACCTTCCTTAGCCAGCTCCTGGAGCAGTTCCTTTGCCAGGATCTCAGCCGGCGTCGAGCCAACCTGTTTGCTCTTGCCACCCATGCCGGTGGAGACGGTCAAGATCTTTCCTGCAATCCAGTAGGTTCCCCGATGCGCCTTGCCGTCAATCTCGCAGGTTACGGGGTAGCGCGGTGGATTATTGTCCATGGTGCAGTAACGGCCGGTGACAAAAATCGTTGACGTGTACAACGTGGAGTGCTGCACGCTGCGCTTGAGCTGTACGGCATTCTCTCCATGGGCGGCAAGAGCATCCAACTTGGCGCTATATCGCCTGAAACTCTGGCTAGGCAATTACTTCTGAAACTGGCGAAGGAAGGTAAGGCGTAGCAGCCTGCTACTGCGGTAGCCGTCGGGCGGGGCTTCGTTTTTGCCGCAAACAGTTTGCGGCTTAGGTACTGGCGGGCCAGAAGATACGCCAACACAAACCGTCTGAAGCCGCGATCAAGCGCCCGCCTCTACCGATTGCCAATAATCGTTGATGATCATACCAATTGATCAAGTCAGGCGAACTGCAGTTCAATCTTGCCAGCGCGGCGCCGTACGGGTCCCACGACAATCTTCACGTCGTGACCCAACTTGGTCACCAGTTCCAACAACTTGGCTTCGCTGACGCCGCGAAACTGTCCCCGGGTAATGCGCGATATCTTTGACTGATCGATGCCGAGCAGAGCGGCGGCCCCGGCTTGCGTCAAGCGGCGCGCCTTGATCGCGCGGGCAATCTCCCCGGCAAGCTGCGACTTGCGCTGCATTTCGGCCGCGTCGGCATACCCCAAGTCGGCATAGACGTTGGTGCTGCCCTCTTCTATCGTGACTTCGTTGTGCTTGCTCATCATCGCCTTCCTTGCTGTGCTTGCCAAACCTCGTAATCTTGCTTCGCTGCTTTCAACCGGACGTTGATCAGTGCCAGATCTTCCTTAGGCGTCATCAAGGCCGCTAACATCAAGATCGAGTAAGCATCTTACTCAGCGGCATTCTGTCGGGCTTGAGCAAGTCTTGCCCACTGCACGGAGAAGGATGCAGGCCGGTTTGACGCACCGAGCTACCTCGGTCAGGTATCGAGGCCAGTCAGTCGACAGAAAGCGCGCCACATCGAATCGTTGGCGACGCCCAGAATAAGCGGCCGGTCAGCGGTGTCAAACGCCTCATTAGGGCACAAGGATTCATGCCCGACGCCGTATCTTTTTGGTTCGGTACCGCGCTCCCAAAAGTTCCGCAGCATATACGACAAGAATCCGATGGCTGTGTCGAACAGGGAAACTTCGATCGCAGCACCCTGTCCTGTCACGTCGCGCCCGTGCAGGGCCGCGAGTATGCCGGCGAGCGCATGCATGCCGGTACCTTGGTCGATCAGCGAAAAGGGAATTCGGACTGGGCCGCCTTCGCTTTCGCCCGTGATGGACAACATCCCTGAGAATGCCTGCAGAATGATGTCGTAGCCCTTGCCATCGCGCATCGGACCTTGCGTGCCGTAGCCCGAGATGCTGCAGTGGATGATCCGGGCATTCACCGCCCGCAGCGTGGCCGCGTCCAGGCCCAAGCGCGCAGCAGCACCGGGGCCTATTGCGATATCGAATGTGCTGACGGTTTCGTCGCGGTCCCGCGGCACGTTCTCGAACACGCACCTCGCGATCGCATACCACAATTCCTCAGCGGTCGATTGGGCCCAGATCAGTGGCTGCTTGAGCGCTTCGTCGCAGGGCACTTCGCGGTAGGCTAGCTGGCGTGCAGAAATTGGGCCGGCATAACTGTCACGTGTACTACGTCTGCGTAGTCAAGCGTCGAGCCTCGGTACGGTCGCTAAGAGAGTGGGGCGAGTCTGGTGAAACACCATCAACTGGTCGATGTTTGTCCGTCCCCGCCATTCAAACAATTTGCGAAAGTCCACCCACTGCAGCGTGATCACCAGATTTAGGTCGGAGATCGAAAATCGGCCGGGGACAAAGCCTTCCGGCGTGGCGCGCTTCTCTAGCCAGTCTAAAATGAGCTGCACCCGTTGACGTTCCTTGGCGAGATAGGGCGGATCGACCATCGCCCCGCTTGACTTGCCGAACCGCAGCATGGTTAAGCCGCAGTTGAGCACCGTCTCGATGGCGGCCAGCGTTTCCCAATCGTCCCAGCGTTGCTCGGGGCGCACCAAGCTGCTACCGAGTGGTGGCTTGGGTGCATTCGGCGGCGTATCGGGGTACTCGGTCAGTAAGTAATCGATGATTACGTTCGATTCGAATAGAACGCGTCCATTATCGTCAAGCGCTGGTATGCGACCGCAGGGATTGATCTTCGTTGCGTAATCGGTATTGATTTGAGGATCAACCAGCATCCGATTGGTGAACTGGTAATCCGTGTATTCCAGCCCTTTCTCCGCTAGCACCACGCGCACCTTGCGCGTGTAGGGCGAGATTAGACTCATGTAGAGTGTTCGCATGGCAACGTCTCCTGGCTGATTGTTTTCAAGTGCTGCATGGGAATACCTCTTTGTCGGGGTACGACGATCATGCGCACGTCGCACGCCGATGGAAGTGCGCGCGCAATACCCGGTCCGGAGCACCTTCGGCGAGGAATGCCATGGGCGTATCGATGCTTTAATCCTCCGCGCGCTTGATGAAATCGCTGACCCAAGCGTGATGGCCGTTCGGCAAGTCGCACTGGATGCGTGGGTCGTCGATCTCGTCGTAAGCTTTGACTAGCGGCATTGCAGCCGTCCTGTCGGATGTGTGTTTATCGCAGTTGAAAGGTTTCCGCTTGTAGTGCTTCCTCCTTCCTTGGGCTTGTCCTGGCGCAATCATTCGGGCTTCACCTTCGCGAACTTGATGACGTTTGCCCATTTCGTCACTTCGTTATGCAGAAACGCGGTGTACTGTTCGACCGAATTGCCGACCATATCTGAGCCTTCAGCTTTGAGCTGCTCCTGCAATTTCGGCGAACTCATGACGTTCACGGCATCGGCATTGATCTTCGCAACGATATCGCGGGGTGTCTTGCCCGGCGCGTTGAGGCCGTTCCAGGGGACTGCTTCGAAGCCTTTGAGGCCCAACTCATCGAGCGTCGGTATGTCCGGAAGCGCGGCCGATCGCTTGAGACTCGTCACTGCAAGCGGACGGAGCTTGCCGGTTTTGACGAGCGCAATTGCCGAAGTAATACCGTTGAAGACCACGTCGACGTGGCCGCCGAGAAGAGCGGTCAAGGCCGGCGCATTGCCGCTATAGGGAATTGACACCATCTTGACGCCCGCCATCGCGTTGAAGAGCTCGCCCGCGAGATGGTTCGTTCCTCCCACGCCGGTGGAACCGAAATTGAGCTGGCCCGGTTTAGCCTTCGCAAGCGCGATCAGTTCCTTGATCGATTTCGTCGGCGCGCCTGGATTCACCACGACGACGAGCGGTGTCGTATTGAGCAGCGTGATCGGCGCAAAATCGTTGAACGTATCGTAAGGCAGTTTCGGCATCATGCTTGGATTGATGGTGAAATGGGTCGTCGTGAGGAGCAGCGTGTAGCCGTCGGGCGCTGCATGGGCGACGATTTCGGCGCCGATGACGCCGCTGGCGCCCGGCCGGTTATCGACGACGACGGGCTGGCCCCACTTCTCGAACAATTTCTGCGCAACAGCGCGCCCGATGATATCGGTGCTGCCGCCTGGCGGAAACGGCACGATGAGTCGCACGGCGCGCGCTGGGTAGTTTTGCGCCAGCGTTGCGCTCGCCGCGGCGAATAAAGCTATCGCGAGCAGTGATTTGCCGAGCATGATCGTCCTCCTCGAGCTGAATATTTATTACTTGCCCACTTTTGCCGCTATCCCAGAGGGCGCGCCTACGCCTTGCCACGTTGGTATCGATAGCCGCGGCAGGCTGGACTCGGAGAAGCTTGGCACCTCGGGGAGTGCGGCCATGCGCTTGCTGCCCGTGAGCCGTTGTCCGATCAGGCGTATCGGCGATGCGGATAGTTCGCCCCTCCACGATTGGTCCGTTCACATTAGATTGTAAAGCGAAACGTAACACCAAGTCTCTTACGGGGCAAGCGGGCGCTACGTCATGGCACGAGAGGTCTTGAGCGCGGTGTCGCGAGTCCGTGGCGCTCGGCTGCCGACGTCTCCTTGTGTCGCCAATTTCAGGTAGTGACCGGCCCCTACAACGCGATCGAAGAATCCCACGGCCTGGCTGAACTCTTCGGACAGTTCAAGCTATAATGATATTGCTCTCCATCGCTTGACGCCGCTCGCAGTTGAAGTCTTAAACTTGCTGTAATTTCGAATAGGGACGCATCCTTTGGTTGGACCGTTTGAGCGCGTTCGAATCGATCAACCAGAACTGAGCATCCCCTATGACAAAGGTATCTGCATCGAAGGAAACAGAACACGGAAGCGCTTGGAGCAATCATTGATGGACGTGGCGCTGCAGAGGGAAGGGACCTTATGGCGTTAACCGAAAAGAACGTGATCGTGACGACTAAGTACGGGCACATGCCGGCATTCGCAGCATGTCCGGATGCGCCGGGACAGTATCCCGGAATCATCATCTACATGGATGCGCCGGGCTTTCGCGAAGAACTGTGCAACATCGCAAGGCGCGTCGCAAAGCAGGGTTATTACTGTCTGCTTCCAGACCTCTACTACCGCTACGGCGTGCTGCGTTTCGACATCCCACGACGCAACGACGCGATGTCTGCGGTCATCAGGCCCGCGTGGCACAACCTCACCAATGCCGATGTGATCGACGACACGTCGGGAATGCTCGCGCACTTCGATGCACAGGCGAGTGTCAAGCCAGGCCTCGTCGGATGTGTCGGATTCTGTATGGGCGGGCGATTCGCGATGACCGCGGCCGCGCGTTTTCCGCATCGCTTCGGCGCTTCGGCCTCGATGTATGGCGTATGGCTCGTCACAGACAAACCGGATTCGCCACATCTACTCGCCGACAAGATCAAAGGCGAACTGTACTTTGGCTTTGCCGAAGTCGATACCGCGGTGCCTCCCAACGTGATTCCGGAACTCAGGGCTTGCCTCGAAAAAGCGGAGACCAAGCACAAAATCGAGATGTTCGCCGGTACGACGCATGGGTTTTGCTTTCCCGAACGGCCCGATTATCATCCGGCCGCGTGCGATCAGGCGTGGTCGAGAATGTTCGAGCTTTGGGAGCGAAGCTTCCGGTAAAACGGATGTGGTGTGGCGCGTCCGGATAGTAGCTACACTCCTGTAAGGGGTGCGTCGAAATTGTCCAAATTGACGTAAGAGTTTTCTGTCAATTCTTTACCGTCAGGTCATTTCCAGCTTGCGGAACAACGGTGGCGATAGCCAGGCGGGCAACTGCCGAAGCAGTGGTGGGATCGTGACCACAGTTGCCGTCAGTGGCGACCCATCGCTTGTCCCTACGCGGTTGCAAGGATCCGAAAATCTGTCGCCTTGACCACCGGTTTCAGGTGCGTCTTCTCCCGCTTCAAATCGACTAGTCCATACCGGGACATCGTCTTGAGTGTTCTGGAAAGATTGCTTGGCTGACGCCCGGTGATCTTTGCAAGCACCGCGACCGAATCGGGGTTCGTTTCACGAATGACCTTGAGCAAGGCACGGTTCTGGTCGCTGAGAACCTCCGCGACAGACTTCATGGACGTAAACCAAATCTTGGGCTCGCCAGGCTTCGGCTTGTACTCCCCCTTGGCGATCGCAATCATCCGCACCCGGATCTGCTGCTGCGGCATCACACCGATAACGATAGCTTTCATTTGCGAACCTCTCTGATAACCCGATCAGCTTCAGCGAAGAAGTCTTCCAGCAAACGCTGAGGAGACTCGAACAGATAGGGCACTCCCGTATTGTTGGAGGTACGGTGGCGGTGGTCGTAGGGCAAGCGGCGCCCCGCAAATTCGAACTTCCTCGGCAGCTTCACCGCATGCGCGTTGTCGTAGCCGAGCACCCTTGTACCGTATCGTGAAGGGTCAGGCTGTACCGTATCCCATGAGGATATGCTCTGACGCCTCCACCGTCCTCACCTCGACCTTGATCCAAAAACCATCCTCCTGCTCCAGGACGCTGCCATCCAGTTCAAGAAGGGTCTTAAGACCATCGCTACGATGGAAAGTCATTGAAAGTTAACAGACCTTTTTTTGAGATACGTTCTAGTAGATTGCTTAGTTGACGACAATAGTTTGATAGTTTGATGACGCTTGACACTTCGCATATGGCTGTATACATTTGTCGACTACATGGTTCTCTAGTGAAAAAATATTCGATGCGGTCGTTCTCGTGTGAGTCGTGGGATGACTTGCAGGCGGTTCACCATACGAAATTGGTGCACGCCGCGCTGACGTTCACGTGCGTATCCAGATGTGCTTCGCCACACCCCGTCTTGCGCAATTTTCGGCGCAAACCGCGGTTGCCCTTCGTGTCAGGGACCGAGGTCTCAGGCGTGGTGATGGAAGCGGCGCAGGATGTCTTCGGATTCTGCCCCTGTGATCGCGTGGCCGCCGTCCCGGACTGGGGCGGCTTCGACGAAGAACCTTACAACGCCGTCACGACTTGGCGCGTGTCCGCCGACGTGAACCATTTCGCAGCCTTGCATTGTGTCCGTAACCTACGGGACCTCATGCTTCGAGCCGTGTTGGCGCGCACGCATGAAAGCAGTGATGGACTGTCCTTTCGATAGCGTCCACGCCAAGCGGCTGCGGCCCTCGCCTTCGACCATCCCTCTCTTGGCGCGCAGTATCGGCAGGCCTACGAAACCATCTCGCGGAGATCCTCCACCGGTCGCGCGGTACTCAATGTCACGCATTAACTTCATTACCTCAACGAGGAGATACGAAGCATGTCACCCCAGGAACTCGTCACCGCGTTCACACGCGCCGTGGAGACTCGCAACGGCGAAGCTTTTGCCCGGCTCTTCACACCCGATGGCGTCTACCACGACGTATTCTACGGGCAATTCCAGGGCCCGGAAAGAATCGCCAACATGGTGAACGATTGGTTCTATCGTCATGCGAGTGACCTCCGGTGGGACATGTTCCATCCTGTGAGCGACGGCGAGGTGTTGTATACGCACTATCTCTTTAGCTATGTTTCCTTGTTGCCCGTCGCAAAGGGCAAGCGCGTTGGCTTCGAAGGCATCAGCATGATGCAGATCAAGGACGGCCGGATCGCTCACTACCGTGAAGTGGCAAATACCGGTCCGGGCCTGCTGGACATGGGCTTTGCGCCCGAACGTGTGGCGAAGGTCCTGCTCAAGCAGGGCGAGCTTGTGAAGGCGCAACCCGCATACGCGCGCCACCTATGAAAACCCTTCCTCAAGGCATTGTCGTGACCGGCGCGGCAGGCGACCTCGGGCGCAACCTGTGTAAGAGCTTCCTGGAAGACGGCTACCAAGTCTATGCCGCCGACGTGAAACCGCAGGTAGCCGCCGCGCGATTGGTGCCCGTGCACCTCGACATCACCGACCGGGACGCGGTGTTTGCGCTGGCGCGGCGCGTAGCGCAGGAAAGCCGGCCCGAGGCCTGGGTCAATGCCGCGGGCATCTTCCGGAAGGGCACCGTTTCCACCGCCGGCGCGGCAGAGTGGGAGCGTATCATTGGCATCAACCTCACCGGCACCTTTCATTGCTGCGCAGCCGCGCTTGCGATGTTCGCCGAGGCGGGCGGCGGTCGCATCGTAAACGTGAGTTCAGTCGCCGGCCAGGCCCCCGGTGGCGGCGTACACCCGGCCTACGGCGTTTCCAAGGCAGGCATGCTCCAGCTCACGCGCCTATACGCGATGGAAGGCGCGAAGAATAATGTGCTTTGCAACGCCGTGGCACCTGGCATGCTGGAAGGCGAGATGATCACGGCGTACACGCCCCAGCAGCTTGAACGCATTTTCCGGGCGACCCCGCTGCGCCGCGCCGGCGCGATGGACGAAGTCAGCTCGGCCATTCGGTTCCTGTGTGGGCCTGGAGCCACATTCATTACGGGCGCGACTTTGCAGGTGAATGGTGGCGCGCTCATGCTGTAGAAAGTTAAGCGAGCCAGAGGCTGATCGGTGAGCTCGTCACGCAGGCCTCGTTTAACCTTGGCACGTCTTCGTCTTGCCGTGGCCCGGATCGAGTACTGGGACCGGAGTGCCATCAGCATGCAGCTTGCCACCCGCGCCACCGCCTGTCGCGTTATCTGTCACGATACAACAAAGAGGCTGGACGGTTCGACTAACGGGGACTAATCGACACCATTCAGACCATATCATCGGCAAGACTTACCCGCGGATGTGGGCAATAGCGGCAAGACTGGGCACGAGCAGATTGTGAAGCGTGATTGTCACCCACAAATGCGCTATCGCGGCGACGAAGAGGTGCACAAGAAGAACGGGACCAAGGCGTGTCTTTCGAACTCTTGTTGGAATTGAGCTCGACGTTGATCCGGGTTATACCGAAAAAGAGGAGGTGTGCAGAATGCGAGCGTTGGTTAGACCAGATGCATTCTGCTGTATACTAACCTCATACTTCAAAATACCGGAGGTTAAGTAATGGATCACAATGCAATTGGGCGTCTTCCGGCCGACGTTATCACAATTGCGTCCGAAGGCGGAACCTTGCGCCGAGAGCAAACGTACAAGACGCTGCGCGAAGCGATCCAGAGCGGCAAGCTCAAGCCGGGTACCCGCCTACGAGAAAACGAGCTGGCAGAGTGGCTGGGCATCAGCCGAACACCCATCCGCGAGGCGCTCAACCGCTTGCAAAGCGACGGCCTGATCGTAAACGAGGCCAACCGTGGCATGATTGTGACGGTGCTCGACCAACGCATGGTGTGCGAGCTGTATATGGTGCGCCAAGCTCTCGAGGGCACCGCGGCGGCCCTGGCGGCGCGACACGCCTCCGACGAGGAAATAGCGGTTCTGCGCGAGATTGCCGACCGAGATAAGAACTGCCGCGACAACCCGAAGATGATGTTGGCCAACAACCAGTCGTTCCATGAAGCCCTCTACCAATTCTCGCATAACCGCTACCTACTCAAGTTGCTGAACACGCTTCATGAGTCCATGGCCCTGCTTGGCAAGACCGCGCTTAGCCTCCCGGGCCGTTCGGAATCCACGCTACAGGAGCACCAGAAGATCGTCCGTGGCATCGAACGGCGGGATCCGGAAGCCGCCCAAGCCGCAGCGGTGGTGCACATCAAAGAAGCCTATCGCGCCCAGCTTCGCATCCTGCCCAAGAACGAAGCCGAAAGCCCACAAGGATCTGCTCGACCACTGGAAGCAAGAAGGCCTCGGACAGGCGCCCGCAGGCCGCGGCGATCTCATACTGAGTGATGCATGCAGTCCACGGCGTTGATGTAATCTTGGTCCAGTGGGCTCGGGTCACTTGGTAGCCGGCTTGGTGACGCGGGTTATACAGACAGGTGGGCCACCGACAGCGTGCCGATGCGCCTGTAATGACCATGATTTTCGTACCCTTGCCGCGCTTGGTCTTTCCCATTTTGGAGCCCCTTTATTGGCCATCGCGTAGGTGCCGTCGATGAAGCGTTCAGCTAAGTCGATCCATCCATGCTCGTCCAGATGTGGAGCCAGCGCTTCCAGATTCTGTCGTAGGACGCCCGTCTTGTTCCAGCGACTGAAGCGCCGGAAGCACGTCGAGCCCGAGGGGAACCGATCTGGCATGTCTGCCCAGGCCGCCCCCGTGCATAGCACCCAGAGAAATCCGTTGAGCGCCGCTCGGTTGTTGTGTTTCTCGGGCCGACCTCGACCATCCGCGCGGCGCACCATCTCTGGGATCAAAGGATGCAGAATCGCCTATTGCTCGTTTGTCAGTTTTTCTTTTCTAGCCATGCACAAGAATTAACACAGCCCAAAAGAAGTTAACAGCCCCCATTCATAAAATGACTTCTAGTCATTGCACGGCTAAACCTTATTGTATACACTAGTATCCAGTGATATCAGCAGACGCCGTCCCAATGTACGAACACTTCGCGATCAAGTACACGACCAACCAGAAACGGATGGCGCGCGACGAGTTCATCTCTATGCACGACATGCACGACGGGCTGCTACCCCTGGATTTCCTTGTCTGGGCGGCGCACGTGGACGGCCGAGTGATCCTAGTCGACAGCGGCGCAGACGAACAAGTCTGTACTTGGCGCGGTCACGATTTCATCCGTTGCAAGTCCGAAGGTTTGCGAATCCTGGATTTCCATCCCCAGCGGGTGACCGACATTCGTCACGCACATGCACGGGAACCACTGCGAGCCAGGCCATCTATTGCCCAGCCCCGACGCCCAACCACGTCGTGGTGGGCGACGACCCCATCGTACTCGACATCTAATTCGCGCCATCCGCGGCTACGCAGAGCGTCGCTGTGCGGCTGTGATAGGCGCCCAAACCCAGCGGAATGAAATGACCACCAGCGCCGACTTTGTTGTGCAGGCACGCCGACGAGGTTCCCTTCGGCGGCTTAAAATACCGCAGCTTCGGCCACAGTGGGGCGGCCTACGCTATTCGGGAAGTGACCGGGAAACACCTCGTCAGTTTCAACCCATGAATCCCCCAGCATGGTGGCGTTTGACTGGACGCCCCGCGTGCGCGGCACAGGCACAGGCACAGGCACAATGATACAGACCATGAGCGACCGACAACCCGTCGCCGAGCCGGCCGTCACCTGGGCGCGCGAGGGCGCCGTAGCCGTGATCCACATGAACCGGGCTGCCCGCCTGAACGTCCTTAGTCGCGACCTGCTCGCGCATCTCAACGACGCGCTGGCAGCGGCGAACGGGGAACCCTCCGTGCGCGTCGTCATTCTCAGGGGGCTGGGCCGGTCTTTTTCCGCCGGCGGCGACCTGACCGAGTTCCGCGAAGATTTCCGCCAGGCCCCAGACATAGCCGAGCAGATGGTCGGACGATTTCACCAGTGCATCCGCACCATACGGGGCATGCCTAAGCCCGTCATCGGGTGCCTGCAAGGCGCGATAGCCGGCGGCGGCTTCAGCTTGGCAATGGCCTGCGACTTGAGCATCGCCGCCGATGACGCAACGTTCCTCTCCGCGTACACACGCCTGGCCACCAACCCGGACGGGGGAGGTACTTTCACCCTTACGCGCCTCTTGGGCACGCGCCGCGCCCTGGAAGTGATCATGCTCGACGACAGCATTCCCGCCGCGCGTGCCCTCGAGCTGGGACTGGTCAACCGAGTCGTGTCCAGCGACGCGCTGGAGGCAAGCACGATGGAGATTGCCTGGCGGTTGGCCCGCGGGCCCGCAGCGGCGCTGGGTACCGTGAAGCGCTTGGTCTATGCTGCGCAAACGTCGTCGCTTGATGAACAGCTGAACGCCGAAAAGACTGCATTCATCGAGGCGTCGCGCAGCAGCGACTTCGAGGAAGGCATCGCTTCTTTCTTCGAGAAGCGCCCGCCCCGGTTCGGGGGCGCGAAAACCTGATGAAAGTCGACACGTTGCTGATCGAAGGCGGCAACGACGGGTTGTTGCTACTTAATGGCGCACGAGGCCCCGCGCCAGCATGCTAATACTGTGGCGGCGCCCCGACAGTGGCGCGTTTGAGGTGTTTTGGCCCGCGCGTATTTCGTCTCATCAGCCGGGCTTGATGAAACGATGGGCACAGCGCACATCCGCAGAGTCGACTATTACTTCGTCAACGCCGCGTAGGCTGTCGTACCTCCGAAAGTTCGCCAGTGGCACTTCCTTGAGTTGCAAGCTCGTTTCTACATCCATCGCCTGTCGCTGCGTTCTTCGACCGGGGACTGTTCGCTTCAAGTACTGCGAGGAGCGCTGATCAATACAAGGAAGACGATTTTGAGACGCGAAAGGGCAAGCGGTCGGCCGCTGACAACTTAGTGGTTCGGAACAATTTCGTGCAGCCGACGTCGCTTCAAAGAAAGAGTTTCTCCTTCGAGCCCTCGCCGGCAGAAACGGCTCAAGACAGCCTCGACCCAGTTTTGGCCCGCAGTTCTTCACAGGTCACACCTGGTGCCATTTCAACTACGCGCAACCCGCTTGGCGCCACATCGAGCACTGCTAGGTCAGTAATGATGCGGTTTACCACGCCAGCGCCAGTAAGCGGCAGGGTGCAGCGGGGCAGAATCTTTAGGTCAAAGCTACCGTCCTCTTTTGTTACCACGTGTTTCATCATCACCACTATCCTTTTCACGCCAGCTACCAAATCCATCGCGCCGCCCATCCCCTTGACCTTCTTGCCAGGGATCATCCAATTGGCGAGGTCGCCCTTTTCGCTAACCTGCATGGCGCCCAGGATCGACAGGTCAATCTTGCCACCGCGAATCATCGCAAAGCTCTCGTGTGAGCCGAAGAACGACGAGCCGGGGATGGCGGTCACGGGCTGCTTGCCGGCATTGATCAGGTCCGCATCGACCTCATGCTCAGCCGGTGCTGGACCAATACCCAGCAGGCCGTTTTCGCTTTGCAGCCATACGTCCATGTCGGGACTCACATGATTGGCTACTAGCGTGGGCAGGCCGACACCGAGATTCACATAGAAGCCGTCGTGCAGTTCCTTTGCCGCGCGGGCAGCCATCTCTTCATGAGTCCAAGCCATGTTCAGACTCCGGCCTGTTGAGCGATCGTGCGTCCCTCGATGCGCTTCTCGGGGTGCTCGTTCATCACGATGCGGTGCACATAGATGCCAGGCAGATGCACCGCGTCAGGGTCGAACGTGCCGGTTTCAACAATCTCTTCCACTTCCGCCACGGTGACGCGACCGGCCATGGCTACTACCGGGTTGAAATTACGCGCAGTGCGGCGAAAAATCAGGTTTCCGCTCTTGTCGGCTTTGTGTGCCTTAACCAGCGATACGTCAGGCACTAGAGCGCGTTCCATCAGGTAGGTTTGACCGTCGAACTCGCGAGTCTCTTTTCCCTTGGCCACCAGCATGCCAACACCAGTACGGGTGAAGAACGCGGGAACGCCAGCGCCACCGGCACGCAGCTTCTCGGCCAGAGTACCTTGCGGCGTGAATTCGACCTCGAGCTTGCCGGCGAGGTATTGGCGTACAGCTTCGTTGTTTTCCCCGATATAGCTCGAGATCAGCTTCACGATCTGCCGCGTTTGCACCAGTTGGCCGAGGCCGAAGCCATCCACGCCCGCGTTGTTGGATATCACGGCCAGATTCTTCACACCGGAATCGCGCAACGCTGCAATTAGCGCTTCTGGAATACCGCACAGACCAAAGCCGCCCACCGCTAGAAGTTGCCCGCTGCGGACGATGCCATGCAGCGCCGCTGCCGCGCTGGCATACACCTTGTTCATTCAAAATCTCCAGCGCGTGCCAAAATGGATTCGGGCAAATCGGGGTAGCGTCTCGGCGCCTTTGTGAAAGGAGAAATGCCTTTGTAGCGATGCGAACTGCGTTTCAGCATGGTGATGCGCCACGGTTAATGGTTGTTGCCAATGCCGCAAGCCCTTTCGCGACTTCTGACTGGACGAAGTATCGAGCGGAATAACCTCCTGCTGTACGAACTCCATCAACTGGTGGTGAAAGTCTTTGAGGTCACCCGATAGTCCAAGATCCATGAATCCCCCCACGAAAGTATTGGCTTCAAGACGTTCGTGCGGCGAGCATCAGGGCGCTTGCGTCAAATTCACTGAGACAGACCAAGCCACACGACGCCGCTTTTCTCTGCAGAAATCAAGCCGAAAGTCGATCGATGGTTTCAGTATACAGAAGTATACATAATAACTCAATGAGACGGCATTTTAGACGCTCCTCCGCCTGAGAGACCCGCTATGCTACGGAAGGTGGCCAACGAAAATAAGAAGACGGGCGCGTAGTTCCTAATGTTGGGACATGAGGCAATCCGCCTCGTTTCCTGACAGAAGCGCAGCCATAACTCAACCGACTCAATCCACCTGTGGGTTGCGTCATCGCATGATCGTGGATATGCGCATGTGCAAGCTTTCCCCCAAGATACAGGGCAGCTATATTCGCGCCATGCGGCAGTTTGCGAAGTATCATGGGCGCGCGCTAGTCACAGCTACCGTTGTGGATCTGCGCGGGAGATTGCAGCGCGTGGGCACCGCAACGAAAATACACTGCCGGGCAGCATTGAGCACGGCGTTACTGTTTCGACCGCCGGCGTAGCAGAGTGGGAGCGCATTATCAGCATAAATCTTATCGGCCCTTTCCGCGCCTGCGCGACCGGTTTCGCCATATTCGCCGAGGCGTGCGGAGGGCGCATCGTCAACGCGGGTTTGGTCGCCGGGACGCTCCCCATGGCGGTGTGCATCCGGCCTACGGCGTTTCCAAGGCAGGCATGCTCTAGCTCACGCGCCTATACGCGATGGAAGGCGCGAAGAATAATGTGCTTTGCAACGCCGTGGCAACGGGCATGCCTGGAAGGCGAGATGATTTTTTCTTCCACGATATCGAGGAGATTATAGCCAAGCTTGGCATTAAGATTACTCCTTCAGACCAAGCTCGCTCGCCGCCTTCGACCATACACCAATCTGCTCGCTAAGGAAGCTCGCAAGCTGCGCCGGTGAGGAGCCCGACGCTTCAAAGAGCTGCATGTCCAGCTTTTCCCGGATATCTGGACGATTGAGCACTGCAGTCGCGTCGCGGTTAATACGCTCAACGACTTCGACTGGCGTTTTAGCAGGGGCGAACAGCGCATTCCAAATAAGGACGGAAAATTTCGCATAGCCAGCTTCCGCCGTCGTAGGTACCTCCGGCATCGCACGCAAGCGTGCGTTGCTTGTCGTAGCCAATGCAACCAGCTTTCCAGCCTTAACGAATGGCAAGGAAGTAGTCTGTGTAGCAATCATGAACTGGATTCGACCAGCTATTAAGTCAATCAGCGCCGCAGGCTCGCCTTTGTAAGGAATGTGCATCATCTGGATTCCACTTAAGCTCATAAGCTTGGCCGTTGAGATGATGCCGGTCGTGTTACCAGTACCGTAGTTCAGCTTTCCCGGATTCGTTCGCGCATACGCGACGAACTCTGAAAGCGTCTTCGAAGGCACGCTGGAGTTGACCAGTACGAAAGAATCGAAATAACCTACCAAGGTAATGGGCGAAAAGTCAGACACCGGATCATACGGTCGCACCTTGCGCATCGCAGGTACTGCTGCCATTGGGCTGGCCGAAGCCATCAAAAGCGTGTACCCATCAGGAGCGCTTCTGGCGACCTCTGCTGCAGCGATCGCGCCGTCCGCGCCCGGTTTGTTATCAACGACTACCGGCTGAGAGAAGTTTATGGAAAGTTGTTGCGCAACGATCCGTGCCACCGTGTCGGTTGCGGATCCGGCCGGGAACGGCGCAATCATTCGAACTGGTTTGGAAGGGTACTGAGCAGCGGCAGGCCAGGACAGAACCAGAAGACTCACAATGACCGCAAGATTTCGAATAGCGCAAGACATAACATAATCCTCCTTTAAATTACCTCTGGCAAAGCTGGGGACCCACCTCATCTAGTTAGGTTAGCGAGACTTCTACTTCTCCACCGCCGCTGTCAATCTCGGTCTGTCGTCATTTGGATTGGCCTGTTGCCTCCGCTTGGCCACTCCAGAGCATCGTGGTCGGGGCAGCCGGTGCGTTCAAAGTAATGCAGTCGAATTCGACTGTGCAAGCAGCTCTGGCGTCAGTGACCAAACAAATTCGCTCATACCTCAAGTTTCTCGCAGGACTCGCCCAATATAGGCGTGCATTTAGACTTAAAGGCTGACGGAACACGTCCGGTGCAAACGCCCATCAAGAAGCATGCCGGTCGATCTTCTTCCATCCCAGTTCATCCAGCCCCAGCAGGTTCTTCATGATGTTGCTGGAGCCCTCGCCCGTACGCATCATCTGGGCACAGGTAAAGTAGCGAAACACCGGGAACTCTCGGGCAAAACCGTAGCCCCCATGAATTTCCAGGCACTTTTCGGCGACATCCTTTACCGCTTCTCCGGCGAAATACTTAGCGACAGAAGCCTCGCGCCCGAAAGGCAGCCCCTGATCAGCTTTGGCCGCCGCTCGATAAACGAGCCAGCGAGTCGCTTCGGTCTTGGCTAGCATATCGGCGATGGTGTGCTGGACCGCTTGGAATTCGCCAATCTTCTTGCCGAAGGCCTTCCGATCGTTGGCGTACTGAACCGCCATGTCCAGACAAGCCTGGGCAAGACCCAACTCCCGCGCTGGAACACACACCCGCCCATAGTGCAGGGTGTTCATGGCCGCCTTGAACCCATCGTTTTCCACTTTGCCCAGTAAGCTGTCTGCAGGAATTTCCACGTCCTGGAAGGATAGCTCTGCGGTCGGAATGCAGCTGGTGCCGATATCACAGGAAATCGGGCGCGCGCCGAAGCCTTTCAGTCCCTCGGTCTCCACCAGGAAAGCCGATATGCCCGCGTGACCCTTATCTGGGTCGGTCTTGGCGAACAGCACGATCAGATCGGCCACCGACCCCAGGGTAATCCACATCTTGCTACCATTGATGATGTAGCGATCGCCTTTACGCACCGCACGTGTCTTCATCGCGGCAGCATCAGATCCCCCGCCGGGTTCGGTCAGGGCAAAACACCCAATATACTTGGCCGAGAGCAACCCTGGAACATACTTGCGTTTCTGCGCTTCGGTGCCCCAGCGGAAAATCGCCATGGGGACATTCACAGCCTGATTGTTGAATGCTTGGCCGCTTTCGATGGAGGCCCGCGTCATTTCCTCCATGATGAGTACCTGAGCGACGAACCCCAGCCCGCTTCCGCCGTATTCCTCCGGAAAGAGGCAACCGAACATGCCCGCAGCGGCCATCTTTTCAAGCACATCGCGGTGAAACACACCCTCGGCTTCCCGTCGGCGCCAATTGGGAACGATTTCCTTGCGGGCAAAATCCACCGCAATTTGCCGGGCTGTGAGCTGATTGGGAGTCAATTCGAAATCCATTGCAGCTCCTTGTATGAAATTCAACCGCGCTGCCGCGCTTGCAAATCACTACTCAGTACGTCAAGGAAGTTCTAAATTACCCACACCGCTGGCGCCATCGGGGAATATCTGGTTGGTGCCGGTGTCGCGGCGGGCGAGCGTATTGAGCTTTCCCAACTCCATGTTAGGGAGCTGGTTGGGCGCGAGCAGCACGCTGAGCCAGTCGCGCCACTTCGAATCCGGATTGGTCTCAGCCAGCATGGCTGTCACCGCATTCTTAGCCCTGGAGCCCGAACACCATTGTTTGAGCCCGGTCAGCAGATAGTCGTCACCGTCCCGAACCGCCCGCGTGCGAACCGAGGCTACATCCGAGCCCGCTTGCGATTTGGAAATGGAAATGCAGAACCGCACCTCTGCGCGCGGGTACGGGCCGAGGTAACGTGCGACTTGTTCCGGTGTGCGGTAACGAATAATCGTGTAAGCGGCATAGACTGAAACACCGAGCGCCGCTGCAGAGAAGTCGGTGTTGTGTTTTGCCGTCGCGTCGAAGAAGCCCCCCCACTCCATCGAGGCACGACCGATGCCGCCGTGTTCCTCCGCCATCATCAGACCAAAGCCATCCCTACGCCGCGACCTTCTCGTAGGCCTCGAAGTGTAGTAATGGGCGCCTTCCATATCACATTTGCCGCTGTACTTGCGCGTGACTTTCCAATCCATGAAGCGGCGACACGTATGCCGCGATATCTGCTGTTCTTCAGACAAAGAATTGTCAAACGCCATGACCACAATCTGCCAATGATCCAAAAGGTGCGAGAACTATTCTAGTGACAAACACGACGATAACCACTAGAATGTATTCAAATGTATACATATTCGCCCACATTGTCAACACACCGGCTTTACCATGTCGGTAGTAGATTACTAGTCCGTTTCTGTAGAACGTCATGTGTCCGGTTTTGAGGTTGGTAAAGGAAAGCACCTTGAGCCGGGCGAACTTGCTAAGGGAGACCTGGAACATGTGGTTCGAAGAAGCTTACAACCACTACTTCCTTCTCTCATCTTCGATCTCTTTCGCCAAATTGGGTGAGGACAATTCCTTTCCCACAGCCAAATGGGAATTGTTGAATTCCTACTTACAAGAAGCGCACGTGCGCACTACGTCAAGGCGCAGGTGCGGGTACATCGCTATGTGGATTGAAACTTGGCGCTATTTCACGCCCCGCGCAAGCTCGCCGCAGCGGGCGCTACGGGGTACGGTCCCGGCGCGCTGCATCGCGCCCTGCACTACCAAGAGGTACGCAAAGAGCGCTACGGGAGACACGAACGACGCGGCAGCATCCCCAAGCAGATATCGATCGAGCAGCGCTCGGTCATCGTCGATAGCCGCAAACGCTTCGGCGACTGGGAATGCGATCTGTTCACCGGCGCCAGCCAGCAACAGGCGCTCGTGATACTCAATGAGCGCAAAATAAGACAACAAGCAAAAGGACAATAATCGATGGGACCTCTCGCAGGCGTTAAGGTGATAGAACTTGCAGGTATTGGACCTGGTCCGATGTCCGCAATGTTACTGGCAGACTTAGGAGCAACTGTGCTTAGAATCAGTCGGAAAGAGCCGGCTGATATTGGTATCCAACGTCCGCTCAAATATGACCTACTATTGCGAAACCGCAATTCGATTGAGCTCGACCTGAAACAACCCGATGCGGTCGCTCTTGTATTACAGCTGGTTACTAAGGCAGATGCACTTATAGAAGGCTTCCGACCGGGAGTTATGGAGCGGCTCGGCCTCGGCCCCGAGGTATGCCTCGCAAATAATCCCAAACTCGTATACGGACGAATGACGGGCTGGGGGCAGGACGGTCCGTTGTCTAGCGCAGCTGGACATGACCTCAATTACATTGCTGTAACCGGAGTGCTCAATGCGATAGGACGTGATGGCCAGCTACCGACTATCCCGCTTAATTTGATTGGCGATTATGGCGGCGGTGGTCTATATCTTACGTTGGGTGTGCTTGCCGCTATCATTGAAGCTCACTCGTCAGGAAAGGGCCAAGTGGTCGACGCAGCAATTGTAGATGGAACGGCATCACTTGCCACTATGTTGTATGGCATGCATGGTGCCGGAATGCTGAGCGACAAACGGGGTGACAACATCCTAGACACAGGGGCACATTTTTATGATGTGTATGAATGTGCAGATGGCCAACTTATCTCGATTGGGCCGGTTGAGCGTAAGTTTTATCTGGATCTTTTGCGACGACTAGATCTCGATTCAAAATCAATCGGACCGCATCTCGACCGTGTCAATTGGCCAAAGGGGCGAGCGCTTCTTGCCGAAACTTTCAAGACCCGAACCCGCTCGCAATGGTGCGATTTACTGGAAGGTACAGACGTTTGCTTTGCGCCAGTACTTTCGTGGTCAGATGCACCGAATCATCCTCATTTGCGAGCGCGCAAGACATTTGTAGAAGTGGATGGTGTCGTACAACCAGCGCCTGCTCCGCGGTTCAGCCGGACTGCGCTGGATTTACCGCGTCCTCCACAGCCGGTTACCTCTGCCAATACTGACATCGCGCTTGGGGCATGGATCGGTGAAGCCGAGATTGCCGCACTACGTGCAGCGTCGACAATCAACTAGTCCTCGATCACCACAAACTCGCGACGCGTTAGACATTGCGTATATTGAATTAGCCATGCAGCATCAATCTACCCGAGCACGGACCCGGCGCGGCCTCTGCGATCGCTGTTGTCGGCGCTTCGCACCGGATGTGATTTTTCTAACTTGACCACTGCATCAAGGAGTATCCATGCCCCGCCCGCTTTCGCATATTCGCGTG
>Ga0209514_10003991_pt1 | contig 20351 bp, 18 predicted proteins | sample Subgrocontami58m_FD_187452 | JGI IMG/M metagenome (GOLD analysis project Ga0209514, IMG submission 187452) | Subsurface groundwater microbial communities from S. Glens Falls, New York, USA - GMW37 contaminated, 5.8 m (SPAdes) (version 3) | ecosystem: Environmental > Aquatic > Deep subsurface >...
GTCAAAAATTATTCAAAGACACCTAATTATTAATTCAGAATTTTATTTATCCTGCTTTTTTCTTACAAAAGGCGTTCCGTCCTCATAAACATACTCGTCTATCTTGCCCCTGCATTTGCTGGACTTGCACTTGCATTCAAAATTCCATTCGTCGTTCCATTCAACGGGATTTTCGCCTTCATCTGTAACAACATAATCAAAGCAAAGCTCTTCGCCTTCCTTGACGGGCTTTAATGTAACAATCTCAAGTTTTTCGTTTACTTCGCAGTTGGGTTCACAGCTGTGGTTTACATACATACAGTCATTTTCCGGCACAAGCCACCTACTATCGTCAATAAGTAGTGCATACAGCTTCAGCGGCTTTGGAACTTCATCATAAGAATCGACAATCTTTCCCTGCCATTTATCAACAATAGTTCCTGCTTCCAAGTCTTTGGCCGCAACCATGCACAGCCCATACTCATTTGTGGACATTCTGTAAAGAATTTCTTCATCGCGCATGGCTTCAGAATTTTTGGCTGTATTTTTAAATGTTTCACTACTCATGCCTAATATTCTGCCCAAACTTCTTTCCAATATGAAATTATTTTATTAATAAAAACAAAAAGAAATAAAAAATTTAAATCAATATCCCATGTCTTCGCCGCCCATTCCACCCATGCCTCCCATTCCTGGCGGCATTTGAGGGGCTTTGCCCTTTGAGCCCGAAGATGCGATCACATCATCTATTCTCAAAATCATTATTGCAACTTCTGAAGCTGAACTGACAGCCTGTGTCTTTATCTTTAATGGCTCAATGACTCCCTCCTTCCATGAATCCATAATTTTGCCGGTAAAGACGTCAACACCAGCCCATTTCTGCTTCTTTGCATGCGCAGATTTAAGCTCCGTCATTATGTCAATTGGGTCCAAGCCAGCATTCTCTATCAATGTCCTTGGGATTATTTCCATTGAATCAGCGAATGCCTGCACTGCCAATTGCTCCCTTCCGCTTAATGACTCTGCATAATTTCTTAATGCCATTGCAAGCTCAACTTCTGGAGCGCCTGCACCAGCAACTACTTTACCGTCTTTCAAGGCAGCAGCAACGTCTCCAACTGCATCTGTAATGGCTCTTTCAATCTCATTTGTGACATGCTCTGTGCCGCCTCTAACCAATATTGTAACAGCCTTCGGGTTTTTGCACTCTATTATATAAGTGAATTCATCGTCGCCTATTTTTCTTTCTTCAACAGCGCCTGCAAATCCCAGGTCTTCCTTGCTCAAGTCATGAATGTTGTTTACAACCTGGCCTCCTGTTGCTTTTGCAATTTTTTTCATGTCAGAATCACTAACACGCCTTACAGCATAAATGCCCTTCTTTGCCAAGAAATGCTGCGCAACATCATCGATGCCTTTCTGGCATATCAAAACATTTGCTCCTGAGCTTGCAATCTTTTCAACCATATCTTTTAGCATCTTCTCTTCCTGGTCCAAAAATGCCTGCAACTGGTCTGGAGATGTAATCTCTATTTTAGCATCAATCTCTGTCTTCTTTATCTCAATTTCCCTGTCAAGCAATGCAATCTTTGCATTCTTTACAAGCCGTGGCATGCTTGGATGCACTTTTTCCTTGTCAATTACAATTCCTTTTATAAGTTCAGAATCCTCAACTGAGCCTCCTGATCTTTTTTCAATCTTTATGTTGTCCAAGTCAACTGAGCTGTCATCTTCGGCAACCAGCCTGACTGACTTGACTGCTAAATCGCTTAATTTTTCCTTTGCATATTCGGCGCCTTTTCCAGTCATCGCAGTCATTGCAATCTGCCTTAATACAGTGTCATCTTTAGGAGTTATCTTCTCAGCCATTTCATTTAGTATTTCCAAAGCCTTATCGGCTGCCATCCTGTAGCCCCTTGCTATAACAGCAGGATGAACATCCTGGTCAAGCAATCTTTCAGAATTCTTTAATAGTTCGCCAGCCAAAACAACAGCTGTTGTTGTTCCATCCCCGACCTCGTTTTCCTGCGTCTTTGCGACTTCAACAATCATCTTTGCACTTGGATGCTCAATCTGCATCTCTTCAAGAATTGTGACTCCATCATTTGTAATGGTAACCTCTCCCATGGAATCAACAATCATCTTGTCCATTCCTTTCGGGCCTAGAGTTGTTCTCACTGTTTCTGCAACTATCTTTGCAGCCATGATGTTTGTTCTTTGCGCATCCCTTCCTACGCTTCTCTGCGTGCCTTCCGGCAAGATAAATATTGGTTGTATTTGCTGAGTCATTTTAAAACCCCCTCCAAAGTAGATTTTATATTAAAATTCGTAGAAAAGGTATACAAGCAGTTCTATATAAAGGTTGCGGTTTTGGAAAATTTTAAATATTCTATTTGATTTCCGCAGGACTATGAAGAAGCTTAAAGAATCAACTATAGCAGCACTTTTATTTGCACAATTGCAAAGCCCAAATCTCGAGTTCCTACCTTCTTATTTGCAAAATAATGCTTTTGCATATCATCAAAAAACTTCTATTTCCCAGTTAGAAAAAGATAAAATCGAAGAACTAATAAAAAGATTGAAGAAAGATGGGTTTAATCCAACTACAATAGATTCTCTTTTCGAGGATCAAAATTTTAAATTGGAAAGGGGTATTGCTGCTAAGTTTATGGTGAACCCTGAAAGGAAATATGTCAAAAAAGAAATCTCATATGATGATTATAAGAAGTCCAAAAATGCTCTTTTCAAGAAATTGCTTACGCCTTTTGTGATGCTATGGTATAGGCAAAGCTTCAACGAAGCTGAAGAGAAAGATGGAGCGGACAAAAGGTATATTGCTGCAATATTAATCCTGGAATCAGGTTTCAGATTATTTGGCAGAGTTGGTGAATATAAAGTCGTAAATGCACTATCCTCTCAATATGTATTGGCTCCAAATAGGCAGGATTTTGCATATAGGAATATTAAGGAACTTTTAAGATTCTCGGAAAAGGCAAAAATACCAGTTTATTCTCTTTATTCATCTTATGCAGGGGTTATAGGCTGCTCACAGATGTTGCCAGAAAATATGCACCTGTTTGTTGGATATAATCCAGCAGATATTAGGATGTGCATCGATTCGATAGGGAATTTTCTAATGCTTAAAGGCTGGGACAAAACACAAAATGGAAAGCCTGTGGAGAAAGGTTCAAAAAACTGGATGGCAATCTACGCTTACAACCCAAACAAAGCTTATGTTAGATTAGTTATAGAAATAGGCGACTCATTAAGATGGTTGCCTTAATCCTTTCTAATAACCTCATGCCCCCCAAACTCATTTCTCAAAGCAGCAACAACTTTGCCTGCAAACCTCGGCTTTTTCTTTGATTTTTTTCGTTCTTCTAAAGCGAGTTTAATTGAATCAACATCAACATTGAATTCTTTTGCTGTCTTAACCGTCCACTCTCCTGTTTCGCCGCCTCCTACAATGCCCTCTATCCTGCTTAATTTAGGGTCTTTTTTGAAGGCATCTTCCGCCCATCCGACAATCTTTGACTGGATTATTGAGCCGTTCTTCCAGACCTTTGAAATCTTCCTGAAATCAAGATTTTTGTAAGGGCCTTTGAACAATAACTCAAACCCTTCTCCTATTGACTGGAGCCATGCGTACTCAATCCCATTATGGACCATTTTGACAAAATGCCCTGCGCCTGCTTCACCGACATAAGCATAGCCGTCTTTCACTGAAACTGCTTTGCATATCGGCTCAATTTTTTTGAAGATATTGTTATCGCCGCCAATGGTTAAGCATGCTCCATGCCTTGCTCCAGAAAGTCCGCCGCTAGTTCCGATGTCAATAAAATTTATTTTTTTCTTTTTTAAATAATTGTACATTCTTATCGAGTCTTTATAGAAAGAATTGCCGCCGTCAATTACAATGTCATCTTTTTTCAGATAAGGCAGCATCTCCTCAATCACAGCATCAACAGGTTTGCCTGCCGTAACCATAATCCAGATTATTTTTCGTTTTGGTAATTTGCCAATTAATTCTTCAATAGAATATGCAACATCAACACCGTGCTTTTTAATCTCTTTCACAGGCTCTGGGCTTCTGTTGTAAGCAACAACGGGAATCTTGTGGTCCTTCAAGTTCAAAACAATGTTGAAGCCCATCCTTCCCAAGCCGACAAAGCCAAGTTTCATAAAGAAATTAATTCACTGCATGTTTAAATAATTATTGATTGTCGCTTTGATACTAATTCTCTTAGTTCATCAAAAGAAATGTTTCTTCCATCTGGTGTCACCAGCTCGACATTTGGAGATACATCCTGTCTAAACTCAATTAATCTGCGTACATTTATTATCAATTCTTCCAGTGGCGCAACTAGAACACCATGAGGCCCTTCGATTAATGTATTGGATGGAATATTTGACTTTCTCGCAACCACAATCAAACTATCCCCATCTGGATTAAGTCTTACATTACTGCCCACATACACTTCCTTGTCTAGAATGGAGCGCCTGATGTAAGAACCCTTTTCAATAATTGTATCTTTTTCAGTACCCCCCATTACGATCGAATCAAGCACTTCAGCACCATTTAGCTTGACACCATGCGAGAAGACAGAACCATTAAGCTTCGAATTTTTAGCTTCGAATCTTCCTGTTGTAAAATAAACCTCCCCATTCGAGTGAAATTGGGGCTCTGACAAGGCAGCGATTCTATGTTTTTTATTACCCATTATATCAGGTTCACGCTTTATGAATATCTCCATATAGGCTTCATGGAGCGCGTACGGCGTACCAACATCACGCCAGTATCCATCAAACTTGTAAGTAAGTAGCCTGACACCTCTTCGTTTAGCATCTTGTATCACATCTTTTGCTATATCATACTCTGTCTCAGCCGCCGGATCCTTTTCGCCCGTCTTATCCCAAGCAATTTTTCCTTGGTCTGCCCTTAGCAAATCATACCATACCTTGCTGCTTGCTAAATAAATTGCAGTATTCGCAAGATATTTTTGCTCTTGCAAGCCCGTGGGTTTTTCCTTGAAATCAACAACTTTATTTCCTTCTGCAAGGAGAATACCAAACCTATGTGCATCTTTGCCAGCCACTTCAGTTGACACAATAACAAAATCCGTTTCTGGATTGTATTCCGGCAAAGCTTCGAAAAGATGCCTAAAATCCATGTTGTAGATGTGGTCGCCAGATAAACCAAGGATAAACCTTTTGTCAAATCTTGCAATCTCCAATGATTTAAAGAATGCGTCGGCGGTACCCTTATAAACGGGTTGTGTCGCGTATTCAAGGGGATCTGTTATGTCTATTAACTTTTCAGGCCCATAGTCACTTCCATAAGCTTTCGAATAAAATCTTTTTAAACTTCTTGGCAGATGCTGCGCTGCAAGTACTATTCTGTTTATGCCTGAATTCTCAGCATTTGATGTAGAAAAAGCTGCAAGGATTGTGTTGCCAGCCATCACAGCAGGTTTTGCTCTCGGCCAACTTAGTGGACCCAACCTCGAGCCTGCTCCACCAACCAAAGCAACAGCCCCGACATCGGTAGGATAAATATTTTCGTCTTTCATAAGTCTGGATTAACCGCACAATTTATAAATATTATCAATTTTATTACTTTAAAGTAATGAGAATTCTATTGTTTGACCAGCACAACTCTTACAGGACTTGCATCACCTTTTCTTATCTTCAAAGGCAATCCGTGAAAGAAATATCTTCCTTGCTTTGCTTTGCTCAAATCCAACCCTTCAAAAATGACAATGCCCTTGCTTAATAATATTTTATGAGTTTCATGCTCTGGCTGGTTTCTCTCTATGCCTAAATTATCAATTCCAACTGCTTTAATCTTTTTTGCTGCCAAATATTCAGCTCCTGTTTTTTCAAGATACGTAAAATTAAAATTAAAAGTTTTCTCAGCCTTATTTTTTGTCTTCAGCAAAACAATGTCATTTTTTTGTATTTTTATTTTTGTATTTCTAAAATTGTTTTTAGTTATTGCGTTTTTTACATTTACGAAATCCAAAACAATTGCTTTGCCCATGAACTTTTCCAAACCAATTTTATCTATTGCCTTTCCATTCTCTAAAACATGGTATGGGGCATCAACATGCGAGCCGGTATGGCTGTCCATTTCAATTTTTGATTCATTTGCACCGTTTTTCAACATTCTTGTAACTGTTAATTTTGGCTTTTTCTCTAATTTGTTTTTATACACAACCATGTTTTCTGATATTTCTGGAGATAAATCGTAGATTTTCATTTAGTTTACTGTATATTGTTTTTCCAATTGTTCTGCATAACCTGGCTTTTTCGGCTCAACCCATTTTCTGCCGTCTTTCTCTATTAATTTATCACCTTCTGATGGTCCCCATGTTCCTGCTTTGTACTTAAATGGTTTAAGTTTCTTAAATGAATCAATCACAACATCAAAGATGCGCCATGCGCTCTCAACTTCTTGCCAGCTTGTAAACAAGGTTTGATCTCCAATCATCACATCATAAAGCAGCCTTTCATAAGCTTCGGGGCTATTAGGGCCAAATTTGCACTCATGGCAAAAATCCATGTCAACATTGTCTATTATCATCTTATTACCCGGAACTTTTGCATTAAACTGTAGTGTTATTCCCTCATAAGGCTGAACCCTGATTATCAGCATGTTGCCATTTGGATTTGAGCTTTTAAATAATTTTAATGGCACATTTTTGTATACAATTACAATTTCAGTTGCTCTTTCTTTCAGCCTTTTTCCAGTTCTAAGATAAAAAGGAACTCCTCTCCACATATTGTTATTTATCCCAAGCTTTAATGCAGCAAAGGTTTCAGTTCTTGAATTTTTGCTTACCTCGTGCTCGTTTGTATAAGAAACAACTTCTTTGCCATTAATCTCGCCATTTGTGTACTGTCCCAATACAGCTATACCTCTTACTCTATTTCTTGTAAACTTTGAGATTGATTTTAAAACCTGCACTTTTTCTTTCCTTAAGTCGTCTGCATTAAGGCTTTTAGGAGCTTTCATTGCGATAAGTGTAAGCAACTGCATCATGTGGTTCTGAATAACATCTCTTATAGCGCCTGCCTTGTCATAATACTCCCCCCTATTTTCAACTCCAAGAGTTTCTGCAACTGTTATTTGAACATGGTCAATGTACTCCTTGTTCCACAAAGGCTCAAAAATGCTGTTTGCAAATCTCAAAACAATCAAGTTCTGCACAAGCTCTTTTGCCATATAATGGTCAATCCTGTAAATTTGGTTTTCATCAAAAACTTGCATTATTGTTTTGTTAAGCTCTCTGGCAGATTTCAAGTCACGCCCAAACGGCTTTTCAAACATAACTCGATTATATGGCTTTCCACTTTGCTCTTTTTCAGCAAGCTTTAATTTTTTTAGATTATTTACAATTACCCCAAAAAAAGAGGATGAAACTGCCAAATAAAAGATTCTCTCGCAAAAGCTGCACTCTTCTCCTGAGAGTTTCTCTATTGTTTTCCTAAGCTTGTGGTAATCATTGGAATTTGTGAATTCTATTTGTATATAATGGATTCTTGAAACAAGCTTTTTGATTACATCATCATGCACCTTCCTTTTTGTAAATTTCCTTATGGAATCTGAGGCTTCTTCTCTGTACTGCTCATTGGTTTTTTCTTTTCTGGCAATTGCTATTATCCTAAAATCCTCGTTTAAATATCTTTCCTGCTCAAGATAATACAAAGCTGGCAGTAGTTTTCTCTTTGTTAAATCTCCAGTTGCTCCAAAAATTGAAAACACGCAAGGACACTCTTTCATTTTTGTAGCAATCTACTTCCGGCAAAACCTGCCCCAAGCAAGCCAGCATCACGATTAATTATTAAATATATTGGTATTTTTTTTAAAATATGCATCATTTTATGGCTCTCTTCAAAAATTTTTATGAATTCCTTATCAAAAATCTCCTTGTTTTTTGGCGCTATGCCGCCTGCAATATAAACTCCCCCTAAAGCAAGTCCGTCAAGAGCCATATTTTTCGCAAATCTAGCATAAGCCATTTTGAATATTTCAAAAGCTGCTTTGCATGTTTTATCAACTTTTCTGTATTTTGAGATTAATTCTGGCTTGTTTTTAGCCTTGTCAATCTCTTTTGTGAATTTAGTTTCTTTGAATTTCCGCCTTAAAAAATGATAAATATTTTCCAATCCTTCTCCTGACAGAATATCGCCGTTGCTTACGACCTTTATCTTTCTGTATCTTTTGATGAAATTTACCAACTGAAGTTGAATTTCATTCTGTGCTGGAAAATCGCTATCGTGCGACTCTGAAGGGACAGGAACATACATTCCTTTATCCTCATTGTAAAGCAGAGTTGCCTTGCCAAGTCCAGTTCCAGCTCCTATGACAACAACGGGCGCTTTCGGGATTTTTTCAGCTTTTTTTATTGTTTTTACATCATTTTTAGTTAAGACGTTAATTCCATATCCAACAGCCTCAAAGTCATTCACTAGCATAATTTTTTTTAATGGCGTCTTTTTTTTCAATTCAATTGTTGATATGTCCAATTTTGCATTTGTTAAATGCACATAATCTCTTTTGTGAGAAACAGCGCCTGCAATCCCAAGGCAGGCTTTAATAATCTTGACGCCATAATTCTTTTTGATGCAATTCAATGCCTCGTTTATTGGCGAGTATAGATTATTCAAATCCTTGCTGTTAAAATGGAAAAAAACGAGCAATTCCGATGACTTGCTTTTAACCCCAAAAATCCCCAGATTGCAGTTAGTGCCGCCGATATCGCCGCCTAAAATAAAAGATTTGTAAGCGCTTCTGTTGAAATTCTTATGCTGCTCTTTTATAAACTGCATTTTAATGCTTGTTACTTTGATGTTTTTATATTTATTGGAAAAATCCATTTAAAGATTTTGTAAATCCCGTAGATTCTTGTCAGAATTTGCGTATTCTTTAATACCATTTATCATAAAACTTAAATATGGCACCGATATAGTTATAAAAAGGTGGTATTAATTTTCACTAAACCAATAATATTTTTTATAACTTTAATAATGGCACTAACCTTATTGGTAGGGTGCACCGATAAGAATAACCTAATCAGGGGCATAAATATTAACCTTAATAAAGAATTGGATGCACAGGTCAATACAAAAATCCCGGTTTCTGTTCCCGTAGAAAATAATATAAGCGTGAGGATAAAAAAAGACATTCCTGTAAATGTGCCTATAAAACAAACGTTTGAGGTTCCTGTCAGGCAAGATGTTGATGTGAAAATAAACAAGATGGTGCTTGTGCCGATTGACCAGGACATTAATGTAAATGCAGTCATCCCAGTCGACACAATTGTTCCAATAGACACTATTGTAACAGCAATAGTGAATATACCGCTTGTTGGAAATGTTGAGATAGGCATACCTGTCAAAGCCAATGTTCCTGTAAGGATAAATGTGCCAATACAAAACCAGAAGGTTCATGTGGCTGATAATATAAACTTCCTATTTAACGACAAAGTGACTGCATCTATAGATGATGTCATTTATGTGCCAATCGATACCCTTCTTAAAACAAATGTTGAAGTAGATGATATCTTTTATGTGCCTGTAAGAATGAACGTTGACTCATTGATACCGATAAACCAAAAAATCCCAGTGAGAATAAACCAGACGCTAAGCATTGACAAGGGTGATATAACCTTAATTAGGTAATTTTATTAATTTGCTGATTTTCTTGATTTGTTATGAATTATGCAAGAATATTGAAATACCTCTACAGCTTAGAAAGTCCAAAAATAAAACTGGGACTTAAAAATATCCAAAATTTGCTGAATAAAATAGGCAATCCAGAAAATCAGTTAAAATGCATACATGTTGCTGGAACGAATGGAAAAGGCAGCGTTTGTGCAATGATTTTCTATACATTAAAAGAAGCTGGCTATAAAGTTGGATTGTATACAAGCCCTCATTTAAAGAAATTCAATGAAAGGATAAGAGTTAATGAGCATTTTATAACAGACAAGGAAATCGTTGATTATTTTCTCAAAATTAAGCCATTTATAACCAACCAAAGCTTTTTCGAGATAACAACCGCAATGGCTTTTCTTTACTTTAAAGAAAAAAATGTCGATTTTGCTGTTCTTGAGGTCGGATTAGGAGGAAGGCTTGATGCAACTAATGTTGTAAATCCTTTGATTTCAGTCATTACAAATATTGGATTAGAGCATACGGATCTATTGGGCAAAACAATAGAAAAGATTGCATTTGAAAAGGCAGGGATAATAAAAAATAATGTTCCTGTTATCGTAGGGGCAAAAGGAAAAGCACTAAAAGTTATCAAAAAAATTGCAAAGGGAAAAAATGCGCCATTGTTTTTAGTTAAAAGGCTTAATTATGTTAAATTCAATTACTTGAATGGAAATTTTCAACAAAAAAATAAAGATATTGCATTAACAACAATTAACATTTTTAAAAAATATACTACTATTAAAATAAATCAAAATCAGATAATTAATGGACTTAAAAAAACAAAATGGAATGGCAGACAGCAATTTATTTCTAAAAATGTTTTGGTTGATTGCGCCCATAATCCTTCTGGATTTGAAATTTTGAAGAAAGAATTAAATATGATTAAGCACAAAAAAAATATTAAAAATTTTATTTTTATTGTTGGCATTCAACAAGATAAGAATATTCCATTAATACTGAAAACAATAAAACCATTAGTATCAACAATAATATTCACAAAATCAAAAAATGAAAAAGCGGCAGAGCCAGAAAAATTATCACATATTTTCCAAAAAATTAATTCAAATAAGTTAATAAAAACTAAAATAATCAAAAATCCAAAAAAAGCATTAAATTACTCCAAAAAAATCATGAATAAACAATGCTTGGTTGTTGTGGCAGGCTCGGTTTACTTGGCTGGTGAAATTGTGTAGAAAATTGGTAAATTGTGAGCATGCCGTAATTGCGTGCAGTAAGATGTACAGGAATAGCATGTATCAGCCCCTCAGGCTCTAAGACTCTTCTAAATTTCTGTTTTGTAGCGCCATCAAAAAATATTGAATTGAATGCTACTTCTTCTCCTTTAGCCCTCCATTTCCTTATCTCCTTAACTATGTAATCGGTTGCATTTTTAAATGTGCCCCTGCTGCTGAAGCTATCCATCCTGTTTGGTACTTCATTAATCTCTGAATCTACAAAATATCTGAACCCCTCATTTGGAGTCAAAACATACAAATCACCCTTAGGAACCGATTCAAATGGCAGACTTTCCTGAAGGGCATCTTTTAATTTGGTCATCTTATGATCCAACCCGATTTTTTCAATAAAATCCTGCGGAGTGCTAATATTTCGCAAGCCGAGAATACCCATAATTACTTCGTTTAAATAGTGCTCGTTCATTTTCTGTGTGAAATTTAAGTTGTTTTTAAACCTTTCCACCATAACCTATATAAATCAGCTACCTATACAAAGCCCAGTGAGAAAATGGGTGGTGTTGGCGTTGATTTAATCGATATAAAAGGCATGTCTGATGATGCTTTGAAAGAGTTTTTGAGGAAAAATGCTATTTCTCTAACTGTTTTTGAAGCAAGAAAAGTTGTTGAGCTTATTGGAAGAAACCCAACAATTACAGAACTTTATATTTTTAATACACAATGGAGCGAGCATTCTTCTTACAAGAGCAGCAGGAGCGTGCTTAAAGCATTACTGCCAACACAAGCACCAAATGTAATTCTGGGTCCTGTTGAGGATTCTGGAATTGTAGAACTTGGATATATAAACAATGAAAGATATGGGATTGTAGTTAGCCATGAAAGCCATAACCATCCAAGCCAGGTTGTTCCTTACGAAGGAGCTGCAACTGGTGTTGGAGGCATAATAAGAGATGTTTTGTGCATGGGGGCAAAGGTAATTGCAACCGCTGACCCTTTAAGATTCGGCAATCCTAATGGCAAGAACAAAAACAAGGTTAAATACGTAGCAAATGAAGTGATTAATGGGATTGCCGGATATGGCAATGCTGTTGGAATTCCAAACATTTGCGGTGATGTTTATTTCAACGATTCTTTTGATGAAAACTGCTTAGTTAATGTTGTTTGCTTAGGAATTGTGAAAGAAAAAGACATAATTCATAGCTACGCCCCAAAAAATGCAGAAGGCTATGACATTGTGATTGTTGGCAAAGCAACTGACAACTCTGGCTTTGGCGGGGCTGCTTTTGCTTCTTTGATTTTGGATGAAAAAGACAGGGAAAGTAATCGCGGCGCTGTTCAAGTTCCTGATCCTTTCTTAAAGAATGTCATAATTAGGGCTTCTTATGCTGTTTTTGAGGAAGCGAGAAAAAAAGGCATACAGATTGGATTCAAGGACATGGGAGCAGGCGGCATAATGTGCAGCACCTCAGAGCTTTGTTCAGACTCTGACTTTGGAGCGGATATTGATTTAGATAAGGTAAATGTCTCAATTAATAATTTATTGCCCTATATAATAGCTTGCTCTGAAACTCAGGAAAGATTCACTTGGATTTGCCCGCAAGAATTTACAAAAACATTATTAAAAATCTATAATGAAGATTTTGAATTGCCACAGATTAGCTTAGGCGCTGGCGCTTTTGTAATTGGGAAAGTTACAGGACAGCAGGACTATATATTAAGGCATAATGGAAAAGTTGTTTGCAATGTTCCAATTAAAGTCGTTACGCAAGGAATTAAATATGAAAGGCAGAAAAAAGCTCCAAAAAAAAGCTTTAAAGAGCCAAATCTGAAAGAGCCAGAAGATTACAACAAAGCTTTGCTTTCTGTTTTAAAGCATCCAAATGTTGCTAGCAAGGCAAAAGCATACAAGCATTATGACACAAGCGTCATGGGCAATGCAGTTATTGAAAGCGGCTATGCTGATGCCGGTGTGATGAATGTAGTTGACAATAGTTCTTTTGGAATTGCATTAAAGACTGACTGCAATCCAAGATATTGTAGGATTGATCCATATTGGGGGGCTGTGAATGCTGTTGCTGAAAGCATGAGAAATGTAGCTGCAGTCGGAGCAATTCCAAGCGCTTTAACAGACTGCCTGAACTATGGCAATCCAGAAAAGCCTGAAGTTTTCTATGATTTTTATGAGGGGGTTAGGGGAATTGCTGATGCTGCAAAGCATTTGCATTACAAGGGAACAACTTATCCTGTGCCTGTAATTTCTGGAAATGTAAGCTTCTATAATGAATCAGCTTCAGGCAATTCAATTGACTCGAGTCCTATAATTGCATGTATTGGCGTTTTGAAAGATTACAGCAAAGCAATTACAATGAAAATTAAAAAAGAAAACTCAGCATTATTTTTGGTTGGCGAAAGAAAAGATGAATTTGGGGGGTCTGTTTATTATGACGTTAACAATGAAATCGGAGCAGTTGTGCCAATAATTGATTTTGAAAAAGAAAGAAATATGATTTATGCAGTTATTGACGCAATTAACGCAGGCTTGCTGCTTTCGTGCCATGACATATCTGATGGCGGCTTGGCAACTACAATTTCTGAGATGATTTTGGGCGGAGATGCCGATGGTGAAATTGGAGCAGAAATAAGCTTGGACTTTACAAATTTAAGAACCGATAAAGCATTATTTTCAGAAAGCTCTGGCTTTGTTTTTGAAGTTGAAGATAAAAATGTTCAAAGACTGCAAAATTTATTCAGGTTTTATAAACTGAATTTGATGAAATTGGGAAAAACAACAGGCAAAAATATTATTATCAATCACAAAAACGAAAAAATAATCAATTTGCCAATTTTAAAATTAAAAGAAGCTTGGACAAAAGGATTTGTTGAGGCGCTGGAATGATACTATTAAATAAAATAAAAACGGGTTCCAGAACCAAGTCAATGATCCCTAAGATTGATGCTCCACACCTATAAGTAATTTAGGAAATGGGGTATTTAAAGCTTATCTTAAATGATAAGTGGCAATCCAGCTCCAGCCGCACTAAAGATTAGTCAATAACTAAAATGCAATAAAAATATATTCAATAAAAATAATTCAAAAATCACGAGAGCGACTTTTGAATGTAAAGGTGTTTAAAGTAAACCGCTTTTGAGGTTTTATTGAATGTTAGGCGAGCCCGAGCGTGTGTACGAACAGCGAGGGCGAACTCAAAAGTCTGTGAGCGAAGCGAACGGATTGAAAATAGTAAAAATTTGTTATCAAACAAAAATAAAATGCCACGCAAACCAAACATAGCAGTCATTTACTTTCCAGGCAACAATTGCGAAGAGGAATCGCTAAAGGCAGTTTTAGCCTCTGGCATGGACGGCAAGATTGTAAGATGGAATGAAAGAAAAGGCATTGAAAAATATGATGGATTTGTGATTCCAGGCGGCTGGGCTTATGAAGACAGGATAAGAGCTGGAGTGATTGCAGCAAAAGACCCTATTTTCGACATCATAAGAAAAGAAGCTGAAAACGGCAAGCCTGTTTTAGGCATATGCAATGGAGCGCAAGCTTTAGTGGAATGCGGCATGATTCCTGGACTGAAAGACAAAGTTGAAATGGCATTAGCTCCTAATAAAAACCCTTTTGTAAGCGGCTATTACTGCACTTGGGTTTTTGTCAAAAATAATGAAAGCAAAGGAAGGTGCGCATTTACGAAGTTTACTGAAAAAGATGAAATGATTCCAATACCAATCGCGCATGGCGAGGGAAGATTTATAACAAAAGATAAGGAATTACTTGACAAGCTGATAAAAAACAAGCAAATTATCTTTAGATACTCGACAAAAGACGGCAAAATAGAAGATAATTTTCCAACAAACCCCAATGGCGCAATTTACAATATTGCTGCAATATGCAACAAAAAAGGAAATGTTATGGCCATCATGCCGCATCCTGAAAGAGCATCTTTCATAAGGCAATTGCCGGATATTGTTGAATTGAAAAATAAGTTTGCAGGCAATACACAAGCTATGGAAGACCCTGCTCCAGCAAGACATATATTTTATTCAATGGGAAAATATATAGAAGAAGAGATTTTGTAAAATGAAAGCCATAGTTTTACATGATAAAGGAGATGCAAGTCAATTAAAGCTTGAAGAAGTAGAAATACCAAAAATAAATGATGACGAAGTTCTTGTAAAAGTGAAAGCAGCGCCCGTAAACCATCTTGATATCTGGGTGAGAATGGGGCAATTCCCAATTGAATATCCACTAATTCCCGGATGCGAGGCATCAGGCGATATTGCCCAGCTTGGAAAAAATGTAAAAGGATTGAGGGAAAATGATAAGGTTGTTGTACTTCCAAGAATTTTCTGCGGCAAATGCGAGTATTGCAAGACAGGCAATGACAACCTATGCAAAAATGGAAAGACTTTGGGAGTAACAATCAACGGTTGCTATGCAGAATATGCCAAAGCCCCGCAGCAGAACATTTTCTTGATGAATGAAAGGATCGGCTATGAAGAAGCGGCGTCTGTGCCTGTTGCATATGGAACTGCTTACAGGGTTTTAATGAGCCTTGCAAAAATAAAGCCAAAAGAAACAGTGCTGATAACCGCAGCAGGCTCCGGTGTAGGAACAGGCGCTGTACAGATTGCAAAATTGTCTGGAGCAACTGTTATAGCAGCTGCCGGTAGCGACGAAAAGCTGGAAAAAACAAAAAATCTTGGAGCGGATTTCCTAGTTAACTATTACAGGAGCCAGAATTTTGACGAAGAAGTACGATATTTGACAAATGGCAGTGGAGTTGATGTTGTTGTAGAGCAGGTTGGCGGCAGTATTTTTGCAAAAAGCCTGAAATGCCTCAAAAAGAACGGCAGGATTGCTGTGTTCGGGGCAACCGCTGGCAGCAAGGTAGAGTTTGACATACAGCATTTTTACAAGAATAATCTTTCGATGTTCGGCTCGTCGGGAGCGACAAAAAAGGAAATCATGGAAATTTTCGATATTGTTAAAAAAGGAAAAATAAAGCCGGTAATCGACAGGACATTCCCGTTGAAAGACGCCAGCTTAGCGCATAAGTATATGGAAGAGAGAAAGAATTTTGGTAAGATTATTTTAAAACCGTGATTTTTATTTTTTAGAATAATTTAAATTTTAATGCCCTAAAAATTCAGTGACATGCGAGTGAACTCGTTTCACTCGCTCACATTCGACGGAATTTTTGGGCACCAAAATGCAAAGCATTTTTAGTGCGTTGATAAAGAAACAAAAACATTACATTGAAGTTAAGTTCACATTAAACAAAACATAAAAAATCAAATAATGAAATAATAAAAAATGCCTTCGGCGAATATTACGCTCGCTCAATGGCTTGCTATACATTAAAAATCAAATGCCAAAAACAATTGAGATGATTGTAGGATTAAAAGTGCCTGATACTACTGCAATAACTGCGCTTCAAACTCTTCAAAAAATCGGATTTAACAAAATCAAAGCTGTAAAAAGAGAAGATTACTATAAATTTGAATTTGAAGGGGACGAAGAAAAATTCAAAACTCAGATATGCAAAGTAGATATTCTGGTTAATGCCAACAAGCACGCCTATGGTTTTTCAATACCCAAAGACGGCACAACAAAAATTTTAGTAAAGAATATAAATGATGACGGAAGCGGAATTTTATCTACATTGAAAAACAGATTGGGGTTTAAAAACATAAAAAAAGTTGAGAAAGTAGTTTTGTGGAGCTTGACGATTGATGCTGATGAAAAAGAAGCAAGAAAGATTGCTGAGAATGCGGCAAAGGAGCTGTTTGTGAATGAGAATTATCAGGAATTTGAGATTTTGGGTGATTGAATGAAAAAAGCATTAATAATCTTCGGCTCAAAAAGCGATGAGAAGGTTTACAATGAAATAGCAAAAGGCTTGAAAAAGGAAAAGGTAGATTTTGAGTTGAGAGTAAGCTCTGCACATAAAACACCAGAAGATGTTGAAAAGACTTTGAAAAATGATTATGCTGTTGTGATTGCAGGGGCTGGATTGGCTGCTCATTTGCCAGGAGTTGTTGCAGCGAGGGTTTTAAGGCCTGTGATTGGAGTGCCTTGCGAAGGAAATTATGAAGGATTAGATGCTTTGCTTTCAATAGCCCAGATGCCGCCCGGAGTTCCAGTTTTGGCAGTTGGTGTCGACAAAGCTGATATGGCTGCTCAGAATTGTGCAAAAATGCTGAAGAAATATGAAAGCGTTGCAATAATCGGCGACAAAAACAATGAAGCTGTCAAAAAGGCAGTTGAAACATTAAAGAGATTCGATATTGTGCCTGTTTTCAGCGACAAGCCCAATCCTAATTCAATAAATATAAATTTTACTTATTTTGACGAACCCGTTGAAAAAAAAGATGAGCTAGTGATTTATTGCCCGCTATTGTTAGACAAAGACGACAAAGCAGAAGCTGCAATAAACTTTCTAAAGCATACAAATCATGGCTTGTGGGTTGGCTTAAATAATGGCGTGAATGCTGCAATAGCCGCAATAGAAGTTATGAATATTGACGATAAGTTTGAGGAAAAACTGATTGATTACAGAAGGGAAATTGGAAAAAAGGTTTTGGAAGCGAACAAGTAGTTATTATTTAAAATCATACAAATTTTCTTAAAGTCTGGTAGTCTTTTTTTAGTTCTATTCTTTTGATTACACCTTCTTGAGCAAAGGCTTTCTTTAGATAGCTCAATTGCTGATTTATTTCTCCAACTGTTTTTAAAGCAGCAACGCTCAGGAATTCTCCACCTTTTTCGTGTAAAAGCGTGAATAATCTTGCCACATCGCCAATATACTCTAGGAATTTTCCTGCTTCTAAGTATCCGGGTTTTTGAGGCTTAGAGCGCAAGCCATCTATTGTGGGGTATTGTTCTCCCTCAAGATAAACAGCTTTTGAAAATAAGTTTGGAACATAGCCGACTCCTGTTGGGATTGTGACCTGAATTTGACTCGCTTGATGTTTATGAACATCATCTCCCAAAGGTTCTAGCAATTCGCAGAGTGTTTTTAAATGTGCTTTAGCACTTTGTCCTGTGAAATTTTCTTGTCCCTCCACATGCTTAAATACACCGAGAACATCAGATGTGTAAGTAAAGAATTCAGTTAGTCCTAGATACCCCTTCCCACTATCCTTAAGTATATACTTTGGACTAATTAGTCCTCCTAAATTTCTAACAATATTTACTAAACCTTGCCAAGCCATTTTATTAAATCAGTAATTATCACTTAAAAGTAGTTACTTTTATATAAATCTTTTGGTTTTGTACAAATCAAAAAGAATAAATATTGGATAAGCATACAAAAATTATGTTATCCACAACTATTCTCAAAAACCAATTAAAGCACACTTTAGACAAAACATATTTCAAAAAATATTTATAGTTGATGCTAACAAATTTTATAGTTTATAAAGGGCAAGAGGTGGTTTGGTAATGGCAGAGAGGAAATTGAGGGTTTTTGTCAATGGTCTTGGTGTGATGGGAAGGGATTTTATTCGAGTTATTGAAGAGTATGGAACTAAAAATATGGAGATTGTTGGCGGTAATGATACACATCCTGGTTTTACGCCTGAAAATCTTGCAAATGGGTTAAATTTTGATACAGTTTACAGAAACTTTCGTGGATTTGTTGTGGGTATCGATAAGCCTCCAATAAGTCATAGCGATGAGGTTCTTGAATATAAGGATGGAAGTAAATCTATCGGTTTAATTCAATTTAAAACAGATGGATTGGAGAGGGTTATTGCCATTTTCAAAGAGACTAACCCAGAACGGATACCTTACAGAGAGCTTGAAGTCGATATTGTTTATGATTGTACAGGCCATTATTTATCTCGAACTCTGGCTCAGAGACATATAGATGCAGGGGCCAAACTAGTACACCTAAGTGGTCCTCCTAGCGACACGTCTATTATTCCCATAGTTATAGCTGTCAATGACAATCAAGTAGATTACGATAAAGACAAAATTTACTCTGGAGGATCTTGCACTACAACAGCTTTAGCTACTAAAGTTAAAGCACTCCATGGCGAGTTTGGTGTCAAAAGGGGTCTCATGCTAACCCACCATTCATACACTAACGATCAGGAAACACAGGACGGGTGGAGTAGGTTCCCAGAAAGGTCACGTGCAGCAGCTGAAAGCTACAAGTATTCATCTACTGGCGCAGCACGAATGGTCGGAATAGTAATTCCAGAGCTTAGGGGAAAGATTGATGGAAAGGCAATTCGAGCCACACATTTTGCGGTTTCAGCTTTAGACTTCATTGCAGAATACGAGAAGCAACCGTCTATCAAAGATGTTAATGATTTTTTGACTATGGTTGCTAGTGGCTCAAATGGACAGTATAGGGAATTTTTTAGAAGGTTAGGAATTACAGACCAAGTTGTTACTTCATCAGACCTTATTGGTAATCCTCTTTCAGTATTGGTGGAACTTAGGGCAACTAACTTTACAGATGAAGGTAAAATGGTGGGAACTAGCGGTCATTACGACAACGTAAGAATGTTTACAATGAGGCAAAAAGAGTTTATGAAAAATCACACTTACCCTTACATTAATAGTAAATAATTTATACTTATTTATTTCCCACTAATTATGCCTCATTAATCTAAAAAATAAAAATAATTTAAACCAAAAATGCTCTCCGACACAATCCTCAAAAACCAGCTAAAGCACACTTTGGATAAAACCAGCTTCAAAATCGGCAAAAAATATGAAGGAAAGGTAAGAGATAATTATATTCTGAATGACAAAAGGCTGATAATAACAACCGACAGAATTTCTGCTTTTGACAGAGTGCTTTGCAGTTTGCCATTTAAAGGGCAGGTGTTGAATCAAATTTCCACATTTTGGTTTGAAAAGACAAAAAAAATAATTCAAAACCATATAATTGATGTTCCTGACCCTAATGTAATGGTTGTCCATGAATGCAAGCCATACCCTGTTGAGATGGTTGTAAGAGGATACATAACTGGCGTCACAACAACATCAGCTTGGTACAATTACGAAAGAGGCGTTCGCAACTTTTGCGGCAACATTTTGCCAGAAGGCTTAAAGAAAAACCAGAAGTTTGACAAGCCTATAATAACTCCAACAACAAAAGCGCATAAAGGGCACGACGAGTCAATTTCAGGAGAAGAAATTGTTAAAAGAGGCTTGGTTGATGAAAAAACATATAGGAAAATGGAAAAGGCAGCCCTTGAGTTGTTTAACTTCGGCGCAAAGCTTGTTGCAAAAAACAATCTTATTCTTGTTGATACCAAGTATGAATTTGGCGATTTGAATGGCAAACTCATTCTAATTGATGAAATTCACACACCAGATTCTTCAAGATTTTGGATTAAGGACACTTACAACGATTTATTTTCAAAAGGTGAGGAGCCTCAAAAGCTTGACAAGGAATATGTGAGGCAGTGGCTTGCAAACAATGGGTTTAT
>Ga0209514_10003993_pt1 | contig 20346 bp, 22 predicted proteins | sample Subgrocontami58m_FD_187452 | JGI IMG/M metagenome (GOLD analysis project Ga0209514, IMG submission 187452) | Subsurface groundwater microbial communities from S. Glens Falls, New York, USA - GMW37 contaminated, 5.8 m (SPAdes) (version 3) | ecosystem: Environmental > Aquatic > Deep subsurface >...
CTTCAACCGATTAAAAAGCTTGCTCAATGTTCATCATGGAATGAATCCCCGAAGACGTTACCGAATGATCACAAAAATTTTTGCCGGTCGATAACGTTTCTAGCCCCACCAAATTGTCTATTAAACCCGAAATCCGAAGAAGAGAAGCAGATTCGGACAGAGCTCAAGGAGGCCCGCGAGGAATTCCAGAAGCAGATCGAGAAGGAACAGGGAAGGCTCTCAGCGTAATGAGCCAAGAGGCATTCCAGCAAACGAAAGAGGCAGCTCCGTATCGCGGAACTGCCTCTTCCCTTTTTCACTATTCGTTATTCACTCTTCACTATTCACTAGAGCCCAACAATCTCCACCTCCGTGTACTCCTGCCGGTGTCCTTTCTTTTTGCGCTGGCGGGTTTTGGAATGATACTTGAAGACAATCACCTTTTTTGATCTTGCCTGCGCTTTAACCTTTCCTTCCACTTTCGCTCCGGAAATATACGGGGCGCCGACGGCAATCTTGTCGCCATCCGCGGTCAACAGCACCTTATCAAACACGATCGTCGCGCCCGGCTCGCCCAAAAGCTTCTCCACGCGGAGCTTTGTCCCCTTTTCCACCTTATATTGCTTGCTGCCGGTTTCAATGATTGCAAATGCCATATTGATAAGAATAGTACACAAACAACCACAAAAACACAAGTGGTCCCGATTCGTTTCACTAATGTAAGATTGCCACAGCCCCGCATTGCGGGGCCTCGCAATGACGCTGCTGCGTCAGTTATTCACCACGATAAGCCCAAGCGTCGCGGCGACAAAAATCGAAAACACCAAGGTGGCTCCGGCGATGACCGCGGAAAGAAACGGGTAGCGCTTCCAAAACGCGCCGGCAAGAAACGCATTGACCGCGTTCACGGCAAGCGCCGTCGCCGCGACACCGAACACGTCTCTCCGCGTACCCAAAAAATCAATGCCGCGGAATGCGTCAAAATGCACAATAAGAAGATGCGTGACGTCATAGAACGCGTGATACGCAAACGCGCTTGCAACCGCGAGGACTCCGAAGCTAATCCCAAATATACCCAATAGCAAGCGGCGATTCATATGCATTGTAGTTTACAACACTAACATTCCGTCTCCAAACGAAAAAAACCGGAATCGTTTTGCAATGGCGCTATTATAAAGCTCCAGCAGTTTTTTTCTGCCGACGAGCGCGCCGACGAGCATCAACAAGCTTGATTGAGGTACGTGGAAATTTGTGATAAGCCCTTGCACGAATTTAAATTTGTCCCCTTCACGGATGAAAAGGCGCGTACTGCCGGAAAGCATTTTTAACTCTGGATTCCGGGTCAAGCCTGCCTGTCCGGTAGGCAGGCCCGGAATGACAACAGCCGCGGACTCCAGCGTGCGCGCGACGGTGGTGCCAACGGCGATGATAGGCCGGTCCTCGCGCTTCGCCGCGTTCAAAAAAGCCGCGGTTTTTGCATCGATCGCATACTTCTCCTCGTGCAATAATCCCTTCCGCCATTGTCCCTCCGTAAGCGGCGCGAATGTGCCGAGGTTCACATGCAGCGTCACAAACTTTACGGCGATACCGGCGCGGCGGATTTTTACGAGCAACCCGCGCGTAAAATGGAGCGACGCGGTCGGCGCGGCAACGGAACCGCGATGTTTCGCAAATACGGTTTCGTACTGCGCGCGAAGCGCTTTTCCCTTCAGTTTGGAATGTTTGATGTATGGCGGAATAGGCGCCGTGCCGTAGCGCTCCAGCACATCGTACAGTTTTACCAACGGAAACGTGGGACGGAGCAAATAATACTTGTCGTCTTTCTTCTCCACAACAAAGCCGATATTTTTTGCAACCGTGAGCACCGCGCCGGCGTGCAATTGGCGATTAGAAAATACGCGAACGCACTTCTCCATGGTCGCGAGATACAAAATTTTTACCATTCCCCCGCTTTCTTTTTTGACTGAAAGCCTGGCGGGCAACACCTTTGTTTCGTTGAACACCAACACCGCGTTTTTGGGCAAAAAACTTACGAGGTTACGGAAATGGCTGTATGATACGTTCCCTGTTTTGCGACTATAAACCAAAAGTCGCGCACTGTCGCGTGGACTCGCCGGATCCTGTGCAATGAGCTCCTCCGGCAACTCGTAATCGTATTTCTTTAATATTTGCTGGAAGTTCATAGGTGTCAGCCTGTCATTGCGAGGAGATCGCCCCAGCGACCGACGAAGCAATCTTACCTTATCGTGATAGTTCGGCAAGCTCACTACAGGGATTGCCACAGGCGCGACTGCTGTCGGCCTTCGCAATGACGAGGGCCTACATTTTCCCTTGCTTAATCTTTTTCCGAACCTCCGCCACCACAGCGTTAAAATAATGGAGGTTGTGGAACGTGAGCAGTCGCAACGCCGTAATCTCGCCGGCACGCAAGAGATGCGTGATGTAACTACGCGAATACGTGCCGCATGTCTCGCAACCGCACGACGGGTCAAGCGGCTTCCTGTCGGTCATAAAATTCATCTTCCGCATATCCAGCCGGCCGCGCGAGGTAAACGCCACACCATGCCGCGCGTAATGCGTAGGAACGGTGCAGTCAAACGTATCAACGCCTTCGCGGACAATTTTCTCAATATCTTCCAAATGTCCGATACCCAACAGATGCCTTGGCTTTGCCTCGGGTAACTCTTTCATCACCGTCCGGAGCATCGCGCCCATCGTCTTTTTATCGTCGCCAAATTCCCCGCCGATGCCGACGCCGTCAAACGGAAGCGCCCCGATGTAGGCGGCGGATTCCTGCCGCAGCTCCTTGAACTTTCCGCCCTGCACGATGCCGTAGAGCGCTTGCGTTGAACGCTTGGCGTTGAGACACACCTTTGCCCAGCGATGCGTGCGCTCCATCGCAGCGCGCGTATACGCTTCGTCCGCAATCGGCGAGGTGCACTCGTCAAACGCAAAAATAATATCGGCGCCGAGCTGTTCCTGAATTCTGATTGATTCTTTTGGCCCAATAAACACTTCTTTTCCATCAACCGGCGAACGAAAACGCACGCCGTCTTCGGTGATTCTTATTGCTTTTGGTTGATCGCCGCGCACGATTTTCTCACCCCGTTTTTCTTTGAGTATTTTTCCCGTGCCATAGTCGCGACCGAACCCCAAACTGAATACCTGATAGCCCGCGGAGTCGGTCATGATTGGCTTTGGCCACTGCATAAATGTCTGCAGCCCGCCGGATTTCTTCACCACCGCTTCACCGGGTTTCAGATGCAAGTGAAATGTGTTTGCGATAAGCAGTTGCGAATTGGTGCGCAGAACTTCGGCGGAAGTCAGCGTCTTCACCACCGCTTGTGTCGCCACAGGCACCAGCGCCGGCGTTTCCACCTCGCCATGAGGCGTTTTTAAGATACCCAAACGGGCATTGCTTTTGCTGGATTTTTTGAGGACACGGAAGGAAATCATGATGCTCTACATTATACACTTTCGTACAGGTATTGCAACGTGAACGCTGTCATTCCGGACCTGCCTACCGGACAGGCAGGCCTGCCCGCCGGCAGGCAGGCCTGCCTGTCCGGCAGGCAGGCTTGATCCGGAATCCAGTATTATTTAGCTTTGGATATTCTGGATCCTCGCTTTCGCGAGGATGACACCCCGCACTAGCCAATTGACAATTGTCGGCGCGTCAGGCATAATACTCTTCAGCACCGCGTGGCCAAGGCATGTGCCTTGGATTCATGAGCGAGAAACCAACGTTTCGGAGGACTAACGATGTTTTTGGACAAGAATTCCATCATCGACGAAGTCAAGTGGAGCCGCGGCACGAGGTCGTGCGTGGTCCCGGTTCTTCCGGGAGCTACGGTCACATTCATCGCGGACATCACCGCACGGGCGATCAACGAACTCGCCGTGCTTCGGAAGCCGCGCAGTTGGGCAGCCGACGAGGTGACGGTCCGGACCAGCTACAACAAGCAGAGCGGCTTTCTCGAGGTGAGTCTCACGCTCTAGAACCACCAATCCGCCACGGCTTCTTTTGGAGGAAACAACTCATGTCAACGCCCGAAACCGACGCAATCGAGCGCGGGAAACCCGAACAGCAGGAAACGGTGCTTCCTCCGGCCGAAACGACGGAGATGAACGGCCAACTGACAAAGGTGAACGGCGGGCTCATCTTCTTCTTCGACTGCCCCAACCTCGCCATCGCCATGAAGCGCTGCGCAGAGGCGCTCGAGACGCACCTCAAGCACAAGGACAACCGGAGAGTCACGGTTTTGTCCTCCAGCAGCAGCTTCAGGTGGAGGAAGTACATGCACCCGACCACCAACCAGGTCTTCGAAGGCCTGGTCTATCAGGTCCTCGTCGAGCTCCGCCCGAAGAACCATCGGGAGCTTGTGGAGGAAGGAATCGAGTAACCCGCAACCGGCCCCCGGGTAGCCATAGGCTACTCGGGGCCGCTCTATTTTTCATACTGTTTGTTGACGCTCGCCGTTTCCGTTGTTACGCTGTTGATAGTAACTGTTCCTAGTCGTTCGCATGTGACGGAGGTGACCGATGAATGCAGAGCATGCTTCGCCCATGTCGGAATCCGAAGTTGACGTTGAACGCATGGGGTTGGAATTGGGGGTCCCCGCGTATCGCATCCGACACGCGCTGGATCTCCCCCTCTCGCCGCTGGAGCGCATCATCGCGGAAAAGGTGCGGCACGCGAAGACAAAGGACGAGCTGTTGCGCCTGTGCGCGCTCATCAACCTCGCGAGCTCCGTCGGCTGCCGCAGCGTCCGAAAACTCGTGAAGCTCTCCGAGGGCTCACTCGAGGAAACCGTGCACATCACTCACATCCTGCCCGATCATCACCCCGAGATCCCCGCCGTGTACGCGGCGGCGATTGCCTGTGCGTCTTCGCGCGAAGAACTGCTGCAGCTGTACCCCGACCTGCCCTACGCCTCTCCGGCAAAACTCGAGTGTATCCGCAAGATGTCCGAGTCGTACCTGAATGACGCGGGCGAGGCGGACGTCGAACGCATGACCGATGATACGGGGATATACGGCTTCCGCATCCGCTGCGCGCTCAATCTTCCCATGGGAGAGGAGGAACAACCCCTCTATGAGGAAACCAAACGCGCCGCAACCCGCGACGCGCTCCTGGAGATCATATGGACGGTGGAGAACGACAGCACAACCGGACGGCTGGCAGTCCAGCGGCTCGTCAAGGAGTTCTCCCCGACATGGAATGATCTCTGGCAGCTTCGGGAGCAGATGTCCCGCTACGATCCCATGATGGCCGATGTGGATCGCGCGCTTCTCGCGCTTGCGAGAACAAAGCGCCTCCTCCGCAAACTGTTGAACATCGCTCAGCCGCATTCGGCAACAGAAAACGAGGTGATCAAAAAACTCGCCGAGTTCTTCCTGAAGCCGAAGACGGAGGAACCGATGACGAATCCCTAACATGGCAACGCACGACCCCCGAACTCACCACGAGTTCGGGGGTTGCTACATTTTAATATAGTTCGTTGACGCCCGACATTCCCCTTGTTACGCTCTGGATAGCAAGCCAACATGTAGTTTTCATTTATCGGAGGTGACCGATGACCAGACCGATTACCGACGCTGACCTGGACATCGCCAAGATGACGGCGGAAACCGGCGTCCCCGAGTACAAGATCCGCCGGGCGCTGGACCTTCCACTCTCCCCTGTTGAGGAACTCTTCGCGGGGATGCTAAACAAGGCAACTACGCCCGCCGCGATCGCGAGAATCATCCTCATCGTTGAACCGGAAACCACAGTCGGGCGGCGCGCTGTGAGAAAGTTCATCCACAAGTCGCGCACCCGCAAAGATGTTGTCCGGATCTTCAGGATAGTTCCGAGCTACCACTCGGAAATGCACCGCGCCTATGAGAAGCTCGCGGAGCTCTCCGGTAATGAAAATCCCGACCTTGAGAACAGTGCCCAGAGCGGCGACGACCCTGACACCAGTCCCGATTCCATCGGCGCCGAGGACAACGTCCGGAGCGATGCCGACTCTGACACTCGCCCCGATCCCACAGCCGCCGACAACAAACGCTGCCTTTGCGAGCTCGTGGAGGTCGCCGGCATCGTGCCCATGTTCTCCGTCGCCGAAGAACTCCTCCTCGTGAAGACGGCGAAGTTCTTCCCGGACGAGAGTTGTCCCGGCAAGGTCAACGTTTCCGGAATGGCCGAGGCAACCAACATCGCCGAGTCATCCATCCGTTCCGCGCTCAAGCTCCCGCTTCCCGAGGACGAGCAGCGCATCGCGAACCTGATGGCACAGTGCAATACGCTCCCTGATCTACTCAACCTCTCCGCGGTGATTCAATGGCGAAGCGTCCTCGGACTGCAGGCCGCGCGTCAGCACATCAACCTCTCCGGTCGCAGCGAGCTCATTGCGTTGGCAAAAGCGCTTCCGGACGACTCCCCGGCGAAATCCGAGGCGTATGCCGCACTTCTTGCGTGCTCAAAGACGCCGAAGGAAGCATGGAAGATCTACGGACTGATTCCCGCAACTCGCCCGATGGACGAAGACAAGGCCATCATCCGGCTCGCCGGGTTCTTCCTGAAGCCGACGACGGAGGAACCGAAAGCGGACGAGCCAAAGGCGGACCCCTAACACACCAACGACGCACGGCCCCGGACTCAACTTGAGTCCGGGGCCGCTCTGTTTTGTGGTCCCATCGGGATTCGAACCCGAGTTTTTCCCGTGAGAGGGGAACGTCCTAGACCAGGCTAGACGATAGGACCGTAGAGTAATCGCAAATAACGCGAATTGTTCGACTTAATAATGCGAATTAACTCTTTGCGGATTCGCGCAGCGCATCAACAACGGCATCAAGCCCAATGCCACGCGACGCCTTTATTAAAACCAAATCTCCGGATTTTAGCAAGTTTTTGATCACAGGGACGGCGTCCTTTGCGGTTGCAACGCTCACGACATTTTTCTTTGCGAGACCGGAATGCTCGGCGATGATGCGTCCTTGCTCGCCCACCGTCACAAGCACATCAAGCACTTTGCCCGCGTATTCCCCGACACTCGCGTGCGCGCCGTCGCTTGCCTCCCCTAATTCCAGCATGTCACCAAGCACGCCGATGGCGCGCTTCGGTTTTAATGACTTCACCGCGTCCAACGCCGCCTTCATGGACAGCGGTGAGGCGTTGTATGTATCGTCGATGAGGTTTGCGCCGTTCGCGCCCCGCACAATCGTCATGCGATGCTTTGCCGGAACATAATTTTTTTCAAACGATGCCGCCAAGCGCACCAAATTGCCGCCAAGCGATAATCCCGCCGCAACGCCGAAGGCAGCCGCATACGCGTGTGACTTCCCGAGCACGCCCATGAGGCGCACCGGCACAATGTTTCCACGATATTCAAGTTTAAACGTCACGCCAACCGGCCGACCGTCTTCAAGCTCCTGATTCACCACACTGGTGATGCGCACATCAGCATTAGCTTTTGTACCAACCGTCATCACGTGGGCGCGCGTGCGCTCCCGCATCGCAAGCACGTGCTTATCGTCGGCATTCAGTATGGCGACCCCGGTCGGAAGTACGGCTTCCACCAGCCGCGCTTTTTCACGCATCACATCTTCCGCGCTTTTAAAAAACTCCAGATGCGCCGGCACCTCGCCCACGGCGGTCACGAGCGCTGTCGCGGGCTTTGCGATTTCCAACAGATATTTCATATCGCCGGGCTTTTGCACGCCATACTCCAGCACAAGAATTTCGGGATACGCTGTTTTCCGGACAATACGCCAAAAACCTTGGATGACAACCTTCGGCCAAAAAAGGGCGCCCTCAATTTTTTTCCAATCACCCAACACCGCGAGTGGCGCGCCCAGCTCATTGTTAAAATTCCCGCGCGAACGGCGGACATTGACCGTGTCTTTCAGCGCCGCATATACCGCTTCCTTGGCCGATGTTTTTCCCACACTGCCGGTAATGGCAATAATCCGCGGATGATATTTCGCGATAGTCGCTTTCGCGAGGAATTTCAGGATGCCTTGTAATTGTTTAATAAAAAAATCTTTCACAATATTGTATTCCTTCGACTCCGCTCAGGAAATATTATTTGCTGAGCTTGTCGAAGCATTACCTTAATTCGTTGTTTGTGCGTCCGGCGGCACGTCATAGTACTGCAGTAAAAACTCCGCAAGCTCCCGGAACGCGGGGACAACCGTCGCGCCGGCCAAGGGTGCCCCTTCCGGCCTATCTAGTTTTATCAGAATAACAAAGCGTGGGTCAAATGCCGGGGCATACCCCGCGTACGAGTTGATGACGTCGTCGCTGTACCCGCCCTTCTTCAAATCCGCAACCTGCGCGGTTCCGGTTTTTCCGGCAACTTCATATCCGGGAATGTCCGCGATTTTTCCGCCCTTCACCGCCGTGATCATCATACGCGTGATCGCTTCCGCGGCGGACTCCGAAACTACACGCCGCACCATCTGCGGAGGCTCATCGGCAAGCATCCTCGGCTTCATGAGCACCCCGTGATTTGCCAACGCCGCAACGGCTCCAACCATTTCGAGCGGCGTCACGGAAATGCCCTGCCCGAATGACGCGGTCGCGAAATTGATTTCCCGCGCGTTACGCACGAGATTCCGTAAATTTCCTGAGAGCTCGCCGGGCAAACCGATCCCCGTTGCTTCGTTAAAACCGAAGTTGACCAGATAGTTATAGAAACGATCATCACCAAGCTTCCGCTCCGCAAACGCGGCGCCGGTGTTGATGGAGTGCGCGATAACGTCGGTCATCGTCGTTTTTCCGTACGCCTTTAAATCCCAGTTTCTGATGGTTTTCCCGTTCAGCGTCAAAAATCCGACGTCATAATACGCGGTGCCGGGCGTGACCTTCCCCGCGTCCAATGCCCCCGCCATCGTAAGAATTTTCATGATGGAGCCCGGCTCGTAGAGCGCCTGCGCCGCGGGATTCAAAAAATTTCCCAACGGAAACTTCGCGTACATATTCGGGTCAAACGTCGGGTAGCTGGCCAACGCGCGGATATTCCCCGTTTTCGGATCTTCAACGATTATGGTTCCGCCGGTTGCTTTATGTTCTTTCACCAACCGCTCCAACACCTCTTCAACCCGCGACTGAATGGGGCGATCCAGCGTGAGACGCAGATCACGCCCCGCCAAAGGCTTCTCAATTTTATCGCCCGTCACTTTTCCCGGCAACCCGGAGAGCAAGTCGTTGTACTGCGACTCAATGCCGTAGCGCCCGATTTCTTGGTTATCACTTCCGGATCCCACATACCCCAGCACCTGTGCCGCCAGACTCCCGAACTGATAATAGCGATAGTCCTCGCTTTCAACGTAGACACCTTTGACGTTCGCGTCCCGCACGCGCGCTACCTCGTCCGCGGTCGCGCGCTTCACGAGCAGCTCATACTGGTCTTTCGGTTTCTCCAGCATGGTTTTTATGGCGCCGACATCCCTCCCCAGCGCGCTCGCCAAAAGCGCACTCGCTTCCTCAATGTCTTCAATTTCTTTCGGCACCGCGTAAATCGTCGGGTACAATTTATTAATCACCGCCGGAATGCTATTCCCGTATTTATCCGTGAGGTAAATGGTACCGCGCGCGGGCGCGAGATCTCCGCCCAGCCGGTGCTGCGCTTCGGCGCGCGAGGCATAAAACTCTCCTTTCGTAATCTGTAATTTATAGAGGTTCGCGACAAGCGAGCCGTACATGCCGAACAAAAAAATAATGATGCACAGCAGTCGCGCGAATGAACTTGATGAACGGGGAGTTGGCATGGTATCACGAATACACTCAGACGTTGAGTTTATTTTATAACGATTGTTGCGCGCGCGATAGGTACCAGACCTGCTACCGCATCGCAAGAACCGGCGCACTACCCTCTTCAATATACTCGGGGCGTATAATCGGAACGAGTCCCGAAACCTCGGCGATATGCCGGAGGTTTTTCGCGTCGGTTAAGGTATAGAGCGTGTTTTTCAATTCCGCGTTTTTTACGAGCAATGCTTTATACTCCGCTTCTTTGGCGCTGATGTCGTGCGTCGCGTTTACAGTTTTGTTATAAAGCACGATGCTCCATGCCGCGACTACAAGCAACGCCAAAAGACTCATCGCGCATACGATGTTGGTCAGACGGTTTGTTCGGTTGGGCTGGATGATGGTCATTGGAGGGCAAGTAGCGTTTAGCGTTTAGCGTTTAGCGGATACGACACGGAGGCGGGACGAACTACGAACGCACCACCCGATGCGCTATTTGGCTTTACGCCCGTAACGACGACGGCGCGGAGTTTTGCCGAACGCGAACGCGGGTTTTCACGCACTTCACCATGCTCCGGCACAATCACTTTTTTGTTGATGAGCGCGAGCATGCCGGATTTCGCCATATCGCGGAATACATTTTTGACAATCCGGTCCTCGCCGGAATGGAACGTGATGACGGCGACTCTCCCCTCGGCACGGATAATTTCGGGAAGATTGCGCAATACCGACTCCAGATGCTCATATTCGTGGTTCGCGTAAATGCGGAACGCCATAAACGTGCGTGTCGCGGCGTGAATTCGCCCATGGGTGTACTGCACCGGCACGGCGCGGAGCACCGCATCGCGGAGATCAAACGTTGTTTCAATCGGCTTCCGGCGCAAGGTGTTTTTTATTTCCGCGGCGATGCGGCCCGCATAACGCTCTTCGCCGTATTTTTTGATGATGTCCGCAAGCTGTTCCTCGGAATGCGTCCGAAGTATCGCCATGACCGGCGTTGCCGCCACATCAAGCGTCATCAGCAGCGGCTCATTCACCTGGAACGAAAATCCCCTTCCCGAACTCGCCAGCTCATCGGAGGAAAGGCCGAGGTCCAGCAGCAGGCCATCGGCTTTCGGCAATTCCTCGCGCTTCAAGATTTCAGGAATATCTTTAAAATTTTTCTGCACTACAATAACTTTTAATTTTTCATGTTTCATTTTTAATTTAAACTCCTCAACGGCGCTCGCATCGGCATCTACCGCAAGCAACGTTCCACTATCACCCAATCGGTCAATCACTGCCCGCGCATGTCCCCCGCCACCAAGCGTACCGTCAATGAAAAACTCTCCCGATTTCGGGTCAAGCGCCGCAAGGACTTCATTTTTCATTACCGGTTTGTGAATCATATTTAAATCCCCATCTCTCCCAACTTCTCCGCAATTTCATCAGACGCCAATTCGGTTTTGGTGCGATACTCTTTCCATGCTCCCTCATCCCACACTTCAATGCGGTTATACACGCCGGCCACCACCGCAACTTTTGAAAGTCCCGCGTATGCGCGGAGATGTTCGGGAATGAGCACGCGACCTTGCGCGTCAAACTCCACATCGGTCGCGCCGGACATCATGAACCGCGAAAACGCGCGCGCGCCGGATTGTGAAATCGGAAGCGCCGTCACCTTTTGCGCCAGCGTCTCCCACTCTGCGGCGTTAAATATAAAAAGACATTTATCAAGCCCGCGCGTGATGATAGCGCCGTTTCCCAGCTTGCCGCGAAATTTTGCCGGCACCGCCATGCGTCCCTTCGCGTCAATATTGTGTTGATATTCGCCGATGAACATAGTGGTTGCACTCCACCTACGAAAGTACGAAATGATACGAACCTGCCTGCCGGCCCGCTTCGCCAAAGCTACAGCGAGGCGAGCAGGCAGGAATACGAAAGGACAAGGAATTGGTATTTGAGTTCTCCCCCGTTTTCTGACTTATCCCCACAGTTATCCACAATTCCCCACTACCCTTTTATACTACTCCACTTTCTGACATTGCGTCAAAATGGAAAACGGGACTGTGCAAGCACAGTCCCGTCCGCTATTTTCCTATGTTTTTTCCACTACCGCTCCGAATTATCCACAGGTAATGTTCGGAGCGGTCGCGCAACCTGCGCTATGCCGCTTTCCCCACCGCCGGATCTCTCGAACCGACGTACGCGATGATGCCGAGGATCACGCCGCACCCCATCGGAATCGCCAACTCCGGCGGAACCTCTGGGAGCTGCATGCGGAAGAGCAGAACCATGCCGGCGATAATGAGCGTTGCCACAAACCTTCCGCCGGCGCCAACCATCATTGTGACGAACGCGACGACGAAGAACGCGATCGCCCCGCTTCCGAGTCCGGACTCGTACACGGCCGCACGCGCGACGAATGCCGCCCTTCCCATGCCTGGCGTTGCCGCGAGCGCCTTGTCCCACGTGATGCGTTGCGCCTCGTCGTTCAGGTACATGAGCACCGACGAACCGACGGCGACTGCGATCCAGAGCAGCAACACCATCTTGACCGACCGCGGCGTATGCCTGCGCCGCCTACTCAACTCCCGTGCCATAACCGGCTCCTTCCGTTAAAAAGAGGAACACTGAAGCCTTCCCGATGCTGCAGAAAGGATAGCAGCTTCAACGCGAAATGTCAAATAGTTGCAAACCGTATTATTTTCATTTATATTATAAAAACTGGGCGTATAGTTTAATGGTAAAACGTTGCATTCACATTGCAAAGACTCTTGGTCCGATTCCAAGTGCGCCCACCCTTCGATAAACTCAGGGCAAGCAAATAATAAAACCCCTAAAGGGGTTTTATTATTTTGCGCATCTTGGAATCGGACGGGAGGGGCGATGGGGAACGGGCCGTCGCCTCGCCGTAGCGGGCTATGGCCACGCGAAGGCGGGAGTTCCCCAAGACGGAAATATTAAAACCGAGGGGTTTTAAAGCGCAGCCCCGCAACGCGGGGGCGAGCAGTCCGCTTCCAGTGCGCCCACATGATAACAAAACTTCCGTCCCACAACGCGGGGCGGAAGAACGAAGAGAGTAGCGGACGAAGGCGAACCACGCATTGCCGTTCCACCCGTTCGCGATCCGGTTGAGGTTGGCATTGCGCTGCGCGTCATTCCACCAGACGTTGGGAATGCGCGACTCGCCTCCAAAAAATGTACAAGGCGCCATCCGTGCCACTTACCCCATCGAATACTCTCCGGGTTGTATCGTATTCGGCATCTCGAAATCTCTTATAAAGAGATTCACTAATGCCCTAGCGCCTCGCACCGAGTATCTTCGTTTTTTGAACACATGAAGCGCACGCTTGCGTAAGCCCTGCCTGCGGCAGGCAGGCGTGACCGACCCAACTCTGGCTCATCATGGTCCGGAATTCGGCCGCCAGAAGCCTTGACCGCCGGCAGATTCGCCTACTATCCGCATATCATTATAGCACCTCCGGTGAATAAAATTGAAGAGCGCCCGCACGACATCGCTGTCGTGCGGGCGCTTACGCGTCCGAGGGCCGAGGATCCAAGGGCACGAGGGCCCAAGGATCCAAAAACCGAGGGACTACTCGCGGACGAAGGCGAACCACGCATCGCCGTCCCACCCGCGCGCGACCCGGCCGCGGTCGGCATCGCGCTGCGCGCCATTCCACCAGACGTTGGGAATGCGCGACTCGCCGTTGAAGGTACACTCCAAGAGCGAAACCACCGCCATGGGATCCACGCCCATCAGCCGATGAAGATCGGGGTACTGTTCCCCGATGGCAAACACCGTCCTAGGCGTTGCCGGAAGAAGGCGCTGCTTCTTGCTCCACACAAGTGGCACCGTGCCGTCCGCCACACCATCCTTCCAGTTCGCGAGGATGACCTGCGTGAGGCGTCGCGTACCGCCGGAGGCCGCCGGGTAGTGATCGCCGACCTTCCAGATGTCCCAATCCTTGCCGGTGTCGGGACCCGCGGCGCGCACCGCCTCCGCCCACGGCCGGGACTCGTCCACCACCGCGGTGACGATGATGACCCTGCCGTTCTTCGGCGCCACGATGCCAAGGGACATGAAGCAGGTCATGTTCCCGCCATTCTCAATGAACCGGCAGAACTTCATGCCCGCTTCCTCGTCCTCCACCACCCGCTGAGCCGCATCCGAGGGAACTGCGGCCCAGTCCACCTTTGTCCCGAGCTTCGCCATCAGCTCATGGGACTGCTTGATGCTCACCGTCTTCACGGCTCACATCCTTTCTTTGGTTTTGGGCTAACCGTTGTCTCCGGACCACCCGGGACACGGCTGACCCCTACCATGTGACACTATAGCAGTTATTTCCCCTCACGTCAACTCTCTATACTCGCCCGCAACAAAAACACTCGCCTCAGGCGAGTGTTTTTGTACCCTCTCATCACCCCTCCCTCACAAAACTGCGGGACATTGAAATGCTTCAAAAGGATTGATGCGGGGTTGCGGCGAGCATAGCAATTGCGGGTACCCCGAGGTTCGTGGCCGATATTTTCGGGAAGTCGCAGCAGCGGCTGTCCCGCAGCAGCGGGCCGGAAATATCGGCATTTAGCGAACAAGGTGGTCGCAATGATACGCGCAAACGCAACTCCGCAGCAATATCCTATTGCAGTTCCACCGTCGCGCCCGCCGTTTCCAACTTCTTCTTCAACTCTTCCGCGTCCTCTTTCTTCAATCCTTCCTTCACCACTTTCGGCGCCGCGTCCACCAAATCCTTTGCTTCCTTCAAGCCAACTCCGGTTGCTTCACGGAGCACCTTGATGACCTGAATTTTCTGCTCGCCTCCGGTTTTGAGCATGACCTTCCACGCGGTCTTCTCTTCCGCTTCGGCTACTGCGGCACCCGCGCCTGCTGCCGCGACCGGCATCGCCGCCGAAATACCAAACTTCACCTCCATCGCTTTCACGAGCTCCGAGAGTTCCATCGCGTTCAACACTTCAATCTTTGAGAGAATATCCTGAAATTTGTCCATATTGTTTTTGTTTTGTGTAATGTATTCCTTCGACTCCGGTCCGATGTCCATCGGACCTCCGCTCAGGAAATATAGTCCCTGAGTTTATCGAAGGGCAACACTATACGTTTGATTTTTCCAATTGCTCTTTTCGACTATTGAGCGCTACCATTACTTTTTTAACCGGCATCGTGAGCATCATCGCGATCTGCGCCAGGAGCACTTCACGCGACGGCAGTTTTGCAATCGTCGCGAACTGGGCGGCATCGTAAAACTTTTTCTCCGCCGCGTCGTACGCGCCCATCACCTTGAAATCAACTTTTGCCTTCTTCAAGAGATCTTTCGCGAACTTATACACGGTCCCCGCGACATCATACACCGCTTTCGGCGCGAACACGGTGCCGAGCTGACCCGGAAACTGTTTCGGATCAACCGCAACGCCCACGTCTTTCATCGCGATGTTTAAGAGCCGCTTCTTGAACACCTTGTACGTCGCGCCAAACGCGCGCAACGCGGTTTTCAAGTTCTTCACATCGGCGGTTTTGACGCCCGTAAAATCCGCGAAAATCAAGCTCTTCGCGTTTTTGAGCTCCTTCGCGCCCCGCTCAACCTGCTCTTTCTTTTGTACCTTGGTTAACATGTTACGAATGTACGAATCGTTTATGAAAATACGAATGCGTCACATTTGACCTTCCGTATCTCGCATTGATTCGTTTCTAAAAAAATAAGCGACCTTTTGAGTCGCGCAGGGATTCATCCATTAGCTACACGTTAGCCGATGAATAAATGCCATCCTCGATAGGTCTTGCGCCGCTTTATCGCGACCGCCTATTGTCTGCGGACTGTATGAAGAATATAGCAGAGGGCGGCCATGGTTGTCAAATGTGCCAATTTCTCGTATATTTAGGGCAGTAGAACCCATCTCAAAAGGAGGTTCATCATGAAACGCAGCAGCACCACACAGGGATTGCTCAGTCCACCGGAACTCACCCTGCTACTCGCCTTGGCGGAGGTGCTGATTCGGACGTCCTGCAGAAAGGATGCGGTCGCTATCGCGCTACATCCTCCGCGCTGGGTGCGCCGAAACGTCGTCAAGAAAACACCCGACGGAGCGCAGCGGCTTCTGCCCTCAACGCCCCTGCTCCGCAGAATCACAAAGCGTCTTGTCGCGACGGCAAAGCGCTTTCTCACGACCAAATCGTGGTCGCGCAAAAAGGTCGCGCGTGACGCAGGACATTACCTCACGCTGCGCGCAACACAACACGCGCCCGCCAACGAACTGCTGGCGATCCAAGCGTTTGTCAAGGCGCTCGCCTGCGTACGCAGACCTCACCGCCCGAAACCGACGTCGCGCCCGCCCGTGAGCTTCCACGGCATGGGACCCACGAGCGACGGGGTCTACATGAACCACAACGCCCGCGGGTGGTAGATTCGCCGGTCATCGACGCACAGGCCCTCGCCTCAAAATGAGGGCCTGTATATTTTCTAATCACTACGCAGTTGAGTATCAATAATGTAAAGTATTGAATGTTAACGCATTGCCGTACTTCCTACTTCCTACATCTTACGTCTTTCCGCGTCGCCACTCCTCAATTTTTTTATGATCGCCCTCCACAAGGACTTTCGGAACTTTCCACGGTTTTGCACCACGCTTTGGCGTGAAACTTTCCGGACGCGTATAGACCGGGTAGCTCCCCTTCACTTCTTCCAGTGATGCATATTTGCCGAGTACGCCCGGGATTTGGCGCGCGACGGCTTCAATAACCACTGCCGCAGGAAGCTCGCCGCCGGAAAGCACAAAGTCGCCGATAGAAATTTCTTCATCGGCAACATACTGCGCCACGCGCTCATCAACACCCTCATAGCGGCCGCAAATGAAAATCAGCTGGTCGTATTTCGCAAGCTGCCGTGCCGCGGCCGCGTCAAACGTTTTTCCACGAGTCGAAAATAAAATTACTCTTGTTTTTTTCTTAGTCCCTGAGCCTGCCTGTCCGGTAGGCAGGCTTGTCGAAGGGCTACCTTTACGTTTCGCAAATTCAACTGCCTTATAAATCGGCGCCACTTGCACCACCATCCCTGGCCCACCGCCATACGGACTGTCGTCAACTTTGTTATGCCGATCGTTCGTGAAATCACGGAGGTTGTGCGCAACAATTTTAATCAAACGCTTCTCTTGGGCACGCTTCAAAATTGACTCGCTGAAATAGGAGTCAAGAATTTTCGGGAAGATGGTGATGATATCAAATCTTGTCATGTATTAAGTATAGAGTATCAAGAAGAAAGTATTGGAAATTGAGCGTGGTCCGATGTCCAGCGGACATCGGACCACATGTCTTCGCTAACCCGCTACCGCAGCGGCGTATTCCGTATCCCTTGAGACGCCGTAGTCGCGCCTCGGCGCGGGGTTGTCGGAAGTGGCGTTGATGAGCCCGAGGAAGTTCTTGTGGTCCTCCGCCAACCGGTGCAGAGCACCCGCGACGTAGTGCCGGCCCAACCCCAACTGGTCGGAGATGAACTGCGCGTCGAACCCCCCGGTCTCCATGATGACGTCGAACTCGCGCTTCCTGATGAACTCCATGACTGCGGAGTCGATGTGGATGACGTCCGGGTTGTCCGCCGTCTTGAAGCGCAGCACGATGTGGTTCGTCGGGTCTTGCACCAGATGTTCCAGCACGCGCGCGATGGTTGCCGTTGCGTATTCATTCCCCCGCGACGCAAGCTTGCGCGCGATGAACTCCGCGTCGAACGGAACCTCGACGCCGGAGACGTTGACTTTGCCGGACCGAAATGCAGTTTCGTTCGCGGCGATGACGGCGAGCAACGGCTCGTGCAATCCCTCAAACGAAAACGCCATGGTGAGTCCTCCAAAGAAGTTGTTTTATAGCCTCCCTGTTGCTGGTGCTACAATAGCACGCCATCAAAAATAACGCAAGATTGCGCTCGGACAATAGTCGTGTTCAGTTATTCCGACATTCTTGAGAATGTTGGAATAACTGCGGATAATTTTATATGACGAAGTTCTTTATAAACGTCGCGCGGTGGGTTTCCGATGGACCGTACTTTTTTATCGCGGCGATGTGACGCTTGGTGCCGTATCCTTTGTGTATCGCAAAGCCGTACTGCGGGTAACGTTTGTGCAATGTATTCATAAATTTGTCGCGCGTGACTTTTGCGACAATGGAGGCAAGTTTGATAGCGGTAAATTTTTCGTCGCCCTTCACGATGGTGCGAGCGCGAACATTTGACATTTGACCGTTGACATTTGACTTATGCAAATACAGGCCGCCGTCGAGGAGGACTTTTATTATAGTTCCTGAGCTTGTCGAAGGACTGCTATAAGGTACGCCTTCGACAAGCTCAGGCAATAATCTATAGCAAGCGCGAGTCGCCGCAAGGTTCGCGGCTTGGGAGATGTTCAACCGCTCAATCCCCCGCGGGTACACGCGGGCAACCATAAAATGGATATCCGGCTGCTCTCTTACCCATGCCGCCCACGACTCACGCTGCAATGCGGTGAGTTGTTTAGAATCCCGCAATTCTCCTAATTCATGATTCCTGATTCGCAATTCCTTCGGCATTGCCAACGCGCACACCATAACAGGACCGGCAAGGGAACCGCGGCCGACTTCGTCTATTCCTATAGTCCACACAGAGGCGCGCATGTTTTTATTCTACATTAAAAAATCTGATGTTAGCCGAAGAAGTATTTTGTATTTTGTATTCAGTATTTAGTATGGCAGAAGAATATAGGCTCCGAAACATATCCGCAACCATACTAAATACTAGATACTCCATACCAAATACCCTGCCCCCGTGTGCTACACTGAAATTAGTGTCAGTTGACAATGAAAGGAGGTGGCAACACTTCTCGGGAGTTGGTGGGTGTCAACCGGTTTCCATTTTTCCTGTTTCCATACTACAAAGGAAGGATACTCCGATGAGTACCCGCAACCGTTTTGTACTTGCGGGGCTGGCGGCGATGCTTCTTCTCGCGTTCAGCGTGATGAAGGATCGTGCCGACAACCGCAGGTACGAGGAACTCCAGTCCAGGATGGCGGCGGAGAGTGCCGCTACGGCGCAGAGGCTCGGAGAGCTTCAGGCGAAGAACGACCAGGAATTCGCCGCATCCGACAAGAAGCACGGCGCGGACCTCGCACGGCTCGCCACGGCTGCTCTGCACGACATTGACAAGGTCCGGCAGGATGCCGAGGCGGGGCTCCAGGCAGCCACGAAGGAATCGGAGCAGCGACTCGACGCCCTGAAGGGTGAGAACGCTGCGCTGCATTCCCAAATGACCGCGCTGGAATCCGCGCAGAAGACCGCGGTCACCGGCCCTTCGAACGAGAGCGCGCCGGATCTCACGGAGATCTGGAAGAACGCCGAAGGCGTCGTGCACGTGGACATCTACAGCTCGTTCATTGAGTCGATGTTCGCGTTCACGGACAAGGGCTTCGAGATGAAGCGCTTCCAGATTGACGGACTCGTCGCTCATCTCACTGCGTTCGTGCTGGAGCCCCAGGCGGACGGGTCGGACGGCGACTACCAGTACCTGGCGTCCGCGGGACACATCCACGACGCCTCGATACCGATCAAGGAGCTGTGGTGCTCGTTCCGCGACGGCCTAAACCTTCCGTCGGAGAAGCTGGAGCTCGTGGGCTACGATCATCGCTACGACCTTTCACTCCTCCGTTTCCGCAAGGGCTATCGGTTCCCGGGCAAGGCACTGCGGCTCGGGTGCTCAGATTCCCTGCAGCCGGGCGACAAGGTCGTCGCGCTGGGCTGCCCGCTCTCGGCGGAGTTCGTCATCACCGAAGGCGAAGTGATGGACACGACCCATGTCGGCGTCACGAAGGGTGTCAGCTCGCAGCCGCAGCTCATCGTGCACTGCGCGCAGATCACCTTCGGGAACTCCGGCGGTCCGCTCATCCTGAAGCGTACGGGCGAGGTTGTGGGCGTGAATGTCATGCTGGAAGATTCGCCCGGCGGCTACTTCATGGCAACCCCGTCGAGCGACCTCAAGACCATGTACGCGCGTCTTCGGTCGGCGCACGGTCTGGAAGTGAAGCACTCCCAGCTGGAACATGCGGCGTTCGAAAACTCGTGGCGCATGAACCCCAACGACTGGAGGGACATCGGTGTCCCGGCCGTCACCGACCGCTGCGTGGTCGTGACGGAGGTCATGAAGGACTCGGTCGCCGACAAGTCCGGTCTCAAGGCGGGCGACATCGTGCTCTCGTGGAACGACGCCATCCCCAAGGACGAGGCGGATCTCTGGCGAATGATCACGAACATCGTGCCCGGCACGGCTGTCGGAACGATGAAGGTGCAGCGTGGTACGGAGACGAAGGATGTGAGGATCGCACTCGGCATCTTCAAGGGCCAGGTCTTTGTCCACAAGCGCTACAAGGTCACGGAGCTGAAGTAGCGCGACAAGAGAACATATCTGGCTACGCCAGACTTACGCGACACGCCGCAGGCACTTTGTGCCTGTGGCGTGTTTCGTTTTATACACAAACACCCCCTCTGCCGATTGGGGTTTAATAGACAATTTGGTGGGGCTAGAAACGTTATCGACCGGCAAAAATTTTTGTGATCATTCGGTAACGTCTTCGGGGATTCATTCCATGATGAACATTGAGCAAGCTTTTTAATCGGTTGAAG
>Ga0209514_10003997_pt1 | contig 20339 bp, 24 predicted proteins | sample Subgrocontami58m_FD_187452 | JGI IMG/M metagenome (GOLD analysis project Ga0209514, IMG submission 187452) | Subsurface groundwater microbial communities from S. Glens Falls, New York, USA - GMW37 contaminated, 5.8 m (SPAdes) (version 3) | ecosystem: Environmental > Aquatic > Deep subsurface >...
TTTACGCAGTTGGAGCAAAGGCGTCTGGGAATTTTGTATTGCAGAGAAGTGTTGGAGATGCAAGCGGACCTTATACTATTGTCCAGACGATTTCTCCTGGAACAGCTGGTAGTTTCAATGACCGAGAGGCGTATACTAATAACTGGAAAAACGTCTTCTACCGCCTTGTGCCTGAAAACAGAGTACAACCAGCATCTTCGGGGAAACCAGTTTTACTAGAGAATAAAGTTGGGCTCTAAAGAGAATTCCTAACATTTGTGCATCTCACCTTTCACTTCACTTTCTTCGTAGTAATCTGCGAGGTATTGCACTCGGTTTTAGATTTATATACTCTCTTTTAATAGAGGCTTTGCCTATTTTGTAGTTTGTGAGATAATTTATGTATGTTCCGACTTTAGATAAATATATAAATACATTCTTCTTAAAGATTATAAGTTAACATGGTTAAAGAATATTCAAGTTCAACAAAAAAAAGGAGAGTGCTCAGGTTCGCAGATACAATTGAGAATGCTTCTTATTTCTTTGGTGAAGACTCAAGCTTATACGATGTATCTGGAGCAGCAGTATCCTGCTTCTCCTGTGGTGGGAAATGTTATGGATGTAAGGGCGGTTCATCTAAGTCTTTTGAAAGGATAACAAAATCAGGTCTAGAACCAAAAACAGTTTAGTTATTTACTTTGAGGTGAATTTATATTATGAATACCTCAAAAATTTTGGAAAGATTAAAATCGTTTAGTAGGAAAAGTAATTCAGTAGGTAGTTTAGTGAAATCCGTTTCATTTACAGATGAGCCAAAATTTAAACAATGGTTCTGTAGACCAAAATCTTCTAATTCTGGTTTGAGTGAAGAACAATACGGTAGCGGAATATCCACTAAAGAAAGTCTTGCGCAATTAAAGGCACTGGCAGAATCAGTAGAGAGGTATTGTTCTTCAGTTGTATCTCAAGTAACGATAAGTGGCTCTTTCAAAGAACTTAAAAGAAGAAATCCTGTAGATCCTGAAAAATTCCTAAATTTCTCTGAAGATATTATGGGAATGACTCGATCAGAATATGGAAGTTATCTTAGAGAATTTCAATTAGACTGGGTAGAGGGATTAGATGAAAGAAGAATGCAAAAAGTAATTATTCCAGCGCAAATAGTTTACTCCCCATATGATTTTAAAGGCGAACCTATAATAAGGATTCCAATTAGTACTGGGGCTGCATTTGGACCAAACTTTTCATTTGCCAGAGAAAGAGGACTTTTAGAAATAGTAGAAAGAGATAGTTTCTCAATAGCATGGCTCACAAAAAGAAAATTTCCCAAGATCGAACTAAAAAAGAAAGACCTTAAAGAACTGGAATCTTACTTTAATAGATATGCTCTAGAAATTTCCACTTTTGATATAACTACAGATCTTGATATCCCTTCAGTAATGGCGATAATTATAGATCGTACAGGAATAGGGCCAGCAGTTTCGGTAGGCTTAAAATCGAGCACAACCATTGAAGAGGCCATAAGAGGCGCAATGTTAGAAGCACAGCACGTTAGAGGATGGATAAGATTTTCCTATATGGCGGAAGGGGCACCATTATTAAGCAAAGCAAGTAAAATAAATGGATTAAAAGAAAGAGGATATTATTGGTACAAGTTAGATCGTATTAAAGATCTTAATTTTTTCTTAGAGAATGACCTTGAATGTGCACAGACAATAAAACGCCCAAAAATTTATTCTGTACGCGCGCGCCTATTAAATAAAGGATATGAAATTTATACAGTGGATCTATCCAATAATGATGTGAGAAGAAAAGGATTTTCAGTAGTGAAAAGTATTGTGCCTCAATGCCATCCCCTCTGTTTAGACGAGGATTATCCTTATTATGCTGGAGAAAGACTGAGCAGATATACTGACGGTAAACTAAATACGATGCCGCATCCTTTTATATAATGCTAAAAATTACAAAGAGATATTATTCTGCTACAAAATATTCGCAAAAACAGGAATTGCCTAAAGAAGGAGAGATTCCTTTAAGTTGGAGAAGAATATTCTATAAATCTTATTCTCGTTTGGCTTCTAAGAAATTATCTCCAACCGAACCTGAAAAAGATTTCTCCTTGGAAGGGATAATGCATCAAAGAGAAACTACCAGGAAATTTAGTGAAAATCCTCTTTCATTTGCGAACGTTTCAAATCTTTTAGTTCATTCAGCAGGAATTTCATTATTTTATAAAGCCAGAGAAAAAAGAGTATATCCTTCAGCAGGAGCAAGATACCCTATAGAAATGTATTTTGTAAGTAATAATATAGAAGAGTTAGACAAGGGAATTTATCATTATAATATTAAAAGAAATTCTGTAGAAAGATTATTAGAAAGCGTAAAATGTGAACAAATCAAGGAAATAATTATTCAGCCTGATTTAAGAATTCCTCCAGCACTATTTATACTGACTGCTGTTCTAAGTAGATCGGATATTAAGTATGGAGAAAATGCATACCGATTCGCACTAATAGAATCAGGGCATATAGGGCAAAATATTTATTTATTATGCGAAAAATATGGATTGGGCTGTTGTGCAATCGGAGGATTTGACAACGATATTTTGTCAAAGATAATCGATCTTACTGAAGAAGAGATACCGTTATATCTAATTGGGGTAGGTAACAAACCTTGAGAAATATATCTCTAAATATTCCCCATATAACTCAAATAGGAGATGAATGCGCGCCAGCTTCTTTTGTAAGCGTAATGAGTTATTTTGGCTCAACTATTGACTTAGAAGCGTTGATAAAAAAATCTTCGAAGAGTTGTAAATTTAGGGATTGGGATTATATACTAGGCACATTAGCTCTAAAAGAAGGATTTGACGTAACGGTACATTCAAGGTCCCTATTAATATTTGATTCTACATGGTTTAAGTTAGAAAGAATCAATCTGATGAGAAATCTCAGAAATCAAAGAAGTTATCTAGAAGAAATATCAAAAAGTCTTCCAGGATTTAAGAGACTTGAAATTGAAGCAAAATGTGCTTACAAATTTTTAGATTCTGGAGGAAAAATAGACTTTTCACCTATTTCTAAAAACCTCATTACAGGATATCTTAAGCAGAATCTTCCAGTTATCGCGACATTTACATCGCAATTGATATTCGGGATTCCGAAAGAAACTTCTATTTCCAAAGACCCAATTAGAGGAGAACCTTGGAAACATACAGTCGTAATTAAGGGATATAGGGGAGATAGTTTTTTTGTATCCGATCCTGCAAGAAAAGGAAGTACTAAAGAATATCCATTGCAAAAAGATCTATTACTAGATGGAATAATAAGATATGATAGCAACTTAGTAGTCATCAGTCCTTAATATGTTCTCTTAATTCACTTATTATTTTTTTACTTTCCTCTTTAGCTACTATATCCCAAGCTAATTTATAATCTGGATAATATTCGTTTGCAGCTATCTCTTTTTCAAATCTTTCTTTATCAAATAACCTATCAAAAATTTCTTTATGAATTGCATGAACTGGTACATGGAGGGCAGTATTTTGAGAATAATTTTTGTATTTTGAATTAATATAACTCAAATAATCTCCTAGCTTATCCGAATTTTGAGTTAAAAAGATATGAATTAGCTCATGAATAAGCATATCAATAAATCTCTCTTTACTTAATTCATAAGTTTTATCATCTGCCTTAAACTTTATAGGAATAGTTAGTGGATCAGAAATCGGTCCAAATGAACTAATTTCTAAAACATAGCAGGTTAGTGTTTTATCTCTCCAATTTAATCCAGTAGAACTTTCCATAATCTTAAATATCTTACCTTCTATATTTTTCCAATCTTTCTCTATGTCCTCTATAAATTCATTTACAAATTTCTCACTTTTACTTCGGTCATAAGAGAATTTTGGAGGCAAATGCATTTCTTCTTGATATATAAATGACCATCTAAATGCAACTCTTTTCTTCATAAGAAAAAAAACCTTTTCTACTTATTAAATCTTGTGAAATTAAAGAAAAGCTTATTAACTTTGAAAATTTGAAAGAAATATGAACTTTGATCAAAAAATTGCTACGTATCGAGAATTGAAAATTCAAGAGCAGTACCGTACAATGTATGAACTTCAAATCCATGATTATCAGCATATTCCAGCGCACCCTTTCTCAGGTGTCTCTGCGCGTCTCTCATGCCTCCATCCTTCTTCGATTCCGAAAAGAAGGAATGTAGAAGATATTGTAACAATTGTGCCTGCACCTACCACTTCACCTGAATCCTCTTCACGTTCTACGATTAAAGGCGATAATTCCTACGTGAGCACTAAGTGAACACCAAACATATCTCGTTGAGTGATAAATAATTATTCTGATGTTGCAATGAAAGGCGTGCCGAATGTATTCTATCGTCTTGTGCCTGAAAGCAACATACAACCAGCGTCTTCGGGAAAACCAGCTTTATTAGAAAATAAAATAGGGCAATAAGAAAGAGAAACTGCTGTGAGCGCACTAAAAAAGAGCGTATTTCTTAGAAACTATCAGATCAAAGTTCATGGAGCGTGCACACCTATTTTCCAACAGAGCGAATGATAAACTCAAACGGTAACGAGAGTTTGATTGTCTCGAGGCTTTTTGAGCGTTCCTTAAAGTTAAAAATGGCGATTCCCTTTATTTCTTCTGTTGTTTTATCAATAATTCTAAAAATTCCTTTGCCGAGGTTGTCAAAACTACAGCCCCCGATATCACCTGCAGTTATCTCTAAGAAATCACCTTCCTCATCATAATATACATTTAATTCTTTTTCCATGGTCTTCCTGTAATCCTGTTTGTGAAAAAGGATGTTATGATAAAGCCATTTCCGTTTAAATACTTAACTGCAACGAGAAGGTAACGCTCTGCCGGATCGCGCTCTTTATATTCGCGATAAAAATAAATGACGTTCTCTTTTTCTTCTTCAACGCGAATCGTCAGTGGTTCTTTCAATGTGTGCCCTATTTCCTCACGATACTCATGCATGTGCGAATGGCAAAGAACGTGTTTGAGGCGTTCGTGCGAGAAGCGTATTTCTCTTCCTGTTTTATCTTTTACTATAAAAATATCCATACTTCATTTAAGATGTTGAGAGTTATAAATCTCTCTTTTCTTCGCTGACGCGACAGACTTGTGGCAGAATGTTTACACTAATCGCATCAGCGCGGAGAATCCTCATGGTTCGATTAATTTTGTAGATAGTGCTGCCAAAGGTGCGCCAGCAGTTTTTTACCGCGTTGTTTCTCCAGAGACAGCAAAGCAGAGTGGGATAAGCACAGCGAACTTTATACCTTCTTCACTAGAGAATAAAACGGGGCAATAAGGAAAGAGAAACAGTAATGATTACCATAATGGCTTTCCATTTCTAACAATATCTTTTATAAGAGGATCGTGTTGTTTCATATCTTTTTCATGAAAGAAGTGGAGTTCAATTATTTTACTGTGCCTTCTTCCTATCTTTTCTGTTTCTTTTCGTAGCTTTTTTTCAATACTAGAGACATTTTTTATAGAATCTTTAAGGATTATTGAAATATCAATGTCTGATTTATCTGTGTGAATTAGTTTTGCGTAACTGCCGAATAGAATAGTTTGTGCTATACTTTTCTCACGTGCAACTTTTTCACTTATTTCCACAATAATGTTAAAGATAGCATGGGAGAGATGAAATTCATCATATTCTTTTTTTATTTCGTTCAAGATGAGCTGCATATCTTGATTTTCAAGATTAAGGTTATAGATATTTCTTTTTTCTTTGAGAATTTTAAGAGCGCAAAGTTTGTTAAGGTTAGTGTCCAAGGGGACATTGTTCATACCTGTTTTCTCTTTGAGTTCCTTTCTTCTGTATCTGCTTCCAGGGCTGATGAGAAAATATGAGATAATCCTTATGAGATTTTTGTCAAATAGGTTTGCTTTCATTTTTGCCACCTTCATTCTTCTCGATAATCAATTTATTTATCTTTTCAAGATACGTATCCACAACATCGCGTAAAAACTGCGCAGCTTTCTCTTTATATTTTAATTTCATAAATTCTGAACCAGTATAATACTGCGCTTTTACACGTTCTTCTTTTGCTTCCGCAAGGTCATTTGCCATCCTGATAAACTCTCCATATCCTTGTTCAAGAAGCCTTAGAATTTCATCGTTCGCGCTTATTCTTTTTATGAGTTCAATCGTTGTTTTGTGTACTTTTAGTTCAACTTTTATGAAAAAACGCTTCGCGAGAAAGAGCTTCGTGGCGTCGTGCATCGCATAGTATCCCGATATAATGCTCCATCGTGGAAAACTTTCCTTTACTGCTTCTACATGTCTGCGATTTTCCTTGAAAGTATTTTCAAAGAAATTGAGGTGCCTAGCAAGCTCAGTCTCCACAATTTTTGTTATAGTTCCATTTTTGAGATAGTGTTCTATGTCATTTATCTTCATATAAATACCTTAATTTTGGTATTTATATACTTTTCTATTGAATATCTTACCTAAAAATAGGTATTATTTATACTAGATATATACTAGTTTCAATGACTGAGAAGCGTACACAAATAATTGGAAGAGTGTATTCTATCGTCTTGTGCCTGAAAATGGCGTACAGCCGGCATCTTCAGGAAAACCGGCTTCGTTAGAGAGTAAGACGGGGCAATAGAGAAAGAGAATCCCCGATGAGCGCACTAAAAAAGAGGTAATCTTTAGAATGCATCTGACCAGAGTTCATGGAGTGTGTGGCGAACGTGATGCTTTTTAAGCATGTCAAGCACGGGCTTGCGCTGTTCCATAGGGACGAGAAGTAGCGCCTTGCCTATTTTTTTCCCTCCGCATTCAGCTAGCAGACCAGGCGAGCGGTATATTTTCTTCCCTACTTTTTGCGTGTAGCCATAGAGCGCGCGCCAGAGCTTCACTTGTTTTGCGATCTTCTTGTTTTTTACATCTAACGTAAGCAGAAGATAGTATGTTGTATGTTTTGGCAATTCACTATATTTACCATAAAGCAATATTCCCGAGCTAATGACTTCTCGTTTCAATTGCCATTTGTCAAGGTTTCCTACTTTGAGAGAGAGTTCATTCGTAGCTCCTTTGTGCTTCCAGAGCTTTTGTGCCTGCGATGCTTGATATAGTGCCAGTTGTCCCATTATTTCTTTCTCTATGTTTTCAGGAGCATCAATGAAGAGGTCAATGTCACTTTCTTCTGTTGTATCGCCACGCGCGACCGAGCCGAACAGAATGATTTTATTTATTTTATCTCCGACAACACTGTCCACTATAAATGACGCAAAGTTCATGGCATAGGCGATGAGCGATTTTTTGTACATCATGAGGTGAGGTCTTTGATTTCTTTTTCAAGTGCTTCGAAGAGATTAATCGCTTCCTGCGCTTTTTCCTCTGGTTTCTGCCCACCATATGAGAGTTTTTCACAGAGCAATTCGAGCGCTACCATTTTGTCTATAATCTTTTCTTTATCAAGAAATTCAGGCAATCGTTGGTAAACTTTTTTTGATTTGAACCATGCATGGTTGAGTTGGAATCCTTCTTCAACTTTCTTGTTTTTATGTAAGTACGCCGAGAGCAATTCAACAATAGCTTTCGAGGCATTGTCGCCTATAATTCTCTGGGATTTCTCGATACCTCTAACTTCCATTGCCCATTTATAGATTGTTTCTTTCCGTTCGTTAAATGCCGCAAGGTGCGTTTCATATTTCATCCGATTCTTTATGTATGTACCTATATAAACATTCTGTTAGTTACTGACATATGTAAGTAACGCCATCTTTTTTATGTAAGTTACAAACATAATCTGAGTGTTCCAACGCGAGGTAATTTTGTTTTGCAGCGTTCTACTAAAGATGCGAGCGGACCTTACACTACTGTAAAAACGATTTCACCAGGAATAGCGGGTAGTTTCAATGATCGTGAAGCGTGGACCAATGAATGGTCAAGTGTATTCTACCGTCTTGTGCCTGAAAATGGCGTACAACCAGCATCTTTGGGAGCGCAATCGTCCTCGCTGTTGGAGAATAAAACTGGACAATAATACATGTGTGTGAGTTACCACAAAGTTTTTCCTTTTCTGGCGATGTTTTTCGTTTGAGTGAGATTTAAATACATTCATTTTGCTTATTTCTATATGATTTGGAATTTTTACGACTTTATGCAGGAGACATTCGGAAAGACATGGCGAGCAGGAGCTTTCGCGTTTGCTTCTTTGGCAAGTGTTGTTACGGCGCCTTGCGCTGAAAATAATCAAGAGGCGAAGCCTGTTGGAGTTTATTTACATCAGCGCATTCTTGACAATCGTGGCAGGGAGACAAGGGATTTGTATGCGAACCAAACTTACACTAATGAGGTTCGTGTTGCTATTCCTAGCCGATTGTCAAGCGAAGAAAGTATTGCAGGGATTAGATTTAATTTGCGCGCATCACCTAACGTACATACATTTTCAACTGTACAAGAGCGACCCTCATATGGCACAAACGATATTTTCTGGGGGAAGAGCTTTTCTGAGAATACCGTTAGACATTTTGGTGGAGAGAGTGTCCGTATGATAGATATTACAAGTGGCGCGACAGGCATTGTTTCGGGAACAAATGTTGTTGCTCAATATGGTTTTAGAGTCGATACTACTGCTCAATATGCAATTACTGATTTTATTATTGAAGGAGCATGGGTGAAGCATTCTAACGGGATGGAAAGCAAGGCGCGGGAAAGAAATCTGAAGGCGGTCAGTGTTTCTCAAACGTATCCTGCTCCTGTGACTGTTGTTGAGCGTGTAGATGGAAATGACCATACTTACCCTAACGGGGAAGGAGTTGAGTTTTATTTCAGCGTGCGGAATCAAAGAGTACTCCTTGAGATGAGCCCTGATTTGGAGAACTGGACAGTGTTTTACTCGAATTTGGAGACTTGTCCTTCTTTTACTCTGAAAGCTATTGATTTAAGCTCTGACCCTTTACAGTTCTTTAGAATACGACCCTGATATTCTGCCGTGAGACATTGAGTATGAGCTCTTGACGAAAGTTGTTTCAATCTACTACTACGCTTATAGTGAACGGCGTAAATAATTATTAGTATATAAAGTATATCGAAGTTAGTGCGCAATTGGACACGCAATTTTTGCGGCTGCGTGTCTTATTACACTTGCGCGTAGAACGCGCTTTGCGTACTAACTTGTCAAATAGTACGTCGTTCCCTTGATACCTAACGCCCAAACAAGAAAAAATTAAGGTCGTTAGGTATAAAAACATCTTTTATCTTTAGAGAAGATGGCAGAACATCATTTTCAGGCAGGAGATAAAGTACGATTGAGACTGGCAAGTGAGGAAATTGATGGCATTGCTTTGGAGAGTCACGATTCAAGTATTGTATTGTTAAAACTAGAATCAGGATATAACATTGGGATTCCGAGTGAGAATATTCTTGCAAGCAGAGTTCTGAAGAAAGGAGCGAGTTTTGAGCGTACGGAGAAAAAAGAGAGTGCAAGGTCTGAAGGGAAGAATGGTTTGCCTGTACTTGGTTTAGTTATGACTGGAGGAACAATTGCAGCTAAGCTGGATCCGCGGCGTGGAGGAGTTTCATGGCTGACAGATGTTGATGAATTTGCACGCTTTTATCCTGAAGTTTTTCAGATTGCAAATGTGAAAAAAATTGATGTGCCTTTCATGATGGCTTCAGAGGCAATGTCGAGCGAGAGTTGGATTAAAATTGCAGAGGTAGTTAAGAAGATGCTTGATGATCCTGAAATTCAGGGAGTGATTGTAACGCACGGAACAGATACACTGCATTATACTGCTGCTGCGCTTTCATTTTTTTTGGGGAAATTGACTAAACCGGTTGTGCTTACTTATAGTCAGAGAAGCATAGATAGAGCAAGCAGTGATGCTCATCTGAATCTTGAATGTGCTGCCCGTGCGGCATTGAGCGATGCTGCTGAAGTCATGCTTGTAGGACATGCAACTCTTAATGATGATTATTGCTTTGCACTTCGCGGAACTAAAGTGCGGAAGATGCACAGCTCGCGGAGAGATGCTTTCCAGCCAATTAACTCTGAACCGCTTGCGAAAGTATGGTCTGATAAAATTGAGTTTCTTGGCAGTTATCAAAAGAAGAAATCAGGAGTGAGTGAGCTTGACACTTCTTTTTCCGATAAAGTTGCTCTAGTTAAGTTCTATCCGGGGCAGGATCCGGCTATTCTTGATTTTTATGCTTTGAAATACAAAGGCATTGTTGTTGAAGCTTCTGGTCTTGGGCATTTGCCCTCAAATGAGGCTGCGCACAATTGGATTCCTAAGCTTAAGAAGCATATTCGCTCAGGATTTGTCGTATGCGCAGCAAGCCAGACTTTATATGGGCGATTAGATCCTTACGTTTATTCTAATGGAAGAGATTTGCTGGATGCAGGAGTTATATTCTTGGAAGATATGCTTGCAGAGACAGCGCTGGTAAAATTAGGATGGGTCTTAGGACATTACGGCTGGAAAGCGAATGTTCGGGAAAAGATGTTGGAGAATGTTGCTGGAGAGTTGAATCCGCGACTGACAGTTTAATTCTACAGTGCAATATTATTTTTAAACATCTTTTTCTGTTGGAATATTATTATGAGTTCACAAAAAGTGCTTGTTGTTGGAGGTGGTCCTGCAGGGTGCGCTACTGCACTTACTTTGCTTAAAAATGGCATTGAAACAGAAGTCTACGAACTTGGAAATAAATATCGTGAAAAGGCTTGCGGCGATTGTCTAGCCGCAGATGCACAACAGGCATTACGCTCACTTAATGTTTTTGACAAAATCTGTCTTCAATCTCTTGTCCTTCCCACGTTGACCTTTATGAACCAAGCAACACACTTTTCTCTTCAGAGCGATTTATACTCTCTCCAGCGTTCTGTTTTTGATCAAATTCTTCGAGATGAAGTTATTACCTGGGGAGGTAAAGTTTATTATGGTAAAAGAATCCAAGATATTTCTATTTCTCCAACCGGCGTCGTTCTTGAAGATAGTAAGGGGGAGAAGGCTAACGGTGATTGTGTCGTCTTAGCCACTGGTGCAAGTAATTCTCTTGCTCAGAAGGTTGGCTTTCAGTTTACTCCTCATGATATTGTGGCTTTTCGATTATATGCAGATAATACTCCTAAAATCAAATCATACACTGTTTGGTTTGATAAATCTCTTTCTGAAGGATATGGATGGCTTTTTCCAGTACCTGGAGGAAAACTGAACATTGGTCTTGGCTTTATTGAAAAGTATCATGCTTTTCATGCTACCATTTCATCGCTCAAAGATAGCTTTTTTAAAACTCTCAGAGAAAAATATAACCTTACTGGACTAGAATCTATGAGAACTCTTGGCGGACTTTTACGTACTGGTTTGCGTAGATCTTCTGCAATAAAAGATAGAGTTCTGCTTGTTGGAGAACTGGTAAATACAACATATGCCTTGACTGGAGAAGGCATTGGTAAAGCATTACAAAGCGGTATTATCGCAGGAGAAGTAATTGCTAAAGCATTACCAGATTATTCTGCTTCATCATTACAGGCATATGACGAACGTATTAGAAAAGATTTTACATCAATCTATGATGGATATAATCAAGCTGCATCTTTTTTAAGTAATTCGCTCTCTACTTCTTTTTCTATGTTTCTCTTTGCTCATTCGAATAAACTTAGATCCCGATTGGAAGCTATTTTACAAGAGCGCGCTGATCCGCGCGATTGTCTCTCGTTATCAGGAATAGCTAAGACGCTTATCTTTCCTGCGACTGATTATTCGTAACGTAAGGATTTAATCTTTTTGATGAGTAGTGGTCTCTTGTAACAACTTCTCCAGTTTCTTAATAACAATGTCCCATGCAAACTGCTTGACAGAAGCGCGCGCTGTGTTTTGGAGTATCTTTGCTTTGGAGATAGGAAGAGAGAAGGTTTTATCGAGCGCCGCTGCAAGTGCCTGAGCGTTGCCGATAGGAAACAGAAATCCATTCTCTCCTTGATGAATAAGCTCTCTCGCGCCGAGATTGTCGGAGGCTATGACTAGCTTCTTTCTGGACATGGCTTCAATCAGGGATTGAGGCATGCCTTCACGTTTTGAGGGAAGAACGAAAACATGGGCACTGTCGAGTTTTGAGATTTTTTTCTTAAGATTATAGATTGCTGGAGTGAATGAAACTCTGGATTCGAGGCGCAAAGAAGCAATAAGAGACTTTAGTTTTGCAAGATATTCTTGTTCAGCAGGACCTGCGAGTTCTAGGGAGATAGACTTGTTTTTTATTAGAGAAAGAGCATGGATTACTGTTTCAAGATCTTTGACTGGAGAAAGGCGTCCGAAATAAATTATTTTTCTAGGGGATTCATGAGCAGGTTTTTGAGTGAAGAAGAGAGAAGGGATACCGTTGGGAATGTAAGCAATTTTTTCTTTTGGTATGCCGAGACGATGGAGGTACGGAAGCTCCCAGTGCGTGATTGCGATTATCTTCGAGAATTGTTTAAGAGTTTTTGGAGCGATGAAATAGTCATAGATTTTTATTGCGAGCGAGCTGACTAATGAGCGTTGTTCATTGCCTGTGTTGAATGGGGCGTGTGTGACAAGAAAGCATGGGATTTCTAGCTTATTTGCGATATGCAGGGTGCTTGTTGTGTGCGTATGCCTGAATGCATGCGAGATGATTATGTCTGGTTTCAAGAGAAGCAATTCTCTTTTGAAGTGCCAGTAGGTGAAACTTTCACCACCTAGTTTTTTTGCGGGAAATCTGCGGATAAATATACGACCTCTACGTTCTTCTGCTGGAGCGTACTCATTAGGTTTGCCTTTGACATGATTTGTTGAGAAGATAGTCACTTCGTGACCATGTTTAGCTAGAATGTCTGCTTCTTGTAAGACACGAGAACTGACACCACAGATGCCTGCAGTGTATGTGGTTACCTCAAGAATCTTGAGTCTTCGATTCTTGACGGCGCTCAAAAACCTCGACCCATGATTAAGGGTTTTTGACGTTTCAAGAATTCTCATATATACCAATAAACAAATGACTTTAAATGTTTTATGAATCCTTCCTTACCATACCTGTTTCAAAAAGAAGTATGGAAATATTTAAAAGAACATCAAGACGCAGTTTCTTGTGGGAGTTGTTATTGATATTATTAGTGGACCAAGGGGAAGTAATCCTGGTGGTACTTGTAAGGTTCACTCACTAGGGTCTTCGTTTGAAGGATACTTTAAGTATTGTTATGGTATGCGCATTCAGGGAGTAAGCTCCTTTTTTGCTAGTCATCAACCTATATATGAAGCGACTACTTTTCAGCTTGTTAGAGAGCTCGGTTTAAAGACAACTGACTTTTATGTGCTGCTTAATCGTGACAAACAAGTTCAGTTTCGTAATTGGCGCCAATTCAGAATTCATGATCCTTCTGGAAGAGACTTTTATTTTGTATCACGAATTATCCAAAATCTTCAGGAATGTCCAGAAGATAAGGCAAACTCTCTTATTCGGCAAGCTTCACCATATCTTAATAGTATTTTAGTTGCAGACATCATAGGAAAAAGGCAAAATTACAAGTGCCTTCAGTGTTCTTCTTCTCAGTCAGCCGAGATATTTTATCTTGACCTCGGATGTAGTTTTGTCTATGCTAAAGAAGGATATCTTTCACTTCCTCACAAATCTCCTCCTTACGACTCTCGTGATTTTAGAGCCATACTTAGAAGACTTTCAAATTATTCCATTATTTCCCTCAGAAAAAAGACTATTAATCTTGAAGAATTAGTTGAGAGTATTCAGACCTTGCATTTGCCTACCTTGAACCCCACTTCGAATGTCTCCCTTTCCGCTCTTTTATCAACTGATGAAATTAATGAGATTCAGAGTTACATTGCCCATAATTTATTAAATAGTATTTCTTCTTTGCGTCAGAGTGGAATATTGCTTAATGGGAATAATTCACTTAATCTTATAAATGATTGTAATACTGAACCTAAATGATTGAGTATGTTAGGGGTTCATAACTTTTTAAGAACCGGGAGAATGTAAGGGACTTTAATATACGGTTTATTGAGGAGCAGAAAACCGTTGACTTATCCGGAACATTTTTAAGAATGCTTTGTTAGTATTTTACATGGATTATGCAAAGCTAGGACTGAAAGCAGGGCTTGAGATTCATCAACAACTAGATTGCGGAAAGTTGTTTTGTCATTGTCCTGGATACTTACGGAGTGATGAGCCTGACTTTATAGTAATGCGAAAACTGCATGCGGTTGCGGGAGAAACTGGAGAAATTGACGCTGCTGTTGCGCACGAGGCTGCTCTCGATAAGACTTTTTATTATCAAGGATATAAAGACAGCACTTGCTTAATTGAACTTGATGAAGAACCTTGTCATCTGATTAATCAGCAGGCATTGGATGAGGCATTGAAGATTGCATTGCTTCTGAATTGTGAGATTTATTCCGCTACGCAAGTTATGCGAAAGATTGTTATTGATGGGTCGAACACATCGGGATTTCAGAGGACAGTGCTTTTAGCGCATTCTGGTTTTGTCGAGACTAGTTTTGGAAAAGTTGAGATTGATACTCTTTGTCTGGAAGAAGACGCTGGACGGACTGTGAGTAAGGATGAGAAAAGTGCGACGTATCGCTTGGATAGATTGGGTATTCCTTTAGTTGAGATTGCGACTGCGGCTGTTCTTGATACGCCTGAGAAAATTAAGGAGACTGCACTTAAGCTAGGAGAGATTTTGCGCGCCTGTAAAGTTAAACGGGGCATTGGAACAATCAGGCAGGACGTGAATATCTCGATTAAAGGACACAATAGAGTAGAGATTAAAGGATTTCAGGAGCCGGGAATGATGATAGAGACTGTCAGAAAGGAAATCCAGAGACAAGAAAAAGAACTTATTGAGGGGAAAAAGAGCGGGGAAGTTCGCGGGGCATTGCCTTTTGGAGAGACAGAGTTCTTGCGACCAATGCCGGGACGTGCGCGCATGTATCCTGAAACAGACTTGCCTTTGCTTACTATAAGAAGAGATAAGTTGAATGAACTCAAGAAGATTCTGCCTAAACTGCGTCATGAGATAAGAGATATATTGAAGGCGAAGGGATTAAGTGATGAGTTGATTGTTCTGGTTTTAGACGGGCATTTGGATGAGTTTGAAACGCTTTTGAGAGTATATGGGAAAGATGCTAACTTGATTGCGAAGATGGTTGTTCTCTGGAGGAATGAATTTGCTTCTAAACTCAAGAAAACTTTTGAGGAGATTAAAGAAGTTTTGAGTGAGAGAGTGTTGGAAAAAATATTGGGGGCACTTGTTGCTGGAAAGATTGATGAAGGAGATGTTAAGCATGTATTGTTTAAGATTGTTTCTGGAGAAAATGTTGATGAGGCGCTGAAAGTTGAAAGAGTTGGGCATGACAAACTTGAGGAAGAGATTACGGCAATTGTGCGAGAGAAACCGGGATTGCGGGCAAATGCTTACATGGGGATGGTGATTGCTAAACTTGGCGCGAGTGTGGACAAGCGGAAGGCGATGGAGATACTTAATAGGATTGTGAAGTAAACTACTGATACTTTACAAATTCTTCTTCATTGATTTTTGCAAGTTTGATGGCATTTCGCAAGGTGCCGAGTTTCAATTCCTGATGAATTGGGACGACAGTGCCGACTTTTCCTGAAGGTGTTTCTTTCTTGACGCTTGTAGAAATCAGCGGAATTTATTCCGTAGTTCTCTTGCTGAGGATTTCTTCGGCGGTCACAAAACCACAGACAAGCCCCGCATGTCAAGAATGTTGACGTTTGCATTCTTGAGCATCATCAAGGAAACGGATTTCCTTGATGCTTTAGTGCGGGGTTAAAACCCAAAAGGTTTTGTGACGAATGACATGGCTGCCGTGCTGTCTAACGATAGAAAAGCCGAATTTGTTGCAGAGAATCTTAATACACTCTTTTCCAGAGATTTTCTTAAGCTGCGACATTTGCTGTTTGTGTTACTTGGAAGGTGGTGAGGAAAGCTTTTGTTGTTGTCTTTCTAGGAAATTCTTCCAAATAGAGTTCAGTCGCTTCCTGCAAGTTTGTAAGCGCCTCTTCTACGGTTGCACCCTGGCTCACTGTGCCTATTTCAGGGCACGTTGCCACGTACATATCTTCTTCTTTCTCGATAATTGCAGTGTAGGTTTCCATAGAAAGGTAATGATGAAGTGCTATATAATTGTTTCTTTTTGGTTGGCGAATTGTGAAATAGAGGATGTTATTGATCTAACTCAGTTATAGCTACTTTCTTTACATAAGGGATGATTCTTAGATTATTTGTGCCATCTGACCTAACAAGATAGTCGTTAGTTCCTAAAGAGACTGTGAGTTCAAATCTGCCGTTGCCATTCATGTCTCTGACTTGGACTTCAAGGTCTTGAGGAAGTGCGTATCCAGATTCCATTTGATAATTTTCTGATTTATATACCAAGGAATTATCGCCAGCTCTTTTTAGACGCAAGTTTTCAGAAATATCTCTATCAGTTCTTGCAATTGGCGCACCACATCCAGCTCCACCGACCGCAACTAGTCCTGCAAGTATACTTGTAAGAATTCTTGTTTTGAATGTTTGTTTCATAAGTTAAGGGCAGATATGGGGGTTAAATCTTTCTATCTGTTACTCTTTATAAGTTATAACTTATTGTCTCTAGAACTACTTAAACATGACCGTCTTAATAGCCATGTTATATAAGAACATGACCGTTATGGTAACCATAAAGTTTAAAAACATGGTCTTTCTAATGACCATATGGAATTAAGCGAATTGAATCCGTGGTGGAAGAACGGTAGAGTTGAAAAAGAATATGAGGAAGCTCTTGAGCGTGAGCTTTTTCGTGACATGACTAAGGTGATGAATGATAGGCAGATTGTCAGCCTTATCGGTTTGCGAAGAGTGGGAAAGACAACACTGCTGCATCAAGTCATTCACTCGCTGCTACATCGCGGCGTTGCTCCTGAGCAGATTGTGTATTATACGTTTGATGTCGGAAACATTACACTTGAAGCTATCCTGAAGCAGCATGCTGAACTTTTTCCTTCATTCAAGGAAGAGAAACTTATTGTTTTTCTTGATGAGATTCAAAAACTCGATGGATGGCATAATCAACTCAAAGTGTTGTATGATACTCATCGCTCGCTCAAATTTTTTGTTACTGGCTCGGCGAGTTTGTTTATCGAAAAAATGACGAAAGAAAGCCTTGCAGGCAGAATGTTCAGCTTTACGCTCTTCCCACTATCGTTTAGTGAGTATCTGCGCGCACAGGGGTTTCAGCATACAAATGTTCAACTTTACGCAAAAGAGCTACAAGAGCATCTGGCGCACTATCTTAAAACAGGCGGTTTTCCTGAATTGCTCCATGAAGAAGCAGATGAGAAAATAAAATTGTATCTTAAGGATGCTGTCCTCGACCGTCTTATCTATATTGACATTCCCCGCATTTTTAAGATTGAAGAGCCTGAATTATTGTTTAGGATTTTTACGATTATTTCTGCTAATCCGGGCATGCTGGTTGATTTTAACAGACTTGGTAGCGATTTAGGAAGAAACAGAAAAACAATCTCTGCGTATCTCTTTTACCTTGAAAAAGCGTTGTTGGTGAAGCGCTTCTATAGTTTTAGCTCGAATGTTCTCACGAGTGAAAAAAAGAGCAAGAAATTTTATCCTGCTTCGAGCGCGTTTAGCTTCTTTTTTAACGTTGACATCACGCGACTTGCAGAAACAGCAGTTGCTGCGCATCTGCAGAGCAAATTTTTTTACCGTTTCGGAAATAAAGAAGTTGATTTTATTGTTCCTCAAGGAGATAAAGTGGAGGCAATTGAAGTAAAGTATTTTTCCGCGCTTAAGAAAGAGCATAGCGATGGGCTTCGTTATTTTTATGATGCATTTTCTGAAAAGTTTGATGTGCGTTGCACTTTAATTACGAAAGATGTTAAAGAAAGCATAAAGAACGAAGACGTGGCTATTCGTGTTGTTCCGCTTTATGAATGGCTGCTGAAAGAAACATAATTATAGGAAATCACATTAATAATCGTAACTCTTGTATGTGATTTCCTATCTAACAAACAACAAAAAAGATACGAAAACTAAAGTTGTTTGTTATAAGGTTGCCGATTAATCTCAAGACGTGGAGGTAAATGGTCACGGAGCGGTGTATTTTCACTAATGAGCGCCTCACGATAAATACAATCTGTGTCTTGAGGGCTTGCAGTGCTCAAGATGTTACGTGCAGTTTCCGTGTCTCCAGCTCGTAAAGCTTTGAAGTATTTTTGTCCGGCATTGAGTTGATGAAGTTGAGTTGTTTGTGCTGGTGCAGATGTTGTTATCTTTTACAAGTGATTACTAAAGGAACAGAGGATTTATAAATATGTATGCGTATGCATATGCGCATACTATACGAACATGGTAAAAGTTATTTCATTGTCAGAAGAGGCGTATGGGCGATTGAAAGCAGTGAAGGGTAGCAAGAGTTTTTCAGAAGTCGTGATTGAATTTGTGCCCGAAAAGAAGAAAAGAAATATCATGGAATTTGCTGGCGCATTTAAAGACAATGCGGAAGAATGGGAACGCATTGAAAAGGAGATTTATGCAGAGAGAAAGCGGGCAAAACTACGTGATTACAAATGGTAACTTACTGTTTAGACACGGGCATTGTTATTGCATTTTTAAAGAAACAGCAAGCAGTTGTTGAAAAGATAGAATCCCTCCAACTTTCCAATAATTTTTTTATTACTTCAATCACTATGTGCGAACTTTATAAGGGAGTCTATCGCTCTTCAAACCTTACTTATGAACTCTCAATTCTTGAAGATTTTTTAGCAACGACACTTTTTATTGATTTTACTAAAGAATCATGTCGTATTTTTGGTGAAGATTTTGTTCGTCTACAAAGAGAAGGAAACATGGCAGATGATTTCGATCTTATGATCGCCGCTATCGCGAAAGCACACGGCGCGATTGTTGTAACGCGGAACAAGAAGCATTTTGAAAAGACAGGCGTGAAAGTAGAAGAGTGGTAAGTTGGAGAGCCAAAGTTTAAGAACTACCTTGCAACTTGTGTATCTATGAAATGGATGGAATTTAGCATTGTTATTGTTGCATTGATTTTAGCATTTGCTGTAGGTCTCTATTTTGATGAATTGCGAGGGTTGTCTTGGGGGAGTTTGACTGGTGCGGCTGTTCAGGATATTGATGAAAATATGAGTGATGTACCTCGTATGTATTCTTGGACTACTGCTTTATGCGGTCTTGACAGTAGATGTATTGATGTTCATGTGGAATGTAATGGAAGCCAGATTCTGAATGTGATGCCTGTGTCAAACATTGTGTGGCATACTGAAGATTGGGACGATCCTCGAGGTGGGAATCCTGAGAAATTGTGCAAATAAAGAGATTTCCTAAGCCTTCGCTATGTCAGGAATCTGCAATTCCTGAGCACTGTCAAGAACGAAGTTCTTGAAGTCCCCACAGCAAGCTGATGGGGTATTACGCTCGGCTTCTAGATGGAAATCTCTAATTTGAAAAACTCTGGGTTAAAACCCAGAGAGTCTTTGAGTCGTCAGAAACTTTCAGTTTCTGAACGCATCCAAGAACAAAGGTTCTTGGTGTTTTCAAACCTCGAAAACCCGTTTGCTTACTTCGGGCTAAAGCCACGAAGCGTGCGCAAAGGGGTTTTCTCAGTGTCAAGAACACTCCTTAATTTGGTGTGTTCTTGAGCACGCTCAAGAATTGAAAATTCTTGACGTTTCAAACTGGCGCAGCAAGCTGCGGGGTATTACACCCAGTTTGAAATAAAGTTATGCATTCTTGAGTCTCAAGAGAGAGTCTTCAGTCATCAAAGATTAAGAATCAGCGTTTCTTTTTTTTCTTTCGTGCAGCAAGATATCTTCTTATTTTTTGCACTTTTGATTTCTTGCCTTTTTTACTAGGTTGTCTTCCGCGCACTTTTTTGCTCTTACTTGATTTCTTTTTTTTCATGAATGGGACTCGGTGTGTGAGTGTCCTTCAGCATCAACAGTTCAATCTTAACCCTCTGTTTTACTGTCAAGGTGATCTCACACGCGCACATAGGCAAGCATACTTTGGTGCAGATTTCGTAAGGGGAGTTATAGTCCCGTCCCTTTATTAATGGCTGGACACCGAACAGAGGCTGCTATGGTCACATCCTTTCCAGGACAACCGATTATATATTAAGTGTAAAGAGGTTTATAAACTTTTGGTACGACGTATGAATGGGACAGAATTAAGCCCTAACTAAGATAAAATAAGTCGTGCCATATCACTCTACAAAACAAGGCAGTATCAATTCTGTCTAATCTTCTTTGTGAAACTCTCCATCCAAATACTTTTTTAT
>Ga0209514_10004000_pt1 | contig 20326 bp, 20 predicted proteins | sample Subgrocontami58m_FD_187452 | JGI IMG/M metagenome (GOLD analysis project Ga0209514, IMG submission 187452) | Subsurface groundwater microbial communities from S. Glens Falls, New York, USA - GMW37 contaminated, 5.8 m (SPAdes) (version 3) | ecosystem: Environmental > Aquatic > Deep subsurface >...
TGCGCCACGGCTCGGGCGCGCCTTCCGGCTGCACGTCGTGGTGCGCGTAGAGGAGCACGCGCGGGGCGCCCGGCGGCCCCGCGACCTCGCCCACGACCGCCGGGTGCGCGCCCGGGGCCTCCAGCACGCGCACCGCCGCACCGGAGGCGGCGAGGATCTCCGCGACGCAGGCGGCCGAGCGGCGGAGCGGCTCGGCGTCGTGGCCCGGCGCGCTGACCGAGGGGATCCGCGCGAGCCGTTCGAGGTCGGCGCGCACGCCCGGCATGACCGCGCGGACCTTCGCACGCAGCTCGGTTGCCAGATCGGCGTCGTTCACGTGTTCCTCCTCGGACGCGGGAGGCGTCCCGGCCGGCGATGACGCGAGCGTACCCGCTACGCTGGTCCGCACGCACCGACGATCGGGAGGGCGCCTGTGGACGGCCACGCCGCGGAGACCGAGGAGAAGCCCCGCAAGCCGGAGGATCTTCGTGTGTTCCTCTCGCTCGGCCTGCCCATCTTCGTCATCACGCTGAGCCTCGCCACGCTCGTCGTCGTCTGGGGCCCCGGGCACGGGCAATAAGCGCGCGCCTGCCCTACGCGTTCCCCAGGGCAGGCGCGAGCGTCCACCGTCCCGCGCGCCGCTCGACGGCGCAGGGAACACCGAAGACCCGGGTCATGACCGGCGGAGTCAGCACGTCACCCACCGGCCCGGCAGCGGCGGCGGCGCCGTCCCTGAGCGCGAGCGCGTGGGTCACGAACGAGGGGATCTCCTCGAGGTGGTGCGTGACGAGGACGATCGACGGCGCCGAGGCGGAGGCGGCGAGGGTCGCGAGGTCGCGGAGGAAACGCTCCCGCGCGACCGGATCGAGCCCGCCGCACGGCTCGTCGAGGACGAGGAGCGCGGGCCGGTGCACCAGCGCGCGACCGATCATGACGCGCTGCTGCTCGCCCTGCGAGAGCACGCCGTACGGACGGTCTGCGAGCGCGGCGGCGCCGATTGCCGCGAGCGCCGCCTCCGCCGCGGCGCGCTGCGCCGCGGTGATCGGCACCCAGGGCAGACCGATCGACGCCTCGAAGCCGGTCGCGACCATCGTGCGAGCGTCGAGGTCCGCCGGGAGCCAGCCGACGAGCGCGCTCGAGACGACGCCGACGGCCTTGCGCAGCTCGCGCAGGTCGGTCTCGCCGAAGCGCCGGCCGAGCACCGTCACCCTGCCGCGTGTCGGCCAGAGGTACCCCGCGAGGATCTGAAGGAGCGTCGTCTTCCCCGAGCCGTTCGGGCCCACGAGTGCCCAGTGCTCGCCGCGGCGCACGGTCCAGGCCACCTCGCGGAGGATTTCGGTGCCGTCGCGGACGAGCGAATCGACGCGGAGGTCGAGGATCGTGTCGGGCATCGTGCGACCAGACTAGAGGCCGGGGCGGTACCAGCTCGTGGGACCGGCGGCCGGGAGGCGCGAGCATGAGCCTGGGCCGTCGCCTCGCGGAGAATCCGCTGCTCACGCCGCGGGACGTCCGCTCGTCCTTGCCCGAGCTCGAGGTCGTCTCGGTCTTCAACGCCGCCGCGGCCAGGGTCGGTGACGAGATCATCCTCCTGCTGCGCGTCGCCGAGCGCCCGCGCAGCGACATCGACCCACCACCGGGCGCGCTCACCCTCGACCTCGACGGCTCCCATCCGCTGCTGCGGCCACTGCCGCGCGGGCTCCATAAGGAGGACGTCATCGGGATGTGCGTGCTCGACGCGACGAGCGAGCCCCCCACGGTGACGGTGGCCTACATCCCCAAGAGCGTCCGCGGGCTGGACCTCAGCGACCCGCGCGCGATTCGGTACCGCAGGGCGGGCAGCGGGCGGCTGGGCGAGGCGGAAGGGTACGTCGATTACCTCACGCAGATCTCGCACCTGCGCGTAGCGCGAAGCCGCGACGGCATCCACTTCGCGGTGGACCCTTCGCCGGCCATCGCGCCGCAGGTCGACATGGAGGAGTACGGCGTCGAGGATCCGCGAGCCACCTTCATCGACGGCCTCTGGCACGTGACGTACGTGTCGGTCTCGCGCTGGGGAATCACGACGAGCCTCGCGACGACCACCGACTTCCGCTCGTTCTCGCGACAGGGCGTCATCTTCCTTCCCGACCACAAGGACGTCGCCATCTTCCCGGAGCGCGTCGGCGGCAGGTACGCCGCGCTCACGCGGCCGATGCCCCAATCGTTCAGCCGCATCCTCGGCATCTGGATCGCATTCAGCGACGACCTCCTCACCTGGGGCGGCCACGAGACGCTGTGCCTTCCCCGCTGGGAGAGCTGGGACGAGCAGCGCACCGGCGCCTCGGCCGTGCCATTCCGGACCGAGGAAGGGTGGCTCGAGATCTACCACGGCGTGGACCACAACGACCGCTACGCGTTGGGCGCGCTGCTCCTCGACGGGAACGATCCGCGGCAGGTGATCGGCCGCTCGCCCGTGCCGCTCTTCGAGCCGGAGGCCGACTACGAGCGCACCGGTTTCTTCAACGACACCGTGTTCTCCTGCGGCCACGTCGACCTCGGTGACGGACGCATCCGGGTCTACTACGGCGCGGCCGACTCGCTCGTCGCCGCCGCGGACTTCGAGGTGCGCGACATCCTCGCGAGCCTCGAGCCGGCACGCGGCGCGGCCGCACGCCTCCCCGTCTAGGTGCTGCGGCAGCTCGCTCGCCTGACGCGGACGGTCGAGGGGGTCGGCGACCGAGCCCTCGCCATCGCGGTCTACGCGGACGACGGCGGCCACTCGTTCGCCGCCGCCGAGACGGGCTACGAGGGCGTCGCGTGCGTCGACGACGCGGCGCGAGCCCTCGTCCTCACGTGCGACCTCTGGAAGGCGACGGGCTTCCCGCTCTTCCGCGCCTGGGCCGACGGCCTGCTCGCCTTCGTCATCGGCATGCAGGACGCCGACGGGCTCTTCACGAACTTCATCGAGGACTGGTCCGGGCGGCGCAACGTGCGTGCCCGGACGTCGCTCGCCGGAGGCGAGTTCTGGCAAGCGCGCGGGCTGCGGGGTCTCGCGAGCGCGACCCTCGCGTTCGACGACCCGCTGGCCGAGGCCGGACTGCGGCGCGGGCTCGCGCGCCTGGACGGCGTCGCGGCGCCGTCGAACGTGCGCGCGATCCACGTTCGCACGGCCGTCGAGCTCCTGCGGGGCGGGCGGCTGCCCTCGCTCCGCGCCGACCTCGAGCGCTGGAGCGACGAGATCGCCTCGTGCCGGCGCGGCGACGTGCTCTTCGACGACCCGGACCAGGATGGGCCGCACCTCTGGGGTCACCTGCAGGAAGGCGCGCTCGCCGAGGCCGGCGCCTACCTGGAGCGCGCGAATCTCGTGGCGGTCGCGCGGCGCAGCGCGGGCGCGTACCTCGCCCCGGTCATCGAGTCGGGCTTCGACCTGCCGGTGGTGCAACCGTACGGGGTCGCGTGCGCGCTCTACGGTGTCGGGCGCCTGGCGACCGTCACCGGCGACCCAATGCTCCACGCGCTCGCGCCGCGGGCGCGCGCCTGGTTCGACGGGCGCAACCCGGCGCGCCGGCCGGTCTACGACCGCTCGGCGGGGAGCGTGCACGACGGCATCGACGGCGGCAGGCTCAACATGCACTCGGGCGCGGAGTCGAACGTCGAGGGCGCGCTCGCGCTCTTCGACGAGGTCGCCGGATCGGCGGCCAGCCGGGTGCCGCTCGTCCAGGCCTGCTTCCCGCAGGCCGTGCGCGAGCGTCTGGATCGAAGCCCCGGTACGTAGGCGTCCTCGCGCGCCGGCAGCCCGACGGTGCGCCGCCAGTGCTGCTGCCCGCGCTCGAACCCGATCGCGCAGTCGAGGGCGGCTGAGCACCTGGCCGCACGCTGGCGGTCAGCGCGAGGTCACCCGCCACTCGGAGGGAACGACGTGGACCCAAGTCTGCCCGGGCGCGAGGAGAATCCGCTCACCCGCCGCGGTGCGAAAGGCGAAGGCCGCCTGATCCGAGGGCCGGCTCCAGGTCCCCTCCTGGCGCAGCCCGTCGCGGAACACCACCGCCGGGCCGCTGCCGGTGAGCCGCATGTCGAGGGAGTGGTTCCCCAAGACATCCTCGATCTGCGCGACCTCCCAGATCTCGGTGCCGATGACGACGACGTTCGCGACGGCGACCGGGCGGCCGTCGAGCGCGTCGGTGCTCCGCACCGGGCGGCCGTCGTCGTTCTGCGAGCGCGCGTACGTGCGGGACGCGGCGTCGTAGGCGTAGGTCACCCGCGAGCGATCCTCGCGATACGGGACGACGATCTCGACCGTCGCGGCAGCGGCACCGGCCATGCCGCCGGCGGTCGCGGCGTGCTCGTCCGCGATGAACTCCCAGCGGGGCACCTCGACCGGCCGGGGGTCGATGCGCGCGATCTCGCGCCGCATCGCCTCAGGCGTCGTGTAGAGGTTGTACGGGCCGGGCCGCGAGGCAAAGCGGTAGAAGCTCGCGAGGTGGTCCGCGCTGAGGTTGACGTACCGTCCCTGCCGGGCGTCCTGGAGGAAGAGCGCGTCCGCGAAGGTGGCGCTGCCCGAGTAGACGAGCGCGCCGCGGACCATCGGCGCGATCGAGCGGTCGGAGAGGCGACCGCTCCGAACGCTCGCGAAGCGCTCCGGCTCGCGCGAGTGGAAGATGGCCGCGAGGCGCGTCACGAATCCTTCGACGAGCGTCTCCACGACGATGTCCGCCTGGTTGATGCCGTACTGCGGGCGGCCGGCCGTCCCGTTGTCGAGCTTCACGACGAGCGGACGCCGCCCGGCGTCGCCGCCGGCAAGCTGCCCGCCGCTGAGCGGCCAGCAGTCGACGCACGGCGCCGCCGGCGGCTCGCGGGTCGGGCTCGGCGTCGCGGGCGCGACGGCCGGCGGCGATGCCGGGGGTGGCGCCGGGCTGGCGCTCGCCGCGGCGCGCGCGGAGGGCGTCGCGCCGGGCCCGGCGGCCGCCGGCGCGGGGCCGCAGGCCACGACCATGATCGCGAGGGCGGCCAGGAGGCGCTGTGTCGATTCGGGCATGGCGCCATGATGACGCCTCAGCCGTTGATCATGAGCACCGCGAACCGTGACCGCGAGCGCGAGGAGCAGCCCGCGCGGGGTCACCGACCGCTAGGCGCTACGGCTTTCGTCGCGTGCTCGGCGTCGAGCTTGGCGAGCGCGTCCGGCGTGGAGAGATGCTCGTGCGCCCCGCGCGCCGCGGAGATCCGGCGAACCGTGCGGCGCGCATCTCCAGCGCGGAACCCGAGCGCATCGAGCGTCGTCTCGCACTGGATGGAGTGCTCGATGACGTGCGCGCCGAAGCGATAGAGCCGGTAGCGGACGTCGATCTCGCGGCTCCCGTACACGGCCGGACGGCGCAGTGCCTCGGCGTCGAGGCCGGCGAGGTCGCGGTCGCTCCGTGCGCGTACCTCAGAGAGGTACGCGAGCAGGTCGCGGAGCGAAGCCTTCGCGATCCGCTCCGCATCGGGACTCGGCCGGCGGTCCTGCGGGAACGCGACGGCTGCATCGTCGCGGCGAGCGATCGCGTAGAGCGCTGCGGCGTGGTACCCGAGCTCGCCGGAGATGACGTGCCGCAGGATCTCGCGCAGCGGCCACTCTCCTTCCCGCGGTGTGCGGTCGAGAAGGTCGTCTGGGAGACCGATGACCAAGCCTCGCAGATCGCCGTACGCGCGTTGCGCGAGCGCGAGGATCGCCTTGGCGTCGGACAACGGCGTCGCGCGGACGCGCAGGGCCTGCGCCTCCTCGGCGTCGAGCATCTCGAACAGCGCGCGCCGGTCGGTGTCGAGCAGCGGATCCGGCTGCACCGCGAGGCGCGCAAGGGTGTCCTCAAACCTCATGGCCATGGAAGTGCAGCTAGCTCGTGGCCGCGCGCGTCTTCTCGAGCACCTTGAGGCTCTCGCGGATGAACGCGGGCAGATCCTGCGGCTGGCGAGCGGTCACCAGATTGCGGTCAACCACGACCTCTTGATCGACGACATCAGCCCCCACGAGCGCGAGGTCGCCCTGGATCGTCTTCCAGGCCGTCAGCCGGTGACCCTTGTAGGTGCCAGCGGTGATGAAGAGCTGGGGCCCGTGGCAGATCGCAAGGATGGGCTTGCCTTTCTCGAAGAAGGCCTTGACGAAGGCCACGGGTGCCGGCTGGGAACGCAGCCGATCCGGCGAGAAGCCGCCCGGAATGAAGAGCGCGTCGAACTGGTCTGGGCTCACGTCGGAGAACGCCTTCTCCGGGGTCGCCGTTTCCTTGCCTTTGTCCCCGTTCAGCAGCTGCCCGGCCTGCATGCCGACGATGGTGACCTCGTGGCCGGCCTGCCTCAGGGCGTCGTACGGCTGCTTGAACTCGGAGTCCTCGAACCCGTTGGCAAGCACACAGGCAACTCTCATGGATGAACCCTCCACCGACGCGGCGTTCGCAGTCCGACGCCCTGCAGCCCCACGTCGAACGTGAGTCTAGTCCGAGACGTGCTGCGCGAGCTGGCGAGTTGGCGACCGTCGCGCCGGTGCTCAGTATGGTGCGCGATGCGAGTGCCGCGCGCCGCCGGCTGGGCAGTGTTCGTCATCGCGCTCGCGGGGGGCTGCGGGCCGGAGACGGCACGCGCCGAGCCGTCGCCCGTTCCCCCGATCGCGGCCGCCGTCGCGAGCCGGTCTCCCGCGCCGCCGCCGAGCACGACACCGGTGCTCCGCGCGACGCTCCCGCCCGCGACGCTCCCGCCCGCCCCGCGCCCGCCGACGCCCGGTCCGGACGCACAGCTGCGGTGCACCGAGCGCATCGCCCTGCCGGACGTCGAGGACGTGGTCGTCGCGAAGTGGTCGCCGGACAGCGCGATGCTGGCGGTCGGCGCGATCCAGACCGTGCCTTCGACGCGCACCCCCACCGGATGGGAGGAGGAGCTGTTCCTCGACACCATCGACGTGCTCAACGGCGACCGTCACGGCTTTGGCATCGGCTCGTATCCCGAGTGGTCTGGAAGCGGGCGGTACCTCTCGTACTGGACCCGTGACGGCGAAGAGCTGCGCGTGGTCAAGGGACAGGACGAGGTCGCCGTCGCGGCAGCGTCGATACCCGAGGTCCGTTGGGTCGGGGACACGATGCTGTTCTTCGCGGGGGACGAGATTCGAAGCTGGTCCGGTGGCACGACCGGCGTGATCTCGCGGGTCGCCAAGGACGTCGAGCCGCACTACCCCGCCGATGACGTGCACTTCAGCGCGGATGGCGAGCGCTTCAGCCTCACGCGGTACGTCCGGGACGGCACGATCGAGCGCTACGTCGGCGCGACGCGCACCGGCGTGCTGGCCCCGCTCGACGCCAGGGGCGCGACGCAGACCGAGTGGGCACCGACGGGTCACGCGTTCCTGGTGCGCTACGGGGACCGGCTGGAGGTCCGCGATGACGACGGCCTCCGGCGGGCCACGCTTCCCCGGACGGGTGCGACGCACGTCTGGACCGCGGACGGTCGCGCGCTGCTCGTCGGAAGCGTCACGCCGGCAGAGCCGGGTGGTGAGGCGTTCGACGCGTACGCGGGGTCGGGCGCCGGCTTGGCCGCGACCGCCGCGCTGCCGAACCTGCTCGGCGCGCGCACGTTCAGCCCGAACGGCGACTACTTCGCCGGCCTGAGCCGGCTGGCGCTCGACCGCACGCGCCTGGAGGTGTACCGGTGCGGCGGGCGGGCCGGCGCCCCGCTCGCGCCCCAGGCCGCGCGGTGGAGAGCCGCGATCGCGGCGGACCCCCGGCGCTTCGTCAGGCCCGTCGCGGGGGAGATTACGCAGCTCGAGTACGGCAGCCATACCGGGGTCGACATCGCGGCGCCGCTCGGCTCGATCGTCGTCGCCACGGACGCCGGGACCGTCGGTGCGGTCGGCTTCGTGGCGTCGGGGGGAGAGCGCGTCTGCGTGCTCCAGGCCGCCCTCCTGGAGAGCTGCTACTACCACCTCGCGGCGGCGCTCGTCGCTCCCGGCGAGCGCGTGGTCCGCGGTCAGCCGATCGCGCTGGTCGGCCTCACCGGCGACACGACGGGGCCGCACGTCCACTGGGAGACGAAGCTCGCCGGCCGGATCGTCGATCCGCTCGCGCAGCGGTGAGCGGGCGCCAGCAGCCACCGGTCCAGGCTGGCACGATGGACCGCATCGACACGACTCGGGTGGACGTCTGGCTGTGGGCCGTCCGGCTCTACAAGACCCGTTCGGCGGCAACGGCCGCCTGCCGGGGCGGCCACGTCCGCGTGAACCGCGCCGCCGCCAAGGCGGCGACACCGGTGAAGGTCGGCGATCGGGTCGAAGCGTTCGTGGAGCGCGAGCGCACCCTCGAGGTGGTGGCCGTCATCAGCAAGCGAGTCGGAGCGGCACTGGCGGCGACCTGCCTGATCGACCACAGCCCACCGGTGCCGGTCGTCGAGCGGGCGGCGCCGATCTTCGTCCGCGAGCGCGGCGCGGGCCGCCCGACCAAACGCGAGCGCCGCGGACTCGACCGCCTCCGGCGGCCGTGACCCCTGGACGGAGCGGAAGAGGCGACCCACGGGGACGCTGCGGCTCAGGGCACTCCCGGGAGCTTCATCGGCGCTGCGGGGAGCCTGAGATCCGCGTCAGAGACGGTCGTGCCGAACTCGGTGGCCTCGAGCGTGGTCGTGATGTTGAGGGCAGTCGACTCGATGAGGAGCGGAATGCCGGTGCTCGTGTAGCACAGGCGAGAGGTCCCGGCCGAGGGCACAGCGACGCTGTAGCACTGCGCGGTCTGGCCCGCGATCTGCCGCGTCCCTTGATAGGTCGAGCTGAACTGGTCAGGCCGCTCGCGGAGCTGGAGATCGAACGCAGCGTTCGGGTTCCCCTGGAGCGCGGCAGCGGCCGGCATCGAGAGGCACATCGTTTGGCCGGCGGCCGAGGTGCAGAGATACGTTCCCTCGGAGATCGCATAGACCGAGGCCGAGCCTTGGGCGATGGTGAAGTCAAACCGGCTCACGCCGTTCTTCACGTACCAGGTCTGGGTGCCCGTGACACCGGTCGGGCCGCCGGTCACGGTAATGCGGTACGTGACGCGGTACGTGAGGTTCTTCCCGCCGGCGAGGAGGACGGAGAGCGGCGGCGGCGAAACCAGCGGCGGCGAGGCCGGCTGCGGCGGCGATGATGCAGGGCTCGCGCCGACAATGGCGCCGCTCGCGACGTAGAAGCGGCCGTCCATGGCGCCGCCGACCGCGTAGTCGCGCAGCGTCGGCATGGGCGGCAGCGGAGCCCAGACGTCGCCCGCGGGGTCGTACACCTCGGCCGGCGAGGACCCAGCGGCGTACATCTTCCCGTCGATCGTCCCCGCGACGCCGCCGTTGCCCACGTAGTGCCCGTTCTTCGTCGTCCACGCGTCGGTCGCGGGGTCGTAGACCTCGACCCGGCTCCCCATGAGCGAGGAGTCGGACTGCGTCGCGCCGCAGCAGCCGCCGACGACGACGACGCGACCGTTCACCACGGCGACGTCCGCCGAGCCGCGCGGGAACGCCTGGGGGTGGGCCTTCGCCCACTTGTCGGTCGCGGGGTCGTAGACCTCGACGACGTCGGTCGTAGGCGCGCACCAGCCGACGCAGCCCCCGATGACGTACAGCTTCGACCCGATCGCGACGGCCTGTGGGAAGTAGCGCGCGACGGTCATCGGCGTCTTGATCGACCAGGAGTTCGCCGCCGGGTCGTACACCTCGAGGCCGGCGAGGTGCCGGTTCTCGGCTTGGTTGATCCCGCCGACGACGTAGAGGAGTCCGCCGATGACGGCCGCGGCGGCCGCGCCGCGGGCGGTCGGCATCGGAGCCCTCGTCGTCCAGGCGTTGGTCTGCGGGTCGTACGCCTCGACGGACTTGATCGACTGCGACCCGTCGGAGCCCCCGACGACGTAGAGCTTCCCCCCGATGACGCCGCCGGTCGCGGTGGACCGTGCCGTCGCCATCGGCGCCTTCACCTCCCACCGGGCAGCCTGGGACCCGGACGCGGGCGTGAGGACCTCGAGGATGCGCGAGGGACCGCTCGACGGCTGCTCGGGTCGACCGCAGGAGGCGGTGACGACGAGCACCGCGAAGAGGAAGGCGAGGCGACGGTGGTGGACCATCCTGGCCGCTGCGCCGATCGTCGTTCCGGCGACCTCCGCGCGCTAGGGTCGGACGACCCCAAGCCACGGGACCCGCCCCAGCAGCCGCCGCGATGTGACCGCCCTCGTTGAGAGACCCGCGGGGTAGGGCTCCGGCGTCCTAACGGATCATTCGGGAAGCGTGTCGGCGTCGCGGAGCGAGCGCGAGACCGACGCGACCCGCACGACACATCCTGGACACATTCCAGCCTCATCGTGCGCGCGAAAGGCTGAGGCTGCTTCGCGCCGTTACCTTCGGGGGAACCATGGATGACAAGGAGCCGCGACCTCGCGGCGCAGCGCCTGAGCCGGACGCGATGGAGCCGCGGCATCCTGTCGGCATCCTCGCCGCGGTCATCGCGCTCGCGCTGACGATCGCGGGGGCGTTCGCCATCCAGTCCTACGCCCTGACGACCGCGCAGCGGTACCTGCAGGCGATCGCCGGCCAGGCAGCCGCCGTCAAATGGGAAGGCCTCACGTTCCAGCGCGCCGCCTACGCGAGCGGCACGACGCTCCCGATCTACGGCAGCTCCGAGCTGTACTGCTGCGGCACCCCCGCCCTGCCGGCCCAACTGTTCGCTTCCGCCCCCAGCGGCTTCCGCGTGTTCCCGCTCGGTCGCGCGGGCACGGGGGACCTCTTCTTCATGCAGACGTTCGCGGCGCTCGGAGGCGACCTGCGCGGCAAGAAGCTCGTGATCTCCGATTCGCCGGGCTGGTTCTTCGGCCTCCAAGGCATGGGCGACGAGCCGTATGCGGGGAACTTCTCCCCGGAGATCGCGGAGGCGTTCGCCTTCGACTCGCCGATCTCGATGCCGCTCAAGCAGGCCGGCGCACGGCGGATGCTCGCGCACAAGGGGACGTTGTCCGATCAGGCTCTGCTGCGCCTGGCGATCGAGGGCCTCGCCGATCCGACGCCCGCTCATCTGGCGCAGTACTACGCGCTCTACCCGGCGGGCCGGGTCTTCTCGTTCGTCCATCAGGTCCAGGACGCCGCTGACACGCTCGCCTACATCCGCGACCATCCCGCGCTCAAGCCGGACGGACCTGGTGTTCCCTCGCAGATCGACTGGCGTCCACTTCTGTCCACCATGAGCGCGACGGCCCGAGAGCGTGTCACCGGCAACCCGTTCGGGTTCCCGGACCCGACCTACCGGCAGATCCAGAAGGACGTGAAGTCCGCGCTCGACATGTTCTGCGGCGGGAAGGACAACCACGACGGCGCCGCGCTCCCGTATCCGTCGAGCTGGGACAAGAACATGACCGGCTCGGCCGAATGGACGGATCTGAGCCTGGAGCTCGACGTGCTGCGCGAGCTGGGTGCCCGGCCATTCGTCTATACCATGCCGATGCCGGGGATGTACGACGACTTCACCTCGCTCTCGCATCCCGCGCGGCTCGCGTACTACCGGAAGTACGCGAGCGTCGTGTCGGCGGCGGGGGTCCCGTGGCTGACGTTCGAGGAGCACGACGGCGACCGGTACTTCCTCACCGACACCGGCGCGCACTTCAGCCCTCGGGGCTGGGTGTTCGCCGGCCGCGCGCTGGACCTGTTCTGGAGCGGCGCGTCGATCGAGGAGATCCGCGCGTCGCTGGCGGAGCTGCGGGGCGCCGTCCCCGCGGCCGGGCCCCCCGTGCGGCGCGACTTCTGCACGCCGACACTCCGATGACGCACGTCCACCAGACCGTGCTGCGGATCCTCGGCCAGGTGACGAGCACGCCGGAGCTCGCCAACGAGATGGACACCGACCTCTACGACGCCGGGCTTCTCGACTCGCTCGGTCTCGTCAACCTCATGCTCGCATTCTCCGACGAGCTCGGGGTCACGATCTATCCGTCCGACCTCGACAAGAAGGAGTGGGCCACGCCACGAAGGATGATCGCGGACGTCGAGCGCCGACTCGCGGCGGCGGCCGCGTGAAGCGTCTCGGGGCCGTGGCAGGCGGAGCGTGGCGGAACGACCTCGTGCGCCTCGTCGTCCTCGTGCTGTACTACCAAGCGATCATCGCGGCGCTGATCGTCCTCTACAGCGGCTCGCGCTATGAGGCACCGGCCTTCATCTACCAGGCCTTCTGAGCCGACGGCGATCGATGGCTGAGGCGCGGCCGGGCGCGCCCGCGGGACCGCTCAGCGACAGGATCGCGGCCGCGTGCCGGACCGACGCGCCGGCCGTGATCGGTCCACACGGCCGCCTCACGTACGGCGAGCTCCTCGACCGCTCGCGCGCGCTCGCCGCGCTCCTCACTCCACGGCGCTCGCCGGTCTTGGTCTACGGCCACAAGGAGCCGGCCATGCTCGTCGCGTTCGTCGCCGCGGCTCGCGCCGGCCGCGCGTACGTGCCCGTGGATCCATCGTCGCCGCCCGCGCGCGTCGCGCGGATCATCGAGGTCGCGCGGCCGGACGACGCGATCTTCGCGCGAGCCGCGCCGCCGGCCCTGACCGCGTCGCTTCACGCGTGCGGGATCGAACCGATCGCGCTCGATCCCCTCGGGGCCAACGCCGTGGACGACGATGCCGCCGACATCCGGGTCACGCCGGACGCCGAGGCGCCCGCGTACATCGTATTCACCTCGGGCACGACCGGTGGCCCCAAGGGCGTCCCCATTCCCCACCGGGCACTCGACCACTTCACGGCCTGGCTGACCACGGCCACCGGGCTGGGCCGGGACGAGGTCGTCCTCGATCAGGCGCCGTTCACGTTCGACCTGTCCGTCATGAGCCTGTACGCGGCGCTGCTCACCGGAGGTGCGCTGTTCTCCGCGACCGCCGACGACGTCGCGGACCCGCGCGCGCTCTTCGAGCGACTCGACGGTGCGGCCCTCACGACCTGGGTGTCGACGCCCTCCTTCGCACGGCTCTGCGCCGCGGAGCCTCGCTTCCGGCGATCGATGCTGCCGCGCCTGCGCCGTTTCCTCTTCTGCGGCGAGACGCTGCCGCCCGGTCTGGCGCGGGAGCTCATGGAGCGCTTCCCCGGCGCCGCGGTGTGGAACACCTACGGCCCGACGGAGACCACGGTCGCGGTCACCGGGATCCGTATCGACGAGGGCATGGCCTCGACGGACCGTCCCTTGCCGATCGGACGAGCGTTCCCAGGCATGGACGTGTGGATCGCCGACCCGGCCGATCCCGCCCGCACGGTCGCGGACGGCACCGAGGGCGAGATCGTCATCGCGGGCCCGCAGCTCGCGCTCGGCTACCTCGGCCCGGAGAGGTCGTCGCAGGGCTTCGTCACCTCCCACGACGGCCGGTCGCTGTACCGCACCGGTGACATCGGCCACCTGGATCCGGCCGACGGACTCCTCTACTGCGGCGGACGGCTCGATCGGCAGATCAAGCTGCACGGCTACCGCGTCGAGCTCGAAGAGATCGAGTCGCAGCTCCGCCGCGTCACCGGGATCGCCGACGCCACGGTGCTGACCGTCGACCGCGATCGGCGCCCGGATCACCTCGTTGCCTTCGTCGTGGCCGACCCCGCCGCCGGGCCGCTCCCCATCGGCGACCTCCGATTCACCCGCCTCGTGCGTGAGGTGCTTGCGGAGCGGCTGCCGGCGTACGCGTTGCCGCGGTCCGTCCGCCGCGTGGCGGCGCTGCCCCTCACCTCGAACGGCAAGGTCGATCGCGTGGCGCTGCGCGGCCTCCTGCCGTGACGCCGTACGTCGATCTCACGTACTTCCTCTTCCTGCTCTACCCGCTTGCGCTCCTGCTCATCCTCGGACTCGCCGGGTGGCTCGGCCGGCGCGCCATCCTCCTGGTCAGCCTCGCGGTCATCGCGTTCCAGTACCTGGACCCGCTCGGTACGACGGCGCAGCAGGTCCAGGGAGTCCAGCAGCTCGAGCTCCTCGCGGCGTACGGCCTCGCGTGCGTGGTCGTCGTGACGGGCTTCGCCCTGATCCGGCGTCGAGGACGCAACCAGGTCGCGTTCTACGCGGCGGTCGCGCTCGCCCTGCTCCCACTCGTCGTCGTGAAGGTCCTGCCGCTGGTCGGCTCGCCGGATCGCCTGTTCCGGCCCGTGTCCTCGATACCCGGCGCATCGGCCGCCCTGCTCGCCGCGAAGGACGCGCCGCCCTTCGTTCCGGCGACGGGGACGCTCGAGGTCGTCGGCTTCCTCGGGATCTCGTACGTCACGTTCCGCGTCATCGACACGATCATCAGCCTGCACGACGGGAGCGTCGCGGGCATTCCTTCGCCGATCGCACTGCTGGGCTACGTGCTCTTCGCACCGACGATCAGCTCGGGGCCGATCGACCGCTACAAGCGCTTCATGAGCGACCTCGCGGCGCCGCGCCGCACGCGGCGCGCGTATCTTCTGGACGTCGAGGCAGGCATCCACCGCGTCGCGCAGGGCTTCCTCTACAAGTTCATCCTCGGCTACCTCGTCTTCCGGTACGCGCTCCGACCGGCCGCTGACGCGCACGGCCTCGTGGCGACGGTCGGCTACATGTACGCCTACAGCTTCTACCTGTTCTTCGACTTCGCCGGCTACAGCGCGTTCGCGATCGGGATCGGACGGTTCTTCGGCATCCGCGTGCCGGAGAACTTCAACCGACCGTTCCTGAGCCGCAGCTTCCGCGAGGTGTGGGACCGCTGGCACATCACGCTCTCCTGGTGGATGCGCGACCACGTGTACATGCGCTTCATGCTCAACGCGACTCGGGGAAAGTGGTTCGGCGGCGACCAGGTCCGCGCCAGCCACGTCGGGTTGCTGCTCACGATGCTCCTCATGGGCCTCTGGCACGGCCTGTACCCGCACTACGTCGTGTACGGGATCTACCAGGGATCGATGCTCGTCCTCTACGACGTGGTGGGCCGCTGGAACGCGAAGCGCAAGCTCATCCCCGACGGCCGCCTCACTCGCATCGGCGCGGTCGTCCTCACCTTCAACCTCTTCTGCTTCGGCCTGCTCATCTTCTCCGGCCGCCTCTTCCCGTAGCTCAGCCGCGTGACAGGCGCCCGGTCAACAGGCGCGGCGGAAGTGGACCGGCACGAACACGAACACGAGCGCAAGCACGAGCTCAGGCACGAACGCTTCGCTGACCCCGCGCGACCAGGAGCGCCAGTCTGTGATGACCGGCGGCTGCGGCTGCCCGACGACGCCGGCGGCCGCGTCGATCCACGGGTCGACGACAGCGCGCGCCGGTCCGTGTCAGAAAGCGTCTCTTCGAACCGCATGGGCTCGCCGGTAGCCGCACTGCCGGCGGCGGTAACTGCGGTGGCGTCCCTCAGCGCCAGTGAGGCAGGACCTGTGAGTAGTTGTGGTTGTTCGAGAACTTCGGCTCGACCGGCACGGGTGGGCGGAGGACCGTGAAGCCCGTGCCGTCCACGTTGATCTTGCAGAGGAGCACGCCGAACGTTCCGTCCTTCTCGACCGCGCCGTCGAACACGATCGTCTTCTTGTCGGGTGAGATCGTGCCGTCGAGAGGGAAGGTCCCGGCATTGCCTTGACCAGGGAAACGGGTGTCCAGCTTGTATCCCGCGGCGGCGAGGCCCGCCAGGGCTTGGGCACGGATGTCCCCAAGAAGCTGCAGCGTCTTGGCGTCGTAGATCTGCATCTGCCCCGGGATGAGCAAGAGCGATGAGTCGAGGCTGACCTCCGCGTGGAAGCGCGCTCCGCCCCCCAGCTTCGGGACGAAACAGCCGCTCGGTCCGCGGTCGTTCAACGTGAGCAGGATCGCGGCGCTGGAGGCGTCGACGATCCGGATGACATCGCAGCCGGGCGAGCCCGCGCCGTTCGGGAACACGTTGGTCTGATAGAGGATGCGGTCCCCGCTGGGGAACCACCGCGGGAGCTCGCGGCCCTCTGCGAACTCCTGCTTGGGGAGGTCGGTCAGGCGCCGGTACGCCCCGGTCGCCAGCTCGATCGCGTAGTCCGCCAGGAACTTCGGCATCGGAGCGGTGGGGCTGATGGGCGTTTCCGTCGCCTGCACGACCGCGAACTTCGCGTCGGGCGAGAGCGACGGACGGCCGAGCCCGTAGATGCCGCGGACGGGCACCTGGCGCTGCGTCCTGTCGGCGCCGTAGAGGATGAGACCGGTGTTGTCCATGTTGTCCGCGACCACGAAGTCATCCGAGACGTCGTAGCCGTTGCCGAAGAACTCGACCTGCACAGGGAGCAGCCCGTCCCCGTCGATGACCTCGAGCGTGCCGCCGGGATGCTGGAGTGACGGCCGGACGATGTAGAGGCCATGCGGGAACTTGGGCTTCGCCGCCGGCGTCGGCGCGGCGGTTGCCGGCTGGGAAGCCGGGGCGGCGGGCGTCGGTACGATGACCGCTCGCGTGGGCGCGACGGTCGCGACGGGTGCCGGCGCCGCGCAACTGGCGATGATGAGCACCGTCGCCGCGAGCAGCCGACGCACCGCCGGCAATCTTACATGCCACGCAACGGCAGGCCGAGAGGCCGCGGGGCTCCACGGCCCCAGGTGGGGGCAATCGGGCTCACCGCGGGTGGATGCGGTTGGCGGACTGAACGCACCACGGGATTCTCACAGCCCCCGAGCTCCCTACGGGGTCGGCGCCTGGGTGGTCGGCGTCAGCACGACGACCGCGCCCTCATCGAATGTGAGCTCCGCCGTGCGGACCGATGGCATCGCGCTGTCGACGCTCGCGGTCGCCGTCATCGAGCCCGGTGGAGCGACCACCGCGGGCGAAGTCGCGGCGCTGGCGGGGCTTGGAGCGGCGTTCACGCCCGCGTCGGCGGTCCGAGCGTCGAGGCCGGCCGAGATGAAGACCCAGGCGATCCCCGCGAGCGGGACCGCGAACAGCCCGCCCACGACGCCGCCGACCTGGAGGCCGACGAGCAGCGCGAGCATCGCGGCGAGCGGGTGGACGCCGATGGCCTCCCCGGAGATCCGCGGGAAGAGCAGATTCGACTCGATCTGCTGGATCACCACGAAGGCGAGCACGACCCACAGCACGAGCGGGAATGGCTGGAAAGCCGCCACGAGCACCGCAGGCACCGCGCCGATGATCGGGCCCAGGAACGGCACGAGCTCGGCGACACCGGCGAAGACGCCGAGGAACAGCGCGTACGGTACCCCGAGCAGCGAGAGGGCGACGGCCACGGTCACGCCGACGACGAGCCCGAGAAGGAGCTGGCCACGAACGTACGCGCCGAACACGCGGACCATCTCGCCCTCCACCCGTTCGGCATGCGGGAGCGCGCGAGCCGGAAGCAGGCGAAGGCCGAAGGTCCGGATCCGTTGCTGGTCGAGGAGCAGGTACAGCGCGATCACAAGCACCAGGAAGATATCGACCACGCTCGAGACGACGGCCAGGACGATGATCACGGCCTCGCTCGCGAACGTCCCGCCGAGATCGCCCACCGCGGTCGCCGCGCGCGTCCGGAGCTCGATGGGCACCTGGAAGCCGAGGATGGTACCCATCTCGCCGCTCTGGAGGCGGGCTGCGTACGCAGGCATCTGCTCCGCTAGGAACTTGGACTCCGTGATGAGCGGCGCGGAAACGAGCGCGACGGCACCGCCAAGGATCGCCAGGGCGAGAAGGAATGTCACCAGCACGGCCGGCGCGGGGCGCCCGAGGACGCGCTCCAGTCGCTGCGCGATCGGCGCCAGGATGAACGCAAGGCCGAGCGCGAAAAGGACGACGAGCGAAATGTGTGCCAGCGGTTGCAGGATCCGCGCGACCGCGTCGAGCGCGGCGAGGAGGGCGATGATCGTCACCGCACTCACGAGCACGTAGGTCACCCACCAACGCTGGATCGGCGCCGCGGGGGTCATGCCGCCCGCGACGTCCGCGCGGAGGTCGCGCGCTGGGCGCGCCGCCTTCACCTCAGAACGAGCCAGTGGCCTCGTCGCCAAGGTCCGCAGCCGCGTGATCAGGCTCACCGTGGCCGCCCTGCGCCTGTTCGTCGGAGGACTTCTGGCAGCACTGCCCAGGACTCTAGCCAAGATCCGTACGCTTCAGATGACCAAAACGTCATGAGTCGTGCGAAGGGTCGGCCCGCGTCCCGCGTCGGACCACAGGCTCGCCGACGCGCACGTCAAGCCAGCTCCTCCCCGGCGGCAAGCTCCTCGGGGGCGAGCATCGTGCCGTCGAGCGAGACGACCGCGTCCACCGGTAGCATCTGCCCGATGGCAGGGCGCGGCTTCGAGCTCGTGGGCTTGTACCCGGCGGCGATGAGTCCCTGCTCGGTCTGCCGCCTCGACGAACTGGCGACCCGGCTCGCCGCCGAGGAGGCCCGCGAGGCGTCCGCGGCGGCGCGGTCGGACGCCGACGGGGCCGCCCGACTCCTTGCGGCCGTCGTCGATCGGGTAGGCGGCACCGTCAACGTGCGACTCACTCCGCTCGATTCACCCCGCGGCCTCTGGCTTTCGCTCCGCCACCGCCTGCCGAACGGCCTCGCCGTCCTGGTAGACGGCAGGCACGTCGCGGCCGAACCCGAGGCCGTCGCCGCCGCCCTGCGGGCGTAGGGTCTGCGCACGCTACGGGTCCCGGAGCCCCTACCGGCAAGGCTAGATAGCGTCCCTCGGCCACCGGCGACCACCGGGGCCGCGCAGCCCGCGGCGACCAGGCCCGCGACGCCAAGCAGCAGTGCCCGGCGCATCCATGTGCGGACCACGCTCGTACCCCTCCCATCGATCAACGCATTGATGGGATCGCTCTTCGACACGGAGTTGGGTCGCGTGGGCGCCAGCACCTAGCGGACACCGGCGCCCGACGCGTCTCAGCCTTGCTTGGCCATCGCGAGGATCTGCTCCCGAGGTGGCGTCGGCATCTGCGGGTGGGTTGCCTTCAGGTGTGCCTGCACGTTCGCGACGAACTCGTTGTCATCTTTGCCGCTGATGCGGATGCTCGTGTGCCCTTGGGCACAATCGGTGTACTTCGCCATGTCCTGACCTCCCCCGTCTTGTAGCGCGCCGCTACTGGGATGCACTCTAGTCCTCGCCCGCCGCAATTTGGCTCTCTGATGAATTGGCTCAGACCGACGACCGCGCCGGCTGTCACGAGAGGCCATGCTCGTCAAGTTTCGCGCAGCCAGCCGGTCGGCCAACAATCGACGAGCCGCAGACCTCGCCCGTCAACGGTCGACGGCTTCGGTTCGACGCCGTCTACCATTTGAGCCGCAGGTCCTGTAGCAGTTGGTGCTCTGTTGCCAGGGACGCGGTCGCTTGGCACACGGGACTCTACGGCGCGCATGTGGTAACAGCCGGGCTCGCGCGAGACGCGCGCGGGTGGCTACGGCTGGCGGCCTGACCTTCGCCGCGGCATTGCTTCCGGCGGCTGCGCAGTCAGTCCGGCGTATCCTCCGCGCCCAACTTGACCAGCACCTCGATGAACGCTTCGTATGGGTGCGCCCCGACGAGCAGGTAGCGTTGGCCGACGATGTGCGCGGGGATGGCGTTGATCCCCATTGACGTTGCCTCCTCGCGGTACCGGTCCAGCCGCGCCTCGTACCGGCCTTCGTCGAGTGCACTCTTGAGGTCTTCCGGGTCGAGACCGGCTTCCGCAGCGATGCGTTGAAGATCCTCGACGCGGTCGAGATCCGCGGTCGCCTCCCAGTGCGCCTTCATGAGCGCGGTACGCACCTCGTCGTACTTGCCGCGCTCGCGCGCGAACTCCGCGGTCGATAGCGCCAGGCGCGTGTTGATCAACCGATCGCGACGCGTCATGACCAGTCCGACCTCGGCGGCCACCTCGTCGAGGTGGCCGCGCCCGGCCATCAGCCGCGCGGGGCGCGGCATACCCTCACGTGGGATCTCCGGGTGCAGCTCGAACGGAAGCCACTGGGCCTCCACGAGGCCCTCTGCGACCAATCGGTCGACTCGCACGGAGTCGATGTAGCACCAAGGTCAGACGAAGTCGGAATAGATGATCAGCTCGGCCGGCTTCGGAGGATCGCTCATGGCCTACCGAGCCTTCGTCGCAGACGCAGCGTCTGCTCGCGGGGCGCCGAACCGGCTGCTCGCAAGGGCGATGATCACACCGACGAGCGCGCCGGCTGCCGCGAGCACGCGAAGCCCACCCCCGGCGTCGATCCGAAAGGCGGCGTCTAACGACAACACGCCTGGACCACCGAGCGTGATGAGGAAGGAGCCGGCGAGCAACTGGAGCGGAAACTCGATGCCACCCTTGCTGCTCCAGAATCCCTTCGGGAGATGGACGCGGAGCACGATGACGAGAGACTGCGCGGAAAGCAGCGCGGCGACGAACGGGCTCAGCATGCCCACGGCGAAAAGGAGCCCCCCGGCGAGCTCGACGTAGGCCGAAACGATCGCCCAGAACGTGGCGGGCGAATAGCGCATCCA
>Ga0209514_10004003_pt1 | contig 20320 bp, 15 predicted proteins | sample Subgrocontami58m_FD_187452 | JGI IMG/M metagenome (GOLD analysis project Ga0209514, IMG submission 187452) | Subsurface groundwater microbial communities from S. Glens Falls, New York, USA - GMW37 contaminated, 5.8 m (SPAdes) (version 3) | ecosystem: Environmental > Aquatic > Deep subsurface >...
TACCTCGGCCCTGGCGCCAGCGCCCATCGCTTCCTCGGCCTGGAGCAGGGCCAGCCTGAGCAGAGCGGACATCCTGTCGGCCCTCACGTTCCCACTTGCCACGAGCCATCCGTGATACCCTTTGTTGCCCGAGGGCTCCAGCAGCAGTTCCATCTCGTAGTGTCCGAGCCAGCGGCGCAGCCAGAGCAGCCTGTCCCTGGTGGCCGGGCTGCGGTCGTCGAAGTCCAGGACGCCCACCGGCGTTGCGCCTTCCGGGGTCAGCGGGTAGGCGGCGACGGTGAGCGTCCCGGCGATATGGCGGCCAAGTATCTCCTGAGTCAGCGGCCGGCGCACGGCGGTGTAGCCGCCGCGCTGCTGCAGGGCATAGGCGTCACGCCGTCCCGCGAATCGCTCCAGCAGGACGGCGGCGCACTCGAATGGTGGTCTTGGTGCAGGGTGCAGGGCCATGAAGTCCTCTCGATAGGTGCCACGTAGATCCGGCTAGAAGCCCAGGTCGACATCGCCCAGTCCGGCTTCGTCCGGGGAATCCTGGGAATCCACAGGGAGATCGGGCAGCTTTTCCATCACCCTGGCCAGGCCGAAGCGGACCAGCGCCCTCTTGTCCGGCAGCCCCAGGGCGGAGCACACCTCGGCGGAGGTCCGGTAGCCCTTTTGCCTGCAGCCGGCGGCGAAGTCGGCCGCGCTCAAAGATGGCGGGGCGGAATCCGGCCCATGTTCGGGGAAGTTTGAATGGCCAGCGTTTACCCCTTTGTCCTTCTCCTCGGAGCGGATTTGGTGACGGTCCGAGCCGGTTTCGCCAGGCGCCTCCTTTTGCCCACGGGCGAGGAACTGGCCGATGATCCTCCGCCTGGCTTCGGCGGATACCAGGCGCAGGATACCGTTGCGCTGGGCCTTGTTCACCGCGACCACCCAGGCGTTGCTATCGGGCTTCTCGTCCGTCTCACCGGTTTCATGGCCTGGCCTTCCTGCCAGCGGCGCCTGCTTTCGAAACGGCTGACGGGCTGCTCCCAGCAGGGTGACCTGGCGCAGGTTGTCCCGCACGCGGACCACCACGTGATAACCGGCCTCGTCGCGATCCGTATTCACCTCGGGCAGCACTTCCACGCATCCTAGGAGTCGGGCCATCTCGAAGGCTCCGCCTGTGGAAATGCCCACCAGGTCCTTTCCGTCCGCGTGGAGGCAGTAAAGGTACTCGTCCGCAAACCGGCCATCGCCCAGCGCGGCCACGATGGAATCTTCATCGGCCCTCTCCAGGGCGCCGGCGGCGTCCTCGAGAAGGTTTCCCTGGAAGCGGCGCAGACCCTGTTCCGTTCTCTCGTACAGCATCTCTCTCTTCTCCTGCTTCTTTACGATTGCGGCACCGCGCCGCCCTGGTGTTGACTTGTGCCCTGGGACCGATTTCCTCGTTCAAGCCGGACGTTGCTCCGGGATTTGCCGGCCCTGCATCTGCCGTTCCCTGCCCTCTCTTCTTCGCCAGCCTCTTCAGATGGACCTCGGCTATCATGCCTGCCAGCACCCGCAGTCCGTTGTGCAAGCAGTTCGCCGCCTCTATCTTCTCCGCCTCCGTCATCTCCCGCGGGTTGGGCCACTCCTCCCTGATTTCCATGACTGCCTCCTTTATCCGCGTTGGCCTTCCCGGCCAATTCGCGGCAGTCATGATCGCCCAACGGCGCTTCCCTCCACCCCGTGGGGACCGGGACAGCGACAGCGCCGGCGGCGATTTCCGCGCTCCCGGGATGGCGAGCGCAATCCTGCTGCATCTCCGCCAGGTATTCCCTGGCGATCATACGTGCCAGCAGGCGCAGGCCTTCCCGGACGCGGCCGTCACCCTCTGAGAGCTTCTTCTTGCCGTCTGGCATCCTGGTGCTCCATGAGAAACAGGTCGTCGAAGGTAAGGGGGTTCATTACCTGGAGCATCTTCTGCCGTAGCGTGGCGCTGGGGCAGCGGTCTCCGTTCAACAATTGGGTCAGGTAGCCGCTGGATACACCAAGCGACTTGGCCAGGCCTCTCTGGGAGATGTTGCGCCGGCCCAAAAGCTGATAAACTACGTTGCGGTTGAGCATGACTTTGACCATCGGGAAACCACCTCCAGCGGGCTTGAATGCTTGAACATTATTGCAAGCGAGTGCTCGCTAAACACTGTAACATCGGCCCCCTGACCCGTCAATAGATTTCTGTCATTATGTCCCAAAGTGCTTGCATATATTAGCAGCGATATGCTAACATCAGCTTGGAGGTCAAGGACTATGACTACCTTCGGCGAACACCTGAAGCACCTCAGGGAACAGAAGGGCTGGAGCCTGCGCGAGCTGGAGCGCCGTTCCGGAATCTCCAATCCCTATCTGGCCCAGATCGAGAAGGGCGACCGGCATCCCAGCGCCGCCATGCTGCAGAAGCTGGCCCAGGCCTACAACGTGCCGGCCAAGTATTTCATGGAGCAGGCGGGATACCTGAACGATGCCGGGCCCAGCTCGGACGAAGAGGAGAGGGTGAAGGCGGCCTTCGACTATGTGATGGCCGATCCTGACTACAAACTGGGGGCGCGGATCAGGGGCGAGGGCTTCGACACCGAGGCCAAGAAGGGGATCGTGATCGTCTACGAGACCCTTACCGGCAAGAGGCTTCTCACCAAATGAGCCGGCTGGAGGCGTTCTGCCAGCGGGTGTTGGAGGCTGAAGGGCGTCCCTGCTCCGATAACCCGCGGGCATTGGCCGAACAGTTCCGGGAGTTCTTCGGGCTGGAGGGCACGCCCGGGCTGAGCCGTGTGCTGGACCTGATGTCCTCGTTGGGGGTCATGCTGGAGGAAGTGCAGTACCTGGAAACGGGCGCGGTGAACATGTGGAAGGACGGCTGGCATGTGCACTTCGCCTTCAAAGACCCGCCGGGAACGCAGAAGTTCGACCTGCTGCACGAGGCCTACGAGATCGTGGACAAGACCTTCAGCAAGATGCTTTCCTCTTATCCGGGCATAAAGGAGCCGGCTTTGAGCCGCAACGCCGACCGCTTCGCCGCGGCCGTGCTCATGCCGCCGAAGTTCATTTCCGGGAAGATGGAAGAGAGCGGCTGCGACCCGGTGCTGCTGGGCGAGGAACTCGAGCTGTCGCATCAGGCGCTGCTCATCTCCTTCGCCGAGAGGCTCCAGGATACCCCTTTCGTGGCCGCGGTTTACGACTACATGCCATTGGAGGACTCCAAGGGTTTCTGCCTGGATGACCTTTCGGCCACGATGGTGATCCGCAGCCCGGCCGCGCGCTACGTGCGGCGGCTATGCGCCTGCCAGGGCGTCGGCGCAAAAGGCGCCGTTGCCAAGGTGGGGTCGCTGGTATGCCTGGCGGCGAGGAGCGGACGTCCGGTGTTGTGCCGCCCGGACGAGGCTCACGAGGCTCCAGGAGCGCCGGTGGTGCTGGTGCGCCCGATACCGTGGCGAAACCGCGCCCCCGGCCGGGTGCTCCTGCTCGCCGTGCCCGACGACGAGTGCACGCTGTTGCGGCCCCAGGTGGAGAACTTGGGGCACGCACCGTTGCTGGCGCCGGCGCACGCCCTGCTGGCCTGCCAGTTCCAGGAAGGCTTCACGGGCTGCAACGATAATTGTCGCTGGGACAAACGCCGCAGCGATACGATGGAATCGGACTACGAGGAGGATTAATGCAATGACTGAGACGACGAACACAAAGATCGCCGCGCTGTACGCCAGGGTATCCTCCGACAGGCAGGATACCGACCTTTCTCTGTCGGCGCAGTTGAGGGCGCTCAGGGAATACGCCGCGAAGTGCGGCCACCAGGTGGTAAGGGAGTTCGTGGACGAGGCCGAGAGCGGCCGCTCCGCCAACCGCCCCGCGTTCCGCGAGATGATCGCGCTGGCCCGCGCCAAGCAGCCCGCCTTCAACGTCATACTGGTGTGGAAGCTCAACCGCTTCGCCCGCAGCCGCGCCGACTCGGTGACCTTCAAGACGCTGCTCAGGAAGAGGGGGATCGAGGTCGTCTCGATCAACGAACCAATGGACGACAGCCCGACGGGGAGGCTTATCGAAGGAGTGATCGAGTCCATCGATCAGTTCTACTCCGAAAACCTGGGACAGGACATCAGGCGCGGCATGAGAGAGAACGCCTCGCGGGGTTTCTTCAACGGGAGCAAGCCTCCCTACGGCTTCCGGGTGGCAGAGGTCAAGGATGGAGGCCGGGTGCGCCACAGACTGGAGCCCGAGGCGGAAGGAAGTCCGGCTGTGCAGGTGGTCCGCCGCATGTACGACATGGTGCTGAGCGGCGTGGGGTGCAAGGGAATAGCGATGGTGCTCAATCGTGAGGGGCTGCGCACCGCCCGCGGCCAACGCTGGGGCCGGGTCACCGTGCACAAGGTGCTCACGAATGAGGCCAACTGCGGCACCCTCGTGTTTGGCGGGCGGCCTGGACACCCCGCCATGAGTAGCGGACTGGCGCCTGTGCGCGTGGCGGATGCCTGGCCGGGTATCGTCAGCAGGGAGACATTCCAACTTGTTCTGGAGAAGATGGGTGGAAGGAGGCCCGCCATGGTGCATCCTAGGACGGTGCCCAGCAACTACCTGCTAAGCGGCATGCTCTTCTGTTCCTGCGGCCGGGCCATGACTGGGCACAAGGCGAAGTCGGGCCGCAACTTCTACTATATCTGTCAGAGGAAGTACAAGCAGGGCAGCGACGCCTGTTCCGCCAGGATGGTGCCCCAGGAGAAGCTGGAGAAGGCAGTGGTGACGCAGCTGCGCCGGGAAGTGCTCACCGAGAAGAACATCGAGGAGCTTGTGTGCCTGGTGAACGAAGAGCTTCGCTCATCCTCCGAGTTGCTTCACGAGAAGGTGCAGGTGGTAGACGCCGAGATGCACGATGCCAGGGCCAGGCTGGGGAAGCTGTACGATGCTATTGAGACAGGGAAGCTGGAACTCGACGATCTGGCCCCCCGCATCAGGGAACTCAAGCAGCGGATCGAGAATCTGTCCAAGTCCAGGGTTCAGGCCGAGGCTGAGATGGTGGTCCGGGGTGTGGAGCCGCTCGACCTGAGCGCAGTGAAGGCGCGCGCCAGAGAGATGCAGGCCATCCTTCAACAGACGGAGATAACGGAGAGAAAGGGTTTCTTGAGATCGTTCATCAAGCGGATAGAGGTCGATAGCGGAAAGGTGACCATCTCGTACCATCTCCCTTTGAGCCTGGATGGGAGCGGAACGGACAAAACGGTTCTACCTATTGCAACCCTTGGTGGGGAAGGGGGGACTCGAACCCCCACGCCTTGCGGCACAAGATCCTAAGTCTTGCCCGTCTGCCAATTCCGGCACTCCCCCGAGGGCGAAAAGCGGACTCAGGCTGCTATTGTATCACCGAAGCTGAAAACGAGACCAGCGTGAGTCCCTTCCAACACAAGATGAGACCAATTAGGGAGGTTGTGTCAGGGGCGGCCTTGCATGCAAACAACTGACGGGCGCTTAAGAGGCTTTCCCTGGCGTTCTCGGATTAGAACGGACCAGTCAGACCTGCGAAACGAAGTAGGTCATTATATTCCAGTAGACGATCCCGGTATACGCCATGACACTGAGCACGCTCGCCCTGGCAGCCGCTGGCCTGTTCCTGCGGTACACACGGCGAAGAACAAACACGATTACCCCGGCGCCGAAAATCTTGATGATTGGCAGAACGCCGTGGCCGGCTATACCCCTGAGCAGAGGGTTGGCTTCTGTGGCAAGGTTAAACCGTATCAGGAAGTTCGTGATAACGCCGTCCGCTACAACCAGGGCGAAGAGCGCGATCCATAGGCATTTCACCTGGCTGTCCGTGACTACTCCGGCCCGCATCATGGTTTCTGTGTCCCCTTCTGCGCCAACGCGTTATCGCCCTATATCAAGTATAGTCCCATGCCGCAGGCCTGCCCGACAAGGACCTAACGGTAACGATTTGGTGTGCTTAGGGTGTGGACCAGGTGGGGGTTAAGTTTGCATGTTTCCGTTTTCTAAGGCGCAGTTGGATATGGTATGCTGGCGTAGAACGGAGGCATGCCGAATGTATAATAGGATTCTCGTGCCCCTGGATGGGTCTAAACTTTCGGAATCCGTGTTACCCCATGTAAGAGAATTGGCAAAAGGGCGTCTGGTCAACGAAGTGATACTGTTGCGAATTTGCGAGACTCCGCCGATCCGCGCCGACTATCCTTCGAACATGCCGGAAGGCTGGGACCAGCACTTCGACAGGCTCACTGAGCTGGCCAGGCGGCAGTGCACTATCTACCTGGATGATGTTGAGAAGACCTTGAGAGCTGAAGGCATAAATGTCACGACCGATTCTTCCCTCGGCGACCCTGCGAAGGAAATAGTAGACTACGCTTCCAGGAATGAGATCGACCTGATAGTGATGGCCAGCCACGGCCGCACCGGGGTCTCCCGGTGGGCTGTGGGAAGCGTCGCGGAGAGGGTATTCCGGGCCACTTGCGTGCCGGTGCTGATGGTGAGGGCGCCAGGCTGCGAATTAGGTATCTAGCGCAGAGGGCGCCCGGTTCTACGTAACGAGAACCCTGGCATCAACAACCTCATATCCTTCTGGCAGGGCAATCACCGGGTTCAGGTCGAGTTCAGCTATCTGCGGCAGGTCTTCAATCATCGCTGAAACTCTGAGAAGAAGTTGTTCCAGGGCCGCAGAATCTGATGGTGGCGCACCTCGCCATCCCTCCAGGACCTTCCATGCCTTGACCGAGCGGACCTGCTCTCTGGCATCCTGGTCGGTCAGAGGATGAATACGAAAGGCCACATCACGGAAAAGCTCGGCGTAGGTACCTCCCAGGCCGAACATGACCAGGGGCCCAAAGGTTTGGTCCTGGGTGACGCCGACAATGACTTCTACTCCTCGTGATGCCATCTTCTGCACCAGAACGCCTTGCATCTCGGATGCGCGGCCCAGGTTAGCCAACCGTTGCTTGATGGCTTCGAATGCCTCCCTTACCTGGACCTCGGTCTGAACGTTCAGGATAACTCCGCCAATGTCTGTCTTGTGCGTGATAGTCGAGGAAACCAGCTTCACCGCCACCGGGAACCCCGTCGCCTTTCCCGCCGAGGCGGCGTCATCGGGAGTGGAGGCGATTTTGGCCGGAGTAACAGTGATCCCGTAAGCCTGCAACAGCTTGTTTACATCTTCGGGAGGTAGCCACAAGGGCCGCTTTTCTGGGTGCGACATGGCGGCCTTGATTATTATTTCCCGCGCATGTTCCCTGTCTATCCCCTCCAATATCGGTATTGAACCTCGAGGTTTTCGCAGCCACTGGCCGTATTCACAGGCGTGAGCAAGCGCAGAAGCCGTGCTTTCGGGGAAGACATAGGCAGGCACGTAGCCCTGCTCCGGCGTTCCCAGTTCCAGGGCCTTACCCCTCGATCCCATGAATGAGGCGACCAGGGTCTTGCCGCGTTTTCGGAACTCCGGGGCCACCTCTCTTATCGCGCTGGCCACGCTTTCCGCTTGAGTCACTATCGGCGGAATGAAGATGGCAACCACCATGTCGGTAGCCGGATCGCGCGCCAACAGGTCCAGGACGGCGCGGTAATGTGCTGCGGATGCCTCGGCAGTCATGTCTACCGGGTTGGCCAGGCTGGATCCTGGCGGCAGGGCCTTCCTCATCTCAAGCTCGGTTTCTTTTGTTAAAGGTGGAACCTCAAGCCCGCGACTGGCGCACGCATCTGCCGTCAGTATGCCCGGACCTCCTCCGTTGGTCACGATAGCAACCCTGTTGCCGGCAGGCACCGGCTGGTGCCGGAGCAGCATTGCCACGTCGAATAGTTCTTCCAGGGTATCCACGCGAATTACTCCTGTTTGCCTCGCGAGGGCCTGGGTGCCGACCTCGGTGGCCGCAAGCGCGCCAGTGTGGGAAGCAGCCGCCCTGGAGCCAGCAGCAGTGCGTCCGGGCTTGACTGCCACGATCGGTTTCTTCTCTGAAAGGCTTCGAGCGATGCGGGCGAATTTCCTCGGGTTGCCGAATGTTTCGAGATAGAGCAGGATTACCGATGTTTCCTCGTCCTGTTCCCAGTACTGGAGGAAGTCGTTACTGGATACGTCCACCCGGTTGCCAACGCTGACGAAAGTCGACAGGCCGAGGTTCAGGTTGCGTGCGTATTCCAGTATGGCCAGGCCGAGCGCGCCGCTCTGAGTACAGAAACCGATACTGCCCAGCGGCGGAAAGACCGGTGAGAATGTTGCGTTCATGCTGACGTCTTTGTTGGTATTGATCACTCCCATGCAGTTGGGGCCGACGATGCGCATGCCATAGTTGCGAGCCGTCTCCAGGAGCTTCTTTTGCCGGTCCTTCCCTTCGCCCCCGGTCTCAGTGAACCCGGCCGATATAACAATAAGGCCGCGGACTCCCTTGCGGCCGCATTGCTCCGCGACTCTGTTGACAGCCGCGGCAGGCACTATGATGACACCCAGGTCCACGTCGCCAGGGATGTCCACTACAGAAGGATATGCTTTCACCGATGCGACAACGCTTGTCGTTGGGTTCACGGGATAGGCCACGCCCCGGAAGCCGTGCAGCAGCAGGTTGCGGAAGAGGATGTTTCCGATAGTGCCTTCACGGCGCGAGGCGCCGATGACAGCCACGGACCGTGGCGAAAGAAAAGCCTTCAGAGATGCGATGACCGATTCCTTCTCCCGTTCGGCGGACTTATGTTCCGCCGCGGGTGAGGGCGCGATATCGACAGCAACGGTGAGGAACCCGTCGTCATGGCGGGATTCGACCTTGAACCCGGCCTGCTGAAGCACCTTCAGCATCTCCTGGTTTTCGGCTATGAGTGTGGCTTTGAAGGAAAGGATGCCTTTTTCCCTTGCTATCGTGGCGAGTTGTTCCAGAAGGTGGGTGCCGATGCCTTTTCCCTGATAGGCGTCCTCGACAAGGAATCCCACCTCGGCGGCGTCGCGGCGGGGAAGGCGTGCGTACCGTCCCACGGCGATGATACGTTCATCGGTACCGTTGCCAACTGTGGCCACAAGCGCGAAGGCATCTTCGTAGTCCAGGTCCGAGAAGCGCCTGGCTTCTTCCTGGGTCAGACGGTCGACGGCCCGGTGGAACCGAAGGTACACAGTCTGCGGGCTGAGCCTGGAGAACAGGCGGACAAGCCTCTCCTGGTCGTCCGGACGGATGGGACGGAGTACAAGGCTGGACCCGTCCCTGAGCACCACTGTACGGGTGTAACGCGCCGGAAGTCTTGTCGCGGCTGGCCTTGACATAACATATCCTGCCTTAAGGTGAAGCACGGGCTTGTTGTCGGCTTTGGGATGCCCTTCTAATCGATTCTAACACGGTGCATTAGGATGCGAACGCGGGTTCTGAGCGGGTTCTGAGAGGGTCAGGCCTGGTAGCGACGAAGTACTGTTTTTGCCTGTGCCATCAAAATGATCACCGACAAGGGCTTTGTTGTTTGATCATGCGCGATTCAGACGCACATAGAACGTGCTGCCCTTCCCTAGTCTGCTCTCCGCCCAAATCTTCCCGCCCATCTTTTCCACCAGCGACTTAGATATATACAGGCCGAGTCCTGTACCTCGTATGCCGCTTGTCTCTGGCTGCTGGACCCGGTGGAACCGGCCAAACAACTTGGGCATTTCCTCCTCGGGGATGCCGATACCTTTGTCGGTAACACTGATTACGACGCCGTCGCCAGGCGCTTCTGTTCTCGCATGCACCAGCACTTCACCTCCCGCAGGCGAGTACTTCAACGCATTATGTAAAAGGTTCATTATTACTTGCTCGAGCTGGTCCCTGTCTGCCGAAACATCAGGCAAGCCTTCTTGAGGGTCAAGGGCTATTGAGTGCCGGGGATTGCCCGGCAATAGTTTTTTCATGACTTCTTCCAAAAGGGGGCGGACTGAGACTGGCCCCAGGTTCAGCGAAAGCCGGCCACCCTCGATGCGCGACACGTTCAGCAGGTCTTCCACGATGTCTGTCAGCCGTTTTGCCTCTTTGTGTATCGTTTCAACCCAACCGTGCTGGTCCGCGGGCAGGGTTTTCCCCCTTAATAGCAGTAATTCGGCAAAACCGTACACTGCGGTCATTGGGGTACGCAATTCGTGCGAAACGATGGAGATAAACTCTGTCTTCATCCGGTCTATCTCCATTTCTCGGGTGACGTCCCTGAACAATGCTCCGGAGCCCAGTCGGTTGGACTTATCCCCGATGGGGAACAGGGTGGCCTCGATGCTGCGTTTCGCCGACCCGGACTTTATTTCGAAGCCAAACTTGGGCTTCTGGTCCAGTCTGGACAGGGCGTCTTTCCAGCTTGAGTGCAGGGCCTCCACACCCACACGTAACCCAAGGGCTTCCCGAAACGTGTCTTCGGAAAGCCCGATGTTGTCCTCGCACTCGATGTCCAACAAGTTCTCAGCGGCCTTGTTGCAGTAGATGATATTCCTGCCAGCATCCGTGACCACCAATCCTTCGCCCATGCTTGCAATAATGGACTGTAGCGTGCTGCGCTCCCGCTCGGTGCTCTCGTAGAGCCTCGCGTTTTGGATCACCGAGGCCAGGTGATTGCTTATGGCCCGGGCCAACGAGACTTCGTTGGCGGTGTAGTTCTTCGGTGCCGTCTCCGTGCTGAACTGAAGCGTGCCCAGCATCCTTCCGGCGAGGACTACTGGCAACACCAGAGCGGAGCGAGTCCGCCATTGCTCGGCGAAAGCCTTCTCGTCGCCTGCAGGCAGCGCCCGTATGTCAGGTACCACAATCGGCTGGCCGCTCGTCTTCAGGGCCTGAAGCGACGGCAACTTGGACAGATCGAGGTCAACGCCCACGGCTCGATATGAATCGCTCTTCCTTTCATACGCGCTTTGCACCGTCAACCTCTGCCCGGTTTCGTCGGCCAGCGCTATGCCCGCCGCGTCGACATCGAGGGCCTCTGCGGCGCGCTTCAACGCGTCCTTGAGCACCGAGTCGAGGTCCAGGCTCTTGGTTGCGGCGCCGAGCACGCCGGTGAGCGCCTCCTGCTCGGCGATACGGCGGCGCAATGCCGAGTCTGTACGAGTAAACAGCTGGGCGTTGTGAATCGCTCGGGCGATTTCGCCCGAACATGTTTCGAGCAGAGCCACCTCGTCCTCGGCAGGGAGTTCAGCCTCGGCGCGCGCCAGGAAGACAACACCTATTGCCTGGTCTCCAGATACCAGGGGCAAGGCGATAAGACTGCGGTGTCCCAAGAAGCCGGGCAGCCGCCTGGCGGCCTCGGATGATTGAGTCAAGTCTGACTGCAGCCAGGGGCGACGTTCCTGGAGGAGGGTGTGAACACCTTCTGGGGAAAGCTGGTCCAGGGGCAACGAAATGCCTTCCCAGTCGCCTTGCCGTGGCCCCAGAGCTGCCGCTATGTCGAGCCGCTGGCGCCAATCATCGAGGAGGGCGATCCCTATAGTGGAGCCTGCTCCTCCGAAGATATCTCTTACCTCCCTGACAGCAAGGCGCATCGCCTCGTGCAATTCGAGCGTGCTTGAGAGTGCCCGTGACATATCGTGCAGCCGCTCCATCGCCTTCTGCCGTTTCTTCTGTTCGGTGACATCGGCGAAGGTGTGCACGATTTGTGCGACCTCTCCATTGGCATCCAGTATCGGGTCGCCCTTCATACTCAGCCAACGGCCACCCAGATGCGGCTCTTGCCAGACCGCCTCGCAGGAAAGCTTGGTCAGCATGCAAGCACATGTGGGGCAGTTTTGTGGTGGCTTATCGAGCCCATGGACCATGTCATGGCAATGCTTGCCGACAAGCTCATCCACGCTCGTTGAGCCCAACATCCTGGCGAGAGCCAGGTTGGCTCTCATTATGCGACGCTCCGGGCTGATGATGGCTACGCCCTCGCTCATGGAATCGAACGTCTGCTCCCACTCCCGTTTTGCGCTTTCAGTCTGCTCGAAAAGCCGCGCGTTGGCCATGGCCATGCCGACCATGGTTCCCAAGGCTGTGAGCACCTCCATGTCTTGCTGCTCGAAGGTGCGCTTCATCTTCGAGTACCCGCTGATAACGCCGACCACCCGGTCCTTCGCTTTCAACGGCAGGTACGTCGCTGAATGGAAGCCGAACTTCACCAGGTCCGGCACCAGGCATCTGCCATCGCCTTCTACTTCCTCTACCACAATTGCCCTGCCGGTCTGCGCCGCTTCACCCGCGAACCCATGGCCGAGTTTCACACGTCCCGCCGTCCTTCTCATCGTGGCCTCAAGCTCGTCGGGCAGCCCGGAAGTGGTCACCAGGATGAGTTCGTCGGTGGCATTGTCCAGGTACCGGATGATGCCGGCGTCGAGGGTCGCTACTTTCAATGCCTCTCCCAGGGCTAGCTGGGAAAGCAGCCGCGTACTGAGAGATCCGGCCAGGCCCCGGCCCACGTCATAGAGCGCCCGCAGACGCTCCTCTCGGTCCTTCAATCCCTGCTCAGCCCGCGACCGGCCGATCGCGTTGCCGATAATCTGAGACGTCACACGAAGTACGGCGAGATCAGCCTCGTTCCAGTATCCGGCATGTCTCACATTGTCCAGACCGACAAATCCGGCAAGCTCGCCGCTTGCATGAACAGGTAGCACGATGAGCGACTTGGTTTCCTGGCACTCCAGTATGTCTCTTTCGGCTTTCGCTTCGGGCGGCAGTCGGGAGACATCCGTGATATGGATAACCTCCCCGTTGCGCAGCTTCGACATCCACCAGGGGAACGTTTCAGAGGGCAGCCCCTTCAGGTTGTCAATTTGGGGGCTAACGCCCTTGGCGCACCACTCGTGCGTGTTGTCCATGACGGTCCCGCCCTGGCGTAACAGGAACAGGTAAGCACGGTCGGCTGCGCTCAGGGCGCCGATGTCAGCGAGAGATAGATTGACCGCCGCGTTCATGTCCGCAGGGGCCACGAAGCGAGCGGAAATACTGGCAACTACGTGCTCAAACTCTAGTCTCCGCTGCACCCTCGATTCCGCCGCTTTCTGCTCGGTGATATCCTGCACCATGGACAAGACTCCGACCACTTCGCCGTCATCCTTTTTCAGCGGCGTGTTGGCCCACTGGCAGACAACGGTGCGTCCCCCCTTGGTAATGTTCTCGTTGACGCTATGCGCAGTTGAGTCTCCCTCAAGCAATCTGCGCCAGACGTCGTCGACATGCGGTTGCACCTCCTTGGGGACAATCAACTCGTATGCGTGTTTACCCAGGGCTTCTTCTCTTGGGTAACCAAACATGCTCTCGGCGGCGGGATTCCAGGACCCTACCCTGAACTGCTCATCCCAGGTGATCAAGGCAATGGGCATCCGATCGACCTGAAGTTGGAGGTACTCGCGAAGCTCGCGTGCCCGTTCTTCCTCCTGTCTGCGCCGCGTTTCTCGGTCGGCGGACTCCATGGCAAAAGAGACGTCGCCTGCCAACTCCGTGAGCAGTCGTACTTCCTCGCCATTGAAGAATGCGGTTTCGGCAGAATAGAAGAAGATGGCTCCGGCGGTCCGAGTCCCAACCCTGAGCGGGAAAGCCGCGAAGGATCGACAATGTTGCTTCAACACATTTTCGTGGGCCCAGATGGGCGAGGCATCCTCGCGAGCATCGTTGCAGATGAAACTCCGGCCGTCTTGGATAGCTGCGCCTATGGGGCCGGCATGCGTGCCGGGCCCTGCCATCGGTATTCTCATCCGGTCCATCTGGCTTTCGTCCTGCCCAAACCAGGCAACCGGCTTCACATCGAGACCACCATCTTCCACCAAACCTGCCCAGGCGAGGCGGAACCCGCCAAACTCGACGGCGATGCGGCAGACATGGTGGTACATTTCCTTGAGGTCCGCGGTCCGAACGATTGTCTGATTGACCTCGCTCAGCACCGTCAGCATCCGCGTCAGGCGTTGCGTCTCGGCCTGACGGGCTTGCAGTGATTCCGCCATATCGTCGAAGGCATGGGCCAGTTCACTCAACTCCCCTGTCCGGACAGATGAGACCCCTGTCCGTGCGCCGAGATCGCCAGAGGCCATCCGTCTGGTGGCGCCCAGCAGGGACCTTACCGGACGAAGGAATAGCCTCTCGCTGCCCAGCCACACCAGGGCCAACAGGAGCACGAACAACACGGCAAGTAGCGCCAGATTGCGCTGCAGGGCCTGGTGCACCTGGCCCAGAGCAACGTCCTCGGGGATCCCGACGATGATGTAAGCGCCATCCTCTCCGGACGCCTTCAAGGGCACGAACCCGTAGAAACGAGGAAGGCCATCCAGCCCCGTTGCTTTTGCGGAACCCTCTTTTTGAGTCAGGACTGCGTCGACTACGGGTGCCTCCGGCATGGATTTGCCAACCCATTTCTCTGGTTCCGGGTGGCGGACCAGCACCAGACCGTCGCGGTCGACCAACGTCAAAGTTGAGCCGGGTGGCAAGTCAGCGTTCAACACAACTTGATTCAACTGCTGAAGGTCGATACCAACGTACAGGACCGAAAGGATATTGGCAGAGTTGCCTAACACCGGGTAGGCGAAGCCTACGGAGGCCTTTCCGGAAACACGACCGATCAGGTATTCGGATGTAGTGAACCGGCGGTCTGCGAGGACATGCTTGAAGTAGGCGCGATCGCTCACGTTCACAGGGTCTGTAAAGGGCAGCCCGCTGGCAAACATGTTGCCCTGGGGATCAAATGCAACTATGTTCGCATATATGGAGGACTGGCCCATCAGGTCAGCGAAAACTTTGTTCATGCTGGAAACATCAGAGTTGCGCACTTCCTGGAGCTGTGCCAGCATTCCGAGGAGCAGACGCGTATCGCTTGCGACCTGTTCATAGTCGTGACTGGTTAGACGCGCTATTTGCTGCGCCTCCCACTGTGCTTTTGCAGTGGCGCTGTGTTTTTCGATGGCAAAAGCCAATAAGACAACTGCTATGGCTAGCACAGCCGCCAAGAAGGTCAGCAGGAATAGGCGGAAACGCAGACTGGACCCGTACATGTTTTTTCTCATTTCCAACTCCTCGGCCCTGAACGTTATCATACGGTGTAGGATCGTGGCAAAGCGAGATGAAAGTCAGGTCCCGATGACATACTTGGCAAGTCACCGCCTCGTTTTTCAGGCTTCGCAGCAAGGCGGGTGTTGTTGTCTCAGAACCGCGCCCTCCAATCGACCAAGCGTCTTGCCTCGGGGGAAAATGCAACCTCGGTCTTTCAGGCGCGGCCAATCGTACCACCGTTGCTGCCAAGTAAGGAAGGTGAATTGCAACCATTATTAGTGGGTAAGTAGTTGTGAAATGGTGGGGGGGGGGTGGTGGCCGCAAAAGGAGGCGGAAAGTTACGCTCGGGGGAAGGACACGTAGAAGGTCGATCCTTTGCCAGGCTCCGAGTCCAGCCAGATTTTTCCACCGTGTGCCTCGACTAGTCTCTGGCAGACCACAAGGCCGAGACCGGTGCCGCCGGTCCTTCCGGACTGCTCGCGTCCGAGGCGTTCGAAGTGGCTGAACAGCTTGGCCTGGTCCTCGGCTGAGATGCCTTCGCCTTCGTCGGCAACACCCAGTACCAATTCCCTGTCTCTCAGCTCGCCGAAAATGCGCACGACGCTGCCTTCCGGGGAATACTTCGCTGCATTGTCCACGAGATTGAAAAGCACTCGTTCAAGTCTGATCGGGTCCGCCGGGATACGAAGAGACCTGCCAGGCAGTCCTACAGAGAATTTGTGCTTGGGATGCTGTGAACGGGCGGCTACAACTACCTTGCGTAACACCCTGTTGGCGTCGACAGTGCCCTTGTTCAAGACCAGCCGGTCCGCCTGGGACCTGGAAAGCTCCAGGAGGTTGTTCACCAGGTCGGTCAGGGATTGAGCTTCAACGTAGGCGTCTTTCGTGAGACCCTTCCGTTCATCGGCAGTAAGTGCATCCTCTCCTGAAAGTACCGTATGAAGCGCACCCACCAGCACCGTCAGAGGAGTTTTCATCTCATGCGATACCATGTTGAGGAACTCTTCCTTCAACTGGTCAACGGCCTTCTTTTCGGTGATATCCCGGACGTTATGGAGGACCCCGACGAGTTCCCCGTCGGCGCTGAATATCGGGTCAACGCGCACCCTCAACCAGTGATTGTTGAGCCGGGGCTCCTGGTACTCCATCTCGTTGCTGGACAACGAGTCCAGGCATTTGGGCTTGGGGCACCTGTCCAGCGGCCCGTCAAGGCCGTGCATGACTTTGAAGCACTTCTTCCCTACCAATTGTTCAGGCACAGTGTCCAGCAACTGGCCCATGGTCTTATTCACTCGCACGATATTGTGGTTGAGGTCGAGTATGGCCAGCGCGTCCGTCATGGAATCGAAGGTGCGCTGCCAGTCTCTTTGGGCGATCTCGGCCTCGCGCTGCATCTTTTCTTCGGTCTGGCGGTAGATGCCGTTTTCTACTGTAGTCCATGCGCCGGCCCGTTTCACCACGGCGAACTGGTGGTTCGAAATCACGTCAGCCAACTCGGAGGGACCGCAGGAGGCCAGGTCATAAGAACAAATCCCGACGAACTTGCCCTTGCCGAGATACCGGTTGATAATTGACTCGTATTCGACGTGATTTGCCCACATATCCCTGGTGATCCATGACATGTTGCCGGCATTGCGCATCCCTGAGTAGCCGTGTGCCACGGCCTCCGATAGTTTCCTCTTCCAGGCATCGAGCACGCGGTTCATGTCGAACGAAGCGTCTTTGAGGTACCAGGCTTCGTAATCAAGCACCTGCATCTGGCCGGTTCTCAGGTATGAAGGGAGGTCAGGGATCGCGCGGGCAAGGGCGGCTTCCGCCTCTGGCACGGAAAGGGGGGAGCACGTTATCCACACGCACAGATTGTTCTCGCTCAGTCCTGTCTTGAAGTAGGGGACAAGTACTTCGAGGATATCTTCCCTGGTCTGGTAGAGATGGCAGAAATGGGTGCCCCAGGGTACACTCCCGACTGGAGCTATTCCTGTCCCGACAGGGGCGGTTCTGACCTCGTCGATCTGCGTAATGGCGGTAACCATCGGAACGTAACTCTTAACAATTATACCAGAAAAGGGAACGCTAATAAGAGTCCAGTCCAGTCCAGTCCAGTCCGAGTCCGTTCCACAGGGGTCTCCGCAGGCTTGCATCGCATCCCAGATGAGCCATGGAATATACTTCCGTATTCCGTCGCCAGTGCACATGTCAGTGTGAAGCCGAGATATGTGGCACAATAGTCAACAAACATGTTTCAGGAGGTAGTCATGCACCCGATATTTCCGAGGGACAGAGAAGGAAACATCAAAATCAAGCCCATAGGGTACGTCAGGTCGCCGATCAAAGAACCACAAATCGGCGGACTGACTGGGATTGAAACTGAGATCGTGTTAGACGATGATTGCGGGAAATGCCTCGATGGTATCGAAGAGTTTTCCCACATTGTCGTCGTCTATTGGCTTGACCGGATTACTGGCTACAGGGAAAGCTGCCATCCCCAGGGAAGGCAGGACGTTCCGCTTTTAGGCATGCTGGCCACCAGGTGACCGGATAGACCAAACCCGGTTGGGTTAACAACGGCCAGGTTGCTTTCTCGTGAAGGACAATCTCTCAGGTTGCGTGGTCTGGACGTGCTGGACGGGACACCGATAATTGACGTCAAGCCGTATTATCCCGTGTACGATAGACCATGTGGCGATATCCGCGTGCCTGTGTACATTGACCTTCTTGCCTTTTAGCACCCCGGGGGAATGTGGCAGCAGCAGACGGCTAAGGCGATTGTGCGCATGGGCGATCACTAATATGTTGCCGACTTCGCCTGGTCCAAATCCAGGTGCTCCCTGATCGCGTCACGTATACTGTGGGAGTATCTTTTCCAGCACTTTCTCGCATGGTCCCATTATTCCACATTCTGAAGGAATCCGTTGGTTTGAAACCATCAAAAACGGCGTGTGCCCGGAATCTTTGTATCTGTGGTGAGCCGCGTGGGGCTCGAACCCACAACCTACTGATTAAGAGTCAGTTGCTCTACCATTGAGCTAGCGGCCCGGATAGGTGAACCCGTGATTTTAGCACCGCGCCGGAACCAACCGCAAATACTATACATTGTTGTTGTTCTATGATTCTGTCACTGGCTAATTGTTCTGACAAAATGTCACCCCATGGAGAATGTGACATTGAACAGGAAAGAGCAACAGCGGTTGAAGGTGCTCACCAGGGTGCTCCAGGGGGAGCTGAGTGGGCCAGAAGCTGCAAACACATTGGGTGTGTCGCTGCGGCATGAACGTAGGATGATGGCGGCATTCAGGCGGGAAGGTGCCGCCGGTTTGGCACACGGCAATCGGGGTCTCAAGCCCGCTCACGCCCTGGATGAGGAATTCAAGGGGCAGTTGGTAAGTCTGGTTAAGGAGCGGTACCTGGGCTGCAACCATCTGCATCTGAGCGAACTGTTGAGGGATCTGGAAAGGATCAGCCTCTCTCGCTCAACAGTGCGGCGGGTCATGCTGGCGAGGTTCCGGCTGGCCTGTTCCGCTACGAAGAGGATAGCGTGGCTTACTTCCGAATGCTCAAGGAGATCGTAGGCAAACGTGGTATCCCACAGGCACTGTACCATGACCGGGGAAGCGTCTTCGTCTCGGCCCAGTCTGAGCAGGAGGAGGGCATAGACAGACCGGGCGAAGGTCAATCTGACGCAATTCGGCCGGTTGTTGATAGAATTGGGTATTACCTCCAAGATATCCTATTCGCCACAGTCACGGGGCCGAATAGAACGGTCCTGGGGGACATGCCAGGACCGGTTGGTGAGTGAACTTTCCCAGGTAGTAGTGGCTTTCCCGGTTGATGAATTCCCGCGAGGATACCCTCTCCTGCTGTCGGAGCTTCGTTTGCTGTTTCCTTATCCATCCGAGCTTGGAGATGGCGAAAAATCCTGATCGTGTCCAAGTCCAGACGCGTTGGCGCTGAAATACGAACCATGCCTGACGGCGGATAGACGCTCAAGTAAACATTCTTGATGTCTTTGTACACGACATCGATGTTGAGTTCAGCCAACGCTATTTCCGGCATATCAATGCTCGCTCTGTTGCTTGACGATTGAGAATATCCTTTCAACTTCGCTTTGGTAATTAAGAATCTCGAATAGCGCGTGCTTGATTTCGTTCTCTTTGGGAGAATTGCCCCGCCAATCGGATTTCTTCACCTTCTTCACCGCTTGGTCCACTTGAAGCGCGAGTGCTTCGTCCTCCGACAGGTTGTGATACAAAGCCGTTTGCGCGTTCGTCTTGATTTCATCCGGCAAATCGTTCCCGGATTGCATTAGTCACCTTCTTGGATACCTCGGCGATCTTCTTGATATATTCTTCGTAGTTGATAGCCTTCGTTTTGCGTTGCCTTATCACTTGGTCCAAAAGCTTCGACATGTTGTCGAAGTACGCGTGTGCTTCCCAAGGACCTGCATCGAGCTGAGTCCTGCCTGCTGCAACAAGATTGTAATAACTCTTCCCGTTGATTTTATGCGATTGCAATGGAAAATATGTAAACATAAGTACTGGATGGCATCCCTGTGGACCCGGTAATAAGCACCTGAAAAGGAGTGAGCCATGAATTGGTTTAGCCGCACTATCCTGAGTATCATTACCGTCCTGAGTCTTTCCCTTCCTATTGCCTCGCCCGTGTTCGGGGCGGCGCCCGCGGTCTCCCTGGTAACGCCGAATCCGGCCGGCGCCAGCATTTTCGGTGGCGCTCCCAATGTGTTCGAGGCCACCGCCATTTCGCCGGATTCCACCATCACCAGCGTTGAAGTACAGCCGGTGTTTACCGGTCCGCCCGGCGCCCTCACAGCGATCGAGGTCTTCGACCCCCTGCCCATGGCTGTTCCAGCACCAATCGCCCTGGCGCCCGTAAGTGACACTGCACCTTCACCAGCCGGCCTGCCCGCCGGCTCATTAGTGTCGCTGACAATAGACGGCATCATTACTGCAGTGGACCGGACGACAGGCGAATGGCGCATCGGCAATCCGCCAGTATTTGTCTACGAAAGCTCCATCACTACACTTACCGGTTTTAACAATCCGCCGGTTGTGGGCGATGAGGTGAAGATCATTGCCACCCGCGCGCTGGCCGGCGGTCCGATCGTCGCCGAGGACTTCAAGCTGACCCAGCGTGCCCCCCTGATCATTCCCCCTGCCGGGCCTGCCGTTATAAGCCGGAGCCATGTTTTCGAGGGGATTGCCACAGCCATGGGAGCGGCATCCTGGACGTTGACCCATGCCGTTACCGGAGCTGTAGTCAGCTTTAATGTTCTACTGTGATGTCCCCGTATTAGCTTTACAATAACGGCCTCAACATGGTATGATCCGGCTATGTGGAAAGCAGCCGATAGTTTGCCAATGACTGATGAACAGAGAACGACCCTGGAA
>Ga0209514_10004008_pt1 | contig 20296 bp, 14 predicted proteins | sample Subgrocontami58m_FD_187452 | JGI IMG/M metagenome (GOLD analysis project Ga0209514, IMG submission 187452) | Subsurface groundwater microbial communities from S. Glens Falls, New York, USA - GMW37 contaminated, 5.8 m (SPAdes) (version 3) | ecosystem: Environmental > Aquatic > Deep subsurface >...
GGGCCATTGTAACGCCACGCGCGCCGTGATCAGGGCGCCACCGAGAGTTCGATAACGGCAACGGGGGTTGCCAAATTTGATCGAAAATCCCGAGTCCGACAGGCTGCTAGGCCCTTGGAACATTCGCTGGTGAAAATCTCCCATTCCTCAGCCCCGTAGCCGCTGACTTGCTTGATAATCTGAGCGTGTTCCAACTTGCGGACATTCCATTCCATGTGGTTGCCGGAAGCTAACCGGTCACGCACCGAGACGGAAGGCCCATCGACGTGCCGGACTCCGGAAAGGCCGGCGATGAAGCGGCGGCCGATGCAGGTCGATGATCACAGTTGTCCCCATCGCACCACTTACGGGGTGACGGCATTCCGCAGGCTGGCGAGGCGGGCTCAACGACCCGATTTGGCGCCCAGCCGCGAACAGAGCATAGGTGGCGGCGTCCGCTTCCAAACGGCCGCAAATGGCACGGTTGGGTCGTCAGCGGTCGCGAGACGAGAATAGGGGTGTAGTGGGTTTTCGCTACAGCGTCCCGGAAACCGATCGGTCCCTACCGGTCAAACCCGGCCCGAATTGAAGGTTCGCTTCGGCCTTCGGCACAAAGGGCGAAGTCACAGCCGAATCCCCTCGCGCCGAATATTGTGTATCAGCGCCGGGTTCGTAGCCCTTTCCCGAAGGTCGAGATCGTCGCCTCAGCCGGCCATCTTGATCCGCCTCCGCAGTCCCATCCCACGCATCCGTGCATTAGGACTTTGATCATAATATTCTTGCTTTGTTCCCTTACGCATGCTAAACAGAGCCCATGGCCCGAACAGCTCCAACCGCCCCGGCACCAACAAAACCCCGCCCCATCCCGGGGCGCATCGGGGCTGTTCTCAACGTCCTCGCCGCCCTCATCGCCCACGCCCGCCACTTCGCCGCGACTGCCACCACCCGCGCATCCGCCCCGGAATTCGCCACCGCCGCCGCCGTCTTCGGCACCGACCATCTCCCCACCATCCTGCACCGCATGCAGCGCGGCCTCCTCCGCGCGCTCGCCCTGCAACAATATCTCCTCGCCCGCGCCGCCAGGGGGCGCAATCTGCGCTTCGCCTGGCCGCCTTGCGTCGAACTGCAACCCCACCACCGTCCTCCGGCCAGGCCGGCACCAAGCCCGCGCCCCGCGTCCCTCCACCCACGCCGTCCCGACCCCGCGCTGCTGGACCCCGACGATCCGGCCGCGTCCCGCCTGCCCACGCCCGAAGAACTCTCGGCTCAGGTGCGGCGCCGCCCGGTCGGCCGCACCATCGCCTATATCTGCATGGACCTCGGCATCGCCCCCGGCCTTTGCGAAGGCGAATTCTGGAACCAGGTGGAAAAGACCCTGCGGCGCTACGGCGGCAGCCTCATTCGCCTGTACCAGGTGCGCGCGCGGCGGGAAGAAGCCTTCCAGCGCGAACGCGACAGACGCCCGAACACCTGGCACGTCGACTGGCGGAACCTGCGCCTATCCGCCGTGCGCCTCGCTCTCGGACGCCTGATCGGCGAAACGCCGCCGGACGGTCTCGGCCCGCCCGTCCCTGTCCCAAGCTGATGCCGCTCGGCACCAACCAGGTCATCGCCGTCTCACCGGTCGCGGGCACCTTGCTCGCGGGCGGGCGCCCGCCTATGGAATTCCGGCCAGACGGCCCCCCCTCTGGGCCCCCCTCTGGTCATGGTCTTGTTGACAGGACCATGACATCCCTCGCATTCACCCATTTTCCGTTAGGGACTGAACGAATGCCCGGTTTCTCCCAACGCCTCGGCCGCGTCGAAGTGGCGGCCTCGGTTGCCATGACCATCAAGGCGCGTGAACTGCGCGCCGCCGGCAAGAACGTGATCACGCTGACGACTGGCGAGCCGAATTTCGACAGCCCGCCGCACGCGATCGAGGCGGCGCACCAGGCCGCTCTGGCGGGGGATACCAAGTATCCGCCGCAGGACGGGACCCTGGCGTTCAAGAAGGCGATCCAGGCCAAGTTCAAGCGCGACTCCGGCATCGACTACGCGATGGACGAAATCTGCGTCGGCAATGGCGGCAAGCAGGTGCTGTTCAACGCCATCCTGGCGACGGTCGATCCCGGTGACGAGGTCGTCATCCCGGTGCCGTCCTGGATTGCTTATGCCCAGATGACCCAACTGTGCGAAGGCGAGCCGGTCTTCGTGAACTGCCCGCAGAACAACGGCTTCAAGCCGCTTGCCGAGGATATCGACGCCGCGATCACGCCGAAGACCAAATGGCTGGTGCTGAACAGCCCGAACAACCCGACCGGCGCCGTTTGCACCGCCGACGATCTGCGCGCCATCGCGGCGGTGATGCGCAAGCATCCGCATGTCTGGATCCTGTGCGACGACATGTATGAACACCTGATCTTCGGCGGGTTCGAGCACGCGACGATGGCGCAGGTCGCGCCCGACCTGAAGGATCGGATCCTGACCGTTTCAGGCGTGTCCAAGACCTATGCCATGACCGGCTGGCGGATCGGCTTCGCGGGTGGACCGAAGGCTCTGGTCAAGGCGATGGTCAACATGCAGGGGCAGGCGACGGCGGGGATTTCCACTGTCGGCATGGCCGCCGCGGTGGCCGCGCTGAACGGGCCTCAGGATGGTGCACGCGAGCAAAGCGTCGCCTATCGCCGCCGCCGCGACATCGCGGTGGAGATGCTGAACGCCTCCCCGGGCATTTCCTGCCACAAGCCGGAAGGCGCGTTCTACGTGTTCCCGAATGTCGCCGGCTGTCTCGGCAAGACCACCGCGGGCGGGCGCAAGCTGAACACCGATGAGGATGTGTGTCTGGCTCTGCTGGAGGAGCAATATGTCGCCACCGTCCATGGCGCCGCGTATCACATGAGCCCCTATCTGCGCATCAGCACCGCGACCGCCGATGACGACTTGGTGGAAGGCCTGAAACGCATCCAGACCTTCTGTGAGGGACTGCATTAACCAGGCACGTTATCGGCTTCGATGATTGCATGACCGCCGCGCCGGCCGCTCCCAACGTTCGCACCGGCCGTGACAGCGACGCCGAAGCCTTTATCGCGCTGATCTGGGCGTGCTGGTCGCGCTATCCCGGCATCCACCTGGATGTCGATGCGGAAATGCCCGAACTCCGCGCGCTGGCGAGCTATTACGCAGCCAAGGGGGGCAGGCTTTGGGCGGCGGAAACCGACGGGCGGCTGGTCGGCATGATCGCCACCTGTCCGCTGGACTTGGGCGTGGCCTCGGGTCCTTGGGAGATTTGCCGGGTTTACGTCGATCCGTTGCTCCATGGCGCTGGTTTAGGCCATGCATTGCTGGACCTGGCCGAGGCCCATGCCATCAGCGCGGGGGCCACGCGCCTGGTCCTGTGGACTGATACGCGTTTCGACCGCGCCCACCGGTTCTATGAGAAGCGGTCCTATGTCCGATCCGGCCCGGTGCGCGTGCTGCACGACATCTCAAACTCGCTGGAATACGCCTATGCGAAGCCGGTGGATGGGATCGAGGCGTTGGATGCGGCCGGTGCCCTGTCCGCCATCCCTCGGCTGTCGGCGATCCTGACCGCGTGTGTGGAGGCGGAGACTGGCGTTTGCTTTCTGCCGCCGCTGGCGCCCGACGCGGCGCGCGATTTCTGGCGTGAGACCGCGCGCGATGTGGCCGCCGGGAAGCAACGTCTGCTGGCGGGATGGGCGGGCGGCGTACTGGTTGGGACGGTGGGGCTGGCCTTCGCCGTGGCGCAAAATCAGCCGCATCGGGCGGATGTAACGAAATTGCTGGTCGATCCTGCCGCCCGCGAGCACGGCTTGGCGCCTCGGTTGCTGGCGCGTCTGGAAGCGGACGCGCGTCTGGCGGGACGGACCTTGCTGCTGCTGGAAACCCGGGCGGGCGATCCGACGGAGGCCCTGTGCCAGAGCATGGGGTGGCATGCGGTCGGTGTGGTGCCCGGCAATGTTCTGCGGTCCGATGGCATGTTTGACGACACATGCGTCTTTTGGAAGCGGCCGGGATAGGCGTTGGTGGCGCGCGGGTCAGCGTTCTCACAAAGGCGCCTGGACGAGGCGACGGCGCGAGACGACCAATCAATTCAAACGATGATTGGGAGGCCGAAGGCTTGTGGCGTAATCGCTTTCCGTCGCCCTCCTGGACCTGGGTCCGCGGATGATTCCGACGCCCGTGGGCGAATTTGTACCTCTTCGAGTACTTTTTCGACGCAATCCGCCGACAGACCCATCCCGCCGGGGTCGAGGAGAGACCTTGCCGCCTTTGCGATGCCGCAGGTGAGGCCTCCACCAATAGGAAGCGTCAGGCCGTTATGACCATGGCTCCGAAATACTATGTCCTGGCCCTGTCCGTCCGGTCACGAGGGTCCTCTGCCGCGATCCGCGCCCACAAGTCGCGGATCATGTCCTTCATCTTCAACGCCTCCGCCCAGCGGTCCGACAACTCGTACCCGTCGGCACCTGTGATCGCATACGTCGGCGGCCCCAACTCGCACAGGAATGTAAAGACCGCGTCCGGACTGGCCCGCCGCCGCCAGGAGCGGATCGCGTATTCCCACCAATCCATGAACAGGCCCACCCAGCCCTGGTGCTGCGGAAAATCGAGCTGCACCTGGATCTGCTCCCGGCTTGCCACCCGCCCATGCAGGCCCCAGCAATTGTCCAGGATGCGGTGCATCAGCGCGTGGTTCTCCTCCGAAACCGGCCAAGCGAACTCCCGGCCCACCAGATAGTGCGAAATATCGCCTGTCAGCCGCAGATCGGGAAAACAGTCCAACAGGCGCAAGGTGAAAAACAGGTCGGTAGTCATGCGATCGCGATGCGTCTCGATATGCACCGCGATTCCGCTGTCCCGCGCCAGACGCCGCCAGCCCTCGATATACGGAATGCAATCGGACAGGCGATACGGCCGCACATCGGGCTGCAAGTTGACGTGATCGGCCCCGAGTTCCTCGACCAGGCGCAGCACCGGTTCCAGATCGGCAACCGAGCGAGGATAGCATTGTGCCTGCCAGGTCATGCCATTTGTGCGCAGGAAGCGGGTGACATCCCGAGCAAACGCCGGATCGACGAAACGCACGCCGGCACCGTCGAAGCCAGCGTCACGGATCATCTCCAACTGCGTCGGTAACGGCCATTCCGCTCCGTCCGGGCGGCGCCGCTCCATCGCCCAGAGCGATTGGTAGACTTGCAACGTCTGCGGCATGGTGCGTTCTCCCCGGCCCGTGTCGGGGCGCGATCCTGCCGGTATCGGCGCAACGCGTCCATGATGCGCGGCCGACGGGCGACCGAGCCTGATGAGCCGCGGTTTTCGCCACGCCCGGGACCGGATACAGTCGCCCAACGAAAAAAGGGAGAACGATCATGCAACCAGGACCTCGGCTGCAAGGGAAGGTCGCCATCGTCACCGGCGGCGCATCGGGCATCGGCGCGGAAACCGGCCGCGTGTTTGCGGCCCACGGCGCCCAGGTCGTGCTGTGCGATCTGCAAGACGATCTGGGCCGCACCGTGGCGCATGAAATCACCGATAACGGCGGCGTCGCGGAATATCGGTCCCTGGACGTAACCGACGAAGCCCAGTGGATCGCGCTGGCCGCTGATGTCGAGCGGAAATACGGCCAGATCAACGTGCTGGGCAACATTGCCGGCGTGTCCGGCCGGCCGGCCGGCATGACGGTTCAGGTGACGGGCGTCATGACCGGTGTCGCCCTGACCGATATGTCGTTGGAGCTGTGGAACCGCATCATGGAGGTCAACTCGACCGGCGTGTTCCTGGGCACCAAGAGCGTGATCCCCGCCATGCAACGCGCCGGTGGCGGGTCGATCGTCAACATCTCCTCAATCTGCGGCATTGTCGGGTCGTTCGCCAACGCCGCCTATCATGCCTCGAAAGGGTCGGTGCGTATTTTCTCCAAAGCGGCGGCGATCCAATATGCGAAGGATCAGGTCCGAGTGAACTCTGTGCACCCCGGGTTTGTCGACACGCCGATGGCTCGCCCGGGCCTGTTGGGCAATGAGAGTGGGCGAGCGCGGTTGGAGGCGACACCATTGGGGCGGTTTGGCAAGCCCATCGATATCGCGATGGGCTGTCTCTATCTGGCCTCGGACGAATCCGCCTGGGTGACCGGCAGCGAACTGGTCATCGATGGAGGCATGACGGCGAACTGACGGGACACCACACCAACCATTCCTGGATCGGGAGACGGCACCGATGATCACACCGGACTATATCCGCACCATGGCACGGTACAACTCCGAGATGAATCGCCGGATCTATGCTGCGGCTGCTCGCCTGACAGACGAGCAGCGGCGTGCGGATCGGGGCCTGTTCTGGAAATCGCTGCACGGGACACTCAATCACCTCATGTGGGCGGATCGGCAGTGGATGTCGCGCCTGGATGGGTGGCCACCGAATACCATTCCCAACCCGCAGAGCCCGACGTTGATTGATGACTTCGAGGAACTGCGAGCCGAGCGGGTCATGGCCGATGCGAGGATCGAGGCGTTTGCCGATGGGCTGGACGATGCCTGGTTGGACACCGACCTGACCTGGTTCAGTGGCGCGGCGAAGAAGGAGATGCGGATGGGCAAGCGTTTGCTGATGACGCATTTCTTCAACCACCAGACGCATCATCGCGGGCAGGCACATGCGGCATTGACGACGTGCGGGGTGGATCCGGGAGATACGGATCTGTTCCTGATCGTCGCGGCGGGGTGAGGGTGCGGGGGCAGCGCGGGGCTTCCGCCCCGGACCCCGGCCAGGGCTCTGCCCTGGACCCGCCTAAGGCGCGGCCTTTGGAACGCGATTCTTTTGGTGCGTTTGAGGATACGGCCCTGCGCAGACGGTGATAGGTCCGGGTAGGGCCGTATCCTCAAACGCACCAATGTTCCGGTTCCAAGGGCCGTCGCCCTTGGCGGGGTCCAGGGCCAGCGCCCCTGGCCGGGGTCCGGGGCGGGAGCCCCGCGCTGCCCCCGCACCAACATTCCTTGCCGAGGCGCGACTCACACCGATATGCTACTGCATGGCCATCACGCACCACACGCGGGTCCTGATCATCGGCGCCGGACCCGCCGGCTACACGGCGGCGATCTATGCCGCCCGTGCCAATCTCTCGCCCCTGCTCGTCGCCGGCTTGCAGCCCGGCGGCCAGCTTATGATCACCACGGATGTTGAAAACTATCCCGGATTCGCCGATGTGATCCAGGGTCCCTGGCTCATGGAGCAGATGGAGCAGCAGGCCCGTCACGTCGGCACGCGGATCGAGCAGGATATCATCACCTCGGTCGATGTCTCGACCCGGCCCTTCCGCTGCACGGGTGACACGGGCGACATCTACCTCGCGAACTCCATCATCATCGCTACCGGTGCCCAGGCCCGTTGGCTTGGTCTGCCATCCGAGCAGACCTTGCAGGGGCGCGGCGTTTCAGCCTGTGCAACGTGCGACGGATTTTTCTATCGGGGCAAAACCGTCGCGGTCGTCGGGGGCGGCAATACGGCGGTGGAAGAAGCCCTCTATCTGACGCACCACGCCGAGACGGTCACCCTGATCCACCGACGCGATACACTGCGGGCCGAGAAAATCCTGCAGGCGCGCCTGTTCGCCCACCCGAAGGTCAAGGTCGTCTGGAACGCCGTGGTCGACGACATCGAATCCGGTGGCACGCCGGAAGTGGTGACCGGCATCCGCCTACGCGACACGCACACGAATAGGTTGTCCACACTGAATGTGGACGGCGTGTTCATCGCCATCGGCCACACGCCGAACACCGCGATCTTCGTGGGCAAGGTGGCGATGGATGGCGAGGGCTATATCCAGACCGTCCCCGGCAGCACGCGCACCACGGTCGCTGGGGTATTCGCCGCCGGCGACGTGCAGGACAAAATCTACCGCCAGGCGGTGACCGCGGCCGGAACCGGCTGCATGGCCGCCTTGGAGGCCGAAAAATACCTGGTGGAACACGAACAGACCGCCCAATTGGCCGCGGACTAGCCTAAATCCCGCGAATGGGACCGATCGAGGCCGACAGACTCGATGGGAATGCGTTAGACTGTCACGAAGCTGGCGCGCCTAATGCGCGTTCGGCATGCCTGAGGCAGGCGGCCAGGAATCACCTGGCGCAGGGAGAGGCTGAGGTATGGACTGGGACAAGCTGCGCGTTTTCCACGCGGTGGCCGAGGCTGGCAGCTTCACACATGCCGGCGACACGCTGAATCTCAGCCAGTCCGCGGTCTCGCGCCAGATCTCCGCGCTGGAAGAAGCCCTGCAGGTCCCGCTGTTCCACCGCCATGCGCGCGGCCTGATCCTGACCGAGCAAGGCGAGTCGCTGAACCGCACCGTGCGGGAGGTGTTCGCCAAGCTGGCGATGACCGAGGCGCTGCTGACCGAAAGCAAGGAACGCCCCGCGGGTCGGCTGAAAATCACCACAACCGTCGGATTCGGCGCCTCCTGGCTCGCCCCGCGCCTGCATGCCTTTCTGGAAACCTACCCCGAGGTTTCGGTCTCGCTTCTCCTCGACGATGCGGAACTGGATCTGGCGATGCGCGAGGCCGATGTGGCGATCCGTATGCATCCCCCGAAGCAGCCGGACCTCGTGCAGCGTCACCTGCTGACCATGCACTATCATGTCTGTGCGTCCCCCGAATATCTGAAGCGCCATGGGGTGCCGCATCGGCCGGAAGAGTTGGATGCGCACAAGCTGATCCTGTTTGGCCAGCACCATCCACCGGTCTCGGACATCAATTGGCTGGCCGACGCCGGAAGGCGACCCGGCAACCCGCGGCGCGCGCTGCTGGAAGTGAACAACGTCCACGCGAAACTGCTGGCGATTCGCTCGGGGCTCGGGATCGGCGCATTGCCGGACTACGTGGTCAACGAGAATCCGGACCTGGTGCGCATCCTGACCGACCTCAAGGGGCCGAAGGTGGACGTGTATTTTGTCTATCCGGAGGAGCTACGGAACTCCAAGCGCGTCGCGGTGTTCCGCGACTTCCTGCTCGCGCGCCTGGCGGAGATCCATTAGCCGCTCGGCGCTTCCGAGGCAGTGGTGTCGGATCGGTCCCCTATGGTCAACGCAGAATCCCCAATCCCGGAGGGCCGTCCGACCAGGTGACTGGCCGGATGACCTTGCGGCGGCCACCCTCGGGTGGCCCGGACTCCAGCGTACCCATGATTCTTGGTCCTTCGGCCTGAGTGTCGCAGCGGCCAAACCCATCCACAGATGTTGGCCGAGGGGTCATGATCCAAAATCCGGCGGTCGAAGGCTGACTCATTGAGAGTACCGTGCCATTGTCAACCGCTCCGGTGTCGCGTTGTCTCTGATATTAGCACATGATATCAAATGGATGTCACCCGACTTCAGCGGTCTACTGCCGCCTTTGGCGATGATCCCTGCCGCGCGCTGCGGGATCGACCGTAATGTCTGCGGTCGGCACCAATGTGGGCACGCATTCGTGGTCAGCACTGGTATTGAAACGGTCTGGGTGAAGCGACCCGCACCGTCCGGTCGATTCCGGTGATGATTGCAGATTGTCAGTGGGACGATGCCGAGTGAGTCGATAGCGTTAATTCATTCCCATATGGGGTGTTATCCGCGCGTGATACTCGCGCGTGGGATCAGTTGACGCCGCCAAACCATTGATTTTTGTCCGAACAAGGCCGTTGTCATGCGTGATTGGCATAGCGGCTCCCGGGAATTGACGATGGCGCATCCCGATCAACCCGACCTAGAGTGACCCCACTGAATACGGCGGTGCGCCGCCAGAGTTCCAGCTCCCAAGCTGGAAAGGGGTCGCAAGATCCCTGCGTCTCCCAGACGTGAAGCCTCCCTGTATACTTGCCCCCGGCCAATAAGCCGGGGGCTTTCTTTATGGCGGAACGTTTCTTGGGAAACCTTGTGTCACCCGACGTGCCTCAGTGCCGCGCAATCCAAGCGCGCGCAGCACATCCGCGTTCAGGACTGGTGACAGGCCCGGCGGACGCGGGATCGCCAGGCCCATGATGTCGTCATACCCCCACAACGCCCAGCCGATCCCCTGGGCCTCGAACGCCTCCCGCGCCGCGCGCAGCCAGCGCAATCGTGCCGCCGGGTTGAGCGCGACCGTGGCGCCGAATTCACCCGCAAGCAGCGCCGCATCATTCCGGCGGGCCCAGGCAGCCGCCGCGCCGACGCGTTGGCCGATCCGAGCCTCATCCCAACGCAGCGAGCAATAGAACCGCATCAGGTCCCGAGTCTGACGGTCGGCGGCGGTATCGCCCACCGCCTCGCAGGGCTGTTGATCCAGCACCGGGAACGGCAGGCGTGCCATGGCCGAGCGGTCCAGGCCCGGCCGATAGGCGGCGAGCGAGGTGAGTTCCGAGGGGTCATAGAGATGGATGCTGTAGATCACATTGGGGTCGGCTTCCGGCGTCAGCGCTTCCAAGCCGGCGATGCTGCCCCAGTCATGCCCGGTCAGCACGAGTGTGCTCGATGGCAGAATCGGCCGGATCACGCCCAGCAGGCTGTGCTGCAAGCGATGCCAGCCTGCCGGGTCACGCGGAAACACCGGCTCATTCAGCACTTCGGGAAACACTAACCCCGGATCGAGCGGCCGCAAGGCGGTTGCCAGCCGTTTCCATGTCGTCAGCAGCCGATTCTGGTCGATCTGGCTGGTTTCCAGCCGCCAACCATCGGGGTGGATGGAGACGACCACGGCAAGTCTGGACCGGTTCAGGCGGCGGATCGCCTCGGTCAGTTCGCGCAAGATGGCAGGATTTTCGGTCAATGCCGGGTCCACCGCCAGTCGGACGAACCCGAACCCCGCTTGCCGAAGATCGCCGATGGCCCGGTCGCCCATGTAGCTCCGCAAGGCGACCGGATCGCGGCTGACCGGGTGGCGGAACCAGCCGGTGATGTTGATCCCCTGGTGCAGGGCCGCGACCCGCTCCGCCGGCGGGCGAGCCAGTGCCGGCGGCACGACGCAGTGCCAGGCCAGCAAGAGGCCGACAAGCCAGGGTATCAGGCGAGGCATGGACAAAGACGCCATTGTCGGTCCGTTAAACATTTGTCGCTAGACAAGGTCTTGCCACAACCGGGCTGAATTTTTGGTTAAGATCGACGCGGAGTCCCGTGCCTGCCTGGGCGTTCTGCTGCTCGCCGCCTGCGTGCTGGGAACGACCGCCTGGCTGCGCGGCCCGGAATATGATGAGCAGTACACGCTGTTCCTTACCGCGGGAGTACCGCGGCCCGACTGGCCCGAGACCATGTTCCCGGCCGGACTGGTCCACGGGTTGCAGTCCGGGCACACGGATTTCGGCACGATCGCGCGCGATCTGCGCGCCACCGACGTGCATCCACCGCTGTATTTCTGGCTGGCGTCGGTTTGGCGTCAAATCGCTGGTGAAAGCCTGTTCACCCTTCGCCTCCTCTCCGTTCTGCTTAGCCTTGGCGCGCTTGGCACGGTCGGCGTGATCGCCCGGCTCGTGTCGATTCGGCCTGCTCTGGCGATGTTGCTGACCTTGGGGTGCTACGGCTTTGCCTACACCGGCGTGATCGCGCGGGGTTTCATGCTGGCTCAGCTTCTGGTCCTGGCGGGGCTTGCAGTGTTGCTGTCCCAGCGTACGGCCTGGCGCGGGTTGGTGGCGGGTTTGCTGTTCGGAGCCGCCACCATGGCCAATTACCTGGCGGTCTTCGTGCCGCTTGGAAGCTGGGTCCTGGTGGTCATGCGCGGGATGCGTTGGCACGCCCCCGGCGCCAGCGTGCCCCCCGGTTCCCTCACCAACCGCCTCGCCCCCGCCATCCTCATTCCACTCGGTATGATCCCCTTCCTGATTACCGATTTCTGGTTCTTCGTTGCCCAGCGGCATGCGCGAACCGGCCAGTTCCCGCCGTTCGAATGGCTTCCCAGCCTGGGCCGGCTGGGTCGCTATGCCGCGGCGAATTTGTTGGGAGGGCTGCCACTCTATGTCGGTCCGGCATGGCAGCGGCCCGTCTCCGCCGTCCTGGTGTTGGTGGCGTGTGCCGGTGTCGGGCTGGTGGCGTGGCAATGGCGCCGGATTCCCGGTCCCGACATGCGGTGGTTGTTGCTTGCGGCCGGCATGGCGCCGCCGCTTGGGCTGCTGGCACTGGGGTTGGTGTTCGACAACACGCCCATCGAGTTGCGCTATCTCGCCTTTTCCGTCCCTTTCGTCGCCTTGCTGCTGGCCGGAGCGCTGGGAGCGCTGCCATCCCCGGTTCGGCCGACCCTGACGGTCCCGCTGGTTGCGATCCAGATCCTGGCGCTGACCGGCATGGCGACCCGCACCGAAACCATGCAACCCGCCAGGGACACCGCCCGATCAGCCCAGCAACTGGCGCGGGACACGGTCGTGCTGCTGCCGCTCGGCAATGACGGTGTGGGCATTGTCGGCGCCTTCGCGCGGGAGATGCCGCCCGACACCCCCCTGCTGCTGATCGACGCAAGCACCGTCCGCGATCGGATCGGCGGCCTCCGCCGTGTCGCGCTGGCCGTCATGGAGCAGGACGACTCCAGCCGGTTGAGCGTGGCCGAGGCACGAGCGGTCCTGGCTGGCGCATGCTGGCGCATGGTCGCCAAGGGCTTCAACGTGACCGTCCATGAACGGCAATGCGCGCCCGACTGAACCCGGCGTTCGGGGTGCGTCCCGTCTCCTCCCGAGGCAATTGCGCGCTTTCCGATCAGATTGATCCAAACCCCTGATATGTGAGGTCGGACGATGTGTAAGGTCGGGGTGGCAAGACCGGTTCGCGAAAACCTCGCCAAGGGTGACCAGTCAGGCAGATCGGAACAACCTCCGGAGCGGTTTCACTGTGACTGGAAACGGCAAACCGCTCTACCACCTTGTTTTGTCGCGTCGCTCACACGCCGAGACGCTCCGCTCGGCGCGATTACGCTCTAATACCAACTGTCGTGATCATTGGCTCTCACGCCGCTTGCCTATCAACCGTCATGCTCGGGCTTGAGCCGAGCATCTCCGATGGCACAACACATTGATTTTGGTCGTGAAAAATTGAGATTATGTGCTTGCGGGGAGGCTCGAGTCAAGCCGGAGCATGACGACGGGCGCGCTGTCCGATCGGTCAGAAGTTCCGTCGGCTGGTATACCGGCTGCCAACGCCTGACCACCTGGCCGGTATCGTCACTGTCTCTTGAGACCGCCATTGACCGGGTCGACCCGGAAGATTGACTGCGCGAAAACCGGGATATCCAGATCGAACGGATGGATCGCCACCACGGATGCCCGCTCGGTCGCCGCTGCGGGCTGGTCGCCTTTGGTTGCGAGCAGTTGCGCCAGATAGACGTGCGGCCCCTCTTCGACCGGCAAGGCCGCGGCAGCCACGCGCAACAGTGTTTCGGCCCGCGCGGTGTCGCCCGCGGACCATACCACCAGCGCATTGAGCAGTGTGATCCTGGCACCGAAGTCCGGCAGACTGATGCCCGCGGCCAGGGTCTCCCCGTCCCGGAAATAGGCCAGGGCCTCGGCCGGCCGTTTGGCGGCCACGGCCAGGAAAGCGCGGTTTAGCGCGACGATGCCCAGCGCTTCCGGCAGAGCGCCAGGGATAGCGGCGGCCATTTTCAACTGAGATTCTGCCGCTGGAACCTGTCCTTCGAGCAACGCAACCATCGCCAGCAGATTGTGGAGCATCGCGCGTTCCGACGCTCTGCCGGGTTCCCAGGGCCCCGCGATGTATCGAAGCGCCGCCTCTTTGGCCTCCGTCATGGCACCAGGATCGCCGGCGAGTCCCTGGACATAATTGGCCTGGGCAACGCGGTAGGGCGACACGCGGGCCATCGTTGCGTCGGCCCCGCGCCGGATCAGTATGGCCGGGTCGGCGTCCGTCTGCGTCAACTGGATCTGGGCGGGCGCCTGGTTCGGCTGCTCGACGACGATCGCCATGCGCAGCGACCCCTCCTTACTCGTCATCACCGCGCCGTTGACCACCAGACGGTCATAGCCAAATTGGTCCTGTAGCGCGCCGACCAGTTTGTCCAGGCTAAGCGGCGTGGCCAGTGCGCTGATGACGGTGGGACGCGAACTCACACGCAAGGTTGGCGTCGGGATGATCGACTGACCCCGGACGATCCAGGCGGCCTGGGCCATGAAAATCTTCTCGGCGGTCGTGGCATCGAAGCCGGTTTCGACGACCTTCGGCGACACATTGATGCGGAGGCTGAGCGTGTCGCCGTTATAGGCCGCCTCCCCTGCGAAGACGCTTATCAACAGGCCACCGAACAGAAGGAGCGAGGTAAGGTCGAAAGGGAGCATGAGTGTATCCGTCATGAGGCGGCAACCGTGACCCGCGGGTCCGTTGTCGCGGGTACGGTAACCTGTCCCGCAAACGCGGAGTAGAGGCGATGCTGGCTGATCTGATCCAAGACCGGCAATCGGCCAGCGGTGGGTGCCATGCGCGTGGCCATGCGTGCCACCCGCCATGCACCGAGGTTCGGTTTCCTGACCGGTCGATTTGGCAACCGCGGGGGAGTTCTCGTGCTTCGGTTCCCGATCGGGACATGGGGAAATCCGATGCGACTGCCGCTCAAAACGAGCAAAGGGAATCGCTTCGTCAAGCGTCGGAAGGCCACGGTTCGGCGGAATGACCGGACGGCATCAAGCAAGCCGGGTATGGCGCGCGGCACGAAACGGCGCCAGGATGACGGAACGAAGACATCGTCGCGTCCAGGAACCCGTTTTGCCCGTTCCCATGCCAGTTACAACCCGGATCGCGCCCAGGACCACGCGCATGCCTGGCCGATCGAACCCGCGGGACCCGGCCGCGCTCCCACCGCGATGCGGAGCCTAGGGCACGATGTCGGACGACATTGACGTTCCGCACCGCGCGCTGATCACCGGCTCGACCATGCTGGCGATGTTCATGCAGGTCTTGGACACCTCTATCTGCGTGGTCGCGCTGCCCTACATGCAGGGCAGTCTGTCGGCCAGCGCCGAGGAGATCAACTGGGTCCTCACCTCCAGCGTTATCGCGGCGGCGATCATGACCGCGCCGGTCGGCTGGATGGCGCAGCGCTTCGGCCGCAAGAAGCTGTTCCTGTTCTGCCTGACCGGGTTCGTCACCGCTTCCATGTTGTGCGGCCTGGCGCAATCGCTGGAGCAGTTGATCCTGTGCCGACTGCTGCAAGGCATGTGCGGCGCCGGGATCGCACCGTTGTCGCAGGCGACCATGCTGGACATCTACCCGTTCTCCCGGCGAGCCCAGGCGATGGCGCTGTTTTCGATGGGCGTGACGATGGGGCCGATGGTGGGACCGACCCTCGGTGGCTATCTGACCGACACCTTCAGTTGGCGCTGGGTGTTCTACGTCAACCTGCCCTTCGGCATCATCGCCATCACCGGCCTGATCCTGTTCATGCCGAGTGCCCCCGCTCGCCCGGGCCTGAAGTTCAGTTGGTATGGCTTCGGCATGCTTGCGATCGCCGTCGCCAGCCTGCAATTGGTGCTCGATAGGGGCCAGATTCTGGATTGGTTCACCTCGGGGCAGATCGTCACCCTTGCAGTGGTTGCGGGGCTCGCCTTCTATCTGTTCGTCGTGCACATGTGCATGGCGGACAAGCCGTTCCTGCCGACCGCCCTGTTCAAGGACCGCAATTTCGCCTCCGCCATCATCATGGTATTCTGCATATCGGCGATCATGCAGGCCACCAGCGCGTTGCTGGCCCCCTATCTGCAGAAACTCGCGGGGCTGCCGCCGCAGGACGCGGGATGGGCGATGGCACCGCGCGGCATCGGCACGATGGTGTCCATGTTCGTGGCCAGCCGATTGGGCATGCGCGTCGACCAGCGCAAGATCATGGCCGTGGGCCTGCTGATCCTGGCCGCCGGGCTGTGGGACATGAGCACCTGGACCCCGTCGGTCACCGGCGACCGCATGGCGTTCGTGCTGATGTTGCAGGGTTTGTCGGTCGGGCTGGTGTTCAATCCGATGACCGTCATGGCCTACACCACCCTGCCGTCGCAATATCGCGGAGAGGCGACCGCCGTCCAATCCCTGGCCCGCAACATCGGGTCGGCAATCGGGATCTCGGTCATGACATTCACCCTGACCCGAGGCTTTCAGACCAACCACGCGGCGATCTCGGCCGGGATCACCCCATTCGACCGGGTCTTGCAGGGCGCCGACGCGGCGGCGCAATTGCTGGATCCCACCACGCGGCATGGCGCGGTGCTGCTGGATCAGATGATCAACTACCAGGCGCAGATCATCTCCTATAACAACGACTTCCGTCTGATGATGCTGGTTGTCCTGCCGCCCTTGCTGCTGTTGGCCCTGATGCGCCGCCATGTGCGCCCCGGTGAGCGAAGGGCCTGAGCCGCCATGTCCGACACCCGTATCGTCCCGCATCGTCGGTTGATCACCGCGTCCGTCATGCTGGCGATGTTCATACAGACCCTGGATTCGACGATCTGTATCGTCGCGCTGCCCTATATCCAGGGCAGCATGTCCGCCAGCGCCGAGGAAATCTCCTGGGTCCTGACCTCCTACGTGATCGCGGCGGCCATCTTCACGGCGCCGGTCGGCTGGATGGCGCAGCGCTTCGGCCGCAAGAAGCTGTTCCTGATCTGTCTGGGCGGCTTTCTGACCATGTCCATGCTCAGCGGCGCGTCGCAGTCGCTGGAGCAACTGATCGTGTGCCGCCTGGTGCAGGGCATGTTCGGGGCCGCCCTGGCGCCTTTGTGCCAGGCGACGATGCTGGACATCTACCCGTTCGCCCAGCGCGCCCAGGCAATGGCGATCTTCGCAATGGGGATCACCATGGGGCCGATCATGGGCCCGACCCTGGGTGGCTACCTGACCGATGCCTATAACTGGCGCTGGGTGTTCTATGTGAACATCGCCCCGGGGCTGCTGGCCTTTCTGGGTGTGGCTATTTTTCTGCCCAGGGTGCCACCTCGGACCGCGCTGAAATTCAGTTGGTACGGGTTCGCGATGCTGGGTATGGCGGCCGCCATGTTCCAACTGATGCTGGACCGGGGGCAGACGCAGGACTGGTTCACCTCCACCGAGATCATCGCCGAGGCCACCATCGCCGGCCTGTGCTTCTACCTGTTCGTGGTGCACATGTTCACCGCCGACAAGCCGTTCCTGCCGCCGGCCCTGTTCAAGGACCGGAATTTCTTCGCCGGCATCGTCATGGTGTCCTGCGTGTCGTCCGTCATGTTGGCCACTGCGTCGCTGATGGCGCCCTTCCTCCAGCAACTGGGCAAATATCCGGTGCTGGATTCCGGCATCGCCATGGCACCGCGCGGCTTCGGCACCATGGTCGCCATGTTCGTGGCCAGTTGGCTGGGCATGCGGGTCGACCAGCGCAAGATCATGGCGGTGGGGCTGGTCTCCCTCGGTTCGATGATGCTGATCATGAGCACCTGGACCCCGGAAGTGGGCCAGATCGAGATGATGACCGTGCTGTTTGGCCAGGGCTTCTCGATCGGGCTGGTGTTCAACCCGATGACGGTGATGGCCTACACCACGCTGGCGCCGAATCTGCGGCCGGAGGCGACGTCCGTGCAGTCCCTGGCCCGCAACCTGGGATCGGCGATCGGGATATCGGTGACCACCTTCACTCTGTCTCGCGGCACGCAGACGACCCATGCCGACATCGCCGCGGGGATCACGCCGTTCGAGCGGGCATTGCCCGGCGCCGATCACGTCGCGCGAATATTGGACCCGGCGACCCGGCACGGCGCGGCGCTGCTGGACCAGATGGTGACCTATCAGGCGAAGATCATCGCGTACAACAATGATTTCCGCCTGATGGCCCTGACGGTGATCCCGCCGCTGATCCTGTTGCTGTTCATGCGGCGGGCGGCGAAACCGGCGTAGGAGGGGAATACCGTCCGCGGATACCGACCCCGCTCAATACCCCGCAGACCGATCCACCACTTCCTTCAACGGCTGCCCATCCAGGAACCGGGTCAGGTTGTCCACGAACAATTTCGCCACGATCCGGTCCCGCTGCGGGTGCGGCCCGCCGACATGCGGCAGCACGATGATCCCCTCGGCGTCCCAGAACGCGTGATCGGCCGGCAATGGCTCCTGCCGGAACACATCCAGCACCGCGCCGGCAATCCGCTTCTCCTTCGCCGCCGCGATCAGGTCGGCATCGACGATCAACGACCCACGCCCGAAATTCAGCAGCCATGCCCCGGGCTTCATCTTCCCCAGCAGTCCGGCGTTGACCATGTTATCCGTCGAAGGGGTCGAGGGCAGCAAAAGCACCACGAAATCGGACTGTGCCAGAACCTCATCCGTGCGATCCGACGGAAACACGTCCGCTAGGCCGGGCATCGGCTCGACCCGGCGCTTGGTGCCGATCACCCGCATGCCCAACGCCGTGGCCAGGCGAGCCAGTTCCTGACCGACGGCGCCGAGACCAAGGATGCCGAGGGTCTTGCCGTTGAGCGGCTGGGCGACGCGGTGGCTCCATTTATGAGCGGGCTGGTCGGCCACGGCGGCGGCATAGGGCTTGGCCACGTAGAAAATCGCCCCCAGGATATTCTCCGGCATCGACTCCCGATGCGTGCCGCGCGCGCAGGTCAACGTCAGATTGGGCGGCAGGTCGGGCAGCGCCAGCCAGCCTTCCACCCCCGCGGTCAACGCCTGCGCCCAGCGTAATTTCGGCATGCTGGGCAGCAAGCCGGGGGAGGCGCCGCCGGCCAACATCGCCTCGGTGTTCGCCAATTGCGCCGCCGACGGCTTCTCCCGCCGCGGCAACGTGTCGACCGCGACGCGGCCATCCAGCCCGGCGGCGGCGATCGCCTCGATATAGGCGGTGGGGGTATCGGTCCAGAGCAGCAGATGGGTGCGGTTGGTCATGGGGCTTCGTCCTGAGTGCTTTGGGCCCAGCGTAATCGGCCGCGCGGGGAAGGGCCAGACGGGGGGCAATCGGGTGAAGGACAGAAAGCCTTGGGGCTCTGCCCCAAACCCCGCGAGGGCTTCGCCCTTCGAACCCACCAGGGGCACGGCCCCTGGACCGCGATCGGTTGGGCCAGTGAAGAAAGGGGGCCAGCCATGGCGTTTCAAGGTCCGTGTCGGCCCCCTCTCTTCCCTGGCCCAATGAATGGCATCCAAGGCCCAGCCTTGGTGGGGGTCGAGGGGGCAACGCCCCTCGCGGGGTTCGGGGCAGCGCCCCGAGGCTTCTCTTCCCTCCCCCGATTGCCCTGGCCGACGCAGGGTTTGCGCTCGGTCCGCATCCCTGGCATCCCGGCCCATGTCCGAGTGGAAAACCTTGCTGACCACGCCCCGCTTCCGGGCGTTCTGGGTCGCCCTTCTGGTGCACAACCTGGGCAGTTGGTGCGTGATCGCAGCGCTGCCCATCCTGGTGGCGCATCAGTTCGGCGTTGGCGTGGAGCTGGTGCTCAGTCTGGGCCTTCGCGTACTGCCGAAAATCGTCCTGGCGCCCATCGCCGGCGGGTTGTTGCGTGCCGTCGGGGCCGCGCGCGTATCCAGTTCGGCGCTGGTGGGGATGGCGGGGCTGACGGCGCTGTTGCCGTGGTGTGGGGACTTCCTGCTGCTGCAAGGCGCGATCCTGACCATCGGGGCGCTGGACGTTTTCGTCACGCCCGGGGTCCTGGCACTCCGCGGCCCGGTCACGCCGTCGGGCCTGGAAATGGCGAGCAACACGTTGTGCTCGGTGGCCGACCGGCTCGCCAAGATCATCGGACCGATCATCGGCGGTCTGGCCGTGCTGGCCGGTTTCGTCCCCGGGTTCCTGCTGTTTGCCGGCGCGATCTTGCTGGCCGCGTTCACCATCGCTCGCCTGCAAGTAACCCGAGACCCGGGACCGGCCGGCGGTTTCCGCCTGTGGCACCTGGCGGCGGCGCCGGTCGAGTTCATCCGAATGCTGCGCGCCGACCCCGGCCTGGTCGGCCTGCTCATCTGCGCCGTTTCCTACATGGTCATGCTCGGAGGGCTGCGACCGTTCCTGTTCTGGGCCAATCGGGACTGGTACGGTGCGTCCGACGCGGCCTGGACCGGATTGCTGGCGGCTCAGGGCGGTGGCGCTTTGGTCGGCGCCCTGCTGTCCGGCCTGTTCAGCCGCACGATGCTGCGTTGGGCGCCGGCCTATGCGTTGACATTGTTCAGCGGCCTGCTGGAAGGCGGTTTGCACCTGGCTTTGCTGCTGGCGGAGACCAGTGAGCAGGCCATGGTACTGCTGGCCCTGGCGAGCATCCCGGAAATCATCTCGACCGCCACCTGGTTCACCGCGTTTCAACAGCGGGTTCCGGCGGCGGGGCAGGCGGTGTTTTTCAGCTTCGCCGCCCCACTGTGGGATTGCCTGTTCGTGGCCGGGATCCTGT
>Ga0209514_10004009_pt1 | contig 20295 bp, 18 predicted proteins | sample Subgrocontami58m_FD_187452 | JGI IMG/M metagenome (GOLD analysis project Ga0209514, IMG submission 187452) | Subsurface groundwater microbial communities from S. Glens Falls, New York, USA - GMW37 contaminated, 5.8 m (SPAdes) (version 3) | ecosystem: Environmental > Aquatic > Deep subsurface >...
CCGGGACGACCACCGATATGAACACGCTGGCCTCCGAAATACGTTGGCGCGCCTTTGTCCTTTATACCACAGGATTGCCCGTTTGGCTAGATTGCTGGCTGTCCCCCGCTTTACTGTCTGCCTTGTCGTTCTGTCCAACGGCGCGCCGGACCTGTGTCGGCGCCAGGATGCCGCCGGAGAGAATCAGCTTGAAGCCTTCGTCCACCGACATGTCCGTCACTATCACCTCGCCCTCTGGGACAATCGCCAGAATGCCGCCGGTGGGCAGCGGAGTTGCGGGTATGAATACTGAGACCAGGACTTCGCCGGAAGGGCCCAGGAACTGCCCGGTGGCGAACCCCATGGCGTAGATACCCTTGCGCGGGTATTCCACCAGGACAACATGCTTGAACGCGGGGGCCTCCCTCCGCGCCACGGCGCTCAAGGCGCTTTTGGACGTCTTGTACAGGGTCCGCACCACGGGCATCCGGTCTATTACGCGCTCGGCGCCGCGCAGCAGACGCTGACCAAAGATATTCGTGGCGACTACTCCCGCCAGATACACAAGGATGGCGGTTGAAACCAGACCCACCCCCGGCACGGGGCGGCCCACCACGGCGGCAATGAGCGGTTGGAGCAGCCCGTCCAAGTTCACAAAGAGGAACTGCAGGACTAAGTACGTGATGACCACGGGGATCAGTACCAGAACACCCGCGATAAGCTTGGCGCGGATGTTGCCCGTTACGCGTCCCACCAGCGACCGCCAGCGTGCGCCCATGACGCACTAGCCTCCGCACCCGGGCGTCGGTATAATGGGCCTTCCTGGTCCGCCGTGACCTTCAGGGGAGGATGACGCCATGACGTCGGTTGACCTCAAGTCCATCATCCGTGACATACCGGACTTCCCCACCAAGGGCATCAACTTCAAGGATATCACCCCGCTGCTGCAAGACCGTGCCGCGTTCAAGTACGTCATAGACACCCTGGCGGCCAGGTACCGCGACCAGCGGATAGACTCCGTGGTCGCCATCGAGGCCCGCGGCTATATCTTCGGCGCGCCCCTCGCATACGCCCTCGGCACCGGGTTCGTCCCCGTCCGAAAGGTCGGCAAGCTCCCGTGGAAGACCCACCGCGTCGAGTATTCGCTGGAGTACGGCTCCAGCATCATGGAGATGCACCAGGACGGCGTCCGCGCGGGCCAGCGCGTGCTCATCGTGGACGACCTGCTGGCCACGGGGGGAACCCTCGCCGCCACGGCCAAGCTGGTCGAGCGCTCCGGGGCGCACATCGCTGGCATCGCGGTCATCGCGGAGCTCGGTTTCCTTCCGGGCCGCGCCAAGCTGCAGGGCTACGAGACCACGTCCATGGTGGTGTACTAGCCCACGCGCCTCCGCTACGCGGAACGCGCTTCAGGAAGCTGGGGCGATGATACCAGCGGGCTTGCGGAGTTGTCAACGCGAGCAGCGTCTCCCACGCATTGCACGGACGCTCCGAAGCCACACCGACGAGCGGCGCTGACTCACCGGACATGAGAGGACAGGCGCGTGGCATGCAACAGCGCCCGTTTGAGCTTCCGGACTGGCTGAAGCACGCCCAGCCCATCGAACGGGCGAGGAGGCCGCGCTTTCTCACCGCCCTCGCGGTCTTCTGGACGGTCAGCGGGGGCATCACGTTGACCGCGGGCATCATCGGGCTGCTGCTGACTTCCAGTTACATCGCCACGAGCGCAAGCAGCAGCGCGCTATCGCTGCTTTTCGGGACGCTGTTCCTGTGGCTGGGACTGGGAGCATGGAACGGCTGGCCGTGGAGCCGGTGGGTTGCCGTGGCCGCCCACGTCCTGAGCGTGCCCTTCCTGCTGTTCCAGCCGTTCAGCCCTCTGGCGCTGGTCAGCGTGGCGTGGGCGGCGCTGGTCGTATGGTACATGACGCGGCCATACGTGGGCGCGTATTATCGGCCAGCCAGCGGGGGACCGCCTACTCCAGGAAGTCCTTGAGCTTCTTGGAGCGGCTGGGGTGGCGGAGCTTGCGCAGCGCCTTCGCCTCTATCTGGCGGATGCGCTCCCGCGTGACACCGAAGTCCCGGCCCACCTCTTCAAGCGTGCGGCTCCGTCCGTCCTCCAGACCGAAGCGCAGCTCCAGCACGCGGCGCTCGCGGTCGTTCAGCGTCTTGAGCACGTCCCTGACCTGCTCCCGCAGGAGCTGATGGCTCGCCGCGTCCGCCGGCGCCAGGGCGCCCCGGTCCTCGATGAAGTCGCCCAGGTGGCTGTCTTCCTCTTCGCCGATGGGCGTCTCCAGTGAGACAGGCTCGCGGGATATCTTCACGATCTCCCGGACCTTCTCGGAGGAGGTCTCCATGCCCCGGCTGATCTCCTCGCTGGTCGGCTCGCGGCCCAGCTCCTGGACAAGCCGGCGGCTGACGCGCAGGAGCTTGTTGATGGTCTCCACCATATGCACGGGGATGCGGATGGTCCGAGCCTGGTCGGCGATGGCCCGCGTAATGGCCTGGCGTATCCACCACGTGGCGTAGGTGCTGAACTTGTACCCCTTGCGGTAGTCGAACTTCTCCACCGCGCGGATGAGGCCGATGTTCCCCTCCTGGATGAGGTCCAGCAGGGACATGCCCCGCCCGATGTACTTCTTGGCGACGCTCACCACAAGGCGCAGGTTGGCCTCCGTGAGGTGCCGCTGGGCCGCCTCGCCGTCGTCCAGCAGGTGCTTCAGGTAGCGGTCAAGCTGCTTCTCCAGGGGACGCAGCTCGTCCATGAACTTGGGGTCGGCGACAATCTCCGCGATGTCCGCCAGCGTGCTGTCGCCGCCGACGGCGTTCACGACTTCGGGCGCGAGCAAGCGCGTATCAAGCGCGAGGGCGGTGATAAGACGCTCCATTTCCTCCGGGCTCTTGCCCAGGGACTCCGCGACGACGCGCTTCAACTCAAGGTCAATGACTCCGTCAATGGCAGGGCGCACTTTGGCGCCGGAGACCAGGTCCTTGAGCTGGACCTTCCGGCCCAGCCCCAGGTGTTTGCGCATCGCGTCCACAAGAGGCCCGGTGGCGCAGATGTTGCGCAGGAAATGCGCGGCGACCTCCGGGCCGGTGGGGAACTCGCCGCTCTCCTGCTGGAGCGCGCGACGCGCCTGCTCCACATACCTGCCGCTCTCCATGCGCCGGGCAAGCGCCCGCTCGTCCTGGGCGGTCAGCAGAGGGACCCGTCCGATCTCCCTGAGGTACATCCGGACCGGGTCCTCGGTCATTTCGACTTCTTCGAACTCGCCCGCCTCCCACTCCAGGCCCGCTTCCGGCTCGGCCTCTGTTTCGGCTTCAGCCTCGGACGCGGCTTCCGCCTCCATGTCAAGCTCCGCCTCCGGCTTGACCTCCTCCGCACCTTCCGCAGTCTCCCCGTTCTCCGGCCAGACACCGGCCCTCTTGCCCGGGAGAGTGTCGCCCTGATTGGGTTCGTCCAGCGTGGCCCGGGCCACGGCGGCCAGCCGCGCGGCCAGCTCGCCAACGGGCAGCCCCACGTCCTTCTCCTCGCGCTCTCCCTGGGTCAGAATGTCCATCACGTCCAGCTTCTTCTGCGGGCCATGACGCTGAGGCTTGGGGGCGGGCTGGACCTTAGCGACCAGCTGGCCTTTGGGGACCGCCTGACCCTCGGTTTGCTTGGCGACAGCCTGGCCCTTGGGAGCAGGCTGGTTTTTGGTGATCAGCTGGCCTTTGGAAGCCGCCTGGCCCTCGGGTTGCCTGGCGGCCTGGCCCTTGGGAACGGGCGGGCTCTTGGCGACCGGTTGGCTTTTGGGGACTTCCTGGCTCATGGGAGCAGGCTTGGCCGACGATTTCGGAGCAGCAGGTGGAGCGGGCGCCGCCTGTTTCTGCGCCTTCGCGGCGGGCTTCACACTGACGACAGGCTTCGCGCTGACAGCGGGCTTTTCAGCCACGGCGGTCTTCGCGACGGCGGGCCGTTTCTCGGCGACGGCGCTCTGCTTCTTCACGGTCTTTTTTGCCACGAGCTTTGCTCCCTTTCCGTAAACGTGGCTAGTAGCTCCTGGTTACGCTGCAGCCCTTGTCTTCCCATCTCCGCAAGCTCGTCTTCGGTCAGCTCCGCTTGCGTGAGCGCCTGTTCTTCAAGTTGTTTGAGGTGGCGCAAACGGCGCTCCTCCAGCCGCCGGAGAGCGTCGGCCATCGTGTGTTCCATCTCGGATGCATCCAGAGGTGGGAGGGGTGTGGTGACAAGAGAGTCCCAATAGCCCTGCAAGTGCTCATCCAACGATTGTCGAACCTCTATTATACCGCTTTTCTGGATGTGCTGAAAAATCTCCCGGTTCTCCGGCCTCTCGAACTGCTCCGCCGAGGCGCCGCCCGCGCGGGCGCGCAGCTCCGGGTGCTGCGCCAGGAGCGCGAGGACGTACTCCTCCAGCGGGTCGCGGTCGCCCGTCGCCCGCGCCGGCGCGACGAATCCGGTGCCTCTGTCGGACGGCGGCCTGCGCCGGAGCTGGCCGATGCCCGACTGAAGGGTGTTCCTGTCAGTCTGAAGAAGCCGGGCCAGCTTGTCCAGGTACTCGTTGCGCAGGAAGACGTTCTCCATACGCCCGACGAGCGGGTAGAGGTCTTCCAGCGCCCGCTGCTTCCCATCCGGAGAGGAGAGGTCCAGCTTCTGCGCCGCCACCTGGAACAGGTAGTCAACCAGAGGCATCGCTTCATCTACAATTTTGCGCCACGCGTCGGCATTATCGCGGATGATTTCGTCGGGGTCCTTGCCATCTGGCAATAAGGCGATACCCATCCATGAAACATCCGAAGCCGCAAACGCAGGTCTCCCGCCCACACGAAGTCCGACCAAAACTTTTTGTTGAAAGACATTCCATGTGGAGATCAGGCTACGGAGCGTCGCCTCATCACCAGCAGCGTCTGGGTCAAGAGCCATAACGAAGCGGTGCGCCAGCTTCTTGAGGATGTCCACCTGGCGCTCGGTGAGGGCCGTGCCCATGGACGCCACCACGTTGGCGAAGCCGTGCTGGTGGGCCATCAGCGCGTCCATGTAGCCCTCCACGATGACCGCGCGGCCCTCGCGGCGGATGGCCTCGCGCGCCCTGTGGATGCCGTAGAGGATGGCGCTCTTGTCGAAGATGGGCGTCTGCGGGGAGTTCAGGTACTTCGGCTCCTGGTCGTCGCTGAGCGCCCGCGCGCCGAAGCCGGACATGCGCCCGCGCTCGTCCCAGATGGGGATGACCAGCCGCCCGCGGAAGCGGTCGTAGAGGCTCCCGTCCTCCTTCTGAACGACCAGCCCGGCGAACAGCATGTCCGTGGGGCTGAACCCCTCTTTCGTGAGGTGCTCCTGGAGGGCGTTCCAGCTATCCGGGCTGTAGCCGAGCTGGAAGGCGGCGACCGTCTCGTCCGAGAGGCCGCGCTTCGCCAGGTGCTGGCGCGCGGTCTCCGCCTCCGGCGTGTGGAGCAGCATGCGGTTGTAGAAGCGCGCGGCGGTCTCGCAGGCGCGGCGCAGGTGGTCCTCGCGGCCCGCCTCCACGGCGCGGTCCGGCAGCGCGACGTTGGCGCGGTTGGCGAGCAGGCGCAGCGCCTCGCCGAAGTCGATGTTCTCGCGCTTCATGACGAAGCTGAAGACATCGCCGCCGGTGGCGCACGCACCGAAGCAGTGCCAGCTCTGCCGCTCAGGGAAGACGAAGAAGGAGGGCGTCTTCTCCGAGTGGAAGGGGCAGTTGGCCTTGAAGCTGCGGCCAGAGCGCGTCAGCGGGACGTAGGACTGGACTACGTCCACAATGTCGAGCTTGCCGCGGACCTCATCTATGACGGACATATGCTATGTCAGGGACGCCTGTACCAAAGCGCTCCCCCTATATCCTGTGCTCGAATATCCCTTTGCTGATGCCGGGCTTGATCTCCTCCGCCATGCGCAGCGCGTACCTGTCCGTCATCCCCGCGATGTAGTCCACCGCCGCCTGCTGCGGCGTCTCCGCGTGCAGCCGGAACTCCGGCGTCACCTTCTCCGGGTTCCGCGTGTACTGACGGTAGAGCAGTCGCAGGACCTCCCGCGCGCGCTCCGCCTCCTCCTCGGAGGCCGCCACCAGATAGCACCGCTGGAACAGGAACTCCCGCAGGGCGTTGGCCGCCTCCTGCACCCGCGTGCTCATGCGTATCTCCGGCCTCTTGCCCTCCGGCTGCGGGGCGCGGCCCGTCGCCGCCCACGAGGCGAGGATGACGTCCGCGATGAGCGTGTTCCGCCGCTCGTGCGGGTTGGCGCCCAGCGTCTCCCTGACCAGCGGCGGCAGGTCGGCCTCGGTCAGCATGCCCGCGCGGAAGGCGTCGTCCAGGTCGTGGTTGATGTAGGCGATGGCGTCGCACAGGCGCACCGTCTGCGCTTCCAGCGTGGACACCGCCTCCATGTTGCCGACGATGTCCTTTCGCGCCTTGGAGTGGGTCAGGATGCCCTGGCGGACCTCCCACGTCAGGTTCAGGCCGCGGCCCTCGTCCTCCAACACGTCCACGATGCGCAGGCTCTGGCGGTTGTGGCGGAACCCTGCGGGGGACAGCTCCGCGAGGACGCCCTCTCCGAGGTGGCCGAAGGGCGTGTGGCCCAGGTCGTGCCCCAGCGCGATGGCCTCCGCCAGGTCCTCGTTCAGCTCCAGCGCGCGGGCAATGGCGCGGGAGAGCGAGTTGACCTCCAGCGTGTGCGTCATGCGCGTGACGTAGTGGTCGCCGAGCGGCGCGATGAACACCTGCGTCTTGTGCTTCAGGCGGCGGAAGGCCTTGGTGTGGAGGATGCGGTCGCGGTCCACCTGGAACGCCGTGCTCAACGAGTCGGGCGGCTCCGCGCGCTCGCGTCCGCGCGACCCGTTGCTGCGCTGGGCGTACGGGGAGAGGCTCTCCTCCCGCGCCTCCAGACGCTGACGAATGCCCAGGTCTTCCAGAGGGGCAGTCATCGCCCCCTCATCACGACGGTCGGCCCCGGCGGGGCGCTAGCCCTCTGTTTGCGGAGGCAGCTTGCCCAGCTCCTGCTCCACGGTGGCGACGATCTCCCGCGTGCGGTCAATCATGTCCGGGCTGACCGACACGGAAGTAACACCCCACTCCACCAGCTTCTTGGTCAGGTCAGGGAAGAAGGACGGCGCCTGGCCGCAGATGGAACAGGTGATGCCGCGCTTCACGCAGGTGGTGATGGTGCGCTCCATGCCCCACATGACGGCGTCGTTGCGCTCGTCGAAGACGTCGGCGAACTTTGAGTTGTCGCGGTCAATGCCCAGGATGAGCTGGGTCAGGTCGTTGGAGCCGATGGACACGCCGTCTATGCCCACGTCAATGAACTTGTCCAGCAGGATGACGGTGGAGGGCACCTCCACCATAATCCACAGCTTGAGTCCGTTGGTGCGGCGCAGGCCCTCCTCCTCCAGGATCTTCTTGACCATGGAGAGCTCCAGCGGCGTCCGCACGAAGGGCAACATCACCCACAGGTTCTTGTGCTTCTGTCGGACCCGCTTGATGGCCTCGATCTCCAGCTTGAAGATATCGCGTTCGCGGACGTAGCGGGAGACGCCCCGGTAGCCGATCATGGGGTTCTCTTCCGTCTCCTCGTACTTCTCGCCGCCCAGAAGACCGCGGTACTCATTGGTCTTGAAGTCCGTGCAGCGGTACACCACGGGCCGCGGGTCGAAGGCCTCGGCGAACTTCATCAGTCCGTCGGCCAGCTTGTCGGTGAACTCCTCGCCGCGCCCGCCCTCCAGCATGTGGCGCGGGTGCTCGCGGATGTAGTGCGCGATGATGAACTCGGCGCGCAGCAGCCCCACGCCGTCCACGTGCCGCGTGGCGATGGCATCTGCCAGCTCCGGGTCGGCCAGGTTCACGTAGACGCGGGTCGCGGTGCGGACGCGTCGCGCGGCCTCGGTCTTTTCCTTCTTGGCGGTGGCGATGCGTCCCTCATAGACCTTGCCCGAGCCACCGTCCACGGTAATGACCTGGTCCTCTTTGAGGCCTGTCGTCGCACTGCCCGCGCCCACCACGCACGGGATACCCAGTTCGCGGCTGACGATGGCGGCGTGGCACGTGCGGCCGCCCTTGTCGGTGACGATGGCGCTGGCCCGCTTCATGGCAGGGACGAAGTCTGGCGTGGTCATCTCCGTGACGAGCACGTCGCCCTTCTTCACGCGGTCAATCTCCGACGGGCTGTGGATGATGCGCACGGGGCCGGAGTCAACGCCCGGGCTGGCGCCCGCGCCGGAGAGAATGACCGTGGCCGTTATCTTCTGTATCTCCTCCAGCTCTTCGTCGCGAAGGGTGGTCACGGGGCGTGACTGGAGGATATAAAACTTGCCCTTCTCCCAACCCCACTCAATGTCCTGGGGGACTTGGTAGTGGTCCTCAATGAGGCGGGCCAGCCTGGCCAGTTCCATGATGCGGTCCGGGTCAAGCTTCTCCCGTGTCCTTTCATTTTCGGGCACCGGGTACTTGACGTTGGCGTATTCCTTGTCCCAGTTGAAATTGGGGTTCCGGACCAGCTTCCAGTCCTGTGGGGAGACCTTGCGCTCCAGAATGCGCATGTTCTCCTTGTCCACCACAATGTAGTCCGGCGTGACGGAGCCGGAGACGATGGCTTCTCCCAGACCCCATACAGCCTCAATGACGATCTTGCTTTTGTCGCTGGAGACGGGCTCGACGGTGAAGAGAACGCCGGACACCTCTGACTGGACCATCTTCTGCACGACCGCCGCCAGGCCGACCGACATGTGGTCGTAGCCCTGCTGCGCCCGATAGAAAATGGCCCGCGATTCAAAGAGGGAGGCCCAGCAACTCTGGACCGCCAGGAGGACCGCGTCCTCGCCCTGCACGTTCAGGTACGAGGTCTGCTGACCGGCGAAGGACGCCTCCGGCAGGTCCTCAGCCGTCGCGGAGGAGCGCACCGCCACGAGCCCTCCGCCCATCTCGCGGTACGCCTGGCGGATGCGGTCGGCGATCTCCAGCGGCATCTCGGCGCGCGTGATGGCCGTCTTGATCTGGGACGCCACGCCGGCCAACTGCTTGCTGTCGTTGGAATTAAGCCCCGCCAGGAGGTTGCGGATCCATTCCTTGAGACCCGCCTGTTCCAGGAAGGAGAAATAGCAGTCCGCGGTAACGACAAAGCCGGGGGGGACGGGGATTCCGGCCTGCGTCATTTCACCCAGGCTGGCACCCTTGCCGCCGGCCAGGGGGATGTCATGTTTGCCTATTTCGTTGAACCACAGGACGACGGGAGTCTGGGTGGTCTGCTTTTGCTTCATGATGGTGCCCTCCTACGTATTTACCGACGGCGCCCCGAATCATCAGCCGACACGCGGCCTTAACTGGGGGAGTAGTAGGACGGCGCCACGCGCGGAAAAGACCGGTGGGAACGCAGAAGGCTCCTCGTCACATATACCATTAGGGACCTCCTAAACGACTCCAGGACGATGGAGAAAAACACGCGTCCCGGGTCCGGGACGTCCGGCCTGGAGAAAAAGGGGTTGGATTAAATAACTCTGTCGTCTATATTATCACAGAGTTACGGATACTGGCTAGGGGAACGCCCGGATCCCGGCTATTTCTTAGCTTGGGCTTCCTTCGCCTTCTTCTCCTTGTCCTCCGCGTCCCACCGGGCCAGGTCCTCGGGCTTGGGAGGAATGGAGGTCCACTGCACCTTCTCCGCGTCCACGACCAGCTTCTTGTCCTTGGCGAGCTCCCTGATTTTGAGCAGGGTCATGTTCACTTCAGGCGTCAGGAAGGCCCATTCGGGTGCTTCCGGAATCCAGTACGGCGAGTTGATGCGCACAACCTGGTTTTTCTTCGCGTTCAGGTAGATGCCGAACTTCTGGTGCAGAGTCACGTCATACCTCCACTGATTAGTGAGCGGGTTGAGTTTACTCCACCGTCACCGACTTTGCAAGGTTGCGGGGCTGGTCAACGTCGCAGCCGCGACGGACGGCTATATGATAGGCGAAAAGTTGCAGGGGCACAACCGCCAGGATGGGCTGAATGAACGCGCCCGCCCGCGGGATGGTGATCACGTGGTCCGCCAGTTTCCGCGCCGTGTCGTCGCCCTCCACCGCCACGGCGATGACCTGCCCGCCCCTGGCCTTGACTTCCTGAATGTTCGCCAGCATCTTCTCGTACACGGGGCTTCCCTGCAGCGCCACGGCCACTACGGGCATGTGCTCGTCAATGAGCGCGATGGGACCGTGCTTCATCTCCCCCGCGGGATAGCCTTCCGCATGGATGTAGCTGATCTCCTTCAGCTTGAGCGCGCCCTCCAGCGCGACGGGGTACGTGATGCCCCGTCCCAAGTACAGAAAGTGCTCCCGCCGGAAAAACAGGTCGGCCAGATGCCTGATGGCATCAACCTGCTCCAGGGCGGCCCCGATGAGCTTGGGGACCTGCGCCAGGTCGCCCGCAAGACCGCGAAGCGCCTCGTCGGACGCGCTGCCACGCACCTGCCCCAGATATGCAGCCAGCAGGGCCAGCGCGGTCACGGACGACGTGAACGTCTTGGTGCTGGCCACGCCGATTTCAGGGCCAGCCCGCATCAGCAGCGTTCCTTCCGCCAGACGCGTCGCCTGGCTGCCCTCCGCGTTGCAGATGACCACCTGCCGCGCGCCCCCGGCGCCCGCCGCCTCCATGGCCGCCAGCGTGTCCGCCGTCTCACCGGACTGGGTGATGGAGACAACCAGGGTCTCCGCGTCCAGGTACGACGTCCTGTAGCGCATTTCGGACGCGCAGTCCGTCTCGGCGGGCAGACCGGCCAGAGACTCCATGAAGTAGCGCCCCACGAGGGCCGCGTGCAGGCTGGTGCCGCATCCGGAGATCACGACACGGCGCAGGGCGCGCACGTCGCGGCGTGTGAATGGCAGCTCCGGCAGCGCCACCTGCCCCCGCCCGAAGTCCACCCGTCCGCGCAGACCATCGGTGATGGCCGTGGGCTGCTCCATGATCTCCTTGAGCATGAAGTGCTTGTAGCTGCCCTTCGCCGCGGAGATAGGGTCCATCGCCAGCGCCTGGGGGCTCTTGCTCAGAGGGGCGCCGTCCAGGCCGGTGTACCGCGCCCCCTCGCGGGTGACCACCGCCATTTCCCTGCTGGCCAGATAGACCACCCGGCGCGTGTGTGGAAGCAGCGCGGGCAGGTCGCTGGCCAGGAACATCTCCCCGTCGCCATAGCCCACGACCACGCCGCCAGCGTTGCCGGTGCGCACGGCCACGAGCTGGTCCGGCGCCGCCTTCCCCAGCACCACGATGGCGTGGGCGCCCTGGAGCATTCCCACCGCATAGCGCACGGCGGAGGCCATGTCCAGTCCGCGGCGCAACCCGACCTCTATCAGGTGCGGAACGACCTCCGTGTCCGTCTCGGAGCGGAACGCGTGTCCGGCCTTCTCCAGCTCCGCGCGGAGCGCCATGTAGTTCTCCACGATGCCATTGTGGATAACGACCAGCTCGCTGGCGCAGTCGAAGTGCGGGTGCGCGTTCAGGACGGAGGGCTTGCCGTGTGTGGCCCAGCGGGTGTGGCCGATACCTATCGTACCGGGTGGGAGCCGCCCCTGGACAGCCGCGTGCAGCGTGGAGAGCTTGCCGAGCGCCTTGTGCACGGCGATATCGCCGCTGGAGGAGAGCACGGCGATCCCCGAGCTGTCATAGCCCCGGTACTCCAGCCTTTGCAGCCCCTCCAGCAGAAGCGGCGCGGCGGGGCGCCGGCCCGCGTACCCTACGATGCCACACATAGTCCATCCTCAGGTCAATACCGATGGGTCCGATCCGTGTCCTCTGGAGACTACCCGCCACCGGCCCGCGCGTCAACCTCCGTCCGCACGGCTGCGAGCCGCTCGACGACCATGCGCGCCAGCGTCCGGAGCGTGGCGCGGGACAGCGGCCCCTCCAGCATGGGCAGGCTGAAGGGCTGGCCGAAGGTGACATCCACACGCGGTCGGCGCAGGAGCTTTATTCCCTCCGTCCCGCGTATGTTCACGGGCATGATCGGGGCCGAGGCGTGCAGGGCGAGGAGCGCCGCGCCCACCATGCCAGCCGGGATGGCGGACGGGCCATCGCCGTGCAGCGACGCACCGTGGCCGCCCACCAGAACGCCCAGCGCCGCGTCACGACGCAGCATCTCCACGCCCCTGTCCAGCCCACCCCTCCATTCCGGGCGGACTCTGGCGGCCGCCCATCCCCCACCCCAGAACACCACGGGACGCGGGAGCGCCGCCGCAAGGGCCGCTGCGTCCCACCGGCTCTGCCGCTGCGCCACGATCACCAGAGGGCCGCGGGGCAGCACCGCCTCTATTCCCGCGCGCCGGACGCCCGCAACCACGGGAAACACCACTCTTACGAGGAAAGGCGACGGCGCGTAGAAAGCGTGCATTCCTGAGCAGCCACCAGGGCAAAAATCTCGTCCACCACCTGCTCCAGCGTCAGACCGTCCGTGTCAATGACCCGCGCGTCCGCGGCCTGACGGAGGGGCGACACGACGCGCTCGCTGTCCAGCCTGTCCCTGCGCCGGATGTCCTTCAGGATGATCGCATAGCTGGCGCCGTGCCCGGTCTGGCGCATCTCCTGGCAACGGCGACGCGCTCGCTCTTCCGGCGAGGCCAGCAAATAGACCTTGACGTCGGCATGCGGCAGGACAACCGTGCCAATATCCCGTCCGACCATGACGACGCCCCCGTCGCGCGCCAGGCGGCGCTGCATCCGCACAAGCGCGCTCCTGACGCCGCGCACCCGCGAGACGATGGACACGGCGCGCTCCACGCGCTGCGTGCGCAGCCGGGCGGTTATGTCCCGTCCGTCCACCATGACGGCGCTACCGCCCGCTCGGCGTGGCGCGGGCTTCAGCTCAATGCCCGCGTGGCGCGCCAGGTCCGCGAGGGCAGAGGCGTCGTCCAGATTGGCCTTACGCTGGAGGGCCAGCCAGGTGACGGCCCGGTACATGAGGCCGGTATCCACGAAGTGGTAGCGGAGCCTGCGGGCGAGCAGACAGCCCACGCTGGTCTTGCCCGCGGCCACGGGCCCGTCAATGGCGATAACATGCGGTCGTGTCACGGTCGTGGAAGGCGCTCCGGGCCCAAGTCGTTTGACGATTGGCCCATTATACCGAAGCGCCACCGGAGAGACAAACCGCCGCGATGAGGTGTGGGCGGCCCCTCCGCTAAAAGCGAGAGCGCCCCGCAGGGGGCGCTCTCACTACAGAGGGGGCTCCGGGAGATGACTATTGAACGGTGATCTTCCCCACCATGCCCAGCTCCTTGTGCCCGGGCACGGTGCAATGGAAATCGAATGTCCCCGCCTGGCTGGCCGTGAAAGTCAGCTTGCCAGTCTGGCCGGGCTTGACCACGGCAGCGAACTTGGCGTTTATAGCCTCAGCAACCCAGTCGTGCTCGACGCTGCCCTTGTTCTCCAACGTGATGGTGATTGCCTCTCCACGCTTGACCGTTATATCCGCGGGTGTGAACTTGTAATCGCTGGCTGTGAGCTTGATTTCGTTACCGCCTGCGGCAGTCCCTCCTCCACCACATCCCGCCGCCACCAACATGAGCACCAGGGCAACTGCCGAAAAAAGGACCGCTCGCTTCAACTTGCTCCCTCCTCGAATATGACCATGCGCAGCGCAATTCTCATTCATTTTGCCGCGCACAGGAAATCTTACACCTTTTCCCCCCATTCGTCAAGGTGTCCTAGCTGCTCTATAGGATAGCGCCATAGCGCCCGTGACTTATGTTGTATTTTTATGTCAGCTGCGTCCCGACACTCAGCGTCAGCCGGTCAGCGCCCGCGCATTCCATCGGCAAAAGGGCCGTGCGCGTCTATTGGCGGGGCATCTCCTCCAGCCGCACCGTCAGCACTTGCTGCTGGCTCCCTCGGATGATCGTGATGCGAACGTCCTGACCGATTGGGCGCTTCCGTACCTCGGTCTGCAACTGCGTGGTGGACGCGACTGACGTATTGTCAAGCTTGATGATGACATCGCCCGCGCGCATGCTCGCTCTGTCGGCGGGCCCGCCGCGCTGCACATCCTGGACCAGCACTCCGCTCGTGACCGGCAGCTTGAGCTGTATCGCCATCGGGCGGGTAACGTCCTGGACGCTGACGCCAAGCCACGGCCAGACGACCCGGCCGTTCGCCTGCAGCTGGGCCACAACCGGCCTCGCCTCGTTGATAGCGATGGCGAAGCCGATGCCCTGCGCCTCTGAGGCGATGACCGTGTTGATGCCCACCACCTCGCCGCGCAGATTGATCAGCGGCCCGCCGCTGTTGCCCGGATTGATGGCGGCGTCCGTCTGGATGACGTTGCGCAGCACCGTGCCGGACGGCTCGGGTACGGCCCGTCCGACCGCGCTGACCACCCCCACCGTGACCGTGGGGCCGCCCGGCAGCGCCAGCGCGTTGCCGATGGCGATGACCCACTCTCCCGCGCGTAGCGCATCCGAATCGCCCAGGCGGGCCGCCGGCAGGTTATCGCCGCTGATCTGCAGCACGGCCAGGTCCGTCAGCGGGTCGCGGCCCACCACCTTCGCGTCGAAGGTGCGATCGTCGGGAAGCAGCACGCTTATCTGGCGCGCTCCCTCGATGACGTGGTTGTTGGTGATGATGAACCCCGCCGGGTCGAAGATGACCCCGGAGCCCGCGCCCTGTTCCCTGACCCGCTGCATGAACACGTTGGTGCCGACCGACTCCGTGACGATGGAGACGACCGCAGGCTTCACGTTTTCGACGATGGAGACAACGTCTGGCAGGCTCTGCGCAGCGAGGGGAGCCTGAGTCTGTGGCGCCGCCGTGGTGCCACGGGGAGACTCCTGGGACGCCGGAGGACGCTGGGGCATGATCCCGGTGTCGAGCGGGTTGAGCGGGTCCAGCACATTGACGCCGGACACGCACCCGGAGACCGCTACGGTCAAAGCCAGCATCATGGCTACCGTCGCGGCGGCGCGCCCCGCTCCGCAAGGCGGAGCGAAAATCGCTCTGAATGGACGTCGGGCTGACTCAGACACGGTCGCCCCTCCTGTTACAAGACCAGCACTCAGGGTCTTAACAGATGCCGGGCACACCGTCCGTGCGCCCGGCGACCGCGAAGGCCCTGCCTGTTAACATTACACCAAAGTGACACGGCGGGGGTAACGCCGCGGAAGCACACGAAGGCCTCTGAAGCGACATGGGCGAGTGCGCGGAGCGAGGGCTTACAGCCGCGACTGGATGACCTGCCGCTGGACTGCCAGCAGCTCCCTGATTCCCTTGCTCCCCAGCGCGAGGAGAGAGTCCATGCGCTGGCGGGAGAACGGGGCCTTTTCTGCGGTGCCCTGCACCTCCACGAACTCCCCTTCCGCAGTCATGACCAGGTTGAAGTCCACGTCCGCGTGGAAGTCCTCCTCGTAACAGAGGTCGAGGAGGTACTCGCCGTCTACAATGCCCACGCTGGTGGCGGCCACCGCCGTCTTCACCGGCGCCCTGTGCAGCAGGCCCTTCCGCACCAGCCCCTGCAGCGCCTGGCACAGCGCCACGTACGCGCCCGTCACCGACGCCGTCCGCGTGCCGCCGTCGGCCTGGAGCACATCACAGTCCACGGTCAGCGTCCGCTCGCCCAGCGCCTCCATATCCACGGTGGCGCGCAGCGACCGGCCTATGAGACGCTGTATCTCCAGCGTGCGCCCGCTGGGGCGGCCCTTGGCGCTCTCGCGGGGTGTCCGCGTGAGGGTCGAGCGCGGGAGCATGCTGTACTCGGCGGTGATCCAGCCGCGCTTCTCGCCGCGCATCCACGCGGGCACGCGCTCCTCCACCGTCACCGCGCACAGCACCTTCGTCATGCCCACCTCGATGAGGACGGAGCCTTCCGCGAAGGCGAGGTAGCCGGGCGTTATCTTTATGTTGCGAAGCGCGTCGTTGGCGCGGCCGTCTATCCTGGTCACTGGTTCCTCCGTTGCACATATACCGACAGCGTCAACCCGTCAACGACGATATCAGCGACGCCCGCGCCACCGGTCTCGACTATTCTAGCGTCAGGTAGGCGCGCCTTCAACGCCTGCACGGGCGCGGCCTCGCCCTCGCCCAGCACGACGGCCAGCCGCACACCCGGCGGCAGCGTGGCGGGGTCCGGCGACAGCGCGCCCGCCCTGCGCGTCAGGACGACGATGGTCTCCGGCGGGCCGTCGCCCACCGTCAGAAGCTCCGCCTGCGACGTGCGGAGCCGGACGACGAGGCCCTCCGCCGATGCACTGAGCACAGTCAGCGACAGGTCAGGTCCCAGTGGGAGCGTCTGCCCCGCGTGCGCATCCAGTCGCCGCGCCTCGCCGACGGCGGCGCGCGCCGCCGCGGAGGGCGTCAGCGCGGCCCGCAGCCTGTAGCGGGTCGCGACCTCCGCCAGCCCACGCAACACGTCCGCTCGCGCCGACGTCACGACCGCCAGGTGCACGTCCCGCTCCCAGAACGGTATCGCCGCACCCATCTCCTGCGTGAGGCGCGACGGCGACGGCCCGGCGTCGAGCAGGACGACGTGCCCCTGGGCCGAGCGCGCGATGATGACCGGCGCGCCGCCCGCGTCGGCGATGCGGATGTGGGCGCGGCCCTCGGAGGCGGTGGCCGCCGCGACCCACACGGTGGCGCACAGCCCCGCCGTGAGCAGCAGCGCCACGGGACTGACCACGAGTCGCCGGAACGCGGGCCACGCCCTTCGCAGGCGCTCCGCACCCAGCGCCACGAGCACGACGGCGAGCGCCAGCGCGCCGTACATCAGCCACACCAGCGCGACACTGAGTCGCCCCACCTCCACTGCCGCGAAGGGCAGCGCCGCGAAGCCGCGCACCATCAGGGCCAGGTAGGTCAGCCACGGCCATGCCAGCCAGCCCGCGACCGCGCCGACGTCCGGGGAGGCCATGCCCGCCAGCGCCACCAGGAACGACGAGGCCAGGAGCGGCGGCAACGCGGGCGCGGTCAGGATGGTGGCGGGCAGGCCCGCCGGGGAGAAGAGGTGAAAGGTCAACGCCATGAGCGGAGCGGTCGCGAGAATGGCGCCCAGTCCGGCGGCCACGCCTTCCACCAGAAAGCGCGTTGCGCCGCTCGCGGGCTCGTCGCGCTTGCCCAGCAGGCGGTAGCCCCGCGCGGCGAGCCACGGGCTGATGAAGACAAGGCCCGCCATCGCCAGGAAGCTGAGCTGGAAGGAGACATCCCACAGGCTGCGCGGGTCAATGAGCAACAGGAGCGCCACGGCGAGGCCGAGCGCCGCCGCGGACGCCCCGGGACGACCCAGCGCCAGCGCCGCCAGGTACAGGCTGCCCATGACGACGGAGCGCGCCACGGGAGGCTGCATCCCCGTGAGCAGGGCGTAGAGCCAGATGGCGACCAGCGGAAGCAGCAGGTGCAGATTGCGGCGACGCCCCAGCGCCCAGACGCTCAGGGGCAGCGTCAATCCCAGCACGATGCCGATGTTCAGGCCGGACACCGCCAGGATGTGCGTCGTGCCAGTGCGCGCGAAGTCGGTCAGCAGGTCCTGCGGGATAGCGGCGCGCAGCCCCAGCGCCATGCCCTGGCCCAGGGCCGCCTGCGGCTCCGGCAGGGACTGGGCCAGCGCGCGGGCCATCCGCCAGCGCAGCGCGGAGAGCCACGCGAGCGGCGGGACACCCCGGTCTTCCGCCAGCAGCTCCGTCTGCGGGCGGTACGCCACCGCGACGATGCCCTGCCGCGCGAGAAACTCCCGGTAGTCGAACTCGTCGAAGCGCGGCGGCGGCTGGACCTCGCCGCGCAGGCCGAGCATGTCGCCGTAGCGCAGGTGAGGCTCCTGGCGCTCGGCGACGAGCCGCGCCGTCGGCTGGACGTAGGCCAGCAGGTCGCCGTCCACGGGACGCCACCCGGCGCTCTCCCGCACCTCCACCGAGGCGAGGCGCACCCGCACGTCCCGGTCGCGCTCCTCCGGGTCGGCGGCGACGACGCCCCGGAGATAGACCGTCCGCCCGGACAGCGCCGCCAGGCTGTTCGGGCCAGTCAGATCCGGGACAGCCCGCAGGCGCGCCGCGCCCAGCAGCGCCGCGGCGACCATCGCCAGGGCCAGCAGCACCCCGGCCTGCCGGGGCCTGAGCAGCACGCCGATGAGGACGATGAGCGGCAGCGGAGCGAGAAACAGCAACGGCGGAGTCCCCGGCAGCAGGCTCGCCGCCAGCACGCCGACCGCGAGCGCGCCGCCGAGGTACACCAGCGTCATCGTCCGCCCTGCCGCCAGGCGTCCGTGCTAGCCGGTGACGCCCGCCTTGTTAAGCGCCTGGATGTCCTTCGCGGAGAAGCCAATCTCCTTCAGGACGGCGGCGGTGTGCTCACCAGCCTTGGGCGCGGGCAGCCGGATGGAGCTGGACGCGCCGGACAGCTTGATGGGATTCCCCACCTGGATGACTTTCTTGCCGCTGGGGTGCTTGAACTCCACCACCATGTCGCGCGCCTTGAGATGGGGGTCATTGATGCTCTCGGCCAGGTCGTACACCGGGCTGAAGCAGACGTCCGCCTTCTTGAAGATGCGCGCCCACTCGTCCCGCGTGTGGGTGAGCATCGCCTTCTGCACGGCGGCGTTCGACTCCGCGATGCGCGTCTTGATGCGCGCGGCGTTCGGCAGGTAGTCCACCACCTCGCCGGAGCCGCGGTCCTCCCAGTACTCCAGGTACTTCTTGTCGATGCCGGTCGCCTCGACGAAGCGGTCCCAGAAGACCTTGATGCCGAAGGAGAAAACCATGTGCCCGCCATCTTTGGTGCGCCAGATGTTCGTGCAGCGCTTGCCCCGCAGCGGCTTCTTGGCCTCCGCGAGCCAGAGCGGCCAGTGCCGCGCGCCGACCCAGTACGTGAGCGCGTCCGCGGCGCCGACGTCAACGAACTGACCCTTGCCCGTCTTCTCGCGCATGTACAGCGCCATCATGATGCCCACCACGCCGAACATCGTGCAGGTGTAGTCGCCGACGGGCGCGCCGGGCAGCACGTACTCCCCGTTGGACGCGCCGAACAGATCGAGGAAGCCGGAGACGGCCAGCCAGTTCGGGTCGAAACCGGGGATGTCGCGGTACGGGCCGGTCTGTCCGTAGCCGCTCATGGAGCAGGCGACGATGCGCGGGTTGAGCTTCTTGAGCGTGGGGTAGTCCGCGCCCAGCCGCTTCATGGCGCCGGGCCGGAACTCGTCCACCACCACGTCGGCGCTCTTCACCAGCTTGTGGAGGATTTCGCGTCCCCGAGGTTGCTTCAGGTCAAGGAAAATGCTGCGCTTGTTACGCTGCAGGGCGCCGTAGAGGCGGCGCTTGTCGTTCGCCCGCTGGTTGTACCAGCCCGCCGCCGCCGACCGCGACAGAGGGTCCTCGATCATGATCACGTCCGCGCCCATGTCGCCCAGGATGGTCGTGGCCAGCGGGCCGATCATGAACCGCGAGAAGTCGATGACCCGGATGCCGTCGAGTGGTCCCTTTACCATAGCTGTCCTCCTAACGCACGCATTTTTGCCATTATCCCGTGTTGCTGTTTCCTTGAACAATCCGAGCGCCTCGCTGCTCAGAGGTCTTCAGTAGCTCTGGCAGATACCTTACCCCTCAGGCCCCCCTCTCCTGCAGGAGAGGGGGATGGAACAGGGACGGATGCGGGAGGACACCTCCCGCACCCTCCGGCGGGCCGCCCTGCGGCCCTGCACCCCATGGACGTATGCCACGCATGTCTTAAGAAGAGACACAAGCCTGACCCTTACTGGACCGTAATCATGTCCTTGAGCCGCTGGTAGGTCTGGGGGCCGATGCCCCTCACCTTGACGATGTCCTCCGTGCGCTGGAACGGGCCGTTCCGCGTCCGGTAGTCCACGATCGCCCGCGCGTAGGTGTCGCCGATGCCGGGCAGCGCCGTCAACTCCTCCGCCGTGGCGGTGTTGATGTTGACCGGGCCAGCGGGCGCTCCTAGCCCCGTCGCGGTCGCGGACGCCGTCCGCTCGCCGAGGGCGGGCACGTGGACCTGTTGCCCGTCCCTGAGCAGCGCCGCTAAGTTGATGCGCGCCGCGTCCGCCTCCGGCGCGAACCCTCCGGCCGCGTCCACCGCCTGCGCCACGCGGTCGCCCTCGCGCAGCGTATACACGCCCGTGCCGCGCACCGCGCCGCTCACGTACACCACCACGGGGCGCGCTCCCGGAGCGGACGCCGTCGTGGAGGTCAGCGCGACGACGACAGGCTCCGGCCTGGGCAGACGGACGTAGAAGGCGGCCAGCCCGGCCACCGTGGCGAGGGCGAGGACGATGAAGAGTGCGAGCCGTATGTGGAGCCACAGTCCGTCTGACATGGCCACCCCGCGCGCAACTATAGCGACGGCGCGGGGGCGATGTCAACGCCC
>Ga0209514_10004010_pt1 | contig 20291 bp, 16 predicted proteins | sample Subgrocontami58m_FD_187452 | JGI IMG/M metagenome (GOLD analysis project Ga0209514, IMG submission 187452) | Subsurface groundwater microbial communities from S. Glens Falls, New York, USA - GMW37 contaminated, 5.8 m (SPAdes) (version 3) | ecosystem: Environmental > Aquatic > Deep subsurface >...
GGGAGCCGGTAGCAGGGGGGAGCTGGATGTCTGCCCGCGAAGCGTTGGAAATTGCCACGATAGGCGGCGCGAAGGTGCTGGGACGCGACGACGTGGGGGCGCTGGCCAAAGGCATGTGCGCCGACTTCTTTGCCCTCAACCTTAACCGGCTCGATTATGCCGGAGCCGCCGTGCACGACCCCGTGGCCGCCGTGATCTTCTGCGCTCCGCAGAAAGCCGACTTTGTGATGGTGAACGGCAAGGTCATCGTGAAAGAGGGCGAACTGCAAACGGTGGAGTTGGGGCCGGTGATTGAACAACACAACCGGATTGCAAAGAATTTAGTGAACGGGTGAGGATTAATATGCCATCCCCATTTCCTGGCATGGATCCGTATATTGAGCAACCGGCGGTTTGGCCGGATTTCCACTCAGACTTAGCCGGAGAGATTCGGGCGCGACTCAACCCACATCTTCGTCCGCGCTATTTTGCGACGACGGAAATTACGATCATTTACGAAAACGCTGTCACTGGCAAACGCCATCAGGGTCGGCCCGATGTCGGGGTGCAGTCTCTGAGAGAAACGCAACTTGCGTATGAAGCCGCGCCTGCCGCCGGCATCGGGGCGCCGGAGCCTGTCGAAAGCCGCGTTGTGCCTGACGACCCGCTGAAATTCTATAGTGTCGAGATTCGGACGGCGAGCGAGCGCAAATTGGTGACGAGCATTGAAATACTTTCACCCGCGGATAAACAGCGCGGCCATGATGCTTTCGAGATTTATGAGCGCAAGCGGCGAGGCATTTTAGTTTCGGAAACACATTTCATTGAAATTGATCTGTTGCGCGGTGGTGAGCGTCCACAATTGATTGACCCTGTGCCGCCCGCGCCGTATTACATCACCCTCAGCCGCGCCGAGCGCCGCCCAAAGGTGATGGTGTGGCCGGTGCAGCTCCGAAATAGGTTGCCGGTCATGCCTGTGCCTCTGCGTGAGCCGGACCCGGACGTGCCGCTTGATCTCGGCGCAGTGGTGGCCGCCGTCTATGAGCGGGGCGCTTACGACATTCAATTGGACTACAACCGGCCGCCGCCACCGCCGCCGCTGTCAGCGGAAGAGCAAACGTGGGTTGAGATGATTCTGAAACGGGAGAAGCAAAATGCCCAAACGCCGGTCGTGGCATGAAGTTTCGCGTGAACTCGTGGATTGCGCCATGGGCCGCGCGCCCGCCGATTTGCTGATCCGCAACGGGCAATGGGTGTGCGTGCAGTCCGGCGAGATTGTGCCCAACACCGATATTGCGGTGAAGGGCTCGCGCATTGCCTACATTGGGCCGGATGCGAGCCACACGCTGGGGCCTGACACGCGGGTGATCGATGCTGCCGGGCGTTACCTTGTGCCGGGGCTGCTCGACGGGCACATGCACGTCGAATCGGGCATGGTCACCGTGACCGAATTTGTGCGGGCGGTGATACCGCACGGCACCACCGGCATGTTCATTGACCCGCACGAGATCGCCAACGTGTTTGGCTTGCGCGGCGTGAAGCTGATGGTGGATGAGGCCGCGCATATGCCCATCAACGTGTGGGTGCAAATGCCGTCGTGCGTGCCCTCGGCGCCGGGGCTGGAAACGCCGGGCGCAAGCCTGGGGCCGGACGAGGTGCGCGAGGCGATGACGTGGCCCGGCATCGTCGGGTTGGGCGAGATGATGAACTTCCACGGTGTGCTCCTTTCGGACGAAAAGATGCACGGCGAAATGGCCGAGACGATGAAGGCGCACAAAGTGATCGGCGGGCACTATGCTGCGCCCGATCTGGGGCGGCCCTTTCACGGGTACGTGGCCGGGGGACCGGAGGATGATCACGAAGGCACACGTGAGGAAGATGCCGTGGCCCGCGTGCGGCAGGGAATGAAAGCCATGCTGCGACTGGGGTCGGCGTGGTACGACGTGGCCGCCCAGATCAAAGCCGTTACCGAGTCCGGGTTGGACTCGCGGCACTTCCTCCTCGTCACCGACGATTCGCATTCGGGCACGCTGGTGAACGAAGGGCACATGGATCGGGTGGTGCGCCATGCCGTCGCGCAGGGCCTGCGGCCCATCACCGCCATTCAAATGGCAACGCTGAACACGGCGGAGCATTTCGGCCTTGCTCACGACATGGGCCAGCTTGCGCCGGGGCGCTACGCGGATGTGTTGATTGTGAGCGACCTGCCCTCGCTGGCGATTGACGTGGTGATTGGGGCGGGCGAGGTGCTGGCCGAGGGCGGGCGATTGCTGGCCGACCTGCCGCGCTTTGAGTACCCGGCGGACGTGAAGCAATCGGTGCATTTGGGGAAGGCATTGAAGGCGGAAGACTTCAAAATCCCAAACTCCACGCGAAGCGTCCAAACTCCAAACTTCAAATCTCGGAATCCGAGAGTCAAGGCGAATGTGATTGGGGTGATTGAAAACCAGGCCCCCACGAAGCACCTGGTGTTTGAGTTGCCGGTGCGCGACGGCGCCGTGTACGGCGACCCGGCCCAGGACGTGTGCAAAGTGGCGCTGGTGGAACGGCACGTGGGCACGGGCGGGGTGCAGGTGGGTTTTGTGCACGGGTTCGGCTTCAACGTGCCGTGCGCCATTGCCTCCACGGTGGCCCACGACAGCCATCACATGCTGGTGGTGGGCACCGACGACGCGGCCATGGCGTTGGCGGCCAACGAGTTGGCGGCGCGCGGCGGCGGCATGCTGGTGGTAAAGGATGGGCAAGTGGCCGCCGTAGTGGAACTGCCCATTGCCGGGCTGATGTCGGATGAGCGGGCCGATGCAGTGGCGCAAAAGGCGGAGAAGGTGCTGGCAGCCTACCGCGCCTGCGGCTGCGCTCTGCACAACGCCAACATGCAACTGTCGTTGTTGGCGCTGGTGGTCATTCCCGAGCTTCGTATTTCCGATCTGGGGCTGGTGGACGTGACAAAATTTGATTTTGTGCCGGTGTTGGTATAACGCTTATGATGACCAGTGCAACCATGAACCCAAAAGCAAACACAACCATGCAATTAGACTCGCGCCCGCTGTACGCGCGCGCTGAAGAGGCGCTGGGAGCTTTGATCAACTCCCTCCAGCCGGGTGCGCGCCTGCCCACCGAACCCGACCTGGCAAAGCAGTTGAGCATTTCTCGAGCCACGTTGCGCGAGGCCATGCGCCTGTTTGAGGAGCGCGGGCAGATTGCGCGCAAGCCGGGAGTGGGCACCTTTATCCTTGGGCCGCACCCGATCATCGAGAGCGGGCTGGAAATGCTGGAGAGCATCGACACGTTGGCGGCCCATCTCAATTTTGAAACGCACATGGCCGACGTGACGGTGACCGAGCGCGCCGCCGGCGAGATCGATGCGGCAGCGCTGGAATTGCCCCAGGACGCGCCGGTGGTGACGATTTCGCGTTCGATCTTGGCCGGCTCGGTGCCGGTGGCCTACCTCACCGACGTGCTGCCGGTCGGCGTGGTTTCCGAGTCGGAGCTGGTGAGCTTCAGCGGGTCGGTGCTGGATTTGCTGCTGCGGCGCGGCAACCCGCCGTTGGGCCAGTCGCGCACGGCCATTACCGCCGAGTCGGCGGACGGGGCGCTGGCGCGGCATTTGAGCCTTCAGCGCGGCACGCCGCTGCTGCATTTTGAGGCGGTGCTTTACACCGCTGACGGCCGGGCGGTCGATCATTCGCACAGTCATTTTGTGCCGGGATACTTCAAGTTCCACGTTGTAAGGAAAGTCGGAAGATGAGTTAACCGCAGAGACACAGAGAGGGCGCAGAGTTCGCAGAGAGTTCTAAAGATTCTCCGTGAACTCAGCGTGAACTCCGCGTCTCTGCGGTAAGACAGGAGAAACATGAAAGAGGTTGCCGAAATTCAAAAGCGCGTTGCAGCTTCGCGCGACGACATCATCAAGTTCATGCGCGAGATTTGCGCCATTCCCTCGATGGAGTCCCAGATTGGCCCGGTGGGCGAGCGCATTGCAGCCGAGATGCGAAAGCTCGGCTTCGACGAGGCGCGGTTCGACAAGATGGGCAACATCATGGGGCGGATTGGCTCCGGGCCTAAAGTGATTGTTTACGACTCGCACATTGACACGGTGGGGCTGGGCGACCGTTCGGCGTGGGAATGGGATCCGTTTGAGGGCAAAGTGGAAGACGGCGTGCTGTACGCTCGCGGGTCGTGCGACGAGAAGGGCAGCACGCCGGGCATGGTGTACGGGCTGGCGCTGGCGCGCGATCTGGGCTTGCTGGAGGGTTTGACCGCGTACTACTTCGGCAACATGGAGGAGTGGTGCGACGGCATTGCGCCCAACTCGTTTGTGGAAGCCGACCCCAAAGTGCGCCCCGATTTTGTGGTGATTGGCGAGCCGACGAAGATGCAGGTGTATCGCGGCCACAAAGGGCGGGTGGAGTTGAAGATCACGGCCAGCGGCAAATCGGCGCATGCCGCCTCGCATCACCTGGGCGACAACGCGCTGTATAAATTGCTGAACATCATCGCCGGAATTCGCGATCTCGACGCGAAGCTGCCGAGCGACCCGTTTTTGGGCAAGGCCACGGTGGTGGTGACGGATGCCAAGGTGAGCACCGTTTCGATCAACGCCGTGCCCGACGGCTTTACTATCTTTATTGATCGGCGCGTGACCTTCGGCGAAACGAAGGAGAGCGCGGTTGCGCAGATCCGGGCGTTGATCCCCGAAGACCAGCGCGACCAGATCAAACTGGAGGAATTGTTTTACGATGAGCCGAGCTACACGGGTTTCGTGTTCCCGGTGGACAAATACTATCCGGCCTGGGCGCTCGACGAAAACCATTTGCTCGTGCAGGCCGGGCAAAGCACCATTGAGTCTTTGTGGAATGAGAAGCGCCCTTCGAGTAAATGGAGTTTTTCGACCAATGGGACTTATTGGGCTGGCAAAGCGAAAATTCCATCCATCGGTTTTGGTCCGGGCGATGAAGCAGTGGCCCACGCCGTGCACGAGCACATCAAGTTGGATGACGTTGTGGCGGCCACGGAGTGGTATGCGCTGTTCCCGAAATCGCTGTCTGACAGAATGACATTAGGCCGGTGAAAAACGGATCAATGGCATACTATGGCGCAGAGGTTGTGAACTATCCTGTGGGTAAACGCTATTCACCGACAGGAGGGTCTCACCATGCGTAGCTTTACCGGACGCGACATTTTGTCGCTAAAAGATTTCGAGCGGGAAGACTTCTATCGGGTCTTCCAGGTGGCAAAGGAGCTGGAACCCATTGCGCGCAACCGGCGCAACAGCGACCTGCTGAAGGACAAGACTTTGCTCACCGCCTTCTATCAACCCAGCACGCGCACCCGGCTGGCGCACGAAGCCGCCATGCACCGGTTGGGCGGCCACGTGCTGGGATTCTCGGACGTGAAGAACACGCGGGCCGGCGACTTCTATCAAGAGTCGATCAAGGACACGGTGCGCATGCTGGAGTATTACGGCGACGTGATTGCCATGCGGCACTTCCAGCAGGGCGCGCCCGCCGAGGCGGCCAAGTGGGCCAGTGTGCCGGTGATCAACTGCGGCGACGGCTGGGGCGAGCATCCCACGCAGGTGCTCACCGATATGTACACCATCCTCAACGAGAAGGGGCATCTCGACGGGCTGACGTTCCTGTGCATTGGCGATATGCGCATGCGCACCATGCACTCGATCTCGTATGCCATGACGCAGTTCGACATCGAAGCCATGTACGTCTCCCCGCCGGAGATGGCGTTGACCAGCGAATTCAAAGCGGAACTCTGCGAGCGCAGCCTGCACTTCCGCGAGGCGGAGCACGTGGAGCAGGTGATTGGCCAGGCCGACGTGATCTATATGGAGCCGGTGGTGCAACCGGATTACACCAAAGCCCGGCAGGAGAAAGCCGAGACCTACGGGCTGACTCCGGCCAACTATCGGGTCACCCGTGAATTGCTGGCGACCAAAGGCAAACCCGACGCGATCGTATTGCACTCGCTGCCGCGCATGGATGAACTGCCTACCGAAGTGGATGTGACTCGTCACGCCCGCTACTGGCAGGAAGCCTTCAACGGCGTGGTGGTGCGGATGGCGCTGCTGGCGCTCGTCCTGGGGGCCATGGAATAGGGCTTCCGCCGTGCGCAACAAATCGGTTTTTGCCCTGGGCGTTGTCACGGAGGTGACTCATGTCCGTCTACGAAGATCTGCGCAGACATTGCGGAGAAACGAGCGCTGAACAGAAATTGAAGATACTGCGGCTGGAGTTGTTGCGACCCATCATCTCGGTGCAATCGGCTGCCAGCCTGCTCAAGCAAATTGACGCCGATGTGGTCAAGGGGCTGCCGGAGAACATCAGCCCGGCCGAGTTCGAGCATGTGGTGAATTGGCTGGCCGAGGCGGGCAACGATCTGAAAGAGATTCTCGACGCCCTGACTTGCGAGTGCGAAGACGTGCCGGTGCACCAGATCAACTGAGCGCCGCCGGCGCCGTCAATCGAGTTTTCGCTGAACAGGTTTGCGCCGGCAGCGGCGCAATCCTGTTCAGCACATCTTGTACAAGCTAACAAAATCAGACTCAAGGAGAGAGGGATATGCAAACAAACTTTCGTGGCCGGGATTTCATCGGCGACCTCGACTTCAGCAAAGAGGAAGTGGAGACTGTGCTGGAAGTGGCCTGGGACCTGAAGCGCAAGCGCGCGCTGGGCGAACCGCATGCCCTGTTGCGCGACAAAGTGCTGGCCATGCTGTTCTTCTTCACCAGCACGCGCACCCGCGGCTCGTTCGAGGCGGGCATGGCCCAACTCGGCGGCCACGGCGCGTTCATCGATTCCCAGACTACCCAGATTTCGCACGGCGACACCGCCAAGGAAATCGGCGAAATCTTCGGGCGCTACTTCGACGGCATTGCCATTCGCCAGTGCGATTGGCAGTTTGGCAACAAGTACGAAAACGAAGTGGCCCGGGCCAGTCGTGCGCCCATCCTCAATATGCAGTGTGACGTGTATCACCCGTTCCAGTGCCTCGCGGACCTGATGACGATCTTCGAGAAAAAGGGCCGCGACCTGCGCCGCAAGAAGGTGGTCGTGTCGTGGGCGTACGCCGCATCGTACAGCAAACCAATCTCCGTGCCGCAATCGCTCGTTCTGCAGATGACGCGTTTCGGTTGCGATGTGGTGCTGGCGCACCCGCCGGAGTTCAAGCTGATGCCGGAAATCATGGACATGGCCCGCGAGAACGCCCGCAAGTACAATGTGGGCTTCGAGGTGACCGACAACATGGACGAGGCGTTCAAGGATGCCGACGTGGTGTACCCCAAGAGCTGGGGGCCGCTGATGACCACCACCGGCAAAGAGGAAGGCAAGGCGCTCATTGACAAGTACAAGTCGTGGATCACCGACCAGCGCCGCATGGATCTGACGAAGGATGATTCCATTTACATGCACTGCCTGCCGGCCGACCGCAATCTGGAGGTGGCCGACGAGGTCATCGACGGGCCGCATTCGGTGGTGTACGACGAAGCCGAAAACCGCCTGCATACGCAGAAGGCGGTCATGGCATTGACGATGGGCTAGGGACAATTCACAATTGACAATGCGCAATGCTCAACGCATTGTGCATTGAGCATTGTGCATTGAGCATTGTTCTATGGGCAAAATCGCTGTGGTCGCCGTTGGCGGAAACTCACTTATCACCGACGAGAAGCATCGCACGGTGCAGGATCAATATCTCGCGGCTTGCGAGTCGATGAAACACATCGCCGGCATGATCGAAACCGGGTGGGACGTGGTGGTCACGCACGGTAACGGCCCGCAGGTGGGGTTCATTCTGCGGCGTTCGGAGCTGGCGCGCCACGAATTGCACGAGGTGCCGCTCGATGCCTGTGGCGCCGATACGCAAGGCGCCATCGGCTACATGTTCCAAAAAGCGCTGCACAACGAATTCAAACGGCGCGGGATCAAGAAGGAAGCGGCCACCGTGGTGACCCAGGTGCTGGTGGACAAAAATGATCCGGCGTTCCAGAAGCCATCGAAGCCCATTGGCTCGTTTATGGACGAAGCCATGGCGCTGAAAAAGCGCGACGATGAAGGCTGGAACGTGGTGGAGGATGCCGGGCGCGGCTGGCGGCGGGTGGTGGCTTCGCCGTTGCCTAAGCAGATCATCGAACGAGCGGCCATCGAAGCGCTGATCGGCTCCGGCTTCACCGTGGTGGCCGTGGGCGGCGGCGGCATCCCGGTTGTGGAAACTGACCAAGGCGACCTGCAGGGCGTTGAGGCAGTTATTGACAAAGATTACGCCTCGGGGTTGTTAGCGAACAGTATTCAGGCCGATTTATTCGTGATCTCTACGGCTGTCGAAAAGGTGGCGATCAATTACAATAAGCCGGGGCAGCAATGGCTCGACCGCATGACATTGGCTGAGGCCCGGCAGCACTTGGCCGAGGGGCAATTTGCCAAAGGCAGCATGGGCCCGAAAATCCAGGCCGTCATCTGGTACCTCGAGCGGGGCGGCAAAGAAGCGCTGGTGACCAATCCCGAAAACATCGAACGTGCATTGGCTGGACAGACCGGGACGCGGATCGTGCCGTAATCGCGCTGACTATTGCAGGAAAGGAGGATTTACAAGAGACCCTCAACCCTAATCAGAAACATGAATCGCATTCAGGAGATTGCGCTCCCAAGGCGCACAGTATCCGTTATTAGTGCTTTATGGAGGAGTGAGAATGTCGAACAAAAAACTGTGGACGCTGGTAAGTTTGCTCGTGGTCGCCGCCATGGTAGTCACCGCCTGTGGTGGCGTCGCTGCCGGACCCACGGCCACGCCCGAAGTCGTCGGCGGCTTCCAAATCCCGGCTGTTGAAGAAGGCAAATTCAACGTGGCCATGGTGCTCATCGGCCCCCATGACGACGGCGGCTGGAGCCAGGCGCACTACGAAGGCTTGCTCTACGTTGAGCAAAACGTGCCGGACTCGCACGTCGCCTACATCGAATTCGTGCCTGAAGGCGCGGACTCCGAGCAGGTGTTCCGTAGTTTAGCGCGCAAGGGCTTCGACCTGATCATCGGCACTTCGTTTGGCTACATGGACCCGATGGCGACGGTCGCGGAAGAATTCCCCGACGCGATGTTCATTCACCTCACCGGGTTCAAGACCAACGGCAAGAACTACGGCAACCTGTTCGGCGCGATGGAAGTGATGAAGTACATCGGCGGCATGCTGGCCGGGTCGCGCGCCAAGACGGACGGCAACCCGAAGCTGGGCTATATGGCCACCTTCCCCATCCCCGAAGAACTGCGGTTGGGCAACGCCATTGCGCTGGGCATGAGGCGCACTTGTCCGGAATGCACGATGGACGTGCGCTGGATCAACACCTGGCACGATCCGGTGATCGAGAAGGAAGGCGCGGCCTCGCTGTTTGACGGCGGCGCGCAAGTGGTCTTCACCGGCGCTGACACTCCGGCCGCCGGCGACGTGGCGACGGAGAAAGGCAAGTGGGGCGTGAACTATGACCACGTCGGCGCGTGCAAGACCAGCGGCTGCCTGACCGCGCTGTACTGGACCTGGGGCCCGGTGTATGCCCGGATTGCCGCAGAAACTAAAGCCGGCACGTACGTCCCCGGCTACGAATACTTCGACGCGGACGCGGGCGCGATGGGCCTGTACGGGTTCATGGAAGGCCAGACCCCGCAACCGGGAGTCGCCGGCCTGCCTGCGGAAGACGTGAAGTTGATCAAAGATACGCTGGCTGCGGCGCTGGCCGGGAAATTCACCCGCTTCGACGTGTTCAAAGGCCCGATCTTCGACAACAAGGGCAACCAGATCCTCGCCGACGGCGTTTCGCTGGAGCAAGTAGACCTGGACGGCTTCAAGGAATTCGGCTCGCCATGCAGCACTTGTATGTACTGGTGGGCCGACGGCATAACGGCTGAACTGCCGTCGTTGGGCGGCTGATCGCGAAGGCAGAAGTCAGAACGATGAAGGATGAAGGATGAAGGCGTTCCCTTCATCCTTCATCATTCCTCCTTCCTCCTTCGTCGGTTGAGGTGAACGCATGGCCACATCTCGAACCGCTGTCGAAATGCGCGGCATCGTCAAACGCTTTCCCGGCGTGCTGGCAAACGATCACGTAGACTTCGACCTACGAGCGGGGGAAATTCATGCTTTGCTCGGCGAAAACGGCGCGGGCAAAAGCACGTTGATGAGCGTGCTGGCCGGGTTGTACAAACCCGAAGCGGGAATCACTCTTGTCCGCGGCGAGCCGGTCAGCTTCAATTCCCCGCGCGATGCCATTGCCCGCGGGCTGGGTATGATCCACCAGCACTTCACCCTCGTCCCCTCGCAGACGGTCACCGAAAACATTTTGCTCGGCCTCGACGAACCGCGTTTCCTGATGCGCCTATCGGCTTACGACAGGCGCATGGCTGAATTGGGCGAACGGTTCGGGTTGAAAGTTTCGCCGCAAGCGAAAATCTGGCAGTTGTCTGTTGGTGAACAGCAACGAGTCGAAGTTCTCAAAATGCTGTATCGGGGCGTGCAAGTGTTGATCATGGACGAGCCGACCGCCGTGCTGGCCCCGCAAGAGATCGAGGAACTATTCAAAACCCTGCGCGCCATGGCGAGCGAGGGCAAATCCATCGTTTTCATCAGCCACAAACTGCAAGAAGTGACGGCGATTGCCGACCGGGTAACTGTCTTGCGCCGGGGCAAGGCCACGGCGGCAGGCTTGAAAACTAGCGAGACAAGCCGCGCCGAACTGGCGAAGTTGATGGTCGGGCGCGAAGTGTTGTTTCATCTGGACAAAAAGCCGCATGCCTTCGGCGAGGTGGTGCTCAAGCTGGAAGACGTGCGCGCCCAGAATGACAAAGGCCTTCCCGCTTTGCGCGGCGTGTCGCTGACCGTGCGCTCGGGCGAGGTTGTCGGCATTGCGGCTATCGCCGGCAACGGGCAAAGCGAACTGGCCGAAGTGATCACCGGCCTGCGCCGAGCCACAGCAGGGCGGGTGTTGGTGAGCGGCGAGGACGTGACCAACCATTCCGCCGCGCTCGCCATTCAAAAGGGCGTGGCGCACGTTCCCGAAGATCGCACTCACGTCGGCTCAGCCCCCAACTTAAGCATTACCGACAACGTGATTATGAAATCGTATCGGCATGCGCCGCTGGCGCGCGGCTGGTCCCTCAACCGGCTCGCGGCCCGGCAGAAGGCCGAAGAGTTAAAAGAGGAATACAGCATTCTTGCGCCGAGCGTGGACACGTCGGTGCGCTTGCTGTCGGGCGGTAATTTGCAAAGAGTGATTCTGGCGCGCGAACTTTCGGCCAAACCGAAACTACTGATCGCCATGCAACCCACGCGCGGGCTGGACGTGGGCGCCATCGAGGGCGTCCAGCGTCTACTGTTGACTCAGTGTGAAGCCGGAGCCGCCGTCTTGCTCTCGTCCGAAGAACTGGAAGAAATTTTCGCCCTGAGCGACCGCATCATAGTGATGTACGAGGGCGAGGTCGTAGGTGAACTGACGGAGCACGACGCCGAAACCATCGGCCTGATGATGACCGGCGCAAAACGACAAACCCCCGGGAGCCCAGCGTGACCACTACGACACCCACACTGCCCAACAGGCGTTTCAGTCTGCCGTTCGTCATCAAAGTGGAGCCGCGACTCGACGCGCCGGCCTGGCTTGGCCCGGTGGTTTCGCTTGGGGCTATCGCCGTCGCGCTGTTGCTGGGCGCGGTGGTGCTTAAGTTGGTCGGCGGCAACCCGTGGGCGGCCTACGCCCACATTGCTAAAGCCGCCTTTGGCGACATTGGCGTATTCTCCGACACGCTAGTCAAAGCCACGCCGTTAATGATGGTGGGTTTGGCATGCTCGATTGCTTTCCGCATGAAGTTGTGGAACATCGGGGCGGAGGGGCAGTTCTACATGGGCGCGCTGGGCGCGAGCATGGTGGTGCTCATCCCCATCGCGCCGGAAACCGCGCCAGGTTGGATCACTCTGCCGTTGATGCTCATCGCCGGAATGGCGTTCGGGGCGGGCTGGGGATTCATCCCCGGCTGGCTCAAAGCCAAACTCAAAGTCAATGAGATCATCACCACATTGATGATGAATTACATCGCGGTGGCATTTGTCAATTTCTTTGTCTTTGCCGTGTGGAGTGAAGGCGGCTTTCAAATGAGCAAGACGTTTCAGAGGGCGGCCTGGCTTCCCCGGCTGGCGGATTTTGCCACAGAGATCAAGCTCTTTCGCGGTCTCACCACACACGCCGGCCTGCTCATCGGCATCGCTGCGGCGGCGGTCATCTGGTACATTCTGTACCGGAGTTTGTGGGGATACGAGATCAGGTTGATCGGCGACAACCCGCGCGCGGCGCAGTATGCCGGGCTGAACATCACGCGCAACACGGTGCTGGTGATGATGACCTCCGGGGCGCTGGCCGGGCTGGCCGGCATGTCCGAGATTGCCGGAGCGGTGCACCGCCTGCAAACATCCATTTCGCCGGGCTACGGCTTTACCGGCATCATTATCGCCTGGCTGGCTAAACTCAACCCGCTGGTGGTGATTCCTGTTTCTATTTTGTTCGGCGGGTTGATTCTGGCCGGGCGCGAGATTCAACCGTCGGGCGTGCCGCGACTTATTCAAGGCATCATTCTTTTCATGCTGATCGCCAGCGATGTGTTGATGCGGTACCGCGTGCGAATCGCGTGGAACGCGGACGCCGGAGCGGACGTTTAACCGTGGATCCAATCATCATTCTTCAAGCGGGTGTCGCCAGCGGCACGGTTCTGCTGTTTGCCACTATCGGCGCGATTTTTTCCGAGCGCGCTGGCGTGTTAAATCTGGGTGTGGAAGGGATGATGCTGATTGGCGCGATGAGCGCCTTCAGCGTGACGGTTGCTACCGGCAATGGCGGGCTGGGCCTTTTGGCGGCCATGTTCGTCGCCGGATTGCTCTCGCTTCTGCACGGCTTGGTGTCCATCCACTTTCAGGCCGATCAAGTGGTGAGCGGGTTGGCGCTCACTTTTCTCGGCGTCGGTTTGAGTCTGGTGTTCGGCGAGGGGTTGAGCAAAGCCGGAACAATCACCCTGCTGCCTGTTTATACTGTGCCGGTCTTGTCGGCCATTCCGTTCATCGGCCCGATTTTATTTACGAAACAAAGCGTGATGGTGTACATTGGCTATGCACTTGTGCCGCTGGCGTGGTTCTTCATTAACTATACTCGCCCCGGCATGCACTTGCGCGCTGTGGGCGAAAACCCCACTGCCGCCGATGCCATGGGCATCAATGTCTATCGTCTGCGATACACTTACGTTTTCGTCGGCGGCACGTTGGCCGGGCTGGCCGGCGGCACAATCAGTTTGGCGATCTCGCCGGGGTGGTTCAGTGAGTTGACCACGTCCGGGCAGGGCTGGATTGCGGTAGGATTGGTGATCTTTGCGCAGTGGGACCCGTGGCGGGCGGCCTTTGGCTCGTACACCTTTGGCGCTCTGCGACGGACCATCCTCGACATTCAAGGCCCGACCACCCTATTCGGCTTTGCCAATCCATTTTATTACAACCCGTACTGGGGATTCTTTCTGCAAATGTTGCCATACGCGTTCACAATTATTGTGTTGATCATCGGTTCGCGTGAAGCGTTACGCAAACGGCTGGGCGCTCCGGCGGCGTTGGGTGTGCCGTACGTGCGCGGCGAACGCGGGCACTAGCCCTCCGCGCCGTTCAATACCATGACTGCTCTCGGCGATCTGCAGCATCAAATTGAGGCCGCCCTCGGCCGGCGGCCGCTGGATGTGCTGGTGCGCGACGTCCGGTTGGTGGACGTTTACGCCGAGCGGATCGTCGAAACCGATCTGGGCATTAGTGGTGACCGGATCGTTGCGGTGCTGCCCGGCCAAACCCGCGCCGCCAAAACCACAGTGGATGCCCACGGGCGCTACGCCCTCCCCGGCTTCATCGACGCGCACATCCATATCGAATCGGCGCTGCTCACGCCCGACCGGCTGGCTGAAGTGGTCGTGCCCACCGGCACCACAACGTTGTTGGTGGATCCCATGGAAGTGGCCAATGTGGCCGGGTACGAAGGCCTGGCCGAATTCTTCCGCGCCGCCCCTCACTTGCCCTACCGAATCTTCGTGGAAGTTTCCTCCCGTGTCCCCACCGCGCCCGGTCTGGAAACCACCGGCGGTGAGCTTGGCCCCGCCGACGTGCGCCGCGCCCTGGCTTGGCCGGACGCCATCAGCCTCGGCGAACTGGACCCCTCGAAGGTGCTGGGAATCAAAACGCCCTACTTGCGAAAAATCCTCGCCGCCCACGCCCGCAACAAAATCGCCAACGGCCACGCCGCCGGTCTATCGGGCCGCGACCTCGAAGCCTACGCCGCCGCCCGCCTGGCCGACGATCACGAGTGCGTGACGGTGGACGACGTGAAGGCCCGTTTGGCCGTGGGCATGGCGGTGATCATCCGCGAAGGCTCCTCCGAGCGCAACCTGCGCGACCTCATCAGCGGCGTCGTGCGCGAAAACCTGCCCACGCGACGCATGATGTTTTGTGTGGACGACAAGTTCTCCGCCGACATCGCCGCCGAAGGCCACATTGATTACAACGTCAACGAAGCCATCCGCCTCGGCCTCGATCCGATTCAAGCCATTCAAATGGCCTCGCTCAACGCCGCCGAGCATTTTCGCCTCGACGACCGGCTGGGCGCGCTGACGCCGGGCCGCTGGGCCGACTTCATCCTCAGCAAGTCGCTCGCGCCCATCCGCGCCGCGCAAGTGTACGTGGGCGGGCGGCTGGTGGCCGAGGAGGGGCGGCTGGTGGAAGCCGTGCGCCCGCTGCACTATGCCGCGTGGCTGCGAAACACGGTGAAGGTCACGCGTGGCACGAAACCCGCTGACTTCGCTTTCAAGCATCCTGAGCGAAGCGTAGCGAAGTCGAAGGATGCGCCGCTATCGGTCACGGTGCGCGTCATCGAAATCGTCCCCGATCAAATCATCAATCACTTCCGCGAGGCCGAGTTGGGCGTGGTCGGCGGTTGCGTGCAGCCCGACCCGGCGCAGGACGTGCTGAAGATCGCCGTGGTGGAAAGGCACGGCAAGAACGGCAACATCGCTGTGGCCTTTGCCAAAGGCTTCGGCCTGCGGCGCGGCGCCATCGGCGGCACGGTGGCGCACGACCATCACAACATCGTGGTGCTGGGCACCAACGACGCGGACATGGCCGCCTGCGTGCGCGCCCTTGCCAAAATGCGCGGCGGCTTTGTGGCCGTGGCCGAGGGCAAGGTGCTGGCCGGGCTGCCGCTGCCCGTGGCCGGGCTGATGAGCGACCGTTCGGCCTCGGAAGTGGATGCCGCGTTGGGAAAGTTGAACGCGGCGGCGCGCGCCCTCGGCTCGACCCTCAATTCGCCTTTTATGACTCTCTCGTTTGTGTCGCTGCCGTCCATCCCCGAAGCCGGTCTCACCGACAAAGGATTGGTAGACGTGCGGGCGAGGAAGATTGTGCCGGTTGTTATTGAGCAATAAGTTCCCTGTGTCCCTTTTCTGTTTTGGAACTCTGGGAAATCAAGGAACTGAGGGAACTTGTAAAAACGATGAGCAACTTTCTCGGTTATCAATGCTCTCTGTGCGGCCAAAAGTATGGCCCGAACGAAGTCGAATATATTTGTCCCAAGCATGGCGACATGGGCAACCTTGACGTGATGCTGGACTATGCCGCGATCAAACGTGCCGCCTCGCCGGACTCGATCTCCGCCTCGCGCGATTTCTCCGTTTGGCGTTATCTGCCGCTGTTGCCGGTTAGTAACAACGGATTAAGAGAATTGAGCGGATCGAGTCCGTTGTTCTCAGTGGGCTGGACTCCGTTGTATCGCGCCGACCGCCTCGCCGCCGCCCTCGGACTCAAAACACTGTTTGTAAAAGACGATGGCCGCAACCCCACCGCCTCGTTCAAAGATCGGGCCTCGGCCATTGTGGTGGCCCGCGCCCGCGAACTGGGTGCGGCAGTGATCGCCGCCGCTTCCACCGGAAACGCCGGGGCGGCGCTGGCGGGCATGGCCGCCGCCGTGGGCCAGCCGGTGGTCATCTTTGCTCCCCAAACCGCGCCGCAAGCCAAGGTGGCCCAACTGCTCATGTTCGGCGCGCGCGTGCTGCTCGTCAAAGGCAATTACGATCAGGCCTTTGATCTCACCCTGCAGGCCTCGCGCGAGTTCGGCTGGTATTGCCGCAACACGGGCTACAACCCGTTCACCGTGGAGGGGAAGAAAACCGCCGCGTTCGAAATCTGCGAGCAACTATCGCAAACTCCACGCGAAGCGTCCAAACCCCAAACTTCAAAATGGGCCGCGCCGGATCGGGTGTTTGTGTCGGTGGGCGACGGCAATATCATCTCCGGCATTTGGAAGGGTTTCAAGGATTTGCTCGCGCTCGGCTGGATTGATAAGATGCCGAAGCTGATGGGCGTGCAGGCCGCAGGCTCGGCGGCGTGCGCCAACGCCTGGGCCGCCCATACGGAAACCATCACCCCGGTGGCCGCAGATACCCTGGCCGACAGCATTTCCGTTGACCTGCCGCGCGACGGGGTGCGCGCCGTGCGCGCCGTGCGCGAAACGGGCGGCGAATACGTGGTGGTTACCGACGACGAAATCCTCGCCGCCATGCGCGATCTAGCTCGTGGGGCGGCAGTGTTTGCCGAGCCGGCCGGTTCCACCGCTTATGCCGGGCTAATCAAGGCGGCGCACAATGGGGCCGTGAGCGCAGACGAAACGATTGTAGTGATAAACACCGGCAACGGCCTCAAAGACGTAAAATCGGCGATGAAGGCGGCGGGTGAGGCAACGGTGATTGAACCGACGCTGGAGGCGGTGAAGGCGGTGATGGCTTAGGCGCTGCACCACGTTTGCCGATGGGGCACTGGCCTGCATGACGGATCGCCCCGTGCCCCTGGCGCTGATTACACTCTGAATTCAATTGTTTCCACAGGAGCCATTTCGAATGTCCGAATCCAGAATCCGTACCCGCCCGGAAATCCCGGCCCAATACAAATGGAATGCCGAAAGCGTGTTTGCCTCCGACGAAGCCTGGGATGCAGAAGCCAAAAGTGTGTTGGCGATGTTGCCGGAAGTGCAAGCCTTTCAGGGCCATTTGGTCGAAGGCCCCGGCAAAGTGGCCGATGCCATGGATGCATTCGATGCCCTGATACGCCGGGTGGGCAAAGTGTATGTATATGCCAACATGGCCCACGAGGTGGATACCACCGATCCACACGGCACCCGCATGTATAGCCAGGTCCTCGGGCTGCAGGGGCAGGCGCTGGGGGCGGCTGCATTCATCGATCCCGAGTTGATTGCCATCGGAGAGCCGACGCTGCGCCAATGGCTGGCGCAGGAACCGCGCCTCGCGGCGTATGGTCACTATATTGACAACGTGTTCCGCCAACAGGCCCACGTGCGCTCGGCGGAAGTGGAAGAACTGCTGGGCTTGCTCTCCGACCCGTTCCTGGCAACGGCGACGACTGCCAGTCAGCTCACCGACGCGGACTTTACGTTCCCCAATGCGCGCACCAGCGATGGTCGCGACTTGCCGGTGGCTCAAGCCAACTTCGACGAAATTCTGGCCGGGCCCGACCGCGAGGCCCGGCGCACCGCGTGGGAAGGTTATCAAGATACGTACCTGGCGCACAAGAATGCCCTGGCCGCCAATCTGGCGACCGCGGTCAAGCAAAACATATTCAACATGCGGGCGCGGCGATTCTCTTCCACGCTCGAAATGTCGCTCTTCAACAACAACATCCCTACCGCAGTCTTTACCAACCTGATTGAAACCTTCCGCAAGAACTTGCCTACGTGGCGCCGCTACTGGCAGGTGCGGCGCAAGGCGCTGGGTGTGGACACCCTGCACCCCTACGACGTGTGGGCGCCGTTGGTAAGCGACAAGCCCAGGGTGGAATATGCCCAGGCGGTCGACTGGATCGGCGCCGGCCTCGCGCCGCTCGGCGAGGATTACGTGCGCGTGCTGCGGCGCGGTTGCCTCGAGGATCGCTGGGTGGACGTATACCCCAACCAGGGCAAATTCTCCGGCGCGTTTTCGTCGGGCTGGCCCGGCACTCATCCGTTCATCGTGATGAGTTACGACAATACCCTCTTCAGCCTGAGCACCCTGGCCCACGAACTCGGCCATTCCATGCACTCGTACCTGGCCTGGCAGCGCCACCCCGCCGTGTACAGCCAGTATTCGCTCTTTGTGGCCGAGGTGGCTTCCAACTTCCATCAGGCTATGACGCGCGCTCATCTGCTCAAAGCCAACCCCGGCCGCGATTTCCAGATCAGCCTGATCGAAGAAGCGATGTCGAATTTTCACCGCTACTTTTTCATCATGCCCACGTTGGCCCGCTTCGAGCTGGAGATTCACCAGCGGGTTGAGCGCGGCCAGGGCCTCACCGCCGACGATCTGAATTCGCTGATGGCCGACCTGTGGGCCGAGGGCTATGGCAGCGAGATGCAACTCGACCGCCAGCGCGACGGCATCACCTGGGCCACGTTTGGGCATCTCTACTCCGATTACTATGTCTATCAATACGCTACCGGCATCTCGGCGGCCCACACCCTTTCGCACCGCATCCTCAACGGCGCCCCCAACGCCGCGCAGGATTACGTGCGCTTCCTCAGCGCCGGCGGCTCCGTTTACCCGCTCGAGGCGCTCAAACTGGCCGGGGTGGATATGACCTCGCCCAACGTCGTGGAGGACACCTTTGCCGTGCTAGGCTCCATGGTGGACCGCCTCGAAACGCTGGTCACCCAATAACCTCTTCACTCCAACTCCAACTCTCACTCCCGACTCCAACTATGAAACTACTCATCTCTGCGGACATGGAAGGCATCTCAGGCATTGTGGATTGGGAGCAGGTGACTCCCGGCCACGTGGAATATCAGTCGCGCGGGCGGCAGTTGATGACCGACGACGTCAACGCCGCCATTCAGGGCGCGTTTGAAAGCGGCGCAGACGAGGTGCTGGTGAGCGACGGCCACTGGAATGGCCGCAACATCCTCATCGAGGAACTCGACTCGCGCGCGCGGCTCAACTCCGGCTCGCCCTCGCCGTTTGCCATGCTGCAGGGCATCGACGACCAGCCTCCGCCCGATGCCGTGATGCTGGTGGGATACCACGGCATGTCGGGGACCAAAAAGGCGGTGCTGGATCACACGTGGTCCGATACGCGGGTGCGCGCGGTGTTCCTCAACGGCCACGCGGTGGGCGAGATTGGCCTCAACGCGGCGGTGGCTGCGCACTACGGCGCGCCCGTGTTGGCCCTCACCGGCGACCAGCATGCCTGTGAGGAAGGCATGAACATGATCGGCCCGGAATTGGAGATCGCCGTGGTGAAGAACGCCACCGGCCGGTTTGCTGCGCAGTGCCTGCCGCTGGCCGAGGCGCGGCACAAAATCTGCGAGGCGGCGGCGCGGGCCGTCATAAGATTCCGCGAGGGCAAGGCCCCGCCGCTCTTTGCCGTGGCTGCCCCGGCGCAGTTGGCGGTGGAATTTGTGTATACTCAGCACGCCGACCGGGCGTATCTCATCCCCGGTACCGAACGCATTTCCGGCACTCGACTCGAATACACCGCGCCCGACATCGTAACGGCGCATCGCGCCTTGCGGGCGATGACGATGTTGGCGAGGGACTGAGATTATTCACCACAGAGAACACGGAGATCGCTGAGCTTATATTCTCTGTGCTCTCCGTGTTCTCTGTGGTAAAAACAAAAAGGATTATCCAATGACCAAAGCACATCTAGGCCCCACATTTGAGGAAATGCTGCACCCGGACAAGATCGATCCCGCCACACGGCAGAAGGCGGTGAAGGCGCTCAAAGAGTCGCCGCTCGACCCCGTCAACCTTTACAACATTACCTGGCGCGGAGCCGACAACAAGATCAAGTACGAAGTTCTGCCCAAAGAACTTACGGGCGTCGAAGCCCCCATCGTCGTGCTCTACGGCCGCGACTTTCCCACCGGCGCGCACAAAGTGGGCGCGGCTTATTCGGTGTTGGCCGAGGAACTGCTCTTCGACCGGGTGGACATTGAGAAGCATACGGTAGTGTGGCCCAGCACCGGCAACTACGGCATCGGCGGCGCGTGGGTGGGCGGGCGCGTCGGCGCGAAGTCCATCGTCGTTCTGCCCGAAGGTATGAGCAGGGAACGGTTCGAGCGCATCGAAAGTTACGGCGCGCAAATCATCAAAACCCCCGGCGTCGAGTCCAACGTCAAAGAAATTTACGACAAGACGTGGGAACTAAAGCGCGACCCGAACATTCGCATTCTGAATCAATTTGAAGTGATGGGCAACTATCGCTTCCACTA